>Ga0182030_10022997_pt1 | contig 11562 bp, 10 predicted proteins | sample 812S3MmetaG_FD_121299 | JGI IMG/M metagenome (GOLD analysis project Ga0182030, IMG submission 121299) | Permafrost microbial communities from Stordalen Mire, Sweden - 812S3M metaG (Illumina Assembly) | ecosystem: Environmental > Terrestrial > Soil > Wetlands > Permafrost | place: Sweden... | reverse complement strand
TTCTGTGTTTACAATGACCACGCAAAGGAAGTCTTGCGATGTGTTTTACGGGGGTCAATTTGAAATGGCCGATAGGGGTCAGCTTCGATGGATTTTACAATATTCTCAAAGCCGTTCAATTCAATCAATTTTGTATAAGGCTTTTTTTGAGTGAAGGGTACTGGTGTAAAATCAAAACGAACCTTTATTGCAACAAGATGAAAATCAAGGGGAATGGTTAAAAGGGGATGGAGTGGAACGATTTCGTCTCCAAATCCGCACTGAAAATGCATCAAAAATGAGTGGGAAAGAGCCATATTAAAATAAAAAAATTATTGTAATTTTATGATATACAATGATTTATCTTCAAAGTGGTGTGGGGGGATCGAACCGCCGACACAAGGATTTTCAGTCCTTTGCATATTGTTTTGTCAGCGAATTTTATGGATTTTGACCTCTAATAGTTTTTTCTTCTGGTTGCTCAATATTAATTTTATTAAAATATTTTGCTAAAAAAGCCGCCAGTCATTAAACTCAAAATCTATTTTCGCCATTGCAAAGAAAATCGGATTAGTAAGGCCCGAAATTATAAATGCTTTTTCTTTATCAGTTGTTTTACTTAGGGTTAAGAATAACAAGGATTGCATTGCCAGGATTTTGTTGAAATAGATTATCAGTTCTTTTTTATTTTCCGGGATTTGAAAATACCAATAGCCTTCCAAATAGTTTTCAATTTTGACACAGACAGTTAACAAATAGGAGATGTCTTCCGGTTCCGGGGCTTCTATATTGTCCTCTTCGTCCAAAATCATCTGTAAAGGAAAAAGAACTTATAGAAGTTCAGCCCACCGGTGTCAAATACGTCAATGTATTCGGTTTCTCCAGTGGGATTGTTGAGGGTATTTGAAATGAGTTCAACAACTTCTTCGTTGCATCCCTCTTCTGAAATCAGGTCATTAAGTGTTTGAAAAACTGTCTCTACGATAATCTGTTTTGTTTCTCCATCTGCTCAGACCCATATACGCCGGGCAATATAACATTGGAATCCTCATGCGAATTACAGACATGCGATATAACACTCCAGCACTACATGTCCCGCTTTGCATAAAGCCATACTAACGCACATGACTAACCGACAACCCTTGCGCCAGGATTATGAGTGACTATACGCTTGCACTTGTTTGGAGCGTTCTTGTTTTAAGAATTAACAGCTTTAAAAATATCTATCGCTTTATCGAACAAATCAAATACGTCTCCGTTTGTCAGTGTGAGTTTGCAGCCATCCTTCGTTTCATCATCGCCAAAATCTACTCTCAGAATTTCTAAACTGTTAATGTAGATTGGTACTGTGCCGCGACCTTGGTTAGGTGTAACTTTAATTAATTTCATGATTGTTGATTTGATATGTTTGATAATAGTTTCACTCAGCGATCAAATTATGCTGGCATCTACGCTGCTATCTGAACAGTTATCGCCGCCTGGTTATTAAACACCTTTACTACCACTTTCTCATTGGCGGCATCGTAAAAATAAGCATTCACTGCCGATGCTTGCAGTTGTGCTATGGAAATCTCAGATGCCAGGTTAGCACCCAATGCCTGCACCGATGCAGGTGCATTTATATAGCCCAGAAAGCTGAGATAGAAAAATGGCTCGGGTGGGGCGAACAGATCATATGTCCTGTTGAAAACAACTTGCCGCCCGCCTGCGATGGATTGATTCGTAATTTGAGTCACGCGGTAAGCCCCGGCATCCTGAAAGGCAGTAGATACATGATCATCCTCATACAATTGATAACTGCTGTCCTTGCCGGGATAAATAAAAAAGGTCAAAGGGTTTTGGGGCAATTGCCCTACATACTGTTCTAACTGGCGGACAGGAAGGATAGCTCCTTCTCGGATGTACACAGGCACCAGGTCCAGAGGCACATACCAATTATACGAGACGCCTCCTGGCGTCGGAGCTGGGAGCACACCGCCCCCCACATCAAATACATACCAGTTGCTCCCCGCCGGAAGGTACACGTCCCGGTTCAAGGAGCCTTTGGCCAGCAATGGCGCTACCAGCAGATTGTCGCCAACAAAAAATTCATCGTTCAGAAAAGAAGAGAACACATTCGGATCGGCCGTTTCGTTGAGGAACAACGCCCGTGCAATCGGCATACCCGTTTGGGTGGATCCATACATCGCATCATAAAACAATTGCAGCAGTTGGTATCGGATCTCGATATACTTTCTGCAATTAGACGGCACAGGGTCCCCATACATATATGGCTCCTGAAATGCCTTGTTATACCCGTCATAATGATTGCGATACCACGGAAGAAAAGCCCCGCAGGTCATCCAACGGGTAAATAGTTCAAAATTGGTAACCCCATTGCCTTCAGAACCGGAGCCTGTAGCAAAGCCTCCGATATCGCAACCAGAAATAGGTTGCCCCGAAAGCCCGATATTCAGCACTTCGGGAATATTGATGCTGAGAAAGTCCCAACTGGAAGCCGAATCGCCGGTCCAGATGCCTGCATAGCGGTGAATTCCGGTAAAACCACCGCGGGCAATAATGAAATTGCGCCTTTTATAATTATATAAACCCTGATAGGCATTGCTCGATTTCAGCAGGCTGATGCCCTGATAGGTGGCCTGCACAAGATTGAGCGCAAAAGCATTGTGGATCTTCCCATTCGGTTGGTATTGTCCGGTGGCGGGGTCAAACATCATCAGGTCCAGTGGCAGTGTGGACTCGGGATTGTTATTGTCTTCATTGGGGATCACTGCCGGACAGGTCATGTCCTGCCATACCATGTCTATTCCCTGTTGCAACAAGTAGTCATATTGCTTTCCCCACCATTGCTGCACGGCGGGATTGCCCATATCACAATAAAAACCATAGGTCCCCAGGTTATTGTTCCCATTTGGGAACCCCGGTGAAGGACTGATAAATGGGTTCTTGCCATTATTCTGACCATAATCTTCATTAGCGAAAAAGATGGCCGGGTTGGGAGCGTCCCCGGATCGGGTATTATAAATAAAAGGATGCACAGCGGCGCCGGGCTTATAAGTAGATTGAGTGATATCGTTGGGATCAAGATCAAGTATATTGTCTCTGGTCGGGTAAGGCGTGATGGTCGTCCCATTTTCATCAAACGGATTGCCGGAAATGATGCCGGTGATATTAGTGCTGCATTTAAAACCCATTTGGTGAAGGGTATCCAGCATTTGCCCGGCATTCGGAAATTTTTTGTCGCTGATGGTGAACCCCCGGTAGTTGTTTTGGAAATCCACATCAATATGCAGCCCGTCAATCGGTATTTGTGCATTGCGGAAAGCGTTTGCCACGCCTATCAGGATATTTCTGTCAAAATAGCCATAACAACCCTGGTGGTATCCCAGCGCATACATCGGTGGAAGGGCAGGCCGCCCCACCAGGCTGGTGTATTGGCTAAGCACATCTAATACAATGTTCTTGCTGCTGTTATTATTTGTTCCCACCAACACATAATAATCCAGGTCCCCGTAAAGCGCCCCGAAATAATATTTGCCATCCATGTTGGCGCCATCATAGTCATTGGAACCAAGATTGAAATAACTCTGTGAAACATTGTCAAAGAAAAGACCGTAAGCGTATTGTATTGCATTGGGCGCGGTGCTGCCCTTGCCAACGCCAAGCAAAAAAGGCATGGAATTATAAAGCGGGTCACTGGGATTCAGAGGCCCTCCATCATTTCCCGGTGGCACCACCCAAAAACCATTCGTTCCACTGTCACCGTACATATAATTGTCGAAATTGAAAAAGGAAAGCGTAAAGCTCTTTTTATCCAGTTGATTGCCGGCCTTCTCGCCAAGCCCAAAATAGCTTTCGTTGCCGGGTGCATTTTTTAGGTTTGCAACGGCTTCATTGCTAAAAATCAGGTTCTTGCCATAGGTGTCTTCAGTAATAAGCTGCCCATTCTGGAAAACGGCAATACCATATGGATGAAGCCCTACTTTCACCTGCAATATGCCTGAATCCAGCAGCAGGGTGCCACCGTTGTCTGGTAATAAAGTTAAACGTAGGTTCACCTGGCCTAAGTTGCGGTTCATCACAGCGTAGGAATTATCATTGGTATAGTCTGGGTTTACAACAGGCCTGAACCACACCCGGAATGCTGATGCGGATAGAAAGCTGATTTTTACAACATAACCCTGACTATTGGTCAGCAGGATGGTTTGCGCATCCGCTTGTTGGTAGTTCACATTGCCTATAAGATTCCATCCATCTTTTGTCGGTTGAAAATTATCTACATGAATATAATTGAATGTTGTGTCCATAAATTCTGGTTGTTGATTGGTATGAGAATAAAAATGGTCATGCTTTACTACTTGGTCTTTACATGTGCTTTTAGCTGCAACAGCCATTCAAAGCCGGCCGTGCCCGGATTCCCGAAAACAGCGTTTCCTTTGGCATCAATGCTGGTGGCGATAGAAGAAGAATAATGGCAACCCATGCAGCTTTCGGTACCAAAGATCATCGTGTTTTTGGTGAGTGGCGTCCTGATTGCACCCTGTACCTGGAAATAAGCGGGTTCATTGCCCAAATACAGGTTATAGGCGGTCAGCGAATCAGCAATGCTGGTGCCACCCTGAAAATAGGTTTCCATGATCATATTGGTCAGGTAAGCAGGAAATGGCTTTCCGCCAGATTTATTGACCACGGCCTGAGGTAAGGCATCCGGTGCCGAAAGGCTGCCGGTATATGGCGGGGAAGATGGATCAGTAGGCCATTGCGTGCCAATGAGCTGATAATATTGCATGAATGAGCCTTTATCTGCAAGCAATTTGCTCACTTCTGTGTTCAGTTCCTGGGTTGCAGGGAGAATGGGCAAAACTCTTTGTATCTGGTTTTTTATGATTTTTTGGTTGGTGTCAGGTATCAAGTTCACAGGGCAGGTTGGACAGGCAGGATCATAGAAGGAGGGCTTGATTGGCCGCCCATCAACTTCTTTCAACGGGTCCGTCTCCAGGTTGTCAACCTGCTCGAACGTGGCCCAGATCCACTGGGGCGAAGACTGGGTCCTGCTTGCAATGTGCATACCAACCAGCCCTACCTTTTTGATAGAAAAACTGCCATCCTCGTTTAGAACATACGCTTCGGTCGAATAATACCTTTCTGCATGATCTTTTCCCGGTTCCAGGATTTTCCAGGCAAGTTTGATTTCCACAACGCCCATTTTAGTTCTGCTTGCGGCAGGAAATTCCACTTTCTTGCCGGCCTGTGAAAAAGCAGCCTGGCCGTTCAGGTTAAACAGATCGTTGGACACGATATAGTCGAAGTCAGGTTTATTCAGCCTTATTTCATAACGCACAATATTTCCACTCTGGTCCCAAATCGGGCTGGTAAATGCCTGGTCAATTTCATTCGCTTTCTCTGTATGTCGTTTGTGATGAAAAAACGCAGTTGTTTTGCTCATGCGAAATAGCACTTTGGCATTTTTAGGCAACCTGCCCATAAATCTTTTCGGCAGATTTACGCTATCCCAGGAAAGCGGGCTGCTGCCATCCTCGCGAAACACTTCATAACTTTCTTTCCATTTTGCCCAGGCTGGTTCTCCATGGTCATTGATCGCGGGCTGCGGTTTGTCAGCACTGTTCTCAGGCCAATTCAGTGATATGAACATTTGCCAGGAAAGGATATCGAACAGGCGGTGGGCTTCGTCAATTTTATTTTCCTTCAGCAGTCTTTGTTCAAGTGCAATATCTACGTCGTATGGAGTGGAGGGACTTAATTGTCTTGGAAAGACCAGGTATTCTTTATCCGGATATTGATTAGCTATAGATTCTTCATGGTCCGGTCGGAAACTGATGATGCATATAAGCAAAATGCAGGCAAAGAGGATGGCTGTAATTACTTGGTATATTTTCATATAAACTGGTTTTTGATTTACAAATGAAAATCTTAAATGCTTGCATTACAGCGAAACCCTTCACACGCTCGATGCTGTAACCGCATCACAATAAAATAAGTTACTCGTAAACAATTGTAACTCGCTTCATGGCAGGCAATTTTGAAGCGGCATTAAATCCGGTCAGTCGTTAGTTGGTTCATTGGTCGCTTTTCTTGGAAGCAATTTTTAAATGGCAGCGATATCAACAAAAGAAGTCGCAATGTATACCTCTATTAATATCCGGGCAATACCCCTTTAGGGGTATTGCTCAAGAGACAAAACTTTGTTATTAATATTTTTTTTGATCAAACCAGCGTCAATCGAAAGTACGATGAATTGACGGAACAAAATTATTACTACAGCTAACGCGCATGATTATCTGAAAACGGACAAAAGAGAATTGGAGTTTTTTGAGCTGATAACAGACCTGGCTTATCGTATGTAAAAGCCACAAAATCTAACTCTTCTAACCATCGTCATTTGAAGCTAAATCCTTGATGGCAATCGAAGTCTGATCAGCCGGATTTTCGAATAATGTTTAGTCGGTTTTTTAAGAAAAGGTTAATTGATAAGAACAGATCTTTTTTATTCAATTGCCAGTAGTAAATAGATTCATTTACTGATTAGAAGGTTGGCTATAGGGGTTACTTAATATCATTCTAAAGAATTCGCTTTTGGGTAACGCTATTTACTCACCTCATAATTCACCTTCGCAATCGAAAAGAAAATCGGATCAGCAAGATTTGAAATGATCAAAGCATTTTGTTTGCCAGATTTTTTGCTTGCGGATAAGTATAACCGGTATTGCATGGCCAGTACTTTATTGTAATAGGCTATCAGTTCTTGTTTACTTTCCGGGATGCGGAAATCTATAAAGCTTGGCAGGTGGTTTTCTATTTTAATGCAGCCATTCAGCCAATAAGAGATTTCTTCAGGTTCAGTTGTTTCTATGTCGTCTTCTTCATCACGGCTCATCTGGAACGAGAAAAAGTAATCATGGAAGTTCAGCTCGGCGAAATCAGATATATTAATCCTCTCCAAAAAGTCTTAAAAGTTCATGACGAAAATAGATTGACAATCGTGAACTTCCCGACCTGTCAGCTTCCAAATCTTTTGTTGCTTTTTATCACGGATAGCGCGGTAAATGTGCTGTGTCACTTTTTTGAAAATATTTCGAAGAATCCCTTAAGGCCTTTAATACGGAAGAGTCAATCGTAAACTTGGTTTGATCAAAACCATTTAGGCCGTTGCTGCTATTATTGCAACTTTCTGATGAGATTGCGCGAACAATTGCTATTATCAGCCATACTGCCCAGAATCCTGACCTGAGTTGAAGTGAGAATCTTGAGCGGGAATAGATTTTATGATTAGAAAAGATAACGCTCCTCAAATTTTCCGGCATGTCGGACAATAAAATCAATTGGCCGCTCATCTTTCTGCAATCGCGGCGGTGCGTCTTCTGCACTGCCACGCCGATATTGATCAAGCGGTTTACTATCTGCACTTTTACATCATACAATTCGTCTGGCAGCGCATTTAAAAATCCATGCCAATCGGTGTCGATCCAGTGCGCCATTTTAGGTCGCATCATTTTATAGTTGTCTTTGCTGATATTGCGCAGCAGTTTCACGCTATCATCAAGGAAAGTTCTCAGTGGGCTAAATGCTTCTTCCCTTTCTGATGGCAGCAGAAAGCCATCAAAAGCCAACAATTCGCCCATCATTTCAAACTGCATATCAGCAAGCAATGTCCGGGAAATATAATTGAATGGCGCGGCGAAATAGGGAGAAAAAAATTCATCAAATTGCGGGTTGCTCCAGAACGGTTTAAATTCTCCGCTCAGCAATTCCAGATCAGCTTTGTTCTTTTCCAGCATTTGCAGTATCTGCGGGCTATTCCATAATTGCTTATGAAAATGAAGCCGGCTTAAAAAATCCGGGCGGTCAATTTCTTCGAACACATCCTGCCTTGTGTAAGTATATCCATCGGTTTCGATAAATCCGCCTTGCGCAATATTGAATTCCGCCTGCAGTTGTTTCTTTGTTCGCGGCAAATCAAATGCAACATCGGTTGGTATTTCACAATATTTAAGAAGCCTGATGATCGATATGTATTGTTTGTTAGCCAATGCCGGTACCTTTAAAATCTTTATTTATTTGATTATTTGAATTGACAAAAAGGTGGGTGAGACTGAACACCTGCGACCTGAACTCAGCATACCTTTCGCCATTAAGCGAGGCATCAGCCATTTTAATCAATGATGTTGCAGCACGATAGTCTTTATATGAATCGGGTGGCAGTTCCCGCCAAACCACATATCTGCTTACCAAAAAACTGGTATTGTTGCACATTGCCTGCCATTCAAGATCGTGCAGTTGTTGCAATTTGTTTTCAATAAATGAAACATTCTTGGAATGTACCAGGCTCTCTTCGCCCTGCTCAATTTTTTGAAGTTTTTTAAGCATATCTTCTTTAGCAAAAGATGCAATGGCAATTGCGTTCTTTGTCCTTTCTTTTATTTCAAAATAGGTTTCTATCAGCACAGATATGCGTTCATTTCCCCCGAGTTTATCAGCATCCTGTGATACGCGCATTATTTTTTCCCCAATAATATATTTTTCGTCAGACTTATCTCCATCCTTCAGTTTAAACAACCTGCCCCTGACAGACTGAAGATCTTCCAGCAATGCATTTGCCTTTATTTCCCATATTTCATCTTCATTAAACTGAAACTGTCTGATGGTGGCAATCAGCTCATTTTCAAGCTGGCCATATTGATCGCGTAGGCGCTCCAGGTTGATCTGCTTTTCGGAAACTGAAAATACGTTCTTAAACTCCTGTTGCGAGATCACCAGAAAAACAAAGGTGTTGAGCACTCTTGAATCGGTAATATGCAGTTGTATTTCTATATCCGAACCTTTTATAAGGTCTGTCGCCAGGTCTTTACCAGTTATCTTAATAGACCCGATGGTGAGATTGGAAGAAGGCCGGGCACTTTTGTCGCCCTCCAGTATATTGATGATCGCAGCATCTTTCGATCCCTTTTTGATGGTTTTGGATATAGTTCGGTACAGGGTGCGCTTTTGAGGCAAAAGCGAGTTTCTTTCAAATACTGCTTCGAGACGGGTGGTCTTATTTTCAATATCGTCCACCTCAATCGAAATATCATGTGGCAGGGGCTGCCCACTCACATTGTATTTGCCCTGTGTGATGCTGAGCGCTCTTGCCAGATTTTTTATCTCTTCATGGTTGCTGTCATACACATACAGATTGAACAGGTTCGTCACCGAAGGCACCAATGGCAAAAACTCTGTTTTCTTCGATTTTAATGGCACAAATCCGGTGTCAAATCCGCCGTCATTTCTGATGATCCTGTAGAATTTATTTTCATACTCACCTTCGGAAAATAACAGCAACACTTCTTCCTTGTCCCGGCTCGTGCTATGATAAGAGGTGTCAATTTTTAAATTGCTTGCTGTATTGTCTATCTCATCAAGGATATCCCCGCCCGTTTCCTCTTGATCAGGCCGGTTCCAATCTTCAGATGCTTCGTAGTACTTGCCGGAAGCATAATAGGCAGCTCCAACTGCAACAGAGGTTGTTGGATCGCATGAATAATTAAGCGGGATACCTGTTTGTAATGTAAGCTGTTCTCTCACTTGCGGCACAAAAGTACTCCCGCCAACCAATATGATCTGATTAATATCTCTCGCGGTAAGCCGGTTATGTTCAAGCACTTTTTTCAGGAGTTGAATCGTCTCATTGATGACTGGCCGAAAGATTTCATCAACCTGTTCTCTTGTAAATGGGATGGAGAATTCATATTTTCTATTATTCAGTTCTGCATTGAATTCGATAAGAACAGAAGATGAATTAGATAATTCCTTTTTAGCTTCTTCGGCATAGTACATGATCTCGTAAAAAAGCTTTTCATATTTTCCATACTTCACCCGTAGTTCCTGTTCAAAATTTTCAATACCCGTTTGCCTTACAATTTCCGGAACTATTAACTTTTCAATAATGGCAAAATCAAAATCTGAACCTCCCAGAAAATTGTTGCCCTCGTGATCCACAACTTTCAATTCCTGGTCAGTTGAATGCACCAGTGCAGCGTCAAATGTGCCGCCACCAAAATCATATACGAGCCAGTAACCATCGTGTTTCACTTCTTCTCCGGATTGATTAAAGAAGGCAAGACTCGCGGCAATGGGCTCCTGCAGCAGGAAAATAGTTTTAAAACCGGCCTCTTCACCTGCTTTTAGTGTAGCATTGCTTTGCATGGTATCGAAAGAAGCAGGAATAGTAATGACACAGGCTTCGGGTACTTCTCCGGTATGGAGAAAATTTTTCAGCTCTTTCAGTACCAGAGCCGACAATTGTATTGGAGTAACGTTATCATCAATGTTTACTACGTAGTACTTTTCATCGGAGCCCATCTTGCGTTTGAAATTCCCGAACACATTTAAAGGGTCCTTCTTAAGGTATTCCCTTGCTTTATCGCCTACCAATATCCTGTCAGGCCGGTAGGCTACCACGGAAGCAAGCGTTTCTTTTTGCCCCACAGGATTTTTGAATACCTGTACTTTGCTGCCATCATACTTTGCAATGAGCGAATTAGTGGTTCCAAGGTCAATGCCAAAGTTTAGTGGTTTCATCATGATTCTTAATTGTTTTCCACTATCACCACTCCTTTCTGCAACAATTGCAGAACACCGCCTTTTTGCTGGTAAATAATGGGCTTAATAGTACGGGTTATTTTCATTCGGGTGCCAAGGCGGCCGCTGATGCTTGCTTCACAGTCTGTTCTCGCCTCAGTATAAGCTTCGCCGGTAGGATTCTGAATCAAATATCCTTCCTCTTCGAAAAGATTAAGAAGACGGCTGAAGTTCCGTTCAAATTGAGAAGCAAGATCGCTATCTTTTATTTTGGCCTGCAATTCAAACACCTGGTTGATAATGTAAATCGGGTTAGGCATGCTTTGTGAAAATAGAAAGTGAAAATAACAATAAGGATGGATTTCGCAAACTGACTTTAGTTGCTTCTGATAGTCGCGCCTGAATAAATTGAGTAGTTTGAACATATCCCCTGCCTCCCTCACGCTCTCGTCATTTCGAATCCCCGCCTCAGCCTCTCCCGACCTAAAGCATGACGGCGCGGGGTGAGAAATCTCCTTCAAACTGATGAGACGGCAGGGGATTTCTCGCAGCGCCGATAATTGCCTCAAGTGAAACCCTCCGCCGGCGCCGCTCGAAATGACGATGGCTATTTGTGAGCCTCCGAGACCGCGAGCAACAGCCACTAACGGTTACGCATATCCGTCATATTGCTCTCACCCAACCGCCGTCATTTCGAAACCCCGCCTCAGCCTCTCCCGACCTAAAGCATGACTACGCGGGGTGAGAAATCCCCCTTCAAACTGATAAGACGGCAGGGGATTTCGATCCTGCTGAAATCGGGATCGAAATGACGATGACTATTTGTTAAGCCTCCGGACAGCAAACAACAGCGACTAACGCCAACGCATATCCGTCAACTTGCTGTCACCCAACCGCCGTCATTTCGAATCCCCGCCTCAGCCTCTCTGACCTAAAGCATGACTACGCGGGGTGAGAAATCCCCTTCAAACTGATCAGATGGCAGGGGATTTCGATCCTGCTGAAATC
>Ga0182030_10022994_pt1 | contig 11563 bp, 14 predicted proteins | sample 812S3MmetaG_FD_121299 | JGI IMG/M metagenome (GOLD analysis project Ga0182030, IMG submission 121299) | Permafrost microbial communities from Stordalen Mire, Sweden - 812S3M metaG (Illumina Assembly) | ecosystem: Environmental > Terrestrial > Soil > Wetlands > Permafrost | place: Sweden... | reverse complement strand
TACACGGCCCACCATCCAAGGACGTTCAAACACGTCCGAGGGCGTCCAACGCGGCGCGGTTCGTTCCTCTCAAGACACCGCTGCGTATCTTCAGTGCCTTCCCGCCGGGGGACTGTAGCCTTAGACTCGTTCGGAGATGAAAGAGTTTATTCCTCGCCTGGATGTTCTTCCGCCGGCGCAATTACGTTTGTGGTCCGAACTCTCGTCTGTCCCGGAGGATTTCGTACTGTACGGTGGAACGGCGCTCGCGCTTCACTTGGGGCACCGTACTTCCATCGATTTCGATTTCTTCAGCCGTCGATCCCTGGATATTGACTCTTTGCAGGCAGAGATTCCATTCCTTGCGGAGGCAAGAGTGTTGCAACGCGAGAAGAACACCTTGACCGCTATCGTTGATCGCGGCGAGCCGGTCATGGTTTCTTTTTTCGGCGTTCCAAAATTGGCAATACTGACGCCTCCACATGTTGTGGAAGCGAACAACATGAGGGTCGCCTCCATGATAGACCTTGCAGGCACCAAGGCCTCCGTGGTCCAGGTTCGCGCCGAAGCCAAGGATTATCTGGACATCGACGCGTTGATGAGGCTTGGCAATATCAGCCTTCCGACGGCGTTGTCAGCGGCGCAAATGATATATGGACCGAGCTTCAATCCTGAAATCACCTTGAAGGCTCTGTCGTATTTCGATGATGGCAATCTTCGCGAGTTGCCGGACGAATTGAAACAGCGTTTGGCCATGGCCGCTCGGGAGGTGGATCTTGATCGCTTGCCTGGATTGACTCGCGAACTGCGAATTGTCGAATCCGATAACGGGCATGATTTATGAAATCCATACCGCTTACTCCCGCGACATTGGATGTTGCGCGCCGAGTCATTTGGTTTGAACCTCCGGAGCAGGCGCTCTCCGATCCAATCCGCTTCATGGCATACGCAATGACCTACGCGCGCCATGAAGATATGCAAGTGATACGCCGATACGTTTGCGATGACGAGTTTCGCGCGGCCCTTGATCGAGCCCCTCCTGGAATCATCGACGCAAGGTCCTGGGCCTATTGGAACTCGAAGCTGGGCCGGTATCCGCCCCCGCCCCGTCCTGTCCGGCGGTTTACTCGGATGACGGAAACATGCAATGCCGGTGAAGGAAGCGACGCGCATGAGTTTGAGTTGGACGAGCAACGGCGTTTGGCCAGGGAGAACTGGTTGCAAGAGCGTGGTGGGGGAGGTGCGAGACTTGATTTCGAGGACGTCAGGCGTATCGCTAGGGAGGAATGGCTCAGCAAGTTCGCCAAATGAACGCGAGCGCTGATCAAGCGGTGTATCGCCCCCTGAAGACTTCTTCCAAGGACGTCCGCCGACAGCCTACCTTGCATGGGGATCTGCGTGGGGGCATTTCAGTATTCCCCCCACTCAGAAAGTTAGTAAATTCAGATGTTTACGCGCGGAATTCGGTGGCTACACGGCCCACCACCCACTAGCGTCAAGGACTTCCGAGAACGTCCACTGAGGCGATGAAATCGCTGAAATTCCTGGGACCGATGACGAAAGCCCGTTTATCCGTCGTCCATTAACGCCCGCATTGTTCCAAGGCCAGCTACCGTCTGATGAGGGCCTTTTCTGGGGCCTTTCGCCGAAATCTGTGCTTCGGGTGCGGGGACGCCAGCGGCGAGCATGGAAAGGCTTCTGTAGCAGAAGCACGCGACTCCATTTGCCGGTTAGAGGAGCGTGAAAGCCTTGCCGCGTGGCAGGCGATAGCGCGAAAAGTCCGCGACATCGACCGTCAAGATCTCGGTCACACCCGTTTCGGCGGCCAGCCAATACAGGGAAGCATCAGCGAGATCCATTTCGCGCTTGCCGCCTTCGCTGTATCGACGCATCCATCGAATAATGTCGCCAAGCTGTTCGCACTCCAACGGATAAACCACAACGCCGCCCAGTTCTACCCATTTGAGCATCTCAAAACGCTGTGGAATTTCGAGCAGATACGACGCTTCGACTATGCAGGGCCAAGTCGTGATGAGCCGAAGTCCATCCGCCGACATTTCTTTCACAATCGCATCGAAGCGTGCGTGATGGCGGTCATCCACGGCGAACAGAGCGATCAACGGGCCGGAATCAATCAGACAACTTCGCACGTAGCTTAGCCTTCATTCTTCCCGAGACATTGCGCGATGCTTGTGGATTCCCCATTGCTTTGCCGCTGCGCACCGTTCTGAGCAAGTCCGCTGGGTTCTTGAGCCCTAACACCCGCTCGAGTGCATCCTTCACGAACTCCGATTTAGTAACGCCCAGTCGGCGAGACTCTTGCTCTACGCGCGTCTCCAAGGTCGGATCCAAACGCACACTCATGGCCATGTCGCTACTCCAATGCGTAATACTGCAATACTGTAGTACATGTGCCAAATTCCGTCCAGAAAGATAAGCCGCATAGCGCGGCTAGCGGGAAAGTATCTTGTCGGAGGATGTCCGCGAATTGCCACTTTCGCTTGGGGGCCCCGGTGGGGGCCTCATCCAAATCACCCTATAAATGTTGGTTGTTGATCAGTAGGTTAGGCCGAAAATGTGAGGGCTACACGGCCCACCGTCCAACAGCGTTCAAGGGCTTCCAAGAACGTCCACTCCGGCGAGAGCGGCATCGGTCGGCCCTTCGGGTGACCGCTCAATTTGCAGAGCGCAGTCCGAGATGTCGAACGAACGGATCAAAATCGCGATCGCTGTAGAGCAATGAGAGTTCCTTCTCAATGCAACTCGTCGCGATCAGCGTATCGATTGTCTTGCGAATTGTTATCCCGAGGGCCCTGAGTTTGCGGAAGTTCCTAGCCGCTTGAAACGCGATGTCTTCGCCGACCAACGGAATCAGCGGTACCGAAGCCAACAGTTTGCGGGCGTGATTGAAATCGCGCTCGCTGACGAATCCCTGTAGCACCTCGGTCAATATCAGGTCACCGGTAGATACCTGCTCGACTCCAAGAATACTGTCCAGCTTGTCTGATTGCGGAGTGACGACGCCGCGAAAGTAATCGATCCAGACGCTGGTATCGACCAGTATCATCAGTCCGTTCTCATCGCATCCAAGTCACCTCGCCACGGAAGTTTGCCGCGAAACCTGCGGATCTGTTCCTGTTTGCGGAGGCGAACGATTGTGCGCAGCCCCAGTTCGACCGCCTCGCGCTTGGTTTTGAGGCCGGTGAGCCGGAGTGTCTCCTTCATCAACTTCTCATCGATAACGATATTGGTGCGCACAATGTGTACTCCTAGGAGATTTTATACACATTATAGCTCCCCCTATATGATACGGCAAAGACTCGAATTGCGACGGTGTCGCGGTCGCCTGCCCCGCCCCACTCTCTCAAGGTACGGGGCAGAACGCTTCACGCGAGCGACAACGCGGACGGCGCTGGATGCTTCTGGCTGAATGTCCGCAATGCAGCTCGAAATCCGCCGCCTTTCGGTCAATAAGAGTCAGCGCCCAGCATCCTTCGGTGGATCGGCAGAATCGGCATTGCCCCTTGGTTAGCCGACAAAAAGGTGGCGTTAAATGCCACCACTGGCGCGTTGATTTGGGCGATAAACTCAGCCGATTCGAAACACGGCGAGACTTTCACGATGGCGCCGCTGATATTCGAGGACCTGGTACTAATCGGGCCAGCGGGAAGCGAAAATGCGATTTCCGGCTGGGTGGGTGCGTTTCGGCTCCGTGATGGCGTCGTCCTAGACGTAAGAACCGGCCTCCTGCTCTGGTACAAGCAGCTGGTCGTAAACGATTCACACGACTGGGATCTCACGCAGGTGAGCCCTCTGTTCCGGGCGCAGGTCAATGGTCGCGAACGCCGTCTGCTCGTAACCGCGGGCAAAGACGGATATGTGCGAACGCTCGACCGGGATAGCCACGAATTGCTTTATTCCACTGCGGTCACGACGATCAAGAACGCCGAAGTGCCCGTGACGACGGCAGGCGTAGTGGTCTGCCCTGGCTCGACTGGCGGCGTGGAGTGGAACGGACCAGCGCTCGATCAGGAACTGAACTTGCTCTACGTCAATGCGGTCGACTGGTGCGGCAACTATGTGCCCGCCGAGATAATACGACACGTTCCAGGCCGCCTGTATATGGGCGGCACAGCCGATTGGGTGGGGCCCTCGCAGGGTTGGCTCACGGCGCTCGATGCGTCAACCGGGGCGATAAAATGGCAGTACCGATCGACGCGTCCGCTGATGGCCGCGGTCACGGCGACCAAGGGACACGTCATATTCACCGGTGAGCTAACCGGTGATTTTCTGGCGCTGGACGCCCGCGACGGAAAGATTCTGTACCGATTTAATACCGGCGGGGGAATCGGCGGTGGGGTTGTTACGTACGCCGAGAATGGCAATCAATACGTCGCAGTCATGTCAGGCCGACCTTCGCCGTACTGGGCCAACGAGATCGCCGGAGCGCCGACCGTGTTTCTGTTCGGACTGCCGTGAGGCGCATACCTTCGCCGCCGATGGCGGGCTGATAAGCCGACAAGTATTTTACTTGTGCTTGGGCCCGAATAAGGGCTCAGCCGCCGCTCGCGGCGACCGCCATATTTGTTCCTTGCTTCGCAGCGGTGGAAGACAGTCCTTGGACATCCAACTGCGGCCACTACAACTTGGTGGCCCCGATGGGGGCCTCGCAGTTTCTGATGGAAAATGTATTTAGGAAAATCAGGTGAGTACGCTGGAAATGTGAGGGCTACACGGCCCACCATTCAAATTAAACACTTCCGCCTCGAGCCTCTGCGGCTCGGCGCCCGTTGCCGCCACTTTGCCACCATCTCCTGAGAAGAACCTGGCGCAGAAGGGTGCCCAAGCGATCGAGACGAAGTGCAGGAGTTCCCGTGAGCGAAAAGCATCGAGTGCGGAATGAAAGAAATTAATCCGCGCATTTGATGCTCGTATAGGAAAAGCAACAACTTCGAAACCGAAGTGCCGGCAACCTAAACCTATAGGCAAAGTCTAGCGCTTTGTGATCGGGGGCCGCGCGATACGTTCTCGCAGATTTCCAGTAATTCGCTGGCTCGATTGATGCTCACCCGTCATGCCGACTTCGGCAGCCAGGAATTGGCACAGCGAATGCTTTCGCGCGGAGGAGTTCGACGCGCGCGGTGTTTTCGTGAATCGCAGCGCGGGCTGATATTACACCCGTAACGCGAGTGTCGCGCAAAGAAATACACGAGTAACCCAATGTACCTAAGGTTACCCACGATCGTTCGTCAACTGTCGCCTACGAGCGCGACGCACGGAGCAGCCCATGTTCACATTGAGCAGGCAGTCTGGGTTTATTTTGTCGCTGGGTGGTTTGTCGCTGAGTGGTTTGATTCTGATCTTCGGCAATGCCGACGCTCAGCAGGCCCCTGCGCCGGCCGCCCCGAACCCCTACCTGATGGGATCCGAGGGCTACGACAAGGGGCCGCGTGGGCTGACCAGCTACCAGCCGGATGCCATCGTCCGGCCTTTCGCGGAGAGGATGGCCGAGGAGGTGGCGGCCAAGCCCGGCATCGAACGCGAACACCAGGCGTTGCTGGATGAGCGCTATGACCTCGGCGATCGTCCCGCCCAGGGTGTCACCCTGGAGCACGGCAAGCCGTTGCAGGAAGGCGTCCGCGTCAAGCTGCCGCCGGGAACGACCTGGGAACAGCTCGCGGCAATGACCCCGGACGAGATCCGCGACCGGGGTCTATGGCCGAAAGGCTTCCTGCCGTTGCCGCATCCCCATCACGCAGCCGGCGGGTTCGTCATTCCACAGAACGTGATCGACCTGACCAAGCGCCAGGACGGGCGCGACCTGACCCGCTTCGATATCGATTTCGATCTGCCCGAACGATTCCTCGCAGCCTTTCCACCGGCGATGTATCTCGTTCAGCGCCCCGACCTTGGCGATGTGTCGCAGGGTAAGCTGATTACAATCAGCAACTATTTCGAGATGTTCAACGGGATCATTACCCCCCGGCAATTGGAAGGCCTGCGCCTGTTGGTGACGCCGTTCCCGGAGCAGCAGTTCAATGCCACGGACGATCGCAAATCGGCGTTGCCCAGCCTGGGCGCGAGCTGCTTCGATTGCCACGCGAATGGGCACCAGGACGGCACCACTCATTTGGCACCCGATGCGCGGCCGGAGTGGTTCCGTCATCGGCTCAAGACGGTCTCGCTGCGCGGCGTCGACATCCAACGGTTGTTCGGCTCGCAGCGCGCCTTGAAGACGGTTGAAGATTTCACCGAGTTCGAGCAGCGCACGGCCTATTTTGACGGCGACATCGTGAATGCGACGAAGAAGGGCGTGAATCCCTTGGAGCGCGGCAGCCAGGTCGACTTCATGGCCGACTTCGAGGAAATGCTTGATTTTCCGCCCGCGCCGAAACTCGACGTGTTCGGCAAGCTCGATCCCGCGAAGGCGAGCCCGGCCGAGATGCGCGGGCAAAATATCTTCTTCGGCAAGGGTAAATGCGGCAGCTGCCACGAGGCGCCATACTACACGGACAACACGATGCACGACCTGAAAGCCGAGCGGTTTTTCAAGCCGGCGCTGGTCAACGAGGCGATGGAGGTCGGCGACGGCAACATCAAGACCTTCGCGCTGCGCGGTGTAAAGGACAACCCGCCCTATCTTCATGACGGGCGCCTGCTGACACTGGACGATACGGTCGAATTCTTCAATCTAATCCTGGCCGACAAACTCACCAGGCAGGAAAAGCAGGACCTCGTGACGTTTTTGCGTGTCTTGTAGCCACGGAGAGGTCCGCACCGCCTAAAGCGCTGCCGTGACACTGGGGCGGGCTGCACCCCTGTTGGTCGACGCCGGGCCACGCTGCGCCGCTCGGCAGCCACTGCGCCAGACGCCGCCTCGAATAAGTAAGCGACACGAGGGCGTTGGCTTGTTTTCTAACGAACCTTTGCTCGCAGCGAGCTACTGCTGGATACTGCGGCCCGTCGTCAGCGGCTTTTGCCTCTTCAGCGGTGCAAAGTAAGACGGTCAGCAAGTCTTCGTTTGAATCACGTTGGAAATAAATGTCTTCGGCCTGAAATTCTTAGGGTTGGTGATCTTCCAGATCGGCGTGCAATCGCGCCTGAGCGCGATCGATGTATGCACGGAGGCGCTGTCGCAGCTGGCGGGGCAGCGCAGGCACAATGCGTCCCTCGATGAAATCCAAGGTCCGGGAAAGTGCGCGTTCGTAGAACGTCATGCGATGTGAATGGTTTTGCATCGAAATTCCCTCCTACCTCGGTCGGTCAGGGGTTCCGCGCTTTGAGGCGCATCACCCCAGACGCGGCCTAAGGCTGCGTACGTCCCGAGAAGAGACAGCACCTAACAATCGATCGTTGTCGTCGGTGATGGGGAGGGCCCGAAAGTTATAGCGTTCGAAAAGAAGTGCCGCCTCTCGCAGCGTGGCGTCCTTCGGCAGCGAAATTACGTGCTCCGTCATGATGTCGCCGAGTGTCTGACCGGGTTCTGCGGCAACCATGTCGCGAATATCTACGACACCCTTCAGTACCCCCGACCCATCGGTGACGTAAACGTACATTACAACCTCCTTGTCCTTTGCAAGCTCCCGGTAACTGTCCAGCACCTCCGCGGCGAGCGTCGCTGGCGGCAACTTGATCACCTCAGGCGATCCATAGAGAAGTATCTGCTCATCGTGCTTATCGATGATGTGCTCGACCTTGGAGGATTTTTCCTGGTCGAGCAGCTTTAAAATCGCACCGGCCTGGTCGCGCGGCAGGATGGCGAGAATGTCGGCGGCCTGGGCAGGCGTCATTTCGTTGATTAATGACGCCGCGCGCTCCTTCTCGATGGCACGGATTAATTCCCGTTGAACTCGCGGCTCCACTTCCTCCAGGGTGTCGGATGCTTGCTCGGCATCTAGTGTGTTGAACAGCGCGACGCGCTGGCCGCCCTCAAGTTCCTCAAGGATATCGGCAAGATCCACCGGATGGATCTCGGCCAAGCCCGCCTTGGGGACTTTAAGCTTGATGTTCCCGGCGAAGCTTCCCAACTGCTGCGGGAGCGGCTGCACGTACAGCCAAGACACCCGATCCTCTTGGTTGCGATTGGTGAGGAGTTTCGCGAGCTTGCGCAAGCCCAGCCGTCGAAGCGCCCGATAGTGGCTGAAATCGACCTCTGACGCATACAGCTTATCATTCTGAAAAGCGAGTTTGACGTCGTAGACAATCTCGACCTCATGGCCGTCCAGGTCCAGAATCTTCTTATCGAGGATGTGATCCTGGAGCAGGATCAGGTTCTCCTGCGGCGCCCGCTCGAACTGTGCCAATTCCTCGCCAATATCGAGCACAATCTCCTGATTGGATATGAGTCTCACTCGATCCCAGGGAACCGTCAGAGATGCATAGCCAAAGGATCGCGAAACGATGACTTGCGTGACTTCAGGGAGCTTTCCGGTCTCGATGATCGCAAGATCACTCAATTTTCCGATCCGCTTTCTCTTCACGAACACACGGCGGCCCAGTATCTCGCTTAAGTAGAACTCCTGCTCAATGACGGTAGCCATGGCTCTAGCCTTGAGTCACGATGGCAACAAATTTGTAGATCATCAGCGCCACCAGAGCCAGCAGATAGACCCTGAGCACCAGGAGCGTCTTTCTGACCGCCCCGGACATCTCAATGCGCGGCTCGCGATATCGGGAATTGATTTCGGAGATTTTTCCGAAGAGATTGCTTAATTTGCTCATATCGAGGTTCTCCTCTATTTAAAGAGGTTGGGGAACAACACAGAAAAGCCGTACAGGGTCGAGAGGACAATGATCGACGCGACAATAAACCCCCCGATGAGATTCTGTGTGAGCGTATTGCGGCGTTCGCCCATGGTGGTTCGGTCGTTTAGAAGCAAGATCAAGAACACGAGCGCCGCGGGAAGCAACGTCACGGCGATCACCTGAACGAACAAAGTGATCAGGACCAGTGGCGCATTCGGAATGAGAACGATCAAACCCGAGGTGATGAGCATGAGAAAGTAAGTCGTGTAAAACCAGGGCGCCTGACGGATCTTCGTGTTAAGGGAGTGCGCCCAACCGAAGATTTCTCCGAAGGCCCATGAACTGGCAAGCGAGATACAGATAGCGCCCAACAAGCCGGCATCAAACAGGCCAATGGCAAGAAAGGTTCCGACGTAGCGATCCGTTTTCATCAACTCGGTAGCCGCCTGAGCGGCGCTGTCGATGTCGATGCCCGGGAGCACGGTTCCAGTCACAATGACGATGAAGACGGCCACGACCACGGTAACGATCGAGCCGAGCAATGTGTCAAAGCGGCCCCACGGGATGTCTTTCTCGAGCATCCCCTTGTCGACGACGGCACTTTGTTGGAAAAACAGCATCCACGGCGCGATCGTTGTCCCGATGTTGGCCATCAAGAAGAAGAACAGCTGGCCGTTGAACCCCCCGGCAAAGTTTGGAATCAGGCCCTGATGCAGGATGTCGCGGACGGACGGATGCACGAGAAAGGCCCCCGGAATGTAAACCAGGTTCAATGCGCAGAACAGAAGCGCAAGCTTCTCGAAGGTCCAGTATCTGCCGTTGAGGACAATCACTGCCATCAGCATGATGACCGCGACGACCGTAATCCACGGGGGCACGCCAAAAATCGCGAGCGCGGCCGTCATGCCGACAAACTCGGTGACCAGCGTCAGCCAGTCAACTATCAGCAGGTCGATGAGTGAAAACCAGCCCCAGAACGCCCCAAAGCCGTCGAAGATCGCCTCGGCGTGACCGCGCTTCGTCACGGCGCCAAGCCGCACGGTCATCTCCTGAACGTAGTAGGCGACCGGGATCAGGATGAGCAGGAACCAAATCAGGTGGTATCCGTACTTAGCCCCGGTGGCCGCATACGTGGTAATGCCACCCGCGTCGTTGTCCGCGACCATGACGACGATACCCGGGCCGGCAATGACCAGGTAGAGTCCAACCGCTTTCCATGCCTTGCGGAGGGGATAGTAGAGTCTTGCAAAAAAATTCATCTCTTTGTCCTTATTCCACACCCGCGCCGTGCCGCCCTTCCGGCAGGCCGTCGCACTTGGCCGAATAATCACATCGATGTATCGTCCTTCGAAGCCCTCTGATTCTAACTACTCGATAACTGTCTCGGGCCGCCAGCGGGCTGCCGTGACTGAGGGCTCGAGACTCAGTCTCCCCACTATTTTCTCCAAACCTCCGTCCGCGCGACGGTCGGCTGACAACACGGCGAGCACCCCGACCCAATGGGAATCTTCACTGTTGGAACCGTCGAGGCGACGCAAATGGAAGCCGCCGGCACTGAGTCCCTGCAGCAATAATGCGCGCACATGCGACAACGTGCTGTCTTGGGACTCGTCGGCCGATGCAGCACTCAATGCCTGCCAGGACACAATTCCGATAAGCGAGAAATTAGAGCCATGCGCGCTCCGCGCACAGCGTCCGTCGGAATCCGAGGTCGCCGGCCATCAACGATGCAGCCATGATTCTCTTCCTCACATGCTTCAAAGCGCCGTCGCTCAAAGCCGGGAGGAATGGCTGCCAGGGAAATTTTAGCGATTAGCGAAAAATTCCTCCCGGTGATTCTCTTCCAGGCCTTTCGCTCCCGCCCATCGATGGGCTGTGCCGTTGCATGCAGCGCCAACCCACCGTCCTCGCGAGTCGGGTACTAGGTTGGGGGTCCATAGGGTTTGTGGAATCTCCGATATGATCGAAAGTAGCGAAATAATACCCTACCCTGGTATAGTTATGCAACAGGAGTTTTGCTCTATGAGTCACGTTGCCAAAGAAAAGGTCAAATTACTGAATCGCTTAAAGCGCATGCGCGGCCAAATCGAAGCCATGGAACGCGCAGTCGATGCGGACAATGAATTTGCCACGGTGCTGCAGCAGGCGACCGCCTGTCGAGGCGCGTTGGATGGTTTCATCGCGGAGGTCATTGAGGACCATATTCGCGAACACATGGTGGATCCCAAAGTCGGGCGCGATTCGCCGCAAGCTCTCGCGGCGGAGGAGCTCATCGAGGTCGTGCATCAGTACCTGAAGAAGTAAATCGCGAGAACTGCAACCTCGTTTTTTTCGCTACGGTGCGCCCCGTAGGCATGCGCCCGGCCTGGTCGAAGTCGCTCGGCGTGTACGAACTGTAAAGGGCGAAGGGGGGAAATCACGATTGCGGCGTGGCAATGCGGACGTTGTCCGACAGTAAGGATTCGAGGGCATCAAGGTCAATGGGTTTGGTGAGGTGCAAGTCAAAGCCCGACTCTTTGGTGCGTTGCCGATCACCATCCTGACCCCATCCCGTCAGGGCGAATAGTCGAATTGTCGCGCCCCACGGTTCGCCTCGAAGGTGCGTGGCGACCTCATACCCGCTCAGCTTCGGCATACCGATATCGAGCAGTGCAACCTCCGGACGAAACGATTGGGCGAGGTCGAGGGCTGCGCGGCCATCATGAGCGACGCAAACCTCATGGCCTCCCATCTGCAACAACATCGCGAGGCTTTCGGCGGCGTCCTTATTGTCGTCCGCAATTAAAACGCGCCGACCAGGGCGTGGTTCCTGCAACGTCTTAAAAGCCGACACAAGCTC
>Ga0182030_10022993_pt1 | contig 11563 bp, 11 predicted proteins | sample 812S3MmetaG_FD_121299 | JGI IMG/M metagenome (GOLD analysis project Ga0182030, IMG submission 121299) | Permafrost microbial communities from Stordalen Mire, Sweden - 812S3M metaG (Illumina Assembly) | ecosystem: Environmental > Terrestrial > Soil > Wetlands > Permafrost | place: Sweden... | reverse complement strand
GCAGGGGCAATGGAATGTCATTGATCCGGGCAACCCGCTGGTGCAGCCTGGGGAGCGCTACATCCTGTTTCTTCATTCATACACTGCGAGTATCCCGAATAGCGCGGGAGCTCTTCCGGACAGCGGAGATGTGCCGCGGTACAGGGTGGTCGGATATGCGAACGGAAAGGCCAGGATTGATGGAAGCGGTAACATCCAGTTTGGGCCTGGCGCGAAGTACGACCTGCTTCAGTACACCGGGGTCCCCGGCAGTTCGTTCTTCTCGACTTTGACAGCCCGAATAGCATATTTGTTCCCCCCACCTCTGCCATACCCAGTGGGCGTAACGCCAATTCCACTCCCTCCGAATACGATCACTCCTTTACCTGCGACGAGAAACTGACGGCACTGGTCAACGCGCGCGTACTTGTTGCAGGCGTTCCTTGTGCAAGGGGTTGAGCGCGGATTCGATTGCCGCTGTGATGACGCCGGCTTCGAAACTGGTCAGTTTCATACGGATCACGTCCTCTGCGGGAACGAGGCGAACGCCCTGAAGAATTCGATACGGGCCAATTTCAGGAACCCGCCGATGCGAAGGCATGTTCCACAACCACAGCGACGCGCGTTTCGAAGAACGAATTGATGTATGCCGCTATTCAAGTCCAAAGTATCAAGGAATCGCTTCGGTTACAGTATGAATTGATCAAGGCTGTCATCTTCGACCTGGGGCGCGTGATTGTGCCCTTCGATTTTCGGCGCGGCTATGCGCGCATCGCGGAACTTACGGGAATTCCGGCCGCCGAGATTCCCCAACGGATCCGGCCTACGGGTTTGGTGAATCAGTTCGAATCGGGCCAGATTGCGCCGCGTGATTTTGTGGAGCAGCTTTCCGCCGTGCTCGATCTCCACTGCAGCTACGAAGAGTTCTGCGAAATCTGGAGTTCGATCTTTCTGCCAGAGACGCTGGTGCCGGAGTCGCTGCTGCAGGGCATCGCCGCGCGATACAGGCTGATACTGCTTTCGAATACGAACGCGATTCACTTCGACATGATCCGGGACCGGTATCCGTTGCTGCGCCATTTCCACGAACTGGTTTTGTCGTATGAGGTGAAGGCGATGAAGCCTCAGCCCGCGATATACGCGAAAGCGGTGGAAGCGGCGCGTTGTCTGCCGGGCGAGTGCTTCTTCACGGACGATATTCCGGAATATGTGGAGGGCGCGCGGCAATTCGGGATCGACGCGGTGCAATTCGAATCGGCGGCGCAGATTGAAGCTGAGTTGCGGAAGCGCATCAGCTGGGATTAGACACGCATTAAACTAAGAACAGCGCGGTCGCGTTATGCCGAACACAGATCCGGGACGATGTTGTATTTTGTTGCTGGATTCCGATCCGATGACGCGCGCCATTCTTCACGACGTTCTGCAACGGGCCGGTTACCTGATCATGGAAGCGGGCGATCTGGGCGTGGCGGTGGACAAGGTGAAGATGTCGCGACCGGATCTTCTGGTAGTTCGACCTTTCATCAGCACCATGACAGGGGCGATGGCGGCGAAGTATCTGCGAACCAAGTGTCCCGGCCTGCCGGTCCTGATGGTGGACGGATTCATGAAAGACGACCGTTTGCGCGTGCAGAGTGAAGTCCATGACGTGCATATTTTCCCGAAACCTTTTGCTCCGGAAGAACTGGTGGACAAGGTCAGGGAAGTGTTTCGGACGACGCAGCCGAAGGCGCGCTGACGGCATTTGGACCGCGACGTGCTCGCGTGGTGAACGATGGCGCTCACAGTTCAGACCGTGGAGTATTTCTACACCAGAGTCGCTAATGCCTCAGGCCAGGCATACGGGCTACTGGCGCAACTGGCCGAAGCAGAGATCAATCTGCTGGCATTCAGCGCGGTGCCCTTTGGTGAGCAACATGTTGAGTTCACTCTGTTCCCGGAGCGCAGTGACGCATTGTCAAACGCGGCCGCAGGACTGGGGTGGGAGCTTGTGGGTCCGCAACATGCGGTTCTGATACAGGGCGACGACCGGCTGGGGGCGCTGGCGGATATCCATCGCTGTTTGAACGAGGCGGGAGTGACGGTTTACGCCTCGACCGGGGTGACGGACGGCAGCGGACACTTTGGATACGTGATTTATTTCCGCGACGAAGACCATCTGAATGCGGCAAGAGCCATCGCCGCGGTGTCCATCAGGAAATGAGCGGGTGCGGTTGAGCCGCGTCCGATTTCATTGCGCGGAATTACACGCTGTTCTGCGAAAAGACCCACTTACTACGCAGCGGCTTAGCTGAAAACAAGGGGTTTCGCACCTTTGACGGATTGGCGCATCCCATGCATTTACACCCGGGAGTTCGGCTGTAAAGGAGCTTACGATGCAAGCAGGCGTTCAAACAGACAATCAGGTTCGCAACGCGGTGACGATGCAGATCGAATGGGAGCCTGAAGTGATGTCACGCGATATTTCCGTGGCCGTGCGCGACGGCGTGGCGACACTGACGGGCTTTGTCCATCACTACTACGAGAAAATCGCGGCGGAGCGGGCGGCTAAATCCGTTTATGGCGTCAAGGCCGTAGCGAACGATATCGAAGTGAAGACTGCGCTGGCGCGTACGGATCCGGAAATTGCGCGGGATGTGGTGCATGCGATGTCGGTGGATGCCACGGTGCCGGAGAACAAAATCAAGGTGACGGTCAAGGACGGTTTTGTAACGCTGGAGGGCAAGGTGGATTGGTACTTCCAGCGGTCGGGCGCGGCGGCATGCGTGAACCGCATCGGCGGGGTTCGCGGGGTGATTAACAGCATTACGGTGAAGCCTGTGGCCACGCCGTCCGATGTGAAGACACGGATCGAGGAAGCGCTGAAGCGGAACGCGGAGGTGGATTCGCGGCGGATATCGGTGACGGCGACGGATGGCACGGTGACGCTGAACGGGAATGTGCGGTCGTGGTTCGAGAGGGAAGAAGCGGAACGCGCGGCCTGGGCTGCGCCTGGCGTATCGAATGTAGTGGATCATATCGCAGTTGTGCCGTAGCGGGGCGCTCTAAAAGATTCACAGGCTAAAGCCTGTGCCACCACACAAGGAGGAAAAAAGATGTCACACGTTGCAGTTGCAGGCGTTCATGAAGGGCAGGAGGCGGGTTCCACTTTTCTCGAAGCGGTGAAAGCGTTTACGGAAAAGGTCCGCGATCGTGCGTTCGGGTTGTTCCAGAAACGCGGCAGCGACAGCGGGGACGCTTTGACGGACTGGCTGGAGGCTGAGAGCGATCTCACTTATTCCTCGCAGTCCGATCTTGTCGAGAAGGATTCCGGATTCCAGCTTCGCCTGGCGGTACCGGGGTTCACCGAAAAGGAGCTGAAGGTGACGGCGCTGCCGGACGCTCTGGTGGTCACAGGGGAAGCGAGGCATCATCACGAACAGGATGACGGCGAGGTCCGTTTCTGCGAGACCTCCGACAACCAACTGTTCCGGCGTTTCAATCTGCCGCAGCCGATCGACGTGGACAAGGTTACGGCGCAGGTGGAAAAGGGCATTTTGCTGGTGACGGCGGTGAAGGCGCAGGCGTGAAGCATTATGGAACTGATGGATGTACTTAAGGACCGGCGCGCGGTTCGGGAATATAACGGCGCACAGGTCAGCCGGCTGGTGGTGGAACGGCTTTTGGAAGCGGCGGTTCTGGCTCCGAGTGCGATGAACCTGCAGCCGTGGTCTTTCGCGGCGCTGCTCGATCCAGGACGGATCGACCAATACGCGGACCGGGCGCGGGAATGGCTTCTGAAGAATTATGATGCGAGCAAGCAAAATGCCGCGGCGCTGAAAATTCTGGCGCAGTCAGGCTTCAACATGTTTTACCACGCGCCCGCTTTGGTGTTGGTACTGGCGCAGTCCGCGGCCAGTCAGTCGGTGGAGGATTGCTGTCTGGCGGCTGAGAATCTGATGCTGGCAGCGCGCGATCAGGGAATAGGCACTTGCTGGATCGGGTTCGCGCGGCCGTGGCTGAATCTGCCTGCTACGAAGAAAGAGCTGGGCATCCGGCAGGACTACGAGGTGGCGGCTCCGATTATTCTCGGGTATCCGCGTGCGTGGCCCGAGACTCACGGCCGGAAACGGGCCGAAATTCTTTGGATCTGAGATCGGCGTAAGAGACGAAAGGCGTTGGAGGCGAAGTATGAAACGAACCGTCGTCCTTGTGTTGTTTCTGCTGCTGGCGTTTGCCGGGACACTGGCGTATGTACAAAGCCGTCCGAAGCCATGGTTAACGACGGAAACTCCCACGATCATGTTCTTTATGGCCAGTCCGCAGGAAATTCCGCGCGGAGGAACCGTGACGCTCGACTGGCAAACGCGGCACGTTCCCGCGGTGGCGCTGGAATGGGGTCCTGTGGGCAGCGAGCGCGGCAGTTTGCAAAAGCGCGAAGGATTACCGGCAACCGGAACCATGACTTTCCAGCCGCAGGAGGACACGATTTACGTGCTGGAATGCGAAACCACACCCGCACAGATGTGCACGGAGAGCGCTTCCGTGCGGATGCGGTGAGAGGCTCGGAACTTAGTGCCCGGCATCAGAACTTCGCACAGCGCGTTTGACGCCGGTTGACAGCAATCCGATGGTAATCATATGAGCGGGAACATAACAGGCCGCGAATACCCGCCTTCCCGCTGGGGCAGCCGGCTGGCATATTTTTACCTGACGCGCGTTCCGGCACTCCTCGGCGTCGTTCTTTTCCTGTTTCCTTTGGCGGCTCTCGCACCTGCGTCGCCGCTGCATGCCCTGTTTGAGAACCTGTTTTTCCTTGACTGGGCCGGAACGTTGCTGACCACCGTGGTTGCACTTGTTCTTGTCTGGAGCCTCATTCTGACAGCCCGTATCGTGTTGCTGAACGGCGAACTGCGTTTCGGTGTCATCCAGCAGATTCGACAGAAGGATTTCCAGCGCTGGTGGTGGAGTCTCACGCTTGTTGTGGCGGCGCCTGCTGTAGCCGGGCAATTCTTCGAGAAGGGGGAATTCCAGCTGAGTTCGGCGGAGATCTGGCATAGCGCGCTGGCCGTGGTGGCTGGCGTGGTGTTCGCATATGCGCTGGTGTATGGCTCACTCTGGCTGGCGATTTTGATTTCTCCCAGGGGGAGCCAACCCGACGCCAGATCGTTCCCGACAATCATCAGGATATTGAAAGACTTTCTGGCCTGGGCAAACGATCACACAGTGCTCCCCGACTGGTTCACGCGATGGCTTATGACGTGTCTGGTGAAACTTCCAGCTGATCTGCAGGCCGGATATATCGATAACCGACCCAGACTCGGGGAAGGACACCAGAACGCCAGAGACAACCCAGGGTATGGTCTTCCGTGGGCCGGCCACTGGCTCGCATTGAGCTTCGCTTTTTTTACATTCGCTCTCTACTTCTGGATCGGCGCTTACAAGACGGCCCACCTTGGCGAGACAACATCCATACCAGCCCTTGCTATGGTGCTCTTCCTGCTGCTGAACGTGAACTGGATTCTCTCATTCTTTGCATTCTTCCCCGACCGATTCCGCATTCCCCTGCTGATACCATTGAGTGTCCTGGCCGTGTTTGGCACGTATTTCCCTTCATCCGATCATTACCTATCAGATTCACCCTGGCGCCACGGTATCGACCATACATCCCTATGAGGCATTGCAGCAGAGGGCAGGCAGGAAGCAGCCGATTATCGTGGTTGCCACCGCAGGCGGCGGGATACAGGCGGCGGCCTGGACGACACGCGTCCTGACGGGACTGCAGCACGAGTCCGCAACCTGGCAACACGCTAATTTCGCCGATTCGATTGCCCTGATCAGTTCCGTTTCCGGAGGCGCCACGGGATCTTTGTTCTTTCTGAACCAATATGGATTGGGAGCGGAGCATCCCGGTTTTCAGCTTCCCGATCGAGACGACAATTTCCTGAAGCTGACAGAGCTGGCTTCCGCGCCCGCCCTTGATGATGTCGCGTGGGCGCTGGTGTACCGGGATCTGCCGAGAATCCTCGTGCCGTGGAGCCCATCCGCCGAAGATCAGTTGCTTGATCGGGGGCGCATGCTGGAACTCGCCTGGCAGAGCCGGACTCGCAACTTCGGCGATCTCTCTGCGTGGCGCGACGGAGTGAAGGAGGGGTGGCGTCCGGCCGCCATCTTCAATGCCACCATCGCCGAGACGGGCGAGCCTTTCCTTCCGTCGACTACCGATTTTGACCGGAAAGGTGCACGGGCGATGAACCCCGCCGCTGCGCAAGCGGCCAGGAAGACTTTTTACGATCTGTACCCGGGAGCCGATCTGCCTGTGGTCACGGCAGTGCGTCTTGCCGCGTCGTTCCCCTACGTTTCGCCGGCGGCACGCGCCCAGACTCTGCACCCCGAATACCACGTAATCGACGGCGGATACTACGACAACTTCGGCGTGGCGAGCGCCGTGGAATGGATTGATGAGGCATTCAGCGCGATGGAAGACCCTCCGGACATTCTGGTGATTCAGATTCGATCTTTCCCGAACGATCCGCTTCCGGCCGCACAGAACCGCGGCTGGTTTTTCCAGGCGCACGCGCCCCTGACGGGGCTGCTGAGCGAACGCTCCACCGCTCAACTGGTGCGCGACCGCGACGACCTGAGGCTCTTGCAGAGCCGCTGGCGGGGCACTCAGGCTCTACCAAGGATTCGCTTTGCCAGCTTCCAGTTCACAGCCACCGATGCTCCTTTGTCGTGGAAAATGAACAAGAGCCAGGAGGCCGCTATTGACCAGTCCTGGCTGCGGATCGTCCAGGAGAATGGAAACGATCTGCAGCAGGTTCGATGCATGTTCGAACCGTCCAGAGAAGAATGCCCCGCACTGGCCCTTCAGAAGGCCCCGTGGTAGCACAAAGCTTCACTTAAAACCGCGTTTACCGCAGCGAAGCAGAGGCAGAGTTGGTCACGGAGGCAGAGGATGAATAAAGAAGACTGGCCCTCCACGCCGAAAGTCGCCGTCATCGTAGCGGGCATCGTTATCGTTACTCCCCTGTTGTGTTGGGTGTTGTTTTGGGGGATCGCCCACTTGCTGCCGGCCATCGGAGTAATGATTGGTCTCGCTGTTGCCGTGTCGACTACCGGGCTGGCTACAGCCGGCGCCGTGGCCTCCTGGACGGTTCCTGTTGCCAGTGTTGCGCTTGCAGTCGCCGGCGGTTCTGCTCTTGTTGTCGTCCTGGTTAAGGCCGGAAAAGAAGCGGCTTCCGAACCTTTTGAATGGCTGGTCCCGCTGCTGGGTATTTTGGGTGGTCTGATGCTGGACGTGGCGAAGGAGTTCGGCATCCACAATGAGATGGTAAAGATAGCGGTTACAACCGTCATCGCGTTTCTCGTGGTTGTCGCGGGTGCATGTTGGAAGTCCCCGAACACATCATGGAAACTCGTGGCGGTGTTTCTGTTGATTATTCCACCAGCCGCCATTCTGGTTCGGGAGATTGACGCCTCGGCCGCGAGCCGGTTATCGGAGGCTTTGTACTCAATTCCTCCGGGCGTCTGGAGCCGTCTCGGTTTTTTTGCCGCTATTGGCATTTTCATCGGAATCCTTCACGCTCTTCTTCACCGGTCCCACAAGGGTTAAACGGTACCGGCGCCAGAAATGTTGGGGTGAGTGCGCCGCTACGGTGTGGCATGGCTGTTAAAAAACTACAAACGGCCAGCCAAACGCCCGGGAAGTCCGATTCCGGCCCAGGTTTTAGTATCCATCGCCGGGTTCAGAGTCACCGGCTTTGAGGCGGTCAGCTTTCAGCAGGTTTCGGGCTCTGTTCCGCTCTTCTACGAAACCGATGCTTCTGAGGCAGCCGACGAGGGCGTCGGCCGCGGATCAGGGGATCCGCCCCACTTAGTGAGTGGCCAGTTCATTCACAGTTCGGATGCATCACTGAACGCCGCCTTCCATACGGCGCGGGTTTACCGCGCGCGTAATACTTAGCTTAGTCTGCGCTTGCCGCAGCGGCCGATTCGGGGGAACGGTCGGGAATGGTGAATATGAAGCAACTGCCGTGATTCAGTTCACTGTTCACCCAGATGCGGCCGCCATGCTGCTCGACCAGCGCCCGGGTAATCGCCAGACCCAGACCGGTGCCTTCGCGCGTGGCCTTGAGACCTACCTGATGAAACTTATCGAAGACCGATTCCAGTTCCTCGACGGGGATTCCAATGCCGTTATCGCGTACGGAAATCTCCACGCTGTTTTTGCGGCGCGCGGCTTCGATGCGGATTAAGCCGCCCTCAGGTGAGAATTTAACCGCGTTGCTCAGCAAATTCAACAGGATTTGTTTGAAACGCAGATAATCAGCATCGAGAGTGAGGCCATTCATGGGGATGGTCTCGATGCGAATTCCTTTGTTGTAGCCCTGCGGGCGGATCGACTCGAGCACTTCCTCGACAGCGTGGGGCAGATCGATCAATTGCCGATGCAATTCCACGCGGCCGGCTTCGATTTTACTGAGATCCAGAATCTGGTTGATGATATCGAGAAGGTGCCGGGAGTCGCGCTGGATGTGACCGACGAATTTCTTCTGATCGTCATTGAGCGGGCCCTTCAGCTCTTCGACCAGCAGGTCCGAAAAGCCGATGATGGTATGCAGCGGAGTACGGAGTTCATGGCTCATGCTGGAAAGGAACTCGCTTTTGAGGCGGTCGGCGCGCTGGACGGCTTCGTTGCGCAGCTGCAATTCGTGGGTGAACTGTTCCTGAACGGCGCGGAGCTGATCTTCGGCGCGCTTGCGTTCCGTGGTGTCGCGAATGATTGCGGTTACGGAGAAACCGTCGGCGGACTTCACGGGACTGAGGCTGATCTCAACCGGAAAGCAGGTACCATCTTTGCGGCGGCCCTGCAGGGCGAGCCCCGTTCCCATGGGGCGGGTGAGTGGCTGGGCCCGATAGGCGTTGCGATTATGAACGTGGGTGCCCCGAAGCTCTTCCGGAATCAGGACTTCCAGGGGCTGGCCCAGAAGTTCATCGCGCTCATAGCCGAAAATCTTTTCCGTCATGGTGTTGAGGAGCACGATATTGCCGGTCTGATCGACTTCTATGATGGCGTCGGGAGCTGCTTCTAATAATTCACGAAAGCGCTGGTTCAGCCGCAGGGGCATAGGGTCTTTTCGTTGGCCGCCGGACGAGCGGACCTTCTCAAAAATGACGATCCGGTGGGTTGTGAATAACCGGATAAAGAACTGGTAAAAGCATCTTACCAGTTCTTACGCGCGCAATCGGACGAGGCTAATTCGCAGAAACGTCCCGTCCCATTCCTTCATCCAGGCGCGGATGAATTCCGAGTCGTCAAACGGACGCGGTTGTGGTAGGCTCTTCGATGACAAGCCTGCGCTCATGGCCACAAAAAAAGCAGCGAAAACGAAGCCAACGGGGCCGGGAAATTCCGCGAAGGCCCTCGAAGGGCGGGACGAGAACATCAACGGAGGTCCCGGACTCTCGTTTCCCGTAGTTGCCATCGGAGCTTCGGCGGGCGGGCTGGCCGCATTTACCGCGCTTCTGAAGGTGTTGCCCGAGAAATCCGGCATGGCCTTCGTGCTGATTCAGCATCTGGAGCCGAAACACGAGAGCGCGCTGACGATTCTTCTGTCGAAGACCACGAGAATGCCTGTGGAAGAGGTCTCCGACGGCGTTGCTGTGGAACCGAACCATGTTTACGTGATTCCGCCCAATAAAAACATGACCATCCGCAAGGGAATGCTGCGCCTGGGACCACGTGGAGCGGAGTCGGGACTGCTACGTCCGATCGACGATTTCTGTGTTGCGCTGGCGGAAGAACAGGGCAACCGGGCGATCGGCGTGGTTCTTTCCGGCACGGGTTCGGACGGAACTTACGGGCTGAAGGCGATCAAGACGGCGGGCGGTGTCACTTTCGCGCAGGAGCCCAAGACCGCGCAATGGAATGGGATGCCGGTGAGCGCCATTACGGCGGGGTCGGTGGATTTTGTTTTGCCGCCGAAGCGCATCGCGGCGGAACTGGCGCGCATTGGCCGCCATCCTTATCTGGCCGAGGCGCGGGAGGTTCCTGAAGGAAGCGAACTGGATAAGATCTGCCTGATTCTGCGTTCGGCGATGGGGGTGGATTTCCGGCTGTACAAGCCAGCTACGGTGCGGCGGCGTATTTCGCGCCGGATGGCGCTGCACAAGATTACGTCGCTGCAGAAATACGCACAATTCCTGCGGCATAGCGCGGACGAGCCGCTCGCGCTGGCGGATGACATTTTCATCCATGTGACGAGCTTTTTCCGTGACCCCGAATGTTTCCAGGCGCTGCGAAAACGGGTATTGTCGAAATTTCGCGAGAAGAAGCCGGCCGATAAGCGAATAGCCGATGAGCCGATTCGCATCTGGGTTGCCGGATGTTCCACCGGCGAGGAAGTGTATTCCATTGCGATGATGCTGCTGGAGGAACCGGGCGAGCAGGGGAATCGCGCCCGCATTCAGATTTTCGGCACCGATATTCAGGAGCGCGCACTGGAGCACGCACGCACGGGGGTCTATTCGGAGTCGGCCGTGGCGGGAGTTTCCGCCGCCAGGCTGAAGCGCTTTTTTGTGCACAGCGATCACGGTTATCAGATCCAGAAGGCGATCCGGGACCAGTGCGTGTTTGCGCGTCACGATCTGACGCGCGACCCGCCGTTTTCGAGGCTGGATCTGGTCAGTTGCCGCAATGTCCTGATTTACATGGGGCCGGCGCTGCAGAAGAGAATTCTGTCAACATTTCAATATGCGCTGAAGCCCGGCGGCTTCCTGTTTCTGGGGACTTCGGAGTCAGTCAGCGAATACTCCGACGCATTTACGGCGGTGGATGCGAAGCAGCGAATCTTCCAGCGCAAAGTATCGTCCACGACTTTTCGCGAGATTCAGCCCGCACCGGAACTGGCGCGGGAGCCATATTCTCCTCTTCAGCGGGTTGTGGCGCCCTCGGGAGGCGGCTCGGATTTTCGTAAAGAGACGGAGGCGGCGCTGCTCGAAAGCTATGTGCCGCCCGCGCTGGTGGTGGATCAGGATCTGCACATCGTGCACTTCCAGGGCGATACCAGCACGTATCTGGGGCCGCCGACAGGGCAGCCGAGTTTTCACCTGCTGAAAATGGTGCGGCCCGAGTTTGTGGTGGAGCTGCGGACGGCGATTGCGAGAGCGCGAAAGGAAGGCGTGGCGACGGGGCGGGAGCCGGTGTCGTTCGACGTTCAGGGCCAGCCAGCCGCTGTGCAACTGGAAGTGCGGACATTGCCGAAACGCAGTGGCAAGAAGCAGGATCTGCTGATCGTGTTCCGCAAAGTGGAACTGGCAGTGCCGAAAGAAAGAACCAAATCCGGACGGGATTCCGCGACAGCCGCCCGTCAAGCCGAAAAGTCCGCCCGTCTGGAACGCGAACTGGCAGCGGCGCGCGACCATCTGCGCGGCCTTATCGCGGAGCACGAAACCGCCCAGGAGGAAATGAAGGCGGCGAACGAAGAGATCCTCTCGAGCAACGAAGAGCTGCAGAGCACGAATGAAGAACTGGAGACGGCCAAAGAGGAACTGCAGTCGTCCAACGAGGAACTGGTCACCCTGAATGACGAACTGCAGCATC
>Ga0182030_10022990_pt1 | contig 11565 bp, 10 predicted proteins | sample 812S3MmetaG_FD_121299 | JGI IMG/M metagenome (GOLD analysis project Ga0182030, IMG submission 121299) | Permafrost microbial communities from Stordalen Mire, Sweden - 812S3M metaG (Illumina Assembly) | ecosystem: Environmental > Terrestrial > Soil > Wetlands > Permafrost | place: Sweden... | reverse complement strand
CGGACGAACCTCTGGTATACCAGTTGTCCCACCAGGGGCACGGCTGGATAGCTACGTTCGGACAGGATAACCGCTGAAAGCATCTAAGCGGGAAACCTTCTCCAAGATCAGGTTTCTCACCCTTTTAGAGGGATAAGGCCCCCCGCAGACTACGGGATCGATAGGTCAGACCTGGAAGCTCAGCAATGAGTGCAGGGAACTGGCACTAACCGGCCGAAAACTTACCAACACAATCGCAACCACGAATCCAAGTCCGAGGACAAATCTGTCGCGGACCACCACACCCCCCACCAGAACAACTTGTATGGTGAGATAAAATAATAGAGTTACGGCGGCCACAGCGACAGGGAAACGCCCGGTCCCATCCCGAACCCGGAAGCTAAGCCTGTCAGCGCCGATGATACTGCCCACTTGGGTGGAAAAGTAGGACACCGCCGAACATACACAAAAGCACCCCCTTTCATTAGGGGGTGCTTTTGCATTCAAATTCAATCGAATAATGTCAGATTCATCGACGCCTTTTGTTTCTCCAATTCGAGCAGGGTTCGTTTTCGGCCGAGGCCGCCGCCAAAACCGGTGAGGCTGCCATTGGCGCCAATAACGCGATGGCACGGCACGATAATCGCGATCGGATTATGGCCGTTGGCCAATCCCACCGCCCGGGCGGCGCCGGGCGCCCCGATCTGTTCGGCGATTTCTCCATAAGACCGGGTTTGTCCATACGGGATTGTCAGCAGCGCCATCCACACCCGCCGTTGGAACTCGGTGCCCGCAAGATCCAGTTCGATATCGAAATCGGTGAGCTCGCCGGCGAAATACGCGGCGAGCTGGTCGACGGCGTCATCGAATCCGCTTGGGTCGGGGGACCAGTCGGCTCGGCTCGGTTCGTAGGTCTGATGAACCATTCGTAGATTTGTCAGCACACGGCCGCGCCCGGCGAGCGTCAGGGTTCCGATCGGACTATCGATGGTGCGGTACTGGATCATGCGACCTCCTGTGGCGGCCAATGGTTGACCGGATGTTCGAGCGTCGTCCACAAATGCTGGGTGGCGTAGGAGCGCCAGGGCCGCCAACGCGCGCTGCGCTCGATCAGGGCCCGTTGATGGGTGGGCAATCCCAGCTGCTTGGCGGCTAGCTGAAGACCAAGATCGCTGGCGGGAAACGCATCTGGGTCTCCTAGACCGCGCATCGCGATCACCTCTGCCGTCCAGGGCCCGACTCCGGGCAGGGCCAGCAGTTGGGTCCGCGCGCATTCCCAGTCGCTGCCGGCATCCAAGATGACGCTGTTGTCGGCTAGTCCGGCAACCAGGGCGCTCAGGGTGCGTTGCCGGGCCTTGGGGACCGCCAGATGGATGGGATCGATGTCTGCGAGGTCTTCGACGGACGGGAATGTGTGGGTCAACCCGCCGTCCGGATCCTGAACCGGTTGTCCGTACGCGGCGACCAATCTGCCGGCATGCGTCCTCGCCGCCTTGGTCGAAACCTGTTGGCCCAGAACCGCACGCACGGCGAGTTCGGCCTCGTCGACCGTGCGCGGAATGCGTTGTCCGGGTGCCTTGGTCACTGCCGGCGCCAAATCGGGGTCGCGGGTTAGCGTGTCGATCACCGCTTCGGGGTCGGCGTCGAGATCCAGGAGGCGTCGGCACCGGGCGATCGCGGTGGCGAGGTCGCGGAAGTCGTCGAGCACCAATAGGCAACGGACGTGATCGACTTCGGGTGTCAAGCCGACTAGGGCGTTGCCACAGGGGAGCCGCAGGCTGCGTCGATACGCACCGTCGCGGACTTCCTCGCAACCGGGTACGGCGCCGGCGGCCAGATGACCGAAAACGCCTTCGTAGGCGAACGGCACCCGGACCGGCAGCCTTAGACATACCGTTCCCGGCGACGCGGCTGCGGATTTCGAGGAGCCGGTTCGGGCCGCCGCGCGCTTGCGTAAGAACGTCGGCGTGGCTTCGAACACCAGGCGCACGGTGTCGTTGAACTGCCGGATGCTGGAAAACCCGGCGGCGAACGCAACGTCGCCGAACGGCAGGTCGGTGGTTTCGATCAGGACCCGGGCGGTCTGAGCTCGTTGTGCGCGGGCCAAAGCGAGGGGCCCGGCGCCGACTTCGGCCTGCAACATCCGCTCCAGCTGACGGGTCGTATAGCCCAGATGAGCGGCGAGGACGCCGACGCCGTCACGGTCCACCGTCCCATCGGCGATCAGCCGCATCGTCCGAGCGACGACGTCGCCGCGCACGTTCCATTCAGGAGAGCCGGGTGTCGCGTCGGGTCGGCACCGCTTGCATGCCCGGAACCCCGCCCATTGCGCGGCAGCCGCGGTGGCATAGAACCGCACGTTACGAGCAAAGGGCGGCCGGACGGGACAGCTGGGTCGGCAGTAGATCCCCGTCGTCAGCACCGCGGTGACGAACCAGCCGTCGAACCTGGCGTCCTTGGACTGCACCGCCCGGTAGCAGCGCTCGAAATCTTCGTGCACGCTTCAACAGTTACACCTATCCACCGACAAGACTGGCGGAAAAGCGACACGACAGTCGGCCGCACGTTGTCCCGGTCTTATAACCGCCCCGCCCGCCCCAGCAACCCGAGCGGAGGTTACGCATTCGCCCTGCCGCCTGCCGGGCTGCTCGGTGCCAATGAAAAGATTGGCCGAGTGAGTTACCGGTGGCCGAAACTGGCCGATGTCATTGGCACGCTCACGTTAGTCGTATCGACGATCATCACTTCCTCGCCGCGCAGTTGGACAACGCGGGCCACCACATCGCCGGTGGTCATATCGCCGCCCAGGCTCTGATGGCGGCAAGCCTTACTGCGCCGGGGCGCAGACCCCACAGCGTGCAGGCGATGCCCGCAACCCGGTGGAGCCGCGGCTTGCCGTCGATCTGGCCGAGCCCTCCCCGCGGTTGCGAATGTGGTGGCGGCCCAACGGGTTTGTCGCGGCCGACGAGGTGCTGCACAGTTGCCTGCTGACCTACCTATCCGGAACCACGATGGTCGAACCCGCACTCGTTGTGCGGCGGGCGACACCCGTCAGCGCCTTCAACGCACTCATCGACCACGCATTGTGGTTTCACCGGCCGGTTGATCTGGCGGACTGGGTACTGTCGGATCAGATGTCGTCGAGCGGTGTCGCCGGCCGGGGGCTGACGACGTCAACGATGTACAACCGCTCCGGCCAACTCGTGTGCATCGCGACCCAGGAGCTCTACTTCGGCCGAGCGGCTACCTCGGTCTGAGCGCCCGTCAGGGCCGGCATCCGATGCCGTCGGTTGGCGGTTTGTCGCGAAATCGAGCAGGCCGTTATCGGTGGTAGAGATCTGTTGACCGCCAGATTGTTTGAGCCACGAGGTGCGGCTCGTGCGGAGCGACCCCGCCGAAGGGTCGCCAGTAGGATTAGGCGCATGGCTTCGGGGTCCAACGACAACCGCTTCGGCCGGGCCGTCAACGCCTTCGCGGTCAGCCTGATCAATGCTCCCGTGCTGGGGAGTCTGGTCGGGCAGGGGCTCGTTGTCGTGCGCTACACCGGGCGACGCTCCGGCAACACCTTCGAGATACCGGTCGGCTATCGCCGACGCGGGAATGTTGTCACCATCAACGTGGCCGCTCCAAGTGGTAAAACCTGGTGGCGCAATTTCCTGGGCGCCGGCGCGGAACTCACTTTGTTGAATTTCCATGGAGCCGACCGCACCGGGCACGCGACCGCCACTCGCGATCCGAAGGGTCGAGTCAAGGTCACCGTGCAGCTATAGAGCGCGATTCGCCGAGTCGACGGCGACACCCGACTCACCTTGCTGCGGTAGCTCACGGTAGACCGGGCTGCCATCATCAGAGGTGCCGGAACGGTAAGGCGTAATCGGCCTCCTACCACGGTCGCAGACCAAGATCGAACTCCGGCCCGATGTGTAGCGCGGGCAGGCTTCGTAGCTTCGATCTATGACACGACACGAGGCGCGATCCGATGGCTGACATCGCATTGGCCTTTTCACAACCCTTCCGCTGCCGCGCGTCAATGTTGGGCGACGGATCGAAAACTGGCTCGTTGGCGTCATGGTGGCCACGCGGGCGAAGATGCTGACCCGGGCCCGGCGTAGTGCACCGGAGCAGCGGTATCACCACCCGCGTCGCGAGGTTTTCCGCGAAGACGCGGCGATGTCGCGCGAGATGTTCCGACTGTGATTCAAGCGGGCGAGGCCAGCCGGGTCGGCTGGTCATGCCCGCGAAGTGTCACGGTCTCGCCCAAAGACCAACGGGCACGCTCACTTTCGCTGGCACCCTGCACGGTCTCCTCGGTCGCGAGTATTCGGCCGGAGTGCGACTTGGCCAACTCGCACAGCCGCGCCGCCTCGTTGACCGGTTCGCCGATCACGGTGTATTCGAACCGCTCTTTGGCGCCGACGTTGCCGGCGACGACCTGGCCGGCCGCCACGCCGATACCGGCCTCGAGTTCGGACATCTCGGCTGCCAGCCGATCGCTGATGGCGCGTGCTGCGGACAGTGCGTCGTCTTCCGGGCACTCCAGGTGATTCGGGGCGCCGAAGATCGCAAGGGACGCGTCGCCTTCGAACTTGTTGACCAGTCCGTGGTTTCGATCGACTTCGTCGACGACGATTGCGAAGAATTTGTTGAGTATCTGAACGACGTCGGCAGGCCGTTGACTGGTCACCAGCTGCGTGGAGCCGACGATGTCGATGAACAGGATGGCGACATGACGTTCTTCTCCGCCCAACTTCGGGCGGTCACGTTCGGCGGCCAGGGCGACTTCGCGCCCGACGTGGCGGCCGAATAGGTCGCGCACCCGCTCGCGCTCACGCAGGCCGTCGACCATCGAGTTGAACCCACGCTGCAGCTCGCCGAGCTCGGTCCCGTCGAACACCACCAAATCGCCGCGCAAATCGCCCTTCTCGACGCGCTTGAGTGCGGCCCGGACGACGCGGACCGGCGTTGCGGTCAGCCAGGACAGGATCCACATCAGAACGAAGCCGAAGAACAGCGCCGCACTCGACACGATCAGCACCGCCACACTCAGTTGGGTCTCGGTCAGATTTCCCAACACCAGAGCGAAGAACGCGATGAGCGCGATGCCGAGAACCGGCACACCGGAGCCCAGCAGCCACACGGTCAGGGTCCGGCCCATGATGCCCGGCGCCAGCCGCCGGGGGGCTTGTCCGGCTTCGAGTGCTTGTGCGGCCACCGGTCGCAGGGCGAATTCGGTAAACAGGTAGCAGAAGGTGGCCACCAGGATGCCGCAGAAGCCCACGGAGAACCCCACGATCGGGATGAACAGCTCGTTGGCCAGCCCATAGAGCGTGGTCAACAACGCCGTCCCGACGCCCCAGAGGAAAAGCACCCCGAGCGCGAGGTAGAACGGGGCCAGGAACGTTTTGCGTTCGTCGCCCAGGGTGGGTTTGTGCGCTTCGATCGCCCAGCGCAGCGCGGCCACCGTCTGTCGGGTGATCCCGTAAGCGCCAAGGGCAAGCGCGACGGCCACGTATGCGGGCCCCACCCCGAACGTGATCCACCGCGGCGCGTCGCTGAAGATGCTTGGGGTCGGCAAGGCGACGGTCAGCAGTAGCAGCGCGACGCCGATTCCGACCAGGTTCGTCACCAGGATGAACACGGTCAGAATGAGCTGAATGCGAACCCGCCGGCGGCTCTGGCTTTCCGTGACCCGCCCGAGCAGCCAGGACCCGTACGCGGGGGTCTCGTCCAGCCGCCCGCTCTGACGGGTCAACGTCTCGAGCACCCGCCCCAAGCGTTGTGCCACGCTCTTATTGGCCGACATGGTGGCGCCAGCCTAATTCGTCGACGACGCTCTAAGGTGAGTCGGGTGCGTCTAGTGATCGCCCAGTGCACCGTCGACTACGTAGGGCGGCTCACCGCGCATCTGCCGTCGGCGCGCAGGTTGTTGCTGTTCAAGGCCGACGGGTCGGTGAGCGTGCACGCCGACGACCGCGCCTACAAGCCGTTGAACTGGATGAGTCCGCCGTGCTGGCTGAGCGAGGACCTCGATGGGGCGGCCCCGGTCTGGGTGGTCGAGAACAAAGCGGGCGAACAGCTGCGCATCACCGTCGAGGAGATCGAGCACGACTCCAGCCACGATCTGGGTGTCGATCCCGGGTTGGTCAAGGACGGCGTGGAGGCCCACCTGCAGGCACTGCTGGCCGAACACGTCCAACTGCTGGGCGAGGGCTATACGTTGGTCCGCCGCGAATACATGACCGCGATCGGGCCCGTCGATCTGCTGTGCCGCGATGAGCTCGGCGGCTCGGTCGCCGTGGAGATCAAGCGACGCGGTGAGATCGACGGCGTCGAACAACTCACCCGCTATCTCGAGTTGCTGAACCGCGACAGCGTGCTCGCGCCGGTCAAGGGTGTGTTCGCGGCACAGCAGATTAAACCTCAGGCACGCACTTTAGCCACCGACCGTGGCATTCGTTGCCTCACACTGGATTACGACAAGATGCGGGGGATGGACAGCTTCGAGTACCGGCTGTTCTGATTTGCCCGACTAAACTGGCGGCATGGGTCGGCGCCGTACACCGTCACCCCGGCACCAGCCGTCGTCGCTGTCGGGGATCTTGCGGCGGATGGAAACGGGCCTCGACGGCTACGAGTACGAAGTGCGCCCGGTCGCGGCTGCCCGCGCTGTCAAGACCTATCGTTGCCCGGGCTGTGATCACGAAATCCGTTCCGGCACTGCACACGTAGTGGTGTGGCCGACTGACTCAGCCCCGGCTGGATCGCAAACAGGAATTGAAGACCGGCGGCATTGGCACACGCCGTGTTGGGCCAATCGGGCAAGCCGGGGCCCGACCCGAAAATGGTCTTGAGCGCTGCTCTAAGAAGCCGGCTCGACGAGCTCGATCAGAACGCCACCCGCATCCTTGGGGTGGATGAAGTTGATCCGCGAGTTCGCTGTGCCGCGCCGGGGCGCCTCGTAGACGAGCCGTACTCCCTGCTCGCGAAGCTGCTCGCAGATCCTGTCGAGATCGCTGACCCGAACAGCCATCTGTTGGATGCCCGGTCCGCGCTTGTCCATGAACTTCGCGATCGTCGACGTTTCGTCCAAAGGGGCCATCAGCTGGAGCTGCGCGCTGGTGCCGGGCACGGCCAGCATCGCCTCGCGAATGCCCTGGTCGTCGTTGACTTCCTCGTGCACCAGGATCATGCCTAGGTGGTCGTGATACCAGGCGATGGCGGAGTCCAAGTCGGCGACTGCGATGCCGACGTGGTCGAGGCCGGTCACCAAGGAGGTGGCCAGGAGGTGACGGGCGTCAACTTGATCGGTCGTCATCACATAACGGTAACCTGGCGGCAAAGATTGCGCTTCTCTGGGAGGTCGAATCGGCCGTCCGCGCATGGCTAGGAGGTTGGTATGACGACGTCGGTGATCGTTGCTGGAGCGCGGACCCCGATCGGCAAGTTGATGGGTTCGCTGAAGGATTTCTCGGCCAGCGATCTGGGGGCCGTTGCGATCACCGGCGCGCTGGCGAAGGCGAACGTTCCGGCCTCCCTGGTCGAGTACGTGATCATGGGCCAGGTGCTGACCGCCGGCGCCGGCCAGATGCCCGCCCGGCAGGCCGCCGTGGCAGCCGGCATCGGTTGGGACGTTCCGGCGCTCACGATCAACAAGATGTGTTTGTCCGGCATCGACGCGATTGCCCTGGCTGACCAGCTCATTCGTGCTGGAGAGTTCGACGTGGTGGTGGCCGGTGGCCAGGAGTCCATGACAAAGGCGCCGCACTTGCTGATGGACAGCCGCGCGGGCTACAAGTACGGCGACGTCACGGTCTTGGACCACATGGCCTATGACGGCCTGTACGACGTGTTCACCGACCAGCCGATGGGCGCACTCACCGAGCAACGCAATGACGTGGACAAGTTCACCCGCGCCGAACAGGACGAGTTCGCTGCGCGCTCCCACCAGAAGGCCGCCGCGGCGTGGAAGGACGGCGTTTTCGCCGACGAGGTGGTAGCTGTGAACATCCCGCAGCGCAAGGGCGATCCGCTGCAATTCACCGAGGACGAAGGGATCCGCGCAAACACCACTGCGGAGTCTTTGGCCGGCCTCAAACCGGCGTTTCGCCGCGATGGCACCATTACCGCCGGCTCGGCGTCGCAGATCTCCGATGGCGCCGCCGCCGTGCTGGTGATGAAAAAGGAAAAAGCGCAGGAACTCGGATTGACCTGGCTCGCCGAGATCGGTGCGCACGGCGTGGTGGCCGGCCCGGATTCCACGCTGCAGTCACAACCGGCCAACGCGATCAAGAAGGCACTGGGCCGCGAGGGTATCTCGGCTGACCAGCTCGACGTGGTGGAGATCAACGAAGCGTTCGCAGCGGTGGCGCTGGCCTCCACGCGCGAGCTGGGCATCGACCCCGAGATCGTCAACGTCAACGGCGGCGCGATCGCGGTAGGGCATCCGATCGGTATGTCCGGAGCCAGGATCGCTCTCCATGTCGCTCTCGAGTTGTCGCGGCGCGGCTCCGGCTACGGCGTTGCCGCGCTGTGTGGCGCCGGCGGCCAGGGCGACGCGTTGATTTTGCGAGCGGGTTAGCCAGGCCCGGTCGGGCCCGTCGGCGTTGCTGGAACACGCTGTGCGCGTGCAGTTGTGATGTTCGTCATAAGCTTCGGTTACCGGTCAGTAGGGCGACGATTCCGGGCGGGCCTGCCTCCGCCTGGGCCTAGGCGCCACCGGGTGGATCGACGGCCGACGCGCATGACAAACTTGATGGCGTGACGCGTCCGCGACCTTCGAGTGGCGCCGGCCTGACCGGTGCGGTCGACTTGTCCGGTTTCAAGCAGCGAGCCCAGCAGACGGCTTCGGCGGGTGGTCCCGCGGGCCAACCGACGCCACCGGCGCCGGGCGGGCCGGGGGGCACCGAGGTCACCGAGGCCAACTTCGAAAACGAAGTGCTGCTCCGGTCTGACGAGGTGCCGGTCGTGGTGCTGTTGTGGTCTCCGCGCAGCGAGGCATGCGTGGCGCTGGCTGACACGCTGTCCGGCCTGGCCGCCGAAGACAACGGCACGTGGTCGCTGGCGACGGTCAATGTCGATGTGACGCCCAGGGTCGCCCAGATATTCGGTGTTGAGGCGGTTCCGACGGTGGTGGCTTTGGCGGCGGGACAGCCGATATCGAGTTTCCAAGGCGTGCAGCCCGCCGATCAATTGCGCCGCTGGCTGGATCAAATTCTCTCGACTACCGCCGGGAAGCTCAAGGGCGCAACTGGTTCCGAGGACGTCGCGGAAGTAGATCCTGAGCTGGCGCAAGCCCGCGAGGAATTGGAGAACGGCGATTTCGAGGCGGCAAAGCAGTCGTATCAGGCGATCCTGGAAGCCAATCCGGGCAGCGTCGAGGCCAAGGGTGCAATCCGGCAGATCGAGTTCCTCACCCGCGCGACCGCTCAACGCCCGGATGCCGTTGCCGTCGCGGATGCTGCGCCCGGCGATCTTGAAGCCGCGTTCGCTGCCGCCGATGTGCAAATCCTCAACCAGGATGTGAGTGCGGCATTCGGCCGCCTAATCGCGTTGGTGCGCAGCACATCTGGCGACGATCGCACCTCGGTGCGTACCCGGCTGATCGAACTCTTCGAGCTTTTCGATCCCGCCGACCCCGAGGTAGTGGTCGGTCGGCGAAATCTCGCCAACGCCCTTTACTAGGCCGGTTCCAGCCACAAGGCCGAATTGGGCGGCAGTACCAACACCGCCGACGCCGGACGCCCATGCCACGGGTCCTCGGTGGCGTCGACACCACCGAGGTTGCCGATTCCGGAGCCGTTGTAAATGGTGGCGTCGGTATTGAGTACCTCGCGCCAACGTCCGGCGACGGGCAGACCCAGCCGGTAGCCGCCGTGCTCGGATCCCGCGAAGTTGAAGATGCACGCCATGACCGAGCCGTCGCTGCCGTACCGCAGGAAGCTCAGCACGTTGTTACCGGAATCGTTGGCGTCGATCCAGGAATAGCCCTCCGGGGTGGTGTCCTGACTCCACAGCGCCGGATGGCTGCTGTAGATGCCATTGATGTCGCGCACCAGACGCAGCACGCCGTTGGAGAAGCCTTGTTCGTCGAGCTGCCACCAATCCAAACCATTCTGCTCTGACCACTCGGCGCGCTGGCCGAACTCCTGGCCCATGAACAACAGTTGCTTACCGGGGTGTGCCCACTGATATGCGAGCAGACTGCGCAGCCCGGCCGCCTTGACGTGGTTGCTGCCCGGCATCCGTGCCCACAGCGTGCCCTTGCCGTGCACCACCTCGTCGTGGCTCAGCGGCAACACGTAGTTCTCGCTGAACGCGTAGAGCATCGAGAACGTCATCTCGTGGTGGTGGTAGCTGCGGTGCACCGGGTCGCGGCTGAGATAGTCAAGCGTGTCGTGCATCCAGCCCATGTTCCACTTCATCGAAAAGCCCAGGCCGCCAAGGCTCGTCGGTCGCGTCACTCCCGGCCACGACGTCGACTCCTCGGCGATGGTGACGATGCCAGGGGCGGCCTTGTGTGCCGTCGCGTTCAGCTCCTGCAAGAACTGGACGGCTTCCAGGTTTTCCCGCCCGCCATAGATGTTGGGCGTCCAGCCGCCCACGGGGCGCGAATAGTCCAGGTATAGCATCGACGCCACCGCGTCCACCCGTAGGCCGTCGATGTGGTACTCCTCGAGCCAGTACAAGGCGTTGGCCACCAGAAAGTTACGGACCTCCCGGCGGCCGAAGTCGAACACGTAAGTGCCCCAGTCCAACTGCTCGCCGCGTCGCGGATCCGAGTGTTCGTACAGCGGGGTGCCGTCAAAGCGGCCCAACGCCCAGGCGTCCTTGGGAAAGTGCGCCGGTACCCAGTCCACGATCACACCGATGCCGGCCTGGTGCAGCGCGTCGACGAGAGCCCGGAAATCGTCGGGTGTGCCGAATCGCGATGTCGGCGCGTAGTAGGACGTGACCTGATATCCCCACGACCCGGCGAACGGATGCTCGGCTACGGGCAGCAGCTCGATATGGGTAAAGCCCTGCTCCAAAACATAATCCGTCAGTTCGTGGGCAAGCTGGCGATAGCTGAGTCCGGGTCGCCACGACCCGAGATGAACCTCCAGAGTGCTCATCGGCTCGAACACCGGATTGCGCTGGGCGCGCTTGGTCAACCAGTCGTCGTCTGCCCAAACGTAGTTGCTCGACGTCACCCGCGATGCCGTGTGTGGCGGCACCTCGGTCGCGAACGCGAACGGGTCGGCTCGTTCCGTGACGACGCCGTCGGCGCCGTGCACCCGAAACTTATACAGGCCCTCGACCGGGAACCCGGGCCAGAACAACTCCCACACTCCCGAGGAGCCGAGCGCCCGCATCGGGGCTTCGTTGCCGGTCCAGCCGTTGAACTCGCCGATTAAGCTGATGCCCTTGGCGTTGGGAGCCCACACCGCGAACGACACTCCGTCGACTAGGCCGTCGGCCGTGGTGAACGAGCGCGGGTGGGCGCCAAGGGCTTCCCAGAGTCGCTCGTGGCGGCCCTCGGAGAACAGGTGGAGGTCGACTTCGCCGAGTGTTGGCAGGAAGCGGTAGGCGTCGGCCGTGGTGTGCGTG
>Ga0182030_10022989_pt1 | contig 11565 bp, 7 predicted proteins | sample 812S3MmetaG_FD_121299 | JGI IMG/M metagenome (GOLD analysis project Ga0182030, IMG submission 121299) | Permafrost microbial communities from Stordalen Mire, Sweden - 812S3M metaG (Illumina Assembly) | ecosystem: Environmental > Terrestrial > Soil > Wetlands > Permafrost | place: Sweden... | reverse complement strand
TGGGGCGGCCGCTGCATGCCCTACGATGCGATTGATTTCGAACCCCGCGAGTATGTGGCGCACAGCGGCTGGCCATTCGGCCTCGACACGGTGCTGCCTTATTATCCGGAAGCCAATCGTCTGTGCGAAGCGGGCCGATTCGCCTACCACTCGGCGGAGGCGTTTGCGAAACCGCTGCCGCCGCTTCTGGCTGGTTTCGACAGCCAAGCATTCAGCACCGACACCCTGGAGCGTTTCAGCTGCCCGACCGATTTCGGACGACGTTACCGCACCAAGCTCGCATCCGCACCAAACGTGCGGGTGCTGCTCCATTCCAACGTTACCAGCATCAGGCTGGATGCAAATGCGGCTCGCGTCACGGAATTGACGGCCCGTGACTTGGCGGGAAACCATTTGACCGTGCGCGCGCGGCGCTACGTGTTGGCGGCCGGCGGACTGGAAACGGCTCGTTTGCTGCTGACGAATCGCGACGTGCAGCCCAACGGCATCGGCAACGATCGCGACGTGGTCGGCCGGTACTACATGTGTCACATTGCCGGCACGATCGGGCGCATCGAGGCGCGCGGTCCGCTGAGCAACGTCAATTACGGCTACAACATTTCGGAGGAGGGCGTCTATTGCCGCCGCCGGATGGCGCTGCGGGCCGCAACCCAGCGCGAGCAACGACTGGGAAATTTCGTTGCACGCCTACACCATCCGCGGATCGCCGATCCCGCACACCGCAATGCGGTGCTCTCGTCTTTGTATCTGGCAAAATTCCTGATCCCCTACGAGTACGGCAAGCGCCTGCATGGCGGTGAGACCGTGAGCTTCGGCGGCTGGATGCGCCACGTTGCGAACGTGGCAGCGGCGCCGCACGATGCCGTCGGCTTCGCCTGGCACATGCTGCGAGATCGCAAACTGGCGCAGCGTAAATTTCCCTCGATCATCATCCGTCCGAAACGCAATCTCTACAGCCTGGATTTTCACGCCGAGCAGCAGCCAAATCCGTCCAGCCGCGTGCTGTTGTCCGAACGCAGCGACGCGCTCGGCATGCCGCAATTGAAGATTGACTGGCGCTACACGGAGGCCGATGTGGATACCGTCACGCGCTCATTGGCGCTGTTGGCTCGGGAAATGTCGCGTTCAGGTGCCGCATCCTTCGATTACGATGCGCAATCGGTTGAAGCCGAAATGACCCGCTACGGTGCGTACGGCGGCCATCATATCGGCACGGCACGCTTGGGAAAGGACCCAAAATCCAGCGTCGTCGATCCCGATGGCCTGGTCCATGGGCTCGGCAATCTCTATGTCGCGGGCGCGGCCGTGTTCCCGACTTCCAGTCAAGCGAACCCGACCTTGACCATCGTCGCGATGACGCTGCGATTGGCGGATCATCTGCTCGCGACCCAGGGCGCGGCCTCGTGAACTCCACCGTGCTGGTGCATGGCGCGGATAACTTCATCGGCTCGCGCCTGGTCGAGACCCTGCGCCAGCGAGGCGGGATCGAGGTTCAAGCCGTGGCCGGGGCGGATGAGGCCGCACTGCGCCGCGCGCTGCCGGCAGCCCAGTCCGTTGCGCATTGCATCGTGGGTGCCGCCTCGGACATCGAACGCGGCGGCGCAGCATTGTATGGGCTGTTGGCGGTTACGCCCAATGCACCCAGCGTGGTGCATCTCAGTTCCATGACGGTGTACGGTTCCGTCACGGGATCGGTTGATGAATCATGTCCAATTCGCGCCGATCTTGGCTCGTACGCGGCGGCGCAGGCGCGTGCAGAGGGCCTCGCCGCCAAATATTCGCGCGCGGTCATTTTGCGCTCTGGAGTGGAGTATGGCCCCGGCTGCGCCACCTGGAGCGGCCGCGTATCGCGCTGGCTGCGTGCGCATCGATTGGGCGATCTCGGCGAGGCCGGAGATGGGGTGTGCAATCTCATTTACATCGAGGACCTGCTCTCGGTCATCCTCGCGGCGCTGCGCGAGCCTGGCGTCGAAGGCGGCGTATTCAACGTTGCCGCGGCGGACAAGCCGACATGGAATCAGTATTTCACGCAATACGCCCTGGCGCTCGGAGCGGTGCCCGTGCGCCGTATCAGCCCGCGCCGGCTGTCGCTGGAAGCGGGCATCGCTCCGCTGCTGAAAGTGGCGGAGATATTGGCCGGCGGCGCTCGCGGAGGATCGCGTCTCGTACCGCCGCCGATCCCGGCCTCACTGCTGCTCGCCTGCCGTCACGAAATGGCCCTAAACGTGACGCAGGTCGAAAATCGGCTGGGCGCGCGGTGGACCCCCCTGAAGGAAGGTTTGCGGCGGACCGCCAAATTCTACGGCTGATCGACATTTTGGCGTTCCTGACTGGCGTAGCCTTGCTGCATCGGGTCAAATGCACACGGCGGAAGGCTCATTTGAGCGGACGCGAAAACTTAAGGTGGGATCAAAGTGAATCACAAGAAAACCGGCGCGGACCTGCGGGCGCAGGGCCAATGCCGCGGCTTGATTGCCTCGATATTACTGCTGGCGGCCTGGCCCGCCCTGGCGGAGGTCGATTTCACCGCAGCCGGCGTCGCTCGGTATGAATACAACACCAATGTCTTCGATTTGCAGAACGGCTTCCCGGTGCCGGGTACGACGAACGACTTTCAGCGCTCCGACAGGCTGTACACGTACGGCGGCCTGCTAGATACGGCATACCTGTGGGATCAGCAGAAGCTGTTCGGTACATTTACCGCGAATAAATTTGAGTACGATAACTTCACCTTTCTCGATCATTTCGAGTACACCGCCGACGGCGGATTGAATTGGAAGCTTGGCAGCATTCTCGATGGCACTCTCGAAGCTCTGCGGGACCGGACCATGGTGGCGTTCACGAACGTAAACAATGCCCAGTTCGTCCTACAAATCGAACAGCGAGAGAATGCCAAAGCCGGCTTGGAATTCATCCCCGACTGGCGTCTCGAGGGCAGCGGCTACCATCGCACCGTCGATCAAAGCTATTTGAATCAGGGGGGGCTCGACCTGAGCGAGTCGCAGGAGCAGGTGGCCTTGCGCTATCTAGGGCTCGCGGGTCTGACTGCCGGGTTGAGCTTTGCCTATACCGATGGCCGCTATACCGGTGCGGGTGCCGAGTTCAATCCCGACTACAGGCAGACCAGCTTTTCTTTCACTTCCACCTATGCCCCGACCGGCAGATCCACCTTCAAGGGCGCGGTGGGCTATAGCGATCGCCGATCGGCCGAGGCCAACAATTCGATATCGGGTATAACGGGCGAATTGGACTACGACAATCAGATCACCGGCAAGACCTCTGCGCACGTGCAGATCAGCCGCCTCATCAATAGCTACATATCGAACACCAGCTCCGAGATCGATAGCATCGCGAACGCCAGTGTCCGCTGGCAGGCAAGTTACCACTTGGGCGTGGCCGCCGGTTACACCTACACCTACAGGGATCTGCCCGGTCAGGGAAATGCGCCTCTAGGAGGCAACCGCATCGATCACCTTCAATATGCCACCTTAAACGTGGATTTCGATCCGTTCCGTTGGTTGATTTTGAAACCCTATGCCAACTATCAGGTCCGCACCTCGAATTTCGTGAGCGGGAACTTCAATGCGACGGTCGTCGGGTTAAACTTCACCGTGCAATGGCAGCAGCCGCCGCCGCTTGCTCCGAGGATACAGCGTCCGGTGGAAGAACCCGCGGACCAGGCGCCGTGAGTCGAGCTTAGGGTGATTGGTTGCGACAGCTGTTGATTTATGCAAGATTGGTCTAATAGAAGCTGCTTTTCGCCGGCAAGCCGTTGAAGATAGTGTAATTGTCATATTGTAATTTGGTTTGAGACGCCGACGTGGTAGGGGGGCGGCCTGTTAGAAATACAATAGGGAAATGGAATCTGAGTGCATGAGTTCTGTCCTGCCTAACGTAGCGCTGAGCGCGTCGGATCGCGGTCGTCCGATCGCGACGAGTTCCGGCGACCAGCGCCGCCAACGTAACGCTTTCTATTTCGATTCAGGTCAAGGCCCGTTGCTGGGTTGGTTTCACGGCGCGACGGGAAGTCAGCGCAATATCGGTCTCGTCATCTGCAAGCCGTTCGGCTACGAAGCGCTCTGCGCCCACCGCAGTCTACGTTGCTTTGCGGAGGATGCGGCAGAACTTGGCATTCCCTCCTTGCACGTCGACTATTTGGGCACCGGCGATTCGGCGGATATCGATTCCTTGGCTGATCAAATTTCTACCTGGACGCGCAACGTCGTCGCGGCGGTAAAAGAGCTGCGTGAGCGCGCGTCGGTTCAGCAGGTATGCGTGCTGGGTGTCCGGCTCGGTGCGCTGCTCGCCGTGCTCGCTGCGGAGGAGTGCAAAGACATCACTTCCCTGGTGCTGATCTCTCCGATCGTCAGCGGCCGACGCTACCTGCGTTCACTGCGTACTGCGCGGTTAGCCGCATCGCTGAGCACCGGGGGCTCGGGTACCGAAAATGCGGAGTTCGGCGCAGAGGCGATGGAGGCCAGCGGATTCGTGATTTCGGCGGCCTCGATCGCCACGCTCAAACAGATAGACTTGAAGACGCGAGCCGCGCCGCCGGTACGGGACATTTTGGTGATAGACGGAAAGAGCCTGCCGGGAGCCGGCCCATGGGCGAGGCAACTGGCGGAGTCAGGCATTCGTGCCGGCTATCTGGAGCTGCCGGGTTTGATCGAGATGATCATGACGGCGCCGCAGGATGCGCAGGTTCCGCGCGAGATGATCGCCGCGACACGGCATTGGCTGAACTCCATCAGCGAGGCCAAATCGCATCTGGTCGGTCCCCCGCATCGTGGCGAGCCGACGCCGGCATCGGCATCCATTTTGTTGCATCACGAAAACGGCGAACAGCCAGTGAGGCTGACCGAACGTTCATTGTTCTTTGGCGCCGACGAGCGCTTGTTCGGCGTGATCACGGAGCCGCGGAGCGGCGAGCTCAGACGCCGCGGAGTGATCTTGCTGAACGCCGGTTCCGATTCGCACATCGGCGCCAATCGCTTGAACGTTACGTTTGCGCGTGAGTGGGCGAGCCGCGGTTACGTCGCGCTACGCATGGATCTCGCCGGTTTGGGGGACAGCGGCACGCGTCCGGGGCAGCCGGACGACTTGGTGTTTCCGCCCGCGGCACTCGATGATATCGCCGCGGCCGTGGAATTGCTGCGTACTCGCTATGGCGCGCGCGATGTGTCGTTATTCGGCTTATGTTCCGGCGCCTATCATTCGCTGCGCGCGGCGGTCGCCGGAGTGCCGGTCAATCGCATATTGATGGTGAATCCGCAGCATTACTTCTGGAAGGAGGGGACCACGCTGGAGGATCTGCAGCTGGCAGAGGTGGTGCAAAATCCCCGTTTGTATGTGCGCCGGCTGTTCAACCGTGACGCCTGGCAAAGAATGTTCGGCGGCCGGGTCAATGTTTGGCGCATCGCAAAGATCTACGCTTACCGCCCGATGCTCGCAATGGAATCGAGAATGCGCGACATGGCCAGGCGCATGCGAGTACGCTTGCCGAACGATCTTGGGTCGGAACTGACGCAGATTTACAGGCGGGGGGTTAGAATTGTACTGGTATTCTCGCGCGGCGAACCTGGAATCGATCTCCTAAAGCTGCAGGCGGGCTCCTCGGTGGAGAAGCTCGGCGAGTATTGCCGCATCCACGTCATCGACGGGGCCGACCACGTATTCAGTCAAAGCGGTCCGAGGACCCTTATGAAACAGGTGCTGAGCGGCGAGTTGTTCGCCCGAAATTGATGGCATGCCTTGAAATGGATTCGGCGACGCGAATCGATGCGCAGCGCATATATAATGCCGCTGTCATCGGAAATTGCAATTTTGGGGAAGCGGAAAGGAGCAAGTTAAGATGTCCATCAGGGCCACTGTAGTTTCTCAGTTCGAGCAGGTTGCCGCCGAACAGCATCGCAATCTGGCACGGTTGACCGATGATCTGAGACTTTTGGATTCCGGATTGGACTCGCTGAGCTTTGCGCTCATTGTGGCTCGTTTGGAGGATGGCCTTGGTTTTGACCCATTCGATGTGGATGAAGACCTGAAGTTCCCGGTAACATTTGGCGATTTCGTCAAGCTGTACGAAAGCCACAAGTAATTCGAGCATCGAGCGAGTTACTCCTCAGTCGGCCCGGGCCGCGAACGGCCCGGGCTGAGGAATTACACCGCTACTGACAAACTGCATTGCCTGCGGCGCGGCACAGGTAGTGAGCCTTGGACTAACCCGAGTGAGTGTGTGATCGTGAGTCGTATCACAGTTTCGGTATGCACCGCGCGAATATTATTGTTTAATGAGTCAAACCGGATTGAGGGTCTTGGATGATGAACGTATGAATGAAAGCTGCCTGGCATTCGGCTCCAGTAACAACAACCTGGAGTTGGCACCGATAAACTCCGCGTGGATTCTGGAGGGAACTCCTATCGCGCGAAATTGCACCATTTCGACCAACAAGGATGGCACTTCAGTTGCATTGATTTGGGACTGCACTGCGGGACGGTTCAATTGGTTCTACGATGTAGACGAGACGGTCTACGTCATAGAGGGTTCGGTGTTGCTCAAGGATGCAAATGGTGCGCAGAGGCGTGTCTCGGCCGGAGATACCGTTCACTTCCCGGTCGGCGCCAAGGTCGAATGGACTGTCGATAAATACATCCGGAAGGTCGCATTTTGCGCCGCTCCAATGCCAAAGCCGATTCGGTTTGCCTGGCGCGGTTTGAAGGCTGTTAAACGTCTGAGCGGCCTGGGATCGGCCTCTTCTGCAACGGCAATGTTCGGCGCCAAATAACGGGGAGCAGCCTGTGACGCCGCGCAGCGTGCGGCTCACAAGTCGTTCGTAGACTGCGACCGGGGTAATAGTGGCGACAAGGCGCCCAAGCGCTGTTCCGGGGTCCATACGCCCTGCGCCCTGAGCGTGAGGCCGACGAGTTCGGAGGCCTCTGCGGTGAAGTGCTCAGCGTCATACAGCAGCGGCATTCCTTGAGCATCCGCGCTCGAACAGGAATACCCTGAGCAAAACAACCGCATCATGGAGACGTAAGTCGCCCCATGTGCCGCGGCCAATGTCGATAACTGATCGTCGAATTGTATCAGGGTGTGATCCCAGTGCTGGTCGAGCAAGCCAGGATTCCCGGTCCCGTCCGCAGTCAGCAGCAGGCGCGGGAGAGCTGAATCATAGATGACGGTGGGGCCGATCAAAGTCACCGGGATGTTCCTGGCTCGAAACCAGTCCAAGGTCCCGGCAATTCTTCCCGCATAATTGGTTTTCCAGCGCGCAGAGAGCACGACCATGTCGATGCGGTGGGCAGGCAGGAACTTATAGAGCAGTTCGTCGATAGGACGAGTGCAGAAGCCGGCTTCCCCGAGGGCGTGGTCGATGACCGGGAAACAATTGGCAGCAGCGGCCTGGAGAAAGTTGATCTCTGGGTAAGCGTCATGCAGCCCAGACCATAACTCCGCCGAGTGGCTGTCACCCAAGAGAAGATAGTTCGGTTTGGCTGGGTCCCAGACCAAGCAATTGTGCCCCCAACTTTGCATGCCTTTGTCGAAGATGAAACAACCTTGATCGGTTCTGAACGTGACGTCGTGGCTGTAATTCAAGTACTCGGCGACCTGCAGCTGCCTGGATGAATAGCGCGATGGAAAGCCCTTTTCGCGCCAACCGATCGCGCCCAAGAGGACCACCACGCTGGTTGCCACCGCGGCCAAACGGAACAGTGTCGGCCGCGCGGGGCGCCACGCGCCGAGGCGGAATGGCTGTTCGATGAAGCGCCAGCTTATGGCGCCGCAGGCAATGGAACAAACCATGATCGTGAGCTTGCGTACCTTGTCGGATCCACCAGTGATGAGCAGCGCGTAGTTCTGCTGAAATACCGTCAACGGCCAATGCCAGAGGTAGAGCGAATACGAAATGAGCCCGATAAAGACAATGGGCCGCCAAGAGAGCAGACGGCCCGCCACAGAAGTGCCATCGCGGCCGGCGAGAATGACGATAAATGCGCCTAGACAGGGCGGCAGAGCCAGGAGACCGGGGAACGGCATTTCCGCATGAATGGTCAACGCGGAAACTCCGATAAGCAGCAAACCGAGTACGGACAAAATGTTTCTTGCCAGAGATCCCAGGGGCCTCGGCAATGCGCCGAGCGCGAGCGAGCCGCCGAGCAGCAACTCCCAGGTGCGCGTGTGGACCAGGTAGAAGGTGGCCTCGGGACTGGTGAATGCGCCATATGCGCTGACTGCGAACGACAAGGCGAGCAAGACGAGCGTGGCGCCAAGTAGATGGCGCTTCATGAAGGTGGCGCCAAACCACAGACACAGGGGCCAAACCAAATAGAACTGCTCTTCGACCGCCAGCGACCAAGTATGCAGCAGAGGTCTGGAGAGGGCCGGGGCGGTGAAGTAGCCGCCCGTCTGCCAGAAGTAGATGTTGGAGACGGATAAGGCGGCTGCGATGAGACTTTTCGAGAAATCGATGAGTTCGCTCGGCAGGCTGTATTTCGCGCAGACGAAAAACGTCACGGCGGAAACGACCAGAAGCGCAGGCAGAATGCGCCGCACCCGCCGCTCGTAGAACCTGATCAGCGAAAAGCGCCCGCCGTCGATGTCCTGCAGCAGCACCTGTGTGATGAGAAATCCGGAAATGACGAAAAAGACATCTACGCCAATGAAGCCGCCGGGCACGCTGTGGATCCCGACGTGATAGGCGAGAACGGGCAACACCGCCACGGCGCGCAGACCGTCAATATCCAAGCGGTGCCCAACGGTAGCCTCTGCCGCGACCCGAGTAGACTTCGTCAATTTTAGCCGCGAGTCGAGCGCGCTAAATCTTGAGCGAGTTCCGTCTAACATCATAAGTAAAACTTGCAAGTTAATGAATTCGTGACGGATCTTCGCCCCGCTGCAGGGTGAAAACCAGGTAAGCGGTCACGCTCAGATAAGCGATCTGTTAAGGCCTGAGCCCCGCAACGAGATGTCCATCGCAGAAGCCGTGCCCGCAAGACTAGGTGGGCGGCGCTGGGAGGGGCCTGACGGGCTCTGTCGCCGCCGAGGAGGCCCTGGCTAGCCGCCGTCGGCTGACTCTTCTATTGGAAGACCGTATGGGAGCCCGTACAGCGCTCTCCGCTGAATCGCCGAATGTAAGGCAAACGCCTTGTTTTATAATTGTGGTGGGCGGTACAGGGATTGAACCTGTGACCCCTGCCGTGTGAAAGCAGTGCTCTACCGCTGAGCTAACCGCCCGATGTTTGCGGGCGTGAAGTATGCCACAAGCGTTCCATCTAACAAACGCCGGGCGAGCAACGCGGGCGCCCCCCGAACTCGCGCATCGATTCGCTGTCCGCGCATCGATTCGCTGTCAAGGCCTCTGCTAAACTCTGCGCCCTCTGAATTTCCCAATGTAGGCACATGATGGTTCGCACGCGATTTGCGCCCAGCCCAACCGGGTTCTTGCACATCGGCGGCCTGCGGACCGCTCTTTTCTGTTGGCTGTATGCGCGCCGGCACCAGGGCCAGTTCGTCCTGAGAATCGAGGACACGGATCTGCAGCGTTCCACCGACGCCGCAATCCAGCAGATTCTCGACGGCATGGAATGGGCGGGACTCGATCACGACGCAGGTCCGTTCTACCAGACGCGTCGATTCGAGCGCTACAAGGAAGTCATCGAAGAGATGTTGGCGGCAGGTACCGCCTATCGCTGCTATTGCACCAAGGAAGAGCTGGAGCAGATGCGTGCGCAGCAGCTAGCGCGCGGTGAGAAGCCGCGCTACGACGGCCGCTGGCGCGATCGCAGCGACGTGCGCGAGGGCGTGGCGCCCGTGATCCGCTTCAAGAATCCGCTCGAAGGCGAAGTAATCGTCGATGACGTGGTGCACGGGCCCGTTACTTTCCAGAACGTGGAACTGGACGATTTGATCATTGCTCGCTCCGACGGCTCGCCGACGTACAACTTCTGCGTCGTGGTCGATGACATGGATATGCGCATCACCCACGTGATCCGCGGCGATGACCATCTCAACAATACTCCGCGACAGATGAACATGCTCCGGGATTTGGGCTGCCCACCTCCCGTGTATGCGCATCTGCCCATGATTCTCGGTCCCGACGGCGCGAAATTGTCGAAGCGCCACGGCGCGGTCAGCGTGCTGCAATACCGCGACGAGGGTTTTCTTCCGGAAGCGGTTCTCAATTATCTGGCGCGGCTCGGCTGGTCGCATGGTGACCAAGAGATCTTTTCCATCGGCGAGCTCACGAGTCTCTTCGACATCGCTGCGGTGAATAAATCCGCATCTGCTTTCGACGTCACAAAGTTGTCTTGGCTGAATCAGCAGCACATGATGCGCGCGGCGCCGGCGCGCGTGGCCACAGTGCTGCGCTGGCATTTGGAACGGGAAGGGATTCAAGTCAGCGATGAGACGCAACTCGAACAGATCGTGTTGTCGCTGCGCGAGAGGACCAAAACGGTGCGCGAGATGGCGCAGAACAGCGTGTTCTTTTTCCGTGCGCCGACCTCTTATGACGAGAAAGCGGTAAAAAAAAATATCACGCCCGAGGTACCCGGCCTGCTGGCCGAAGCAATCGCCGCCCTCAGGGAGGTTCCGCAGTGGACGGCACCGGCCATTCACGAGTCGATCAGTGCGCTGGCGGCTGCCAAGGGCGTTTCGCTCGGCAAGCTGGCGCAGCCGCTGCGCATCGCGGTATGCGGTGCAACGGTGTCGCCGCCCATTGATGCAACTTTGATGATTTTAGGAAAGACTGAAGCGTTGGCGCGGCTGGCGCGTGCGCAGGCTTTATGGTGCGCCTAGTCCTTTCATTTCCTTGACGAAATGCGCTATGTAATGTAACTTGCCGCGCCTCCATGTGGGGCCATAGCTCAGCTGGGAGAGCGCTTGCATGGCATGCAAGAGGTCGGCGGTTCGATCCCGCCTGGCTCCACCAGATTTGATTGCGATTGTTTGGTTTGAAGGTCGATTGAAGTCCCCATCGTCTAGAGGCCTAGGACACCACCCTTTCACGGTGAGAACCGGGGTTCGAATCCCCGTGGGGACGCCAATTTTAAACGGACTTGCCGCCCGGAACTATTCGGTGGACTGTTCAATTCGCCAGCGTGCTGCCGTGACCGAAGACTCCATGGTTCTCAGGCCCGCGAGACGCTGGCGCCACTGACGTTCGAAGCCTATGACCGCACCAAGCGCCACGGCGCTGCCCAGATTGGCGGCTGCTTGCACTATTCCAATGACCATACGATGTCTAGATTGACTCTGTTCGTGGTTTGAGCGAGGTCGCGTCGCCCTTCAGGACAAAGTTGTCCCCAAGGCCGCGCCGATCCCGTAGGTCACTCCCGCTGCGAGACAGCCGAAGATCATCTGACGGGCGGCCGAGTACCACGGACTGCGCCCGTTGAAGAGCGAGGTCAGCATTCCCACCGCACAGAGCACCGCTCCGCTCGCAACGACGCTTGCACCGATTACCCAATGGCCCTTCATCCACAGAAACGGCATGTTGCCTGCGGCGAGCGCACCGGCGCCCCGTGATCGACGGATGGCAGATTGTCGGCGAGGCGTTACGCGCGAAT
>Ga0182030_10022988_pt1 | contig 11565 bp, 9 predicted proteins | sample 812S3MmetaG_FD_121299 | JGI IMG/M metagenome (GOLD analysis project Ga0182030, IMG submission 121299) | Permafrost microbial communities from Stordalen Mire, Sweden - 812S3M metaG (Illumina Assembly) | ecosystem: Environmental > Terrestrial > Soil > Wetlands > Permafrost | place: Sweden... | reverse complement strand
GCGTCGCCTTCACGCCCGACGTATACGCGGCCGCGGTCTCGATCGTTGGACCCTCCAATCTCATTACCTTGCTCGACGCAATTCCGCCGTACTGGGAAGCGGGTCGCAAACAGATGTATACGCGCATGGCCGATCCGACCACGCCTGCCGGAAAGGCGTTGCTGGTGGCCGAGTCGCCGCTGACGCAGGCCAAATCCATCGTCACGCCGTTGCTCGTGGTGCAAGGCAAAAACGATCCGCGCGTCAACATCCGCGAAAGCGAGCAAATCGTGGCGGCCGTGCGCGATAACGGCAAGCCAGTCGAATACCTGGTCGCTCCCGATGAGGGCCATGGCTTTGCGCGACCGATCAACAACCTGGCGATGATCACCGCCGCGGAAAAGTTTCTCGCGCACTATCTCGGCGGCCGCGAACAGCAGGACGTGCCCGCGGATGTGGCGGCCAAGTTGAAGGAAATCAGCGTCGATCCGAAGTCTGTGAGCGGCGTGGTCTCTTTGAAGGGTGCACCGGCGACGCCGGGGAACTAGCGTACTTGGATTCAGCCAAGCCAATCGGTGACGGCCTCAAGGGCGTTTCCAGCCGAATGATTTGGTAAAAGCATTACCGCAACATGCTCGCCCAGCTGCTTTGCCGGAAGTTGCGGTGGCGCACCCATTGCGGTCATCGGTCGGTAAATAGAACTCGATGCTTAAGGCAGTGCGTGCCGGCGCCGATGAGAAGCAGCATGATCGGAATGCTTACCTCAACGCATCGATAATGACGTTAAATCCCCGCGCGCCCGAGCAGCGTCAGCGCGAACGCACGTGCTACCAACGGCACTGAAAAGCATCGAAAAACCGCGGTTGAGCGGCATTGTCGTCGACCAGGGAGGCGCCGAAATCGTTTTTCGCCGTAAGGCACACCTACATTCGGCAGCACCGCGGCTACCATAATCAGCCAGGCCCGGCGATCCAGCTGGTCTACTGATCAGGCGGCTCGCGAGCTCAGATGTACGCGGTTGCGTCCGTCCTGTTTCGCCGACAGCAGCGCATCATCGGCGCGGTACACGAGCGCCTGAACCGACTCCGCGCGGGTCGGCGTCCACTCCGCCACACCGATGCTGACCGTGCATCCCACCGACCCTGTGGGCGTATCCACGCTCAATTCGGCAACTGATTCATTGAGCCGTCGAGCCAACTCCTCGGCACTCGCGGCGTTGGTGTTCGGCAAAATTGCAATAAATTCTTCGCCGCCGTACCGCCCTAGCTCATCGTCGACCCGCATGACCGACTGCAGTACACCGATAACGGCTTTGAGCACTGAGTCGCCTGTGATGTGACCATGGCGGTCATTGATTTGTTTAAAGTGGTCGATGTCGGCCATAAGAATCGAAAAAGGCACGCGCTGTTCCCGGGAACTCTCGTGCTGTTGATTGAGGATGGTCGTGATGCCTCCTCGGTTCCAGATTCGCAACAGCGGGTCGATCAGAGATTCGTGGCGTGCGACACTGAGTTTCGCGACGAGCGCTTGTTGCGCGGAGGTTATTCCACGGGTAAACAAGCTTAACTCGGTGAGAAAGACGAGTTCCTGAAGCAGCTCTTGCTGCTCCGGTGGGAAATCCCTCGGCTTAAAGTCCAGTAGACACAGCGTCCCTAGCACTGCGCCGCTGGAGCCACGTATGGGTCGTCCAGCATAAAATCGAATCTGCGGCGCGATGGAGAGTAACAAGTCGCCAGCAAATCGCACGTCCAATAGTGTGTCTTCGATGACCATCGGTTCGCTGTCCGCCACAACGTCATTACAAAATGACTTGTTGCGGAAAGTCTCCCGTATATCCGGTGCGGCGCGCGAATTGAACCAGTGCTGGTCGGCATCCGCCAGCACCAGCGAGCAGACCGGTGCGTTGAAAAGTTGCGCACCAATATTCGTGATGCAATCGAAAACGTAATCTTTGGAGATACCGAACAGGTCCGACGCGCTCAGCGATACAAGGCGCGCCGTCTCGCCCGCAGACGTTGGCGCTCGAATCATTGGATTTCTATCACGTGCCAATTTCGTGGGATCTACAGCTCGGCCGATTTGAGCCGCTCGTTGAAATAGGAGCGCACGCTGAAATAATTTCCGCGATTCGTGGGACCCGTGTGCTCAAATCATTAGGCATGTATACGCCTGAATTGTGGATCGCTGTCGCTTAGACCAATGCTCCATCGCCTTCTGCCTAACGGCTCGCACAGAGGCCTGAGTTTTTGGGACGCGCCCGCGACTCAGGTTAGTCGTATATTCCGCCGCGGAGCCACCCCTTTTCTGTGTTCAGAGTCCAGTTTTTCGGTAATTCTCTGCAAAAACAGCCCGCGTGTAAGGGATTCCGCTGGGGATAAAGGGAGGGTGAAGTACCGCACACTTCTCGGCGACTCACGCGCACGCTTGACCCTGATCTAGTTGCGCATCCGGTCGGACGACACCAAGATCGCCTTGTCTTTCAGGCGGGTCAACCCCTATCAGGGTGGCACGCATATCGAAAAGCGATGGGCCTTGAACCCAGTGCTCCCGCAGAAGCGCGTGTCAATCCGATCTGAAGAGGACTGCGTCTTCTTTCCAGCGACTGTGGCTGCCATTATCCAGACGCCGGCCCGATCGCATTCACTGGGGTGCACAGATGCGTCGCAGCAGCGCCCGAACTCAATGTCCTGCGAACTCGTTGCTCAACCCAGAAGAACTCATTTCGAAGCTATCAGTAGTGGTAACTAACGCGAACAACCTAATTTCGCGGATCCGGCAGTATGGACGTCGGTATCCAATGGAGCACAATTACCAACGTCGTGTCGCAGGACTGCGCAAGGCGTTCCGGCGCGGTTGAATAGGGTTCTATGCAGGAGAAGCAACTTGATCCGTGTCAATAGTTCGCCGATGTCGAGCCGACACCCGTCATGAGCGGCGGGACGTTTGCATTTTCAGAGCGGCGCAATGTGCTGGCTTTCTGGCTCGGCTCGGCCATTGTGAGCGTCGGCGTCGGTCTGCATCTGCCTATGTTCTGGATGGGACGAACGATGGGTTTTGCCCTGGCCGGTATGGCCATGGACCCAGGGATGTTGTGGGGAATGGCGCTGATCGTGCTCGGTATCCTCGCGGCTGGTTACGGTCTGCTCCCGAACCCGCCTATCAACGACACCGTCCAAGTCGTCGCCCTGTCCGAGGACGCCCCCCTCCGCGGCGCTCATTGGAAACTCATGGCAGTCCTGTCGGTTGCGCTCGTCATCGATATCATGAAACCCGCGAGCTTAGGTTTCGTCACACCTGGCATGCGGGTCGAATACGGCATCGATGCGGCAACGGTGGCGCTGTTACCCTTGTCGGCGCTGATCGGCACCGCCACGGGTTCTTTTGTTTGGGGATCGCTCGCTGATTTCTACGGGCGACGCGCCTCGATCCTGCTCTCGTCGGTCATGTTCGTCGGTACTTCGATCTGCGGCGCGATGCCCTCCTTCTGGTGGAACGTCGCGATGTGTTTTCTGATGGGGGCGGCGGCCGGCGGCATGTTGCCGATCGCGTACGCGCTGTTGGCCGAGATCATGCCCACCAAGCACCGCGGCTGGAGCCTGGTGCTCATTGGCGGCGTCGGCACCATTGGCGGATACTTCGCCGCGAGTGAACTATCGGCGCTATTACAGCCATTTTTCGGCTGGCGGATCATGTGGTTCCTGAACCTGCCCACCGGGCTCTTGCTCATCGCCCTCAGTCCCTTGATTCCCGAGTCCGCGCGCTTTCTTCAGCACATGGGCCGTTTTGGCGAAGCACGCGCGACCCTGGTGCGTTTCGGAGCAATCATCGACCTGCCATCCGACGAGACGCAGTTCGAGGCGCCTAAGCATCACGCGAACATCTCGAGCGCGGCGACGCATAGCCTGCTGGCGACGACCATTGCGCTGACCCTGGCCGCACTCGCGTGGGGATTCGTCAATTTTGGCGTTCTGTTGTGGCTGCCGAGTTCCCTGGTCGCCGAAGGACGCAGCGTGGGTCTCGCGAGGACCATTATCGCTCGATCAACCCTGATCGCGGCCCCGACGGTACTCTTGACGGCCTACCTCTACAGCACCTGGAGCACCAAGTATTCCTTGCTTGTCGCGATCGGCATCACAACGCTGGGTCTGTTCGCGGTCGTGTTGCGGGGTACCGGGCTTGTTCCCTTGGTGAGCAATCCGCTGGTGCCGCTGTCGCTCTTGATCGTCGGATCGACCGCGGTGATTTCGATTCTCCTGCCGTATGCGGCGGAGAACTACTCCGTGAGAATACGCGGCCGTGCCACGGGCTGGGTGGCTGGCTGGAGCAAAGTGGGCGGCCTGATCGCACAGGGCATGAGCGCCTTGTCTCTGGTGCCTGCGCTTGGCGTTGCTGCCGCAGTGATCGCGCTGCCCGCAGTGGTTTCGTTGCTGCTGATTGCGGTGGCCGGCCAAGAGACGCGAGGACGCGATCTGCGCGAACTTGACTTGCCGCGGACCACGCCCACAGCCCAACGTTAAGCATCATGTAATCCAGTGCGGATAGTCGACGTTGCCGTTTACTGAACCGCATCTCCCGCCGGGTTGCCGGTGACGGCATCATCCACGCTCGAGTAATCGAGCCCAGCGGCCGGCAGTTGGCTGAATTGGGCGCGTTGCAATGCATCGCGGCTCGAGTCTTTCAGCCGCGCTACGCGCAGATCGATCTTGCGCAGGCTAAGCCATGCGGCGAACTCACCCAAGCTTTCCAGAGCCGTGCCGTCCAAGTCCGGCGATTCCTCGAGACTCAAGATGACAAGCTTGACGTCGGTTTGTTGCAGCACACGTCGTCTCGCAACCGCCAGCAGCGGCTCGGCGTTGGCAAAAAACAAAGGTTCCTCGGGCCGCAGGATGAGAACGCCCGGCGTGCACAGTGCCTGCGGAAAGCGTGCGACGCTCACATAATCGTGCGCGCCGACACGGCCCAAGATCGAAAGACGCGGACTCGACAACGTATGCAGCAGCATCGCAAGACTGAACGCGATGGCAGCGAGCAACCCGTCGAGCATGCCGAACAGGATGACCGCGGCCACCGCCGTCAAGCTCACCAGCCGATCACGCTGCCAGCGAAAATAAGGACGAAACGCCGTCCAGCGCAGCGACTTGCTGACCGCGTGGATGACGATCGCGGCCAATATCGGATCCGGAATCCGCTCGATCCAGGGCAAGAACAGCAGCACCAGCGCCAACACGGTCGCCGCGGCAAATAATCCCGCCGCGCGCGATTGAGCACCGGCCGCATCGTTGGCCGAGGTGCCCGAGTAGCCGGCGCCGACCGGCGTGCCGTGAAACGCTCCCGACAAAATATTTGCGGCCCCGAGCGCGATCAAGTCGCGATTCGGCTGCACGAGATCGTCGTGCTTCAGCGCGTAGGTGCGGATCGAGCTATAGGATTCCGCGTATAAAATGAACATCAGCGCGAGCGCGAACTCGACCAGCGGCAGCCAGTGCTCACCCGCCGGCATGCTGAATTGCGGACGTTCCAGCAGCAGATGGATGGGGCCGGTGAGGACCACACCGCGCAGCGCCAGCCATGGCGCCGCCGCGATGCCGGCAACAATGATCAACAAGACGCCCGGCATATGCCGCACGCGTTCGAGCAAGAATAAGCCGATGAGAGCGCCCACGCCCACGGCGAGGCTGGTCGGCTGCCATTCGCGCAGCTTGCCGAGGATCTCGGACAGCATCGGCAGAAAATCGCTGCTGCGGGTGTGGATGGCGACGATGTGCGGCCATTGCTTCACGGCGATGACCAGTGCGAGGCCGAAGGAGAAGCCGCGCAGCACCGGCCGCGCGATCAGATTCGACATGGCACCCAGGCGCGCGCAGCCGGCAAGCACAAAAGCAATCCCGGTCGCACAAACGAGAATCGACGCGAATGCGATGCGCTGGCCGGCGGCATTGCCGGCGAGCGCGAGGGTAGCGGCCGCGAATACAGCGGCCGACGACGAGGTGGCGGTGACGATGGCCTGGCGGCTGCGGCCGATCAGCGCGTAACAGAGGAGTCCGGCGAACATGCCGATGACGCCGGCCTGAGGCGGTAGATTGGCCAAACCCGAATAGGCCACCGCTTCCGGCAACAGCAAACCGGCGAGCGAAAGTCCGGCGAGGGCGTCAGCCGATTTGACGGCGCGCAGCGCGCTCATTGCCCGGAGATCGGACCGCACCACCCGGGCAGGAAGTCTGCCTCGGCGCTCTTTGCCAGTTTCAATGCCCGCACCAATGCCGCGGGGAAGTCATCATCGAGGAGCTTGCGCTTCAAGCGGCGCCGCAAGAAATCTGCCCACAGAAATTCACTGAACGGCGTCGTATCCTTGGCGTAGCCGCCGCTCTGGCGCAACTCCCCCGCCAAACTGCGAAACGGGTCGTCGACCATCGCCGTGACTCGCTTCGGCAAATCATCGTAACCGCGCCTGCGGCCCCGGTCATCAAAGGGGTGCAGCCAGCCGCGGTTATCCAAGAACACCCAGAATGCCTCGCGCGGCAGTCGGCGCAAATCCGCCACCACCGTGGTCGCGATGTATTTGACTCCCTCCTGGTGCAGCGCCAGCGTCAAGTGATGATGATCGATGACGTAGTACTCTTCCTTCGGACCCCAGATGACGGGAATCAAGTGCTTGCCGAGAAAATCCGCCTTCTTGCGCTGCTCGCGCCAGCCTTTGCGCTTGGCCTTGACCTCGCGCATGCCGACGGTGATCTGCGTTGGCCGGAGCGCGCTGATTGCGACCGGATGAATCCTAGGTTCCCTGGGTAATGACATGGTTTTCTCCTACGCCTCGTGGCCGCGATTGGAAAACATATCACGCCTCCGGCAAAATCGCCGTCGCCTCGATCTCCACGCGCGCGTCTTTTTCCATGAGCGCGACGACCTGCACCACCGACATCGGCGGAAAGTGTTTTCCCAATACCGCGCGGTACGCGGCGCCGATATCGGCCAGCTGTTCGTGGTACTCATCGCGGCTGGTCACGAACCAGGTGAGGCGCACGATGTGCGCCGGTGAAGCGCCGGCCTCGGCAAGAATCGTCACGATGTTGGCGAGCGCCTGGCGCACCTGGTCCGCCAGGCGCAGGCTTGGGAATTTGCCGTGAGCGTCCCAGCCGATTTGGCCGGCAAGGTAGATGCCGAGGCCGCTAGCCGTCATGGCATTGCTATAACCTTTGGGCCGCGGCCAGCCGGCCGGCTGCAGGACATGCGGTACTTGCTCGTGTTGGGTCATGGCGAATCCGTTTGCGCCAGCAACTCGCGCGCGATGATCAATTTCTGCACCTCGGTGGCGCCTTCGTAAATTCTAAGCGCCCGCACGTCGCGATACAGGCGCTCGACGGTTTCGCCACAGACGACGCCGCGCGCCCCGAATAACTGTACCGCCCGGTCGACCACGCGTTGCGCGGTTTCCGTGGCAGTCATTTTCGCCATGGCCGCCTCCTGGGTGACCCGCTCGCCCGAATCGCGCAGCCACGCTGCTCGATAGGTCAATAACCGTGCCGCGTCCAACTCGGTGGCCATCTCCGCGAGCGTGGCCTGCGTCATTTGAAAATCCGCGAGGCGGCGGCCAAACATGCGCCGCGCCCGGACTTGCGCGAGCGACTCATCGAGCGCGCGTTGCGCGAAGCCCAACGCCGCCGCCGCGACCGAAGTGCGGAATATGTCCAATGTGCGCATCGCGATCTTGAAGCCCTCGCCTTCCATCCCGAGGCGATGCTTGGCGGGAATTCGGCATTCGTGAAAATTGAGCGTGCCCATGGGGTGTGGTGCGGTGATGTCGATGCGCCCCGCAATCGAAAGTCCCGGCGTGTCGGCATCGACCACGAAGGCGCTGATGCCGGCGGCGGCCGTGGTCCCGTCGGCGCGAATCTCGGCTGCTTGAGTGCGCGCAAACACACAGTAGAAATCTGCGATGCCGCCGTTCGAGATCCAGGTCTTCGCGCCGTCGAGCACGTACTCATTCGCATCGCGGCGCGCGCGGCAAGCCATCCCCGCGACGTCCGAGCCTGCATCCACCTCGGACAACGCAAAGGCGGCCAGCGCCTGGCCGCGGACAACGCGCGGCAAATATTTCTGTCTGAGCTCCGCGCTGCCGCTGAGCGTCAACGCGCCGCTGCCCAAGCCCTGCATGGCAAACGCGAAATCCGCCAAGCCGTCGAAGCGTGCCAACGACTCTCGGATCAGGGCGATGCTGCGTACGTCGAAATCGGCCGCTGCGCCGCCGTCATCGGCACGCACGCAGTGGCGCAAAATTCCCGCGGCGCCCAACCTTTGCACGACCTCGATGCAGTGCGCATCGACCGCATCCCGCGTACTCGCATGCGCCGCCTGAAGATTTCCGGCGCACCATGCCTCGGTCTGCTGGTGCAGTTCGCGATGCCGCGTCTCGAAGAACGGCCAGTTCAAATGGGCGGCGGCGGCCATGACCTTAGTTGCCTTCGAACACGGGTTTGCTCTTGGCGGCAAATGCGCGATAGGCGCGCCGAAAATCCTCGGTTTGCATACATTGCGCCTGCGCGTGGGCTTCCGCTTCGATGGCATCGGCAAGCGAGAGATTCCATTCTTGATTGAGCATTCGCTTAGTCATGGCATGCGCAACGCTCGGCCCGCTGGCGAGCAGCGCGGCGAATTCGATGGCCTCGGCGAGCATGGCCGAGGGCTCGATCAGTCGATTGAAGAACCCCCAGCTGAGGCCTTCCGCCGCACTCATCGCGCGCCCGGTGTACAGCAGTTCGGCGGCACGGCCTTGGCCGATGATGCGCGGCAGAATGGCGCACGCCCCCATGTCGCAGCCCGCGAGGCCCACGCGCACGAACAGAAATGCGCTACGGGACTCCGGCGTCGAGAATCGCAAGTCCGAGGCCATGGCAATGATGGCGCCGGCGCCGGCACACACGCCGCTGACTGCGGCCACGATGGGCTGAGGACACTCGCGCATGGCCATCACCAAATCGCCGGTGAGGCGCGTGAAGCCGAGCAAGCCGGCCGCATCCATCCGGGTGAGCGGTCCGATGATTTCGTGCACATCGCCGCCGGAGCAGAAATTGCCGCCCGCGCCGGTAATGACGATGGCTTTGACGGCGGGCTCCGCAGCCAGGCTCCTGAACAAATCGCGCAATTCAGCGTACGACTCGAAGGTCAGCGGGTTCTTGCGCTCCGGCCGATTCAAGGTGATCACGCCGACCCGGCCTTCTGTCCGCCACAGGAAATTTTGTGGGCTGTAATTCGCGAGACTCACCCCGAACCCTCCCGCCTCGAGCGTTTTCGCACATGCTCCTTGAGACTGTTCAAATGTCCGGCCAGCTGTTGCTTGCTCTTGGCAGGCATCCCGGCGAATAGCTCGATGATCCAGCGCTCGTGAGCCGCGGCCATCTTTTTGAACAGTCGTTGGCCGCAGGGCGTCAGCGTCACCCGAAAAGCCCGCCGATCCTGCGCGTCATTGACGCGTGCCACCAGGTCTTCCTTCTCCAGCATATCGGTGATCCCGGTGACATTCCCGCCGGTCACCATCAAGCGCTTCGACAACTCGCCCATCTTGAGCCCTTCCGGGCAGCGCTCGAGCTGCGCCATGAGATCGAAGCGCGGCAGCGTCGTATCGAACTCGCCCTGCAGACGCTGCCGGATGTGGTTCTCGATCAGCGTGGAGCAACTGAGCAGCCGCAACCACAGCCGCAATGAGTCGTGGTGGTCCTCGCGCACCCGAGTCTCGCTGTCGGCTGCCGCCTCGAGCGGCTTGACGCGACGCAGGGTGCCGGCCGCCATCACATCACCTCGCCGCCGGCGACCGCGATACTCTGCCCGGTCACACTGCCGCTGGTCCGCAGGCACAGCCACAGAACGGTTGCGGCGACTTCGGCCGGCGTGATCAGCCGCCGTTGTGGGTTCTGCGACACCAATTCAGCGAGTGCTTGCTCCGCGCCGCGGCCGGTTTTCGCGCTGATGTTCGCGACGGCGGAGCGCACGATGTCGGTGTCCGTATAGCCGGGGCACACGGCATTGACGGTCACGTTGCGGCGTGCCGTCTCGAGTGCCGCGGCGCGGGTCAGGCCGATCACGCCGTGTTTCGAGGCGCAGTACGCGCTCACGTAGGCATAGCCGGTAACACCCGCCGTACTCGCGATGTTGACGATACGTCCAAATCCGGCCTTCACCATGTCGGGGAGGCACTCGCGCATGCAGAGAAACGTGCCCGTGAGATTGACCGCCAACATCGAATGCCACAACGCATCGTTGGTGGCGCCGAGCGGTGCGCTCTGGGCTTGACCCGCGTTGTTCACCAGGATTGCGATCGGACCCAGTGCGTTGCGAGCGGCGGCGACCGCCGCCTGCACCGCGGCGGCGTCAGAGACATCCGCCACCTGGCAGCTGCTTCGAACTCCCGGCAACTGCGCGGCAAGGCGCTCGAGATCGGCGGCAGAACGACCGAGCAAGGTGAGGTCGGCGCCGGCGCCGGCCAGCGTGCGCGAGATCTCGGCACCGATGCCGCGCCCGGCACCGGTGACGAGCGCATGCAATCCGGCGAGCGGACCGCTCATTAAACCGGACCCACGGCCTGGGCCGCCCGTTCGAGATTGCGTTCGAGTTGCGATTTACCGGACAAATACGCCTGCGGCCAGGCCTGTGTCTGGTATTTCTGCTCCGCGGCGGCGTTTAAGGTCCAGGCGGGATTCGCGAGGTGCGGCCGCGCAATGGCACAAAGATCGGCACGCCCCGAGGCAATGATGGAATTCACGTGATCTGCCTCGAATATATTGCCCACCGCAATCGTCGCGATGCCGATGCCGTTGCGGATCTTGTCCGAGAATGGCGTTTGCCACATGCGGCCGTACACCGGCCGTTGCTCCGCCACCGTCTGACCCGTGGACACGTCCAGCACGTCGGCGCCGGCCTGCTTCAACGCCTGGCCGATCTCCAATAAATCCGCTTCCGTGAGGCCGCCGTCGGCCCAGTCGCAGGCTGATATCCTCGCCGACAGGGGACGCTCGGCCGGCCAGACGGCGCGCACGGCGGCGAACACCTGCAGCGGAAACTTGAGGCGTGCGGCAACCTCGCCGCCGTATTCATCCTCGCGCCGATTGGTCAGCGGCGAGAGGAAGCTGCCCAGAAGATAGCCATGGGCAAGATGCAGCTCCAACATGTCGAATCCCGCCTCCAGGGCGAACTGCGCCGAGCGCACGAATTCGCCGCAAACGCGGCGCATGTCTGCGACCGTCATCGCGGCGGGAATCTGGCTGATGCCCTTCATGTAAGGCAGGGGCGAGGGCGCCAGCAACGGCCAATTATCGGCGATCAGCGGATAGTCCATCCGTTCCCACCCCAACTGCGTGGAACCCTTGCGGCCGGAGTGGCCGATCTGCAGACAAAATTTGGCGCTCGAATGTCCATGCACGAAATCGACGATCCGCCGCCAGGCGTCGCGCTGCGCGTCGTTCCATAAACCGGTGCAGCCCGGCGTGATCCGGCCCGTCGGGGAAACGCAAGTCATCTCGGTGAACACGAGGCCGGCGCCGCCCACGGCGCGCGCACCGTAATGCATCAGGTGCCAATCGTCCGGTATCCCGTCTT
>Ga0182030_10022987_pt1 | contig 11565 bp, 9 predicted proteins | sample 812S3MmetaG_FD_121299 | JGI IMG/M metagenome (GOLD analysis project Ga0182030, IMG submission 121299) | Permafrost microbial communities from Stordalen Mire, Sweden - 812S3M metaG (Illumina Assembly) | ecosystem: Environmental > Terrestrial > Soil > Wetlands > Permafrost | place: Sweden... | reverse complement strand
GGATGTGACGGTGTTTAGTTTCCATCCCGTGAAAACCATGACTAGCGGCGAGGGTGGAATGCTGGTCACGGACAATGATGCCTGGGCTGATAGTGCTCGCAGGTTGAGATCGCACGGTGTGGTCAAAGATCCGACGTGTTTCGTGGGGCTTTGTTCCGAACCAAGCCCTCAGAGCGGATCTCAGCTTGCCGAGAGGGGCCCGTGGTATTACGAGATGCAGGATCTCGGCTACAACTATCGCATCACGGACATTCAGTGTGCACTCGGACTGTCACAGCTCAAGCGCCTCAATGATTTCATCGCGCGCCGCCGCGAAATCGTTGCTCGCTACAACGTGGCCTTTCGTGATCTGCCGTGGCTCACGACGCCGGCTCTACGCGATCCTGCGAATCGTGACTGCATTTCCTGGCATTTATACACAGTGCAAATAGCCTTTGAAAATATTGGCAAGACGCGAACCCAAGTGATGACAGAGTTGCGGAAGAGGGGTATTGGCACGCAGGTGCTTTACATCCCCGTCCACCTGCAGCCCTGGTATCGACAGCGCTACGGTTACGGGCCCGGCAAATGTCCGGTGGCTGAAGAGTGCTATCGGCATACCTTGAGCCTGCCGCTCTATCATGCTATGACGGATGCGGATGTGGACAGAGTGATTGAGACTGTACACGACCTTCCGGGAGATCGGAAGTGAACATCGCCATCATTCCCGCTCGCGGCGGCAGCAAGCGAATCCCGCGTAAGAATGCCAGGGCATTCTGCGGGAAACCGATGATCGCTTGGTCGATCGAAACCGCGTTGGCTACGAGAGCTTTTGCCGCGGTCCTCGTTTCGACGGACGACGAAGACATTGCTGCTTTAGCTGAAGCAAACGGAGCAGAGGCGCCTTTCAGACGACCGGCTGAACTTGCGAATGACTATGCACCAACACTACCCGTCATCGCTCACGCCATCCGTTGGTTCGAGGACCATCGCGGACCGGTCGAATTCGTATGCTGTATCTATGCTACTGCGCCATTCTTGCAAGCACGATTCTTGCGCGAGGGATTCAATTCACTTGAATCTCACCCCGACGCCGAATTTGCATTCGGCGTGACGTCATATTCGTTCACCATCTTCCGTTCGTTGAAACGCAACCCGGATGGCACGATGTCAATGTTGTGGCCGGAGAACGAACTGACGCGCTCGCAAGATTTGCCGGAAGCGTGGCACGACGCGGGGCAGTTCTATTGGGGCCGCAAAGAGGCGTTTCTGAACCACTCTGGCATGTTCTCTGCGCGTTCCTATCCTGTGATCCTGCCGCGCCATTTGGTACAAGACATCGACACGCCTGAAGACTGGGATGTAGCAGAGCGAATGTTCAAGGCCCTCCATTGTGACCGTGTCTGATCTGCTCCTCATCCGCGCCGACGGCAGCGAGCTCATGGGGACTGGGCACGTGATGCGGTGTCTGGCGCTGGCGCAGGACTGGCAACGCACTGGTGGGCGGGTCATCTTCGCCCAGGCTGAATCGACGTCCGCGCTGGAGCAGCGGCTTCGTAGCGATGGCATCGAAATTGTCCAGTTGGACGTGACTCGAGGCAGCCTCGAAGACGCAGCGCAGACTGCGGAACTGGCCAAAGAACGCGGGGCTTCGATTGTCGCCGACGGTTACTGCTTCGGCGCTGCCTGGCAGAGGGAGATTAAGAACTCCAGCCTCTGGCTGTTGCTGTGGGACGATTTCGGCCAGGCCGAGCATTACTACGCGGATTTGATTTTGAATCAGAATCTCCATGCGCTCCCCCAGATGTACTCGCGGCGTGAGCCGTACACGCGTCTACTGCTGGGCACACGCTACGCGCAGATTCGCCGCGAGTTCCTCCCGTGGTGCAACCACCAACGCGATATTCCCACAGTCGCGCGCAAGGTGTTGGTCACGTTGGGCGGCAGTGACCCCGACAACGCCACCGCGAAAGTCCTGCAAGCCCTAACCCGCGTGCGCGAAGCGGAAGCAGTGGTTGTCGTCGGCGGCAGCAACCGAAACCTGGCCTCCCTCCAATGTGCTGTCATGTCCGATCAGTCATCTCCCACCCGACTCCTGGTGGACGCTCCGAACATGCCCCAATTAATGGCATGGGCGGATGTCGCGGTTTCCGCGGGCGGCTCCACGGCTTGGGAATTGGCGTTCATGGGATTGCCTAGCCTCGTGATCGCGCTGAGCGAAGACCAGGTGGATATCGCCGCCGCACTTGATCGTGAAGGCGTCAGCCTGAACCTAGGCCAGCACCGGCAGTTGAGCGTTGAACGGCTTGCAGCCACGTTGGAATCGGTGCTCACTGACTTGCCGCTCCGTGAACAAATGAACAGACGCGGGCGCCAGATGGTGGACGGGCTAGGCAACTCTAGGGTCACAACGCATCTGCACGCAATCAGCCTGACACTGCGCCGAGCGACCGCACAGGATTGCCGGCTGGTCTGGGAATGGGCTAACGATCCGGAGGTACGCGCGGCTTCGTTCTCGTCTGATCTTATCCCTTGGGAAAGTCACATGCGCTGGTATTCCGCAAAGCTGAATGACCGGAATTGCTTTTTGTTCGTTGTAGCCGACGAAAATGGTAATCCCCTTGGCCAGATTCGCTTCGAAATGACGGGGCTTGAGGGTGTCGTTTCACTCAGTCTCGCGCCTCAGGCGCGCGGCAAGGGCTTTGGCCCCGCCCTGATTGTGCGAGGCACTGAGCAGTTTTTCGCACAGTCAAACGCACGCATTGCGCATGCCTACATAAAGGCGGAAAACCCGGTATCCGTCACAGCCTTCGAGAAGGCGGACTTCAAAGATGCGGGATCAACGGACATAAGCGGATACCTGGCCCGCCACTTCGTGCTACACAGGGAAGCCGCATGACAACCGCATCCATTGCAATTGCCGGGCACCCAATTGGCGCGGGCCACCCAGTTTACATCGCTGCCGAGATGTCCGCCAACCATTGCCAGAGCTTCGAGCATGCGGCGCGGATCATCAAAGCGGCCAAAGAGGCCGGAGCCGATGCAATCAAGTTGCAGACCTACACAGCGGAAACCATGACCATTCGGTCCGATCGGCCGGAGTTCCGTGTCGGCGGTGGGACGCTCTGGGACGGGCGCACGCTCTATGACCTGTACACGGAAGGCTGCACGCCGTGGCAGTGGCAGCCAAGGCTGAAGGAGGTTGCTAACGATCTGGGGCTCGATTTATTTTCGACCCCCTTTGACGCGTCAGCGGTGGATTTTCTGGAAGCGATGGATACGCCCGCGCACAAGATCGCGTCGTTTGAAGTGGTGGATCTCGCTCTGATCCGCAAGGTGGCGCAGACTGGCAAGCCGGTGATCATGTCCACCGGGATGGCATCCCTAGCTGAAGTCGATGAGGCTGTGCGGGCGTTCCGCGAGGTGGGCGGCGCGCAGTTGGCCATCCTCAAGTGCACCAGCGCCTATCCGGCGCCGCCGGAGGAAATGAACCTGCGGACGATCCCCCACTTGGCCCAAGCCTTTGGGGTTCCAGCAGGGCTTTCCGACCACACGCTGGGCATCGCTGTCCCGGTCGCAGCGGTGGCGCTCGGCGCGTGCATCATTGAGAAGCATTTCACCCTATCGCGTTCTGACATCGGGCCGGATAGCGCGTTTTCGCTAGAGCCCCACGAATTCAAGGAGATGGTTGAAGCGATCCGGATGGCAGAGAAGGCTCTGGGCGGGGTGAACTACGAATTGACGAGAAAGGAAGAGGCCAGCAGAGTTTTCCGCCGGTCGCTTTTCGTAGTTCAGGACCTCAAGGCCGGTGATCTGTTTACCGACCAAAACGTGCGCTCGATTCGTCCTGGCCACGGCTTGCCACCGAAGTATTTTGATGACGTAGCCGGCCGCAGGGCCGTCCGTGACATTCAGCGCGGCACGCCGCTGACGTGGAATTTGATCGCATGAACGCGAGCAAGTCTGCCATCGTGCTGATCACCTCGATTCTCGGCTCCGCCGTCGGGGCTCTGACCGCAATCGTTATTGGCCGGTGGCTGGGCCCCAGCAACTATGGTGTTTACAGCTATTGCTACGGCTTGGCGGGCGTTTTTTCCGGCCTTGGCGATCTTGGCTTCCACCAGGTCTATCTCAAGCGCATTGCCGAACACGGGGAGGAAGCCCGGTTTACAGCCAATTTCCTAGGGGCGAAGCTCGTCCTGGTGGGAATGGTCGCGGCGGGGACGTGTTTGGGCCTACTCTGGGCGGCCTCCCACGGGCAGGTGCGCGGCGCCCTGGAAACTCAAACCGTGGCCCTCATTCTGTTGGGGTATGTGCTCACAAATCTTCTGGTAATCCCGGCCACGGTGTACTTCAATGGCCGGCGCGAGATGGCGAAGTCGAGTCTGATCAGTCTCGCCCAGCCGTTGGTGATGCTTGCCATAGTGCTGTTGCTTCTCCCCAGGGATCCCGGCCCGCGCACGCTGGCTCTACTGTCATTGAGTCAGCCGCTGGGCGCCGCCCTGCTCATCCGCTTCTGGCTCCGGCGCCCCATTCTTATCCGGCCCCGCTACGACGGCGATGTGTTCCGCGACTACATTCGGTATGTAGCGCCCGTTGCCCTTTCCACCATCGCAGCGGGTGCTTACCTCTACATTGACCGGTTGCTCATTAAGGCATTTCTTCCTTTCGCGGACGTCGGCTATTTCGTGGTCGCACAGAGGTTCAGCGTGCTGCTGCTGCTTTTCTCGGGCTCGACCATGAGCATTCTCCTCGCAGCCATGTCTCGAGCGCATCACGAAGGCAGGGACGACGAAGTGGAGAGGATAGCCCGTCGAGCGACGAAGTACCTGTCGCTGATCACAGTACCCGCAGCGGTGTTCAGCGCCCTCTACGCGAGGACTATTATTTCCGGCACGATGGGCGTCGCTTATCTGCCGGCGGTTCCTATCCTGCAGATCCTGATGCTGCGGGTCATTCTCATGACCTACAACCGGGCGACAAGCTTTATGCTTAACGCTATCGAGAAGCTAAAGGTGATTTCGGCTCTCTCTCTTGCCTGGTACGCGCTGGGAGTCGGTCTCGACTTTGTTCTGATCCCGAAAATGCTCGCCGGACACGCGATGCTGGGATTGGGCGCCGCTGGCGTGGCAGCCAAGGACGTCATCGTAGATGTGTTGGCGCTTATTCTGAATAATTCTCTCGCTAATTTTTATATTCGGGCCCGGTTTTACTGGCGGGTGCTATACCATTTGATGGCCGGGGCGGCCTTCTGGGGAACTTCCTCTTGGGTCAACCGCTTTGTTCATCATCCCATGGCGCAAATAGTGGTTGGCGGCGCGGTGGGGGTCGCTACCTATTGCACGGTACTCGCAGTCCTCGGGGAATTGAGAGGTGAGGAGCTTCGAACTGCATGGAGCGCGATTGATCCGCGGCGTGCGCGGGCTTACGTCATAGGGGAATTGAGAGTCGAAAGGCCGACCCAAGAAAGCTTGGCACAAGGATAGACGAATGCGAATGTTGCTCCAGGCAAATGGGTGGACCTACGGCCTATTTAGCGGCCTCTGGGGCGAGCTGCGTTTCCGCGGCCATGAAGTGTTCTTCGATTTTTCCCTGCCCAGCCATGAGGGCTACTTTCGCCGCCAAAATGGGACCGAAGGCCAGGGCAGCATTGCCGGCATTTGCCGGTCCTGGGTGGCACAGCATCTGCGAGCGCCCGCTCCCGGAGAAATCGCGCGGCTGGAACAACGGCTGAGCCTGAGCCTGCCGCAGGCGTGGGCTTCCGATATTTTCCATGTCAAGTTTGGCGCCATCCCGCGACGTGCGGCCGCATTACAGCAGGAGTTCTTCGAGCGTTACTTCGTAACCGCCGCCGAGTATTACGACCGAGTGCTCGACGCCACCAGGCCGGACGTGGTGCTGTTCGAAGGGCCGAACAGCTTTACCGACAGGGTGCTATTCGGCGTCGCGACGGCTCGCGGCATCCCGGCGTTGAATCTCAGGGCAGGCCAGACAGAACGGAAGTTCGGCCTCTCGTATGGGCCCCAATACCGGAATCTGCTTTTTGAAAACTTGTTTCGCAACGACGGAGAACCTGCTCCCGAAGCTGTCGTGATGGCGCGCGGCTATATTCGCTCGTTGCGCACGCTGGCCGTCAAAGAGGCTTATTACAATCAGTACTCTGGAAGGCGCTCTAGTTGGGGCTTCGGCTCCGGTGTCCACTTCGTGGCCAGTCTGGCTCGCGCCGTCGCGCAGGCAGCACGACCCATATCGCCGGACGAACAATGCTGGCGCCATGTGATGTGGATGAGCGAGAATGATCGGCGGCCCTTCAACTCGATCGCGGTGCGGCGTAACGAACGCTACGTCCTCCGCCACATGCGTGAGCCCCTTCCCGGCAAGGACTTCGCGGCCTTCTATCTCCATTTCCAACCGGAGGCCACGACTAGCGCTCAGGCGCCCTACTTCATCAACCAAGATACCTTGTGCGAGGCGCTCGCCATCAGCCTTCCCGGTGATGTGGCTCTGTATGTGAAAGAACACAAAGCCAGCCTCGGCAACCGCGGCCCAGCCTACTACCGGGATCTTCTGCTTTACCCCAACGTTCGCCTTATCTCGCCCCTCGTACCCGGTGTCGAGTTGGCTCGCCAGGCGCGCTTCGTCGCGACAGTAACTGGCACCGTGGGGTTTGAAGCCATCGCCCTTAACAAGCCAGTCCTCATCTTTGGCGATACCTTCTACGATATTTGCCCCTGGATTCACAAAGTGAAGAACCTCGAGGATCTCGCGTCCCTTGTACCGCGCTTGTGCGCCCTCGATGCCGGAAACACGGGCCCGGAGGCTGAGGCGGAGATCGACCGCTTTTTCGCCTGTTACTTCGCATCCCTCAGAGACGGAGATTTCGGCCTGTTTACGGCGAAACAGATTGAGGCCGCTGGTCTAGATCGGGACAATACTGGGCAGATAGCGGCGTCACTGGAGGATCTTCTGGAATCGTGGCTGGGCCTGTTGGCCAAGGCAGAGAACAAGGCGGATGGGCAACCCTGTGGCGTGTGACACTTCTCTTCTGAACGCGGCCTTGGGCCTGCTCCGGCGCGACCCTGAGATGTTCCTGCGCCGCTGCGCGGAGCACATTCTGCCGATGCCACGGAGGAGACTGCGAATACATCTGCGCGGCGTGATATTCGATTGTAATCTCCCTGAGGCGTTCCGAACTTCTGGGATGGCACGGAGCATGTTCTTTCGTACATTTGCGGCCGACATTGTCACTACGATGGCACGGTTCTTGCAACCCGGGGACACGTTTATCGATGTGGGAGCGAACGTGGGCTATCTTTCTGCGGTCGGAATGTCATTGGTCGGCCACAGTGGGGAGGTGCACAGTTTCGAACCCGTGCCGGAGTACTATGAGCGGCTGTGCAAACTTCCTGCGGAAAATCCCAACTTCAAAATGTTTTGCAATAATTTGGCCGTATCAGATGTAATGGGATCGTCGGCCATCGCGATATCATCACACAACCCAGGCTGGAATACCATGGTGCCGAGCTTTATGCGACAAGCCGATGCAAAGGGCGTGGCCCAATGCATGACGATACGCATGGATTCATACATTGACCAACACGTCCCCATGAAGAAGGTGAAACTGATAAAGATCGATACTGAGGGGTTCGAGTTCCCGGTGCTGCGCGGTATGAGGAGGTGCTTCGAGAGCGGAGACCGCCCGGTGATAATTTGTGAAGTGGCACCGGAGGCCTATCAGCTGCTCGGGTCTTCGCTAACAGATCTAGGCTCATACATGCGTGAATTCGGTTACGTCGCATGCGACATCCGCACCCCAAAGGGCGGCTTTGCCGAGACCGATATCTCGCAGATCCATAGTACTACTGACCTGTTGTGGCTCCCAATGGATCAGATGAAAGTCGGGGTATAGGTGTGCTGGATAAGACCGCATTTGAAGCAGTGACACCGCAATTTACTGAACGCGAGAGGGCCTGAATGCTGCGGCACCATCACCAAGCTAGAGGCATCACTCGCTGAGCGCCGTATCATGAAGATCGGATATGTGTGTAACGAGTACCCACCGGCCCCACACGGCGGCATTGGCGTGTTCGTCCACACTATCGCGCATTCAATGAAGCAGCGTGGGCACAGCGTGACGGTCATCGGATTAAGCCAGGAAAACCAAGATCGCGATGATAATGGTGTGCGTGTGGTCACTCTCGCCAGTACAGCGATTCGCGGGGTTTCATGGCTGGTTGATCGGTGGCGACTGCGCGAGTGGTTGATTAATGCGGTCAGGGAGGGGCGAATCGATCTGGTTGAAGTTCCAGATTTTGAAGGTATGCTGCCCTTCCGGTTTCTCGCTTGCCCGGTGGTGATTCGGCTGCACCTAGCGGCAACGGTGATCGCGTTACAAGCGGGACGACGGCGGCCCCGTCGGATGTCGCTCTGCGAATCGCTCACGCTTGGCTGGCGCCGGGAGTGGATCGCCGCTTCGCGATATATTCTTCGGCTCACAATGGAGACCTTTGGCCTGAAGCCGCAAACTGCGAATGTCATTCCCCTGCCGGCGCGCCTGCCGCCAGAAAATCTGGAAGACGCTCGATTGGAACTCCCTGATAATTTCATTCTCTATGCGGGCACCGTGTCTGAACGAAAAGGGGCATACACTCTGGCGCAGGCGGCACGGCGCTTTCTCCAGATTTACTCAGACGTCCACCTCGTCTATGCCGGACCGATAACAAGTGACCAGGGTATTCCAGCGGACCAACACATACGACAGATCTTAGGCCCGGCGCTCTTGGCACGTGTGCATTTCTTGGGCCGTGTTCGACACGCGACCGTGGCGGCCTGCATGCACAGGGCTCGGTTATTCGCGTTTCCAAGCACCTTGGAGTCCCTCGGCCTAGTCGCGGTGGAAGCCATGCTGTCGGGTCTGCCGATCGTAGTGTCCGACAGTGGTCCATTTCCCGAGTTCGTTCGCAACAGAGAGACCGGACTTTTGGTGCCGCCGCGGGATTCCGCAGCGCTGTCGGCAGCGGTCGAATCGTTGTTGAAGTCGCCGGCCCTCTCTTATAGGTTGGGTAGCAACGCGGCGCGCGATGCGCAGGCTCGGTTTTCAGTTGAGCGCTTCGCCTGCGCCACGGAAGAGTGTTATTCGAGCCTGATCAGCTCGAAGTCGCAGGAGCAAATTCGGAGGAGGTCAGCCCTAAAGTGACTCCCAAAGCAACGTCCGTTCAAAACGAAGCTCTTCAGGTCTACGACAAGCACTATGGTCGAATGGGAAACGTTCCTCCCGATTGGGCCACCGCGGGCCAAGCGGATACCCGGTATATAAGTGCGAAACCTTGGCTCCCGGCTAGCAAGAACGCCCAGATCCTGGACTTCGGGTGCGGATGGGGCCACCAGTTGGTGTCGTTGTGGCAGGTCGGATATCGGCACCTGGAAGGGGTCGATATTAGCCGTCCGCAAGCCGTAGTCGCAGAGTGCGCACTTTTGAACAAGGCCTCGATTTACTGTATGGATGGACGGGAATTCATAAAAAGTAAACCGTGCACATATGATCTAATCACGCTCAATGACGTAATCGAACATGTATCCCCAAACGAGGCATTGACCTTGCTTGAGGCGCTCCGGGCAGCTCTCAAGGAAGGTGGTCGACTTGTCTTACGCACACCCAATATGTCCAGCCTACTGGCCGCGTACAGCCTTCACCTGGATGTGACACATGTCGCAGGCTATACCGAGTGGAGCCTAATGCAATTGTTGGACGTCGCCGGGTTCGTTGATCATCGCCTAGTGGAAGCAGCGACTGGATGGGAGCCACGGTCGTGGCGTCCCTGGCTGCCGTTACGGGGCTTGGGGCTACGATCAGCGTTGAATCGCACGATTCATAGGGCTCTGTACGCCATACGATGTCAATATCCGGTACCGAAATGCTTCGACTACAATGTTGAACTGTACTCGCACAAACCACAATCGTCCGCAAGTGCAACTCAGCAGAACTAGGGGGCCACAGGGTGTGGGCCGGGGGCTGGCTCGTAGTCTGGGCCGGGGGGCACTCGGGTGTGGGAGTAGACGCTGACTCCTCCCATGATTGACATCTGTAAGCCGCGCTATTTGACGGACAATGGCCTACTCGAATTCGATATTGGGGAGGGGAATGAAAGGTAGCCTCTTTCGACTGGGCGTGCCTTCACTGGCCCCTGCAGTCACTCTATTGACTTTTGAATTTCCCCCATGCGATGGCGGAGTGTCCAGATTCTGTGGCGCACTGGCCCGCAGTCTCCACGCGAGAGGCACCAGGACGGACGTAATCACAGACGCGAGGTACGGGCATGATGTCGGCGATTTGATTGACTCCGTAGAGATTGTGGGACCGGCCCGGATTCAACGCGAATGGTCTGCTTTGGCGTTGCTGCGGCGACGCGTTGGACCCGGATTAGTCGTGTGTGGAGTGTGGTATCCCGAGGGCATGCTTGCATCGCTGGCTCGTGTGCATCCCCTTGTGATTTTGGCTCACGGCTCCGAATTCATGACTTCTCGATCAGTGTGGCGGCGCAGGCCCTGGGCGGTTTTGATGCGAAGAGTGTGCGAGGCAGCTGATCTGGTCGTTGCAAATAGCGAATACACGCGGATGTTGGTGTTGCGCAGCAGTCCGAAGGCAAAGGTCGTTGCAATCCCCTTGGGAGTCGATCACAAGCGGTTCAATCCAGAAGGGCGGAGGGATGCCCGGGAAAGGCTCGGTGTGACGGAGAAATTGGTGCTTTCCTCCGTTTCCCGGCTTCATGAGTACAAGGGCCATGAGACCGTGCTTCGGGCGCTGGCACTTCTGCCCGAGATGGTCAGGCAACGTCTCGTGTACTTGGTTGCTGGGACGGGTCCATATGATGTGGCCTTACGCAGGGAAGCCGACCATCTGGAGTTAGGTTCGACTGTACGGTGGCTCGGGTTCGTACCAGAGGAGCATTTGCCGGACTTGTATCGAGCCTCCGATCTTTTCGTTCTGTGCACACGTGAAACAACTAGCCAGCAAGAGGTGGAAGGTTTCGGCCTCGCCTTTCTGGAAGCGCAAGCATGTGCCACTCCCGTCGTCGGGACGCGCACCGGAGGAATCCCAGATGCGGTGAAGGACGGCGAAGGAGGATGGCTAATTGACCAAGATGACGTACCAGGCCTGGCAAGAATCCTCAGTCAGTTGGTGGAGGATCCGGCGCAGTTTCGTGCGGCCGGACTTACGGCGCGGCGGCGTGTTGAGCGCGAGTGTACGTGGGACCACTATACGCGGCGTCTGTTGACGGCCCTCGAAGAGGTGGGAATAAAGCTTGTCTGAACAGGGAGTGACGGTGGTCGTGCCTACGCTCGATCGCCATTCCGTATTGATCCAAAGCCTAGAGGATTTGCTGGCCCAGGATTTCAGGCCGATGGAGATTTTAGTGGTCGACCAGTCCGAAGAACCGTCCCAGGATTTGGCCCAACTTGTCTCCCGACACGCGGACGTCATCCGTTGGCACCGGGTACCGTTCCGAGGACTTCCGATAGCCAGGAACTACGGCTGGCAGCAAGCCAGGTATAACGTAGTGCTTTACGTTGACGACGACATACGGT
>Ga0182030_10022986_pt1 | contig 11565 bp, 8 predicted proteins | sample 812S3MmetaG_FD_121299 | JGI IMG/M metagenome (GOLD analysis project Ga0182030, IMG submission 121299) | Permafrost microbial communities from Stordalen Mire, Sweden - 812S3M metaG (Illumina Assembly) | ecosystem: Environmental > Terrestrial > Soil > Wetlands > Permafrost | place: Sweden... | reverse complement strand
TGCCGCTAACATGCCAGCGGCCCGGCGCCAGCTTGGTCATAATGAATCCTTCGGCCAGCGATGGCGGTCGCTGCCGGCCGACCAGTTCGCCTAAAATATCCTCCATGGTGACGATGCCGGTGGTGCCGCCAAACTCATCCACCACGATGGCCATGCCGCGCTGCTGCTTTTGCAGGGCGCGGAAGAGTTGCAGCAGGTTCATGGTGTCCGGCACGAACGAGGGGAATTCAATGGCGTCGGCCAGCTCGATCTGGGGATTGAGCAAGAGGGCGCGGGTATTCAGGATGCCCACGATGGTGTCGGTGGTCTCGTCATAGATGGGCAGCCGGCGATGCTGCCCCTTTTTCGCCACGGCAATCATTTCCTCCACGGTGGCATCGTCGCTCACCGCGGCCATGCTCGTCCGCGGCCGCATCACGTCGCGCGCCACCCGCTGATCCAGGCTGATGATTTGGAGGATGATTTCCTTCTCCATTTCCGCGAGCGTGCCCTGTTGCAGCGCCATCTCGAGGAGCTCCTGGTATTCCGCGTCCGTGAGCTTGGCGGCGGCGGCCGGTTCGGCAGTCTTGCGGAGGATGGCGGCATTGAGCCACTGCGCCGCCCGGTGCAGCGGCTTGGAGACATTTTCAAAAATGAAGAGCGGCCACGCCACCCGCGCCGCCCAGCGTTCCGGCCGGCGCACCGCCAGGGTCTTGGGAAACACCTCGCACCCCAGCAGGACCAGCGCCAGCAGGGACACCATCGTCAGCGCCAGCGCCCACTGGGCGTTGAATACCATCCGCAGCGCCACCGCCAGGACGGCGGCGTTGGCGAACGTGTTGCCCAGCACCAGCGTGGCCAGCAGGTCCTCCGGGCGCGCCAGGAGCTGCGACACCATTTTGCCCCGCCGCGGATGGCGCTGGAGCAAGTGCGCCACCTGCCACCGGTTCAGGGAAAACAAAGCCGTTTCAGCCAGCGCGAAGAAGAAACTCGCGCCCGCAAATATCAGGATGGCCAGCAAAGCCTGCTCCACCAGTTCATTCTGCCGCAAACCGGGCCCTGAAAAAAGCGAAATGAAAACGCCCGCGCACGGTGAATTAACAGAAATAATGAACCGAATAAATCAGGCTTGAAGATTTTTCCAGAGTTTGTCTTAATGGCCTGCAAGGAGGCAGGACATTGCAGGGCCGCGGATTGCAGCGGTCGCTGCAATTGCTCAATAGTATTCGGCGAGCACCAGCAGGCCTTCGGGCTTGCCCACACCCTTGCCCTGCAGAAACACGATGTGCTGATAGCCCAGTCCGCGCAAGCCCAGGAACCACCCAAACGTACGGTCCCGGAATTGCGGTCCGGGTTGCGCCTCCGAATACTCCTCCAAGATGACCGCCGCCGTGCGGTACGGTCCAAGTGACTTGATCTGGTCCAGTACCTGCCCGTCAGCCAGCGGCGGCAGGGCGGCCGGGGCGAGGACGCGTGCGGAGCGGTTGTCCAGCGACTCCACCACCAGGCAAGCCTCGTCGGTGTTATGAAAGACCGTCGGCGGGGCGTCCGTGCTGCACGAGCACAGCAGCACCGGCAGTGACAGGATGAGAATCCAAGGCGCCTTTTTCATCCGGGCAATGGTTGAATGGTTCCGCTTTTTTGGTTTGGTTTCCGAGCTATTTCCCGATTCGGCCTCCGGGCCGCGGATTGTACTCCGGCTGGCCCGGGGATTCAATCATGGCTTTGGGGAAATATTCGGACCAATGGGGACGGGAACGGGCGCGTCAGCGGAGGAGAAACTCTTCGAGCTGGGTCTGGCGGACGACGTTGCGGACGGAGGCGGTGGCGTTGTCGAATTTGAGGATGATGTCGTGGCGTTTGAGATTCTTTTTGAAGCGCACCATGAGGCCGATGCCGGTGCTGTCCATGAAGGTGACGCGGGAAAGGTCAATGGCGACGGTCATGCCGGGGGTGACTTGGGAGAGTTCGGATTCAGTATAGGCGCCGAGTTCGACGGCATTGAGGGCGGTGATTTCGCCGGTCCAGCGGATTTGGAGTTCGGCGGCGAGGACGCCGCTGGTGACGGGGGCGGTGCCGGCGGAGCTTTCCATGAGGATGCGAGCGCCGGCGAGGCTGGCTTGGATGGTGAAGAACTCGTCGAGCTTCATCAATTTGAGGGCGGCTGCGACGGACGGGCACGGGGCGATGAGGAAAAACTGCCAGCCGAGCTCGCGGGAGCGGCGGCGGAGGCGGATGAGGGCGCCGACGCCAGTGCTGTCGGTGAAGACGGTGTCGGTGAGGTCAAAGAGGACATGGCTGTTTTCGACGGCGCGGAGCCATTCGGCCTGGCCGGCCATGACGGTGGCGGCGTCGAGGCGGGCGGGGGCGCGGATGATGAGATTGCCGTGGGGGTCCGGGATGACGTTGGGGCCGGCGGCGGCGGCGGCGGCTTTTCTGGCGCGGAGGTGCCACCATTGGCGGAGGACGGCGCGGATGAATTTTGAGAAATGATGGCTGGCGCGCTTGCCGGGCCGGGCCTGGCCGGTGAGGAAATCAAAGGTGGTGCCGGCGCCGAGGACGAAGGGGACGCCGGCTTCGCGGTAATTCATGTTGATCCACTTTTCCTGTTTGGGCGAGCCGAAGGCGACGAGGAGGATGTCCGGCTTGGCGGCGTGGAGGCGGTGCTGGATGTCGGAGTGGTTCATTTCCAACAACGGCTGGTCGGGCGGGGCGTAGGCGCCGACGAGCTGGAGTTTGGGATGGCGGCCGCAGATTTTGGCCGCGGTTGCGTGATCGCCGCCGAGCACGAAGACGCGCCAGTTTTTTTGTTCGGCGAGCTCCAGCAGCCGGGGGATGAGGTGCGGGACGGTGACGTTTTCGGAAAGTTCGTTGCCCAGGATTTTGGAGGCCCAGACGACGGTCTTATCCTCGGCAACGACAAGATGGGCGTCGAAAAGGACATGGCGAAGTTCGACATCGTCCATGGCCTCGGCGATGAAGTCCACGCCGACGGTGGTGGCGTAGTGGGGCTGGCGGGAGGCGATCATTTCGCCCGTGATGGCCAGCATTTCGGCCAGATTAACATTATCGAATGGGACGCCCAAAATGGCAATGGGCGCGCGGTCGAGTTTGATCACTGGAGTTTGAGCCGGCATTTAACCCCAGAGAATTACCATTTCGGGCGGCGAAGTCCAAGCCCAGAAAGAAAAGCCGTGAAAAGTTGGTGCATCCGGCAGGACTTGAACCTGCAACCCTTTGATCCGAAGTCAAATGCTCTATCCAATTGAGCTACGGATGCGACCGTTGATTTTATTGCGGTTTATTGCTTTCGGCTTTCTGCACGTGACACCGCTTTTGCATGCTACTTCAAGCCGGGCACGAAAACAGAACAAAATTTAACGGGCAGCCGCAGAAAACACAATCGGCTAGGGACCTTGCGCTTGCAGCGAAGGTACGACGGCCGGATTCATCGTGCCGAGGTCGTCCTGATAGAAGTAGTAATTGTAGGTCCCGGGCGCAAAACTGGTAATGGCCAGCGTCCTTTCAAATTTAATCCAATTTACTGAACCATCCACCGTCAAATGATTGCCGCCGTCCGGGAAATTCGCATGAGGCCGCTGGTGGGCCACGGGTCCGCTGGCCACGCCGGGCGGCCGGGTGCTCGCCCCCCAGGGGTTTCCCGTGCCCCCGGTAAATTTACAAATCAAATCCGCCGCGAGCGCCCACGTGGGTTTGGAAAGGCCCAGTTTCATGGGACTGGCCGACTTGATGCTGGAATAAAACTCGTTTTTCCACCAGTTGATGCCGCCAAAATATTGATAACCGATCTGCCATTGGGGCCCGGCCGTGCCGCCGGGGGTGGCGTTGTAAGAAGTCCCATAAGCCAAAAGATCCGGACAACACCAGATCGAGGTGGTATTGGTCTTGGTTATGTTCAAATTCACATCATTGGCCAAACCGGCTTCCGGCGGGCTGATGGCGGTCTGGTTATAGGTCTGGGGCGTGGAAGAGGGAGCGGTGGGATCTCCCGCCAGCGCCGAAACGACATAATCGTTGTTGTTGCCGGCATAAACAGTCATGCCAATCCCGATCTGCCGGAGATTGTTCAAACACGCAGTGCGCCTGGCAGTGGCTTGAGCCCGCGATAACACCGGCAACAGCATCGCCGCCAGGATCGCAATAATGGCAATTACGACCAACAGTTCAATCAAGGTGAAGGCCCTCCGCGGATTTTGCCGTGTGACAGCGGGGGCAGAGGCTCCAGCTTTGATGCAAGCTGGTTCAAACCGACAATTTAAAGACAAAGGTTGAATCGAATTTTTCATAACCACCGGTTGCTTCCACCAAGAGACTATTCCTTCCACTTTGAATCAATTAAGAGCCGCCCCGGCTGGCCGGGGCGGCTCTGGTTTTCTGTTTAGGGAATCCAAACTGTCCTGAAAAATTGGTGTGCAGAACCGGCTGGAACAATATAGGGAGAATTCGCTCCGGAAGCCGCCCCCGAAACATTGACATAAGGGCCAGCAACATTGGTCGAGCTTTGGAGTTGAGATGTGCCCCCGGTGGTCGGATCTGTCCAATAGATTTTCGTCACGCCGGCCGTGCGGGTGGCTGATACAGGCGGCAGGCCCGGGACCAGCTCCACCACCTTGATATTGTCAATGTCCACGGTATTATTGTTGTCGTACCCAAAGATCGTAGCCACATTCGGGCTGCCTTGGACGGCCACCTGCACCTGCATCTCACCGACTTGCGAAACATACTCGTTAAACAGCGCTTGTGAGCCGCCGTTGTTCACTCCGATCGGCATATTGTCAAAAACGAATGCTTGCCAATTAGTCGACAGCATTAGAGATGGATTGAGATCAAAGACAACTTGCCCGTTTGCGAGAAATAACAAGTCCCCGGCCGCAGTGAGGTTGGTGCTGGCTCCGCTAAGGAGGCCTCCCGCCTTGGCTGAAAAGTACAACCGATACGATGATTTATCGGTGGACGTCAGGGCGAAAGGCAGCGGATTCTCCGTCGCGCCCACTCCAAAGCCTGAATAGGAAGCCGGCGGAGTGGCGCTCCAGGATGAAAGATCCACGGTGTATTCAAGCGAGTCGCTGCCACCGACCCCTCCGCCCACATTGGTGGTCAGAATTCCGGTGGCACCGTCGGCGCCATCACGATAATGAAACCCGTAGCCTCCGGTGGTGGGGAATGTATTGTCAAAGTCAGCCTGCCAGATGACTTTTTCCTGCAGCGGCGTGGGAACGGTATTTCCAGTCTGGATCAATTCAATGTTATCCACACTCAGCGTTCCTGTGCTGGTGAACCCAAACGGCGGAGAGATCAGGTTGGCGCCGGAGCCGCCGATAACGCCGACGGGGAGAGTCTGCGAGGCGAATTCGATGGTGAAAGCAGCAATGGAACCAATGACTGCGGCATTCGTAAAATCGGTGACGGGGTGGGTGGCGTCGCCGCCGTTCTGGCCGCCGTAAGCAAGCGAGGACAGGGGCACGGCAATATGAACATAATTTGAGCCGATAAAGCCGGCGTCCCCGGAAAAGTCAAAAATCACATTGTTACCACTGTCCATGAATTGAACCTTGGAAACCGAGATATCGGCATTGGTCAAACCGGGCAGTAATCCCGAAACCTGAAGATCCGCGCTCAAAATAAACGAGCCCAGAACCGCCGTCGGCGTAATAGCCGTCATCGGGGCTCCGAATTGGGTGCCGATTCCCACCCCGGCATAAACGTAAGCGAGCGACGGGGAGTTCCAGTTCGGGTCGGACGGCAACAGCGTATAATTCGGCGAGACCACATTGGCGGAAGTGCCGCCCACGCCCGCCCCCGCCGTGATGTTGTCGATGAAGCCGGCGGGCCCGGCGTTACCGGCGGAGGAGCCGGCATAAGCGTAACCGTAGAAGGTGTTGAAATTCCCTTCACCGGCATCACCATCGAAGTCGGTTTGCAGGATAATGTTGGTGGTTTGGGCGCCGGCGGTGGACATCAGGCCCGCGACGCCCAGCACGGCGAGATGCCGGGTGATCTTGGTTAGGTTGATTTTCATGGTTGGCTGTTGTTTTGGTGGTTGATTCTGCAAATGGCAGTTGTTTGGGGTCTTTGGTTTAATTTACCAGAGGCTGGCGGACTGTCACTCAGACAGAGGCTGTGTCTGGGCATACAACTTTCGGATAGGTTTGATTTCCGCCGCGTGCCGTGTAATTTCCCAGCGGAACCCTGTTTGGCCAGAACAACATTGTGTGCATGAAGTAATTCCATGGCGGCAACTGTCATTTCTGCGAAAGCGCGGATTGCGGTTGCTGGTATTTCCTTGCCTGGTGCCGCTCATGCTCGCCTGCCGGTTGCCCGGGGCCGCACAGCCAGCCGCCGATTTAATCTGCCTTACCAACGCGCAGCAAATCCGGGAATTGAAACCGGAGGAAGCCGGCAGAAATCTTCCCGTCCGGCTGCACGGAGTCATCACCTACTACGACCCGCCGATTAACAACCTGTTCGTTCAGGATGCCACCGCCGGCATCTTCGTCCTGATGGATACGAACATGGGGGCCGACCTTGCGGCGGGACAGGAGATCGACTTGGGCGGCGTCACCGCGCCGGGCGATTACGCCCCCATAATCAATCCGACGGCCGTCCGCGTGCTGGGCCCGGGATCGTTGCCCGCGCCAAAATCGGTGTCTTTCGATCAGCTCGCTGCCGGCGGCGAGGACAGCCAATGGGTCGAGGTTCGGGGCCTGGTCCGGTCCGCCACCACTTCGAACGAGCGGTATTCGGAGAATCGGTATTATTTGAGCCTGTTGCTGGCTGGCCAACGCCTCGTCGTCTCCATTCATGGCTTGACGAAGGCCCAAGCCGACGCCCTGGTAGATACGCACATTCGCGTGCGGGGCGTGTGTTACACGCGCTACACCATGAAACGCCAGTTGAGCGCGGCGTGGATTGCCGCTTCCAGCCCGGCTGACGTGGTGATCGAACAACCCTCGTCCGGCGAACCGGAGAATGTTTCGCTCGCCGGATTGGCGCAATTCAACACGCGGGGAAATTACGGTCACCGGCTGAAAGTGAGCGGCGTGGTGACCCTGCAAAAACTCGACGGCAGTTTTTTTATTCAAAACGGCGAAGCGGGTCTGGCGGTGCGGACGGACCAACCCATGCAACTCGCCCCGGGCGTCCAAGTAGCCGTCGCCGGTTACACCGCCATTGGTCCCTACGCGCCCAGCATTGAAGACGCCGTCGTGCAATTGACCGGCCAAGGGGAACTGCCCCGGCCCGTGCCGGTCAAGACGGAGACCTTGTTGGGCGCGCCGGAAGTGGTCGAAGGCGTGCTGGTGCGCGTGGAGGCCAGCTTGATCAACCGGGTGGAAGGTCCGCTGGGCCAGACCCTCATACTGCAATCTTCGAACATCGTCTTCACGGCCCACCTCGAAGCGGTCCAAGCGGATGAGCGCTTCAAGACCGTCAAACTCGGCAGCGAGCTCGCGTTGACGGGAGTATTCGTGGCGCAACCGCCCAGCAAGTGGACGCCGCCGCTGAACCGCACGCTCGATAAAATCATTCCGAACTTCAATTATACGCCCCCCGACTCCATGCAGATTCTGCTGCGTTCGTCGGCCGACATCGACATATTGCGGGAGCCGCCGTGGTGGACCTTGGCCCGGCTCCTCTGGACGCTCGGCATCCTGAGTCTCGTCCTGCTCGCGGGGCTCGCCTGGGTGGTGGTGCTCAACCGGCGCGTGCGCCGGCAAACCGTGGTCATTGAGGAGAAAGTCAAACGCGAGGGCGTGCTCGAAGAACGGGACCGTATCGCCCGCGAATTTCATGACACGCTGGAACAGGAACTCGCCGCCATCACGATCCAGCTTGACGTCGTGGAAGCGCAGTTCAGCGGTTCGCCCGAAGCCGCGCGCCAACTGCTGGCCCTTGCCCGCAACATGTCCCGCCGCAGTCTTTCTGAAGCGCGGCGCTCCGTATGGGACTTGCGCTCGCACCTGCTGGAAAACAGTGATCTTGCCACCGCTTTCACCGAAATGGCCGCGCCCCTGGCCGCCGTTTCGGGCGTGGAGATCAGCGTGCAATCCACCGGCGCGCCGCGTAGGCTTCCCGCCGTGACCGAACACCACCTGCTCCGCGTCGCCCAGGAAGCCATCGCCAACGCGCTCAAACATTCGGGCGCAAAGCGTATTCAACTTGCCCTGGAATACCAGCCAGCCCAATTTCAACTGCGCATCCGCGACGACGGGCGCGGCTTTGACCGGGCTACCGCCGGCCAGCCCAGCGGCGGGCATTTTGGCCTGCTCGACATGCGGGAGCGGGCGGAAAAAATCGGCGGGGGTTTTTCTGTGTGCAGTCAGCCGGGGCAGGGCACGGAGATTAATATCACCCTGACCCGCAAACCGGTTAAATCAAGACCGGAAACTTCCCGATGAAAAAAAAGATCCGCATCCTGGTGGTGGACGACCACTTTACCGTCCGGATGGGCCTCACCGGTTCGATCAACCTCGAAGCCGACCTGGTCGTGGAAGCCGAGGCCTCCAATGGTTCACAGGCGATTGAAACGTTTCGGAAACTTCGTCCCGATATTGTGCTGATGGATTTGACCCTGCCCGGCCTCAGCGGCATTGAAGCCACCGCCGCCATCTGCAAGGAATTTCCCGAGGCCGCCATCATCATGCTGTCCACCCACGATGCGGAAGAGGACATTTACCGTTCCCTGCAAGCGGGCGCGCGCACCTACCTGTTGAAAACGGCCGCCCGCGACGAATTGATGGACGCCATCCGGAAAGTCCACGCCGGTGAACGCGCCATCTCGCCCGTGGTCGGCGCCCGCCTGGCCGAGCGGATGACGCGCGCGGAACTCACCACGCGCGAACTGGAGGTGCTCAAGCTCATTGCCAAAGGCCGGAGCAACAAGGAAATTGGCAGCGCGCTGAACATTGCCGAAGTGACCGTAAAACTTCACGTGGGCCACCTCCTCACGAAACTCAACGCCAACGACCGTACCCAGGCGGCCACCACCGCCCTGCAACGCGGCATCCTGCATCTGGAGTAAACCTATACTTTAGAAATATCCGCACCTGGTTCCTTTGCGCGTGTGACAATCCCGTCGCGCCCGGATAATCTTCTCCTAAAACTGCCGGACCGTCTTCGCCCGCAAGGCCAAATGACGAGAGCATTTTCAATAATCTCCATGAACCCCAACGACACCCAATCCGGCGCCACCCGGCAAGGCACCAGCCGGCGCACCTTTCTCAGGCAGACTGCCGGTCTGGCCGCGGTGGTGGCCGCCGCCCGTACGCCCGCTGCCATCGCCATCGCCAACCCCGCTGCCCTTCCCGCTGGCGACGGTTTATTTCCCCAGGATTTCTGGTGGGGCGTGGCCACCGCCGCCTATCAAGTCGAGGGCGCAGTGAGCGAAGACGGGCGCAAGCCCAGCGTCTGGGACACCTTCAGCCACACGCCGGGTCGCGTGCGGGAAGGCCACACCGGCGATATTGCGTGCGATCATTATCACCGGTTCGAGGAAGACGTGAACCTCATGGCGGAGCTGGGCATCAAACATTATCGCTTCAGCATTTCGTGGCCGCGCATCCTGCCCGATGGGCGCGGCGCGGTGAATGAGAAGGGAGTGGATTTTTATCGCCGACTCGCTGACACCCTGCTGAAGCATGGCATCACGCCGCACGCCACGTTGTTTCACTGGGACAGCCCGCAGGCGCTCGAAGACCTTTATGGCACCTGGCGCAGCCGGGACATGGCCAAGGATTTCGGCGATTACTGCACCCAGGTCGTGAGCCGCCTGGGCGACCGCATCACCGACTGGATGACGCTCAACGAAATTTACTGCTTCACCTACATGGGCTACGGCGTCGGCGAAGTTCCACCGCACGCGCCCGGCACCGTGGTCAAAACGCGCCAGGAAGTGCTCCAGACCGTCCATCACGCCCTGCTGGCGCACGGCTTGGGCTGTCAGGCCATCCGGGCAGCGACGCCCAAACCCGCGAAGATTGCGCTGGTGGTGAATTACGATTCCTACATTCCCGTAATCGAAACGCCGGAGCACATTGCGGCCGTCAAGCGTGCGTTCCTCACCGAGGAACACAACGGCACGGTGCTCGTCCCCGCCCTGACCGGCCAATACAATGCGCAGGCCATTGAGGCCTTGGGACCCAGCGCCCCCGTCATTCAGGCCGGTGACATGAAAATCATCGGCCAGCCGCTCGACATTTTGGGCTACAACATTTACACCGGCAATTATGTCCGGGCGGCGGACAACGCCCGTGGCTACGAGGTGTTGTCCCTGCCACGCGAGTATCCCAAGCTGGACATGCCGTGGCTCAACTTCGTGCCCGAATCACTCTATTGGGGCGTGCGCATGATTAGCGACGCCCTGGGCAAAAAGGATTTGCCCATCGTCATCACCGAGAATGGCTGCGCCACCGAAGATGGTGTCACCAGCGGCGGCGAAGTGCTCGATTTGAGTCGCATCATGTATCAACGCTCCTATCTCCGCAACGCGCACCGGGCCGTCGCCGAGGGGTATCCGTTGAAGGGTTATTTCCACTGGAGTTTGTTGGACAATTTTGAATGGTCCTGGGGCTACACCCGCCGTTTTGGCATCACGCGCGTTGACTTCAAGACCCAGCAACGCACTCCGAAACAAAGTTTTCGCTGGTATCAACAAACCATCGGAGAAAACCGGGTGCTGTGAAACCGGGCCCGACGGCCGGGACCGGCAGCTTGGCATTCAACTACTTGCCTTGCCGGGGCATTCTCCGGTTGGCATTTGCCCCGCCACCCGCCAAACTCAAACGATGACAACAACGGATTTCCGCTCCGCCATTGTGGATTATCTCCGCCAGCAGGCCCAGCCCGTGGACAAGTTCAGCCACCAAGCCCGCCTCTACGCCCTGACCCGCCAGATTGGCGCAGGCCAGACGTACGACGACGATGTCGTCTTCGCCGCCGCCTGGATGCACGACCTCGGCGTCTTCATCGGCCATCGCCCCGAAGATTTGACCGCCCTGGCCCGCTGGGACTCGGTTGCCTACGCCATCGAGCTCGTTCCTGCGCTGCTCCCGGACCTCGGCTTTCCCCCGGCGAAAATCCCCGCCGTCGTTGAAGTCATCCGGACCCACCTGCCCGCGGGCAACCCCGCCACGCTGGAAGGCCTCCTGGTGCGCGACGCCGATATTCTGGAGCAGCTCGGCGCCGCCGGCATCTTGCGGACGGTCAGCAAGGTGGGCCGCGACACGCGCTTCCAGGTTTTTCCCGACGCCCTGCGCGCTTTGCAGAAAAACCTGGCCGTCCTCCCGGGCCAGTTGCGTCTGCCTGCCGCCTGCCGGCTCGCCGAACCGCGGGTGCTGGCCCTCAAAACGTTCCTGGACGCCGCTGCCGCGGAAGGCTGCCTGGCAATCTCCTGAATCCCGAAGATGGATGGACGAGCACCTCACCCCGGCCACATGAACCTCGGTTCCAAATTTCAAGCATTCAAATACTGGAAACATTTTGCACTAAATGGTTTAACGCTCGCCCTCACCCCGGCCCTCTCCCCCGAGGAGAGGGAGAAACGGTTTCCGCGTCTTGGCGATGGCGCGA
>Ga0182030_10022985_pt1 | contig 11565 bp, 10 predicted proteins | sample 812S3MmetaG_FD_121299 | JGI IMG/M metagenome (GOLD analysis project Ga0182030, IMG submission 121299) | Permafrost microbial communities from Stordalen Mire, Sweden - 812S3M metaG (Illumina Assembly) | ecosystem: Environmental > Terrestrial > Soil > Wetlands > Permafrost | place: Sweden... | reverse complement strand
TGAATGCGTCCACCGATACAAGCGGGTCAAGTAGCGAGATGCGGCCGTTAGAGGTACTGAACTGGTAGGCGCGGGTACCGTATGCCGCGGCAATCTCCAGCCAGAACGGACCACCGACACCGGCCCACAAGCCGACCGTAGGGAATGAGTCCAAAGCAAGCATGAATTGCTTGCGCGCGCATTCGCGCCCTTGCTCGTTTTCAGCCTCGATCCGAGCCGCAGTGATTAGCCCTTGGATTGTGCCATCATCAAAACTGGTATCGAGCCGGAGGTAGTCTTTGGCATCCTGTACCGAGATTGGCTCTTGCTCCGGCGTTGTGTCGGTTATAATTGTCAGGTTCATTTGTTCCCACTCCGTTGCCGGCGCGCCCCGCGGGGGGGGGTTCACCGCAGAGACAAACCGGAGTAACATTGGAGTTATTCCCTAGCGTTGTACGTTGTATGTTGAATCTAGCCCGCGCCTCGCAACGCGTTGAGACTCGCGGGCTAGACCTGTAACGCAACGCCCTACGGAGTGACTCCGCAAACGATATCTAATTCGCACCGAAGCCGGTCAAGCGATCCGTCGCCGGCCGGCTTGTCTTGCCGCTCGGCGAGGATCTCCGCGCTACTGCGGAGTTCACTGGAGGTCTGAGAGTATGCCGGAAAGGTGACTACCGACACGTCGTAGAGCCTCGCAATCTTTCTCACCGTGCGAATCGTGGTTGCGGTGTTCGCGTCCTCATCCCAATCGGCACCACCCGGAGCGACAACGAAACTGAAACTGCATTGGTCGATATCGCCGCGGTCCATGCACGCCGCCAAATCGCGGGCGTAGCTGGTATCGGGCGGGTTGCACTCGAAGTTCAAGCCGCTTGCATCTCGCGAGAGAGCGAGGGTTCTACTTGCGGTTCTCCCGAGCACTTGGTTTTCGTCATGGTTGAACAGGCAACGCACATCAGCCATATCGCAACCGTCGAAAGCTTCCGGCGCGATCTGTTCCCGATACCCGCCGAGGTTCTCCGATAGCTGATTGAAAACCACGGCCGTACCGCGGAGCTTTCGCCCGTCTGCCGATTTGCGTACTTCTACCTTAAATGTCCGTCGCTCAAATTTCATAGGAGTTCCTTTCAAAAGAGCAGGACCGCGGAGAGGATGCCGCGGTCCTGCAACTGCGCGCGCCAGATGAAAACGCGCGCAAGCCCTTCTACAGAATCCCCGACAGAACGTTGAACGCCAGCGGGTGCGCAAGCTGGACATCGGCGCGGAGGTACGCGCGAATCCACACTTGAGTATTGGAGAACGCGGACCCGGTTGCATCGGCCGCAACGCGCGAAATCTCCATTACCATTCCGGTTCTCAGGCCGATCATGCATTGATCGAACTGCCCGATAAACGCCTCCGATGCGGTGTTGGCGCTACCGTGCGTGAGGTTGTTCGGAATCTGGTTTGTGACGAGCTTACGAGCCGCCGCTACGAGGTCCGGTTGGCGCAACGGTTGGTGCAGGGTGTCCTGGAGGTTATCCAGTTCGCCGGCCGTGCGTGCGGAATACAGAATCGAGAATGGACCGTTGAAATTGTTGCCCATGATTCCCGAGATACCCGCCGAAAACTTCGAGTAATCTACCAGCGTGTATCCGGCCGCGGAGCCGAGGTCCGTCACAACCACATTGGTCTGATTGCGAATGCCCTTCGGCTGATTCGTGTTGCCGGAGCCGTACAGCGCGGCGTAATCGAGCGCCAAGCCGAGGGACTTGGTAATGCTCTGGCCCACGATGGCGTCAATGTTCGGGGCGTCTTCAACCACTTCGATGGAAAGCTTCGACCCGGCGACCAACATTTGCGCCTGGAACGTCACCACATCGAAATTGGCATCCGAGAAGGTAATGCCGGCGTTTTCCGCCTTCCATGCCGCTGTTACGTCGCCGGTCTGGCGGCCGATTTTCAGTGTAGCCGAGTCGAAAGGTACGGTCATTGCGCCGGCCTTCACAACCTGGGTAGCGTTGCGAACGAGGTCAATGTAGTATCCCGCCAACGGGGTAGGAACCAGATAGCTACCCGGCGTGCTGCCCTCGGCCATGGTGCGCAATTCCTCGGCACCGTTCCAACGTCCGGTGACGATACCGCGCACATATGCGCCGAGTCCGGGACCGCTGTACCGCTGTTCGGCTACCGCTTCGTTCGGCTTGTAAGTGCGAACCTCGGCCGGATTCAGATTCCGCGCCGTGTAGATCATTCCGTTACTGTCGGGTTGCGCCATCGGGCTAACGATAGGCCGCTCGATATCGGCGCGAATCTCGCCCAACTGCGAGGCGCGGTCCAACGTCTCATTGACGCCTTGGAGCTTGGCTTTCAGTCCGTCAAAATCCCGCTGCTCTTCGGCGGTCAATCCCCGCTTTTCGCTTTCGGCGCGTCCGATGATATTCCGCATCGTGTTCACGTACCCGTCTCGTTTCGTTCTCAGTTCTTTGAGTTCCATTTTGATCTCCAGTTGATGTGTGCCGCAGTATCGGCAGTTTGCAACCCGCCCTTGCCCGCCTGGGCGAGTTCGGGAAGCGCACGAAACCCCGCTACGTTCCGCCTGGAACGTGTAGGGGTTCACTGGAGCCAAGTTTTAAGACATTGGCTCTGGTCTATCGGTCTCGCTTACCGGAGCGCTTCCGGTTGCGATAGAGACCGTTTAAACGTCACGAACCCTTAGCAGGGTAATCTTATCTCGTTGGCGTCCCAACCGAGCGCCACGATACCGGCCGTCCGTTCTCGCTTGTACTCCGCGAGGTCGGCATTCATAAATCGAATCTGTTGAACGTGTAAATCGAACGCCTGCCGAGCCTCCGGCGTCAACGCTCGGCAGGATGTCTCAGCGTTGCCCATGATGGACTCGCACGCGTCCATGAGAACGGCACGCGCCCGCAACAGATCGAGTACCTTGCGCTGATCTCTCCACGATTGGAGTAACCGTGGCACGTCCGATAGTTCGCAATCTCCGTTTGCTTTCATAAGCCCTCTAATTTCAACGGCATTTCCGGGTTGTTCCAGGTTTGCCATGTTTCACCGAAACCGCCACTCAAACGCAGTGGCTACCGAAAACCGCGGTGTCGGCTTGTACACGTTACGCCAGTGACAAAACATGGCTAACGTTCTAAAATGTGGTCACACGCGCGCACGGTGGCATGGGCGGTCTCCGGGAGGCGAGGCTAGAGATTTCACCCCGCCCCACCCCTCCGTATTGGAGGGTTGAGATTCCCTTTACTCGGGTGGCCTTGATCCACCGCCTGTAACGCTGCCATTTACGCCCGCTACCCTTCGCACCCCCCGACCCCACGCGATGCAATGTAGTGCCGTTTCCGTGCGAACAAGGCCCAATCCCTTGAACCTAGGGGTTACCTAACGCTGCCGTAAGATCTCCGCGGTAGCCGTTCGGCCGATGCATTCGCTTGGGCCAAAATCGACACCGCCCAAACGACCCTCAATTTCCTGATCTGAACAGACCTCGTAGAGGCGCGCCCATTCTTGGCTTGTGAGCGTGTTATCGTGGCATCCTTGGAGCAGTCTGTTTTTCTCATCATCAGTTACCCCCGCCGTTCCGTTCTGTTCACTTCCATTCCCTTCCCTTCCATAGTCACCTTCCCGCAGTGATCCCGCACCTTCATGCGGGATTGCCGCACCGTCATGCGTGAACGTTTCCAGCCATCCAATCGTGAGCAATCGGGGAATAGCTTCCACGAATGCGCTTGCGGGTACCCGTGTGATGCGAGCAAGACTAACGGCATCATGCGGGCGTCCGTCAGTTCGGATTAGCACGCCCCGCGGTTGGCAACGAGACGCCACCTGAAGGCAGAGGTTCCAGCAACCAAAGTGCGTGATTCCGTTCGGGTGGTCCATGAGTTCCGTGAATCCGTCGCCGTCCATACGGTTAGGCACGGGTACCCATTCCATCCGCTTCAGTCCGCGGGTTCGGTTGTTCTCATACCGCTTTTCCCAGCCCTTGACCCGCAATGCCGCGGCGAAGCGTTCGTTAGTTGCCATTGTCGGTCACTTCTGTTTCGCCTAACTTCGCCAGCGTCTCTTTTACCAGCGTCCCGACTTCGAGCACTATACACGTTCCTACCTTACGGATGAGCGCTTCAAGCCCGTTCTCGGGAAGTTCTGGATTAGACAGGTGATTCGTCACGGCGTGTTGTTGATCCTGCCTGTAGAACAGAAGCCAGTGCGAATCGGCGGGCAGTAAGTCTATCGATAACATTTGCAGAAACATGGTTGACGTTGGCACGTCGGAACCGATCCTCTGGCACATATCAGCAGCCACCGATATACTTACACCAAAATCCGTCAACCTGTTCATAATTGCCGCCCGCAAGACATCGGCGGTAGAGTACATGCGCCGCTGTCCGGTCCCTGGATTGATGTCGGAAGATGGCCTGATTAGGCCGCGATTGAGCCACGTTTGAAGTGTTCCAAGGCTAATGCCGGTAGCCTTCAGTACGTCGCGATTGACGTACTGCGGCCTTGTAAATTCGTCTCTTTGCATTGACGCTATCCATCCCTCAATTGCAAAGATAGCAACTGCTACTTGCGGCCCTTGGATTCGAATTTCGTAAGCGATTGACGCCAAAGGAAATAAAAAAAATAAGTTCGCGTAACCGGTCGAAAATCTCACGCGGTGGTTGTTCCGCGGCTGAAACTGAAACCTTGCCGCTTCGCATCGCCTTCAATCCACCCGCTATGCCATGACCACGCCTCGGTAGTTGCCGCTCGGTACGGACATCTGGACATCAGCCGGCCGGAGGCGCCGCCCTCAAACCCTTCCCGCCATGCCTTCGAGTCGATTGTGGGCTTCATGTGACATCTCCCCGTAACAATTCAAAAAGCCCCTCGGCGCGCGTAACGCCGAGAGGCTTCATTTACCTCAGGGGTTTTAGCAGAACCCACTAGAGGGTGTCGCGCCCCAACGCCGCCCCTTTCCAGATCCGCATATCCGGTGAACGCAGGGATGGTATCGGCGCGACTGGACTAGGACCGTTTACGGCGCGGGCGTGTTTCCGCTGTCAGCGCCCCGATGTACAGTTCAGCTGCCTCCATGAGACTATCCGGAACCGGGACAAAGCACGGAACGCCGCGCCCTATTTGTTCGTCGAACGCGGCCGGCAACTGAAGCTCCGGTACGCTATTGACCAAACTTAGGCTATCGTTTTCGTGGGACGAAAGAACCTCACCCATGAAGTAGAGATCGGCAATCGAGGCGTACCGCGTAAACTCCGCGAATTGCCCCACAAGCCTTTTCTTGAGGGTAGCGCGAACCCGCTTAACGGCGGGAATTTGACGGTCAGCTACCATTGCCGCTTGAAGAGCTTGCCGTTGTCCCTCAGCCGAGGTTGCCGCAACGGGCTTCTGACGGGTGCTCTCTGATCTTGTTAGGGTTGCCATCATTTCGTTAATATAGTGCGTTGAACCGCCACTCCCTCTCAAGAAAAAATCAGCTTACCCTTTTAGTTTCAATGTGGTGGAGGTGGGTTCGACAGAACCACCGTCCGAGAAAGACTGTAAAATCGGTTCATTTGATGACAAGGTGCACCGTAAAAGGGGTGGGCTATAATCGCTCAAGCCCGCGTGGTGGAGGCGGTCGGAGTGGCTTTGTAATGCAAAGTGAATTATACGTGAATCGGTGTACTGAATGGGTGGTATTTCTGGTATCACGTGCAATTCATAATCAATAACTTACGCGCCATCAACACCCCGGTACAGCCCAACTCCCCCCGCCTCCACCACTATCTCTTGCCATTCGTATTGTCCGGACCGAAACGAACGTGCACACCGCTGTACGGCACGGGCGAATTCCCATAAAGAACGAGCTTTCCACCCCAGGACACAAATACGATGACAAGCGCAGCGGCCAGACCGAAGGCGACGGTCTTTCGGATCCACGGCAGATACGAACCGTCGGCCGCCTCGCCTTCCAGCCCGGGGTTAGGTTGGGCAGATGTCCCCACCGCCATCAGGATGGTACAGCAGGCGGCATTGATGGCGATGACCCACTCCGTCACCAGGCGAGTCTCGCCGAACCGTGGCAGCGTATGCGTGAAATTGATCGTCACCTGCGCCCACAAATACACCAGGAAAAGGAGCTGCGCCTTGCCCAGCCAGGTGGACGGCACCAGTGGCATTCCGCGCCGCAAATGCAGATATAGCAGCCACCCCACCGCGACGCCCAGCGCAAGATAGGCCATATCGAACCAGCCCAGGAACCCCTTGGAGGTAATGAAACCACCCTCCACCGCGATCCCGTAAAGCCGCGGATGCAGAGTGCCGATCTCCTGCATCCATTCCAGCGGGCTTTGCCGGAAATTGAGGTACGTAAGCAGCCACAGCACGAACATTACGGCGTAGGCATCGGTCCAGCGCCGGACCGGTGGCTCGTCGCTCACTCGCGGCGCGCGGCGTGCGATCAATCCCATCGCGATGGCCAGCGCCAGGCCATGGAACAGACCGTCGGTTTGCTCCATCACGCTGTGCCAGTTCGTCACCAGGCCGGTGCGGATGCCGGCGAGCTTGATGGCCGCCGCCAGCGCAAAGCCGCAGCCGCCGAGCAGCCCCGTGCACACGGTGGCGAACGCCACCCCGCCCAGCCCGTTTCTGGTGCAAAAGACCAGGATCGCCGCCACCAGCCCGAGGCAGCCGGCCCACCCGTCCTCGCGCGGCGGGCTCATGTGCAGGCCGCACACATTTACCAGCAGCAGCATGGCCGCCCACCAGCCACCGCAAAGGTACAGCACCAGGCGGGATCCCAGATCCAGCTTGCGGCGGAATGCCGCCAGCACCAGCACCGCAATGGCGGGCACTACGACGCCGATTCCCGGAAACCGCAGAAATCCGAAGATGTCGGTGAGAACGTCCTGGGCCAGCCAACCGAGCACCACGGCCGATACGGGGTGGAACAACTCGGTCAATTTCTCGCGGCTCAGATAGGCGGGAAGAGCGCAGCCGGTGCCTCCCGGCGCCGCCCACAGGAAACCGAGCACGAACATGTTGGCAAAACCGTACAGCACCGTGGCGCTATCGGGCGAGTGCGTGTACGCCACCACCTTCATGTACGACATGCTGCCGCCGAGCGCCCAGCCGAGGCCACCGAACATGGCGAAATACGCCGCCCGCCGGTGCCAGTCTTCCCGCCCGGAAAGCACCGCGACGGCCAGACACCCCAGCGACCCGGCCATCGCCGCTCCGTATTCATGGCCGAACTGGCCCCTGATGCCCCAGCCGATGGAAAGCGAGAGCCCCGCAAGAACAAGGAACTGCCACGTAAAACGAGTCTTCACAAGCGCAGTGTAAGACGCTGGGACGCACAACACAATCCGACAGGATTTGGAACTGGCTGACCGCGGCGCCATTTCCACGACCGAAATCGCTGCGACCCGCGGCGAAGCCTGCTCCGACCCAAACCGGCAGGCGGAGCTACAGTACCTTCGTGCCGTACTGCTGGAGTGCCTTCCGATTGAACTCGATGCCGAAGCCGGGCGTATTGTCGAGGTAAAGGATACTTTTTTCGATGCGGGGCTTCCGATCGGCGGCCCACGTAATAAATCGGTTCGCATTTCACCAGGCGGGTGTATCCTGGGAGCGGCTTTGGGGGCCGAATTTGTGGAATGGACTGCCAGCGGCAGGGAAGCGCTCCCCGGCCCGGTTTTCGAGGGCTGGAATATCGGCGCTGTCCCGGCAAAGTGGGTGCGACCTCGCGGGGGTGAAGCGCTGATGCTCCTTGTTCTGCTCGTATTGTTCGTTGTGGCGCTGCCCGGCGCCGACTTGCCGCCATGGCGGGAGACCACTGTCACGGCCTCCTTGAAAATGGGCTATCAGCTTGTGGTCGCCGACCTGAACCGCGACGGCCGGCCCGACCTCATCGTGGTGGACGAGCGCGGCACCGAACTTGCCTGGTACGAAAATCCAACCTGGGAGCGCCACGTCATCGTCAAGGACGTGCCGCGCACCATCAATCTCGACGTTTACGATTACGACGGCGACGGAATTCCCGAAATCGCCATGGGGCACAACTTCGAGACCGTGCCGGAGAAGAGCATCGGCAACGTGCTCATCCTCAAGAGCGGGCCTGACCCACGGCAGCCCTGGACGGCGCGCGAGATCGACCGCATCCCCACCGTCCACCGCCTTCGCTGGATCGATCTCAAGGGCGATGGCAAGAAGGTGCTGCTGGTGGCGCCCATGATCGGTCTGAAGGCCAGTCCGCCGGATTACGCGGACAACGTGCCGGTCTACCTTTACCGTCCCGGCGAGTGGAAACGCGAACTGTACACCCTCCTGCCCCGCGGCATTCTCCACAGCATCACCCCGGTCCGGTGGCAGGGGCGCGGTGAACAACTCATGACGGCCGACTTCCTCGGCATTCGCGTGTTCCTTCCCAAGGGTCCGGTGGAGATCTCCAAAGGCGACCCACGGCCGTGCCCGCAATGCGGCAGCAGCGAGATCAAGATCGGCCACCTGGGCAAGCGCCGGTTCATCGCCGCCATCGAGCCCTGGCACGGCAACCAGGTGGTCGTCTACACCGAAGAGGGACGGGCGTGGAAGCGCCATGTGATCGAGGATGCGATGGTCAACGGCCACGCGCTTGCGGTCGGCGATCTAAACGGCGATGGCCGCGATGAAATCGTCGCCGGGTTCCGCGGCGCCGGATTTCAACTTTACATCTTCACCGCGGACGACGAGACTGGAAGCCGATGGACGCGTCACCTTCTCGATCCTGGCGGCATCGCGGCCGCGGACTGCAAGATCGCGGACTTCCACGGTAACGGCCGTCCCGCGATCGCGTGTTCCGGGGCGTCCACGGCGAATGTGAAACTCTACAGCCAGCGGTGACGAATTACCGCGGACTACAGCCGGCCGCCCGCATTCAGGCCGGCAGAACTTCTTTGATGAAGGCCTCATAGGTGCGCGGTGCATGCCCCAACAAGACTGTCAACTCGTCGATCTCCGCCTGCGTCGCCAGTAGCCCGGCGCTCAGGAAGTGCTCGAACATGATCTCGAGATCGCGCACCAGCCAGCCCGGCATGAAGGCGCGCATCTGCGCTGCCCAGGCTTTCAGATCGTCGCCGGCGTAAATCACCGGCTTGCCCAGATGCCGCGTCAACATCTCGGCGATCCCCGCGCCCGTCCAAGCTCGCGGACCCACCACTGAATAGGTCTTGCCGGAGTGGCCCGGCTGAGTCAAGGCGGTGGCGGCGGCTTCGGCGATGTCGCGCACGTCCACGCGATGCATGCCCACGCTGCCCGAAGGCTGCGGATAGACGCCCGCACGGATGGCATCCAACACGGCAAGATCGTTCTGGTAGAAGTTATTGGGCCGCAGAATCGTGTACTCCACTCCGCTCGCCCGGATGACGCCTTCAATCGGAAGTTTAGAGACGAAGTGCGGAATCGTCAGCGCCTTGTCCGCCTGATGCACGCTGAGATGCACGATGCGCCGCACGCCTGCCGCGACCGCCGCATCCACCGCTTCGATCCCCTGCGCCGTCTCGTCGCGGTCGAGCGGCGTAATCAGGAATAGCTTCTCGGCTCCCGCAAACACCGCCGGCAGGGACTCCGGCTCCAGCATGCTCCCCCTCACGCCCTCTACGCCCCGCGGCAAGGAGGCGATCCGGTTCGCCGAACGGGTCATCACCCGCACCTCGGCCCCGCGTTTCAATAACTCCTGGACAGTCTGGCTACCGACCGTGCCGGTGCCGCCAATCACCACAACCTTCGACATGAATTGATCTTCCCTCCCCAACCTCCCAGAATATCAATACCGGAACCTTAATCGCCAAAGTCATCGCCTCGCGCGCCGGCCAGGCCAATCGGCGCGTTCTGTTCACTAACCCTGAAGTCTTCCGCGGTCCGGCCAAAGCGCGTCATTGGATCTCGCGCCGCTGCCCGCGCAGCCACATTGGTGTACCGGTGGGTACCGATTGACATCGGCGGAGACCGGCAGTATAGTCCGCTTTACCACGATCCGCTTCACTGCGACCATGCGCCAACCGCAGTTAGCGCCGAAATGCGTCCCTTCGATTTCGGAAAAGGGGAAAGCCAACTATGTCTGAGGTGAGCCGTAGAGGTTTCTTGGGGCATGCTGCACGGCTGGTGGCCGCCTGGCCAACGCCAAAACCAGTGGAGGTCTATTGTGCGTAAGCTTTTGCCTGCCTTGCTCACGTTGCCGCTCTGCGTATTCGCGCAGCGGTCCGAGGCTTCCGATGGACGGCAGGCGGTGAGCCTGTCCAACGACAAGATCAACCTCACCGTTCTGTTGAACGGCGGAACGTTCGCCAGGCTGGCTCTGTCCGGCGATCCGGAAAATATCAGTCCGCTTGCGACGCTGGGCCACTTCCTCTGCCTCGATGGTTTCGGGGCGCCGTCCGCCCAGGAGATGGCGGCCGGCATGCCATTCCACGGCGAGGCCTCCAAGCAGCTCTGGAAGGTCACCCCCTCGCAACCTTCCGGCAAGCTGCGTTCGCTCAGGATCGATTCCTCCTTACCGCTGGCGCAGGAGAACATCTCCCGGACGCTCGAAATTGTCGGCGGTGAAAATATCGTCTACGTGGAGAGTGAACTGGAAAACCTCGTCGCCATCGATCGCCCCGTGTCTTGGGCCGAGCACGCCACTCTCGGGCCTCCGTTCCTCGAGAAGGGAAAGCTGGTGGTGGACATGCCGGCCACGCAGTGCAGGGTTCGGGCCGAGAAGCCGCACGCCATCCCCAACCGGTTGGTCTTCTTGCGGGATTTCATCTGGCCCATGGCGCCCACCGTCGACGGCGGCCAAGCCGACCTGCGGTCCGTCCCCGAACAAAACTACCTCGACCTGGCCACCTGCCAAATAGACCCGAAACGAACGCTTGGCTTTGTCACCGCCATCGACCTCGCCAGGCATCTTATCTTCGGCTACGTTTTCCGCCGTGAGGAATATCCCTGGGTGATGAGTTGGATGAACTACACCGGCAACGCACAGGCAGCACGGGGGATGGAGTTCTCGACGCAGCCTTTCGACGTATCGCACCGTGAAACGGTAGAGGCCAACCCGATGTTCGGGATCCCCACCTTCCGCTGGCTGCCGGCTAAGTCCAAAATCCGCTCGCGCTTCCTCCTTTTCTATGCGCGGGTGCCCGACGGGATTACGCGGGTGGACGACATCACACTGGCCGGCGGCGTCCTCACCATCGAAGACCGCGCCGCCGGAAAGCGGTTCACCATGCCCGCCTCGCTCCCTTTGTGAACAGACTATACGCGCTACGGCGCAGTTTGAATGGCGCCCACTACCAGAAAGTTGCCCGGATTGGATTGGTTGTTGTGTTGGGTCGCGATCCAATCCGCCGAGCGCGCCGTGTTGGAGACGCGCAGCTCATCCAGCAGACCGTTGAAACAGAAGATGGTCCCGTATCCGTTGGTGGACAGACCGCCGGCCACCACGTCGTCGCCGGTGTCGACGGGGGCGGCGGCATCGGCGCTCGACCCAACCGCCGCTCCGTCCAGGTACATCTTCCACGTGGCGCCGTCGAAGGTGCCCACCACCTGATGCCAGGTGCCGGTCGCCGCATTGCTGGAGAC
>Ga0182030_10022984_pt1 | contig 11566 bp, 9 predicted proteins | sample 812S3MmetaG_FD_121299 | JGI IMG/M metagenome (GOLD analysis project Ga0182030, IMG submission 121299) | Permafrost microbial communities from Stordalen Mire, Sweden - 812S3M metaG (Illumina Assembly) | ecosystem: Environmental > Terrestrial > Soil > Wetlands > Permafrost | place: Sweden... | reverse complement strand
GGATGGTGGCACTGTTGCCCACCGCATGCTGGGTGCCGGTCCAGAGCATTTCGAAGACGAGAATCATGGCGATCGGCGAGGGTGCTGCACGATGTCAGTGCCAGACCAGCCGGCGGTGCGCGATAGCATGCTCTGCACGATCCTGGATGCGGTGTCGCATGACCGTCACCAGGAGTCGTGGGCTGGGGCCGGTTGTATAGCTGTCATGATGCGCCAGTACGCGCGCATGACCAAGATTGCGATGGCGTCATTCGTTGTTATGTCTGCGTTTGGGGTGATGTCTGCGTTTGGGGTCATGTCTGCCTTTGGGGCTATGTCGGCATTTTGGGCTATGTCTGCAGTCTGCCCCTGAGTAGTACAAACGCCCGCATGAACCCACCCGCATCCCCGGCCGCCGTTGCCCAGGACATCGCCAAGGCGCTCGAGGGCGCCCGCGCGATGCATCATGCCGGGCGCTCGTCGGAGGCGGAACGTGTCTGCCGGCGGATCCTGGCACTGCGTCCGGGGCATTTCGTCGCGCTGAATCTGCTTGGCATGATTTGCGCCGCGACGCACCGGCTGGACGAAGCCGTGAGGTGCTTCCGCGCCGCGGGGCGGATCAACCCGAAGGCGGCTCTGGTCCACAACAACGAGGGTTCGGCCCTGGCGATGTTGGGCCAGCATGAAGCGGCCCTCGACTGCTTCGAGCGTGCGGCGACGCTCGAGCCGGCCTACGCCGAGGCGTTCAACAATCGCGGGAATTCGCTGGCCGCGCTCAATCGGCACGGCGAGGCGATTGCCGCATATGACCGGGCGATCACGCTGAAGCCCGATTATGCCGAGGCTTTCAACAATCGCGGCGTGGCCCTGCGGGAGCTCGATCGTCCGGACGCCGCCCTGGACGATTATGCGCGGGCGCTACGGGCTCGCCCGGACTACACGGACGCACAAATGAACGAGGGCTTGGCCCGACTCGCACTTGGCGACCTGGAGGCAGGGCTGCCGAAGTTCGAGTATCGCTGGCAGGCCACATTGCGTGCCGCCCGCCGGTCATTCCCACAGCCGCTATGGCTCGGCGACGCGGAGGTCGCTGGCAGGACGATCCTGTTGCATGCGGAGCAGGGCTTCGGCGACACATTGCAGTTCTGCCGCTATGCCCCGCTTGTTGCCGCGCTTGGTGCGAAGGTGCTGCTGGAGGTTCCGCGGGAGCTGGTGCGTTTGTTGTCGCGGATGCCGCATGTGCGGACCGTTGCGGCGGGTGAGCCTCTGCCGGATTTCGATCTGCACTGTCCGCTCATGAGCCTGCCGCTTGCCTTCGGCACGACACTGGCGACCATCCCTGCGGAAGTGCCTTATCTCGATGCCGAACCGGGTTTGATCGCATCCTGGCGACAGCGGCTGGCGGTGTTGCCGGGAAAACGGGTTGGGCTAACCTGGGCCGGCGGTGCGCGGCCCCATCAATTCCACGCGCAGGCGCTCGATCGGCGGCGCTCGATCGGACTCGCTGGGTTCGCCGGGCTCGCCACACTGCCCGGTTTGGTTCTGGTATCGTTGCAAAAAGGCCCGCCAGCGGCCGAGGCGCGGGCGCCGCCGTCGGGTATGGTCATGCATGACTGGACTGACGCGCTCGAGGACTTCGCCGACACCGCGGCCCTGATCATGGCGTTGGACCTGGTCATTTGTGTCGATACCGCCGTTGCCCATCTGGCGGGTGCGCTTGGCAAGCCGGTGTGGGTGCTGAACCGGTTTGATCAGTGCTGGCGCTGGTTGCGCGGGCGCCATGACAGCCCGTGGTATCCATCAGCGCGGTTGTTCAGGCAGCCGGTCCCGGGTGACTGGGACAGTGTGATGCGGGAGGTTGTTACAGGCTTGCGTGACCTGTGCACCGCTGGTCCGACAGCGTCGACCTCGTCATAACCGCTGTCGTCGGGTTGGTTCGATGCGTGGGCGGATTGGGCTGCATAGACGGCGCGGCAGGTTTGTGTGTCGCAACAAGAAAAAGGCCCGCCGGGGAACCCGGCGGGCCTTTGGTCATTGAGGCAGGGAGGTGTGGTTCAAGCCGCGCGTTTGGCTTGTCGCCGCCGACGCAACCAGCCAAGGCCCAGCAGGCCGCTGCCGAGCAACGTCAACGAGGCGGGCTCGGGGACCGCGGGTGGGCCTTCGTGGGCGGTATAGGTGTAGGCGACGGTGATAGTCAGCTGACCATCGGTGATGTCGGTCAACTTGATGTTGCCGCCACCTCCGGTGAATGTCGTTTTTGTGCTGGTGTTGACCGTCAGCGAGTCTGTTCCGCCGCCGGCTTCCTCATAGATCGACAATGCGCCGCCCAGCGTTGCGGCAGTTGAGCCGGCGAGGAAAGCCGGGCCGAATGCCGCGGTCGCCCCACTCGCTATTCCGGCATAGGCCTGCTCGTAAAATGGCTTCAGATCGTTCTTCACCGAGCCAAGATTGAGCTGGGTGTTGATCGCGCTGTGCGTCGCGTCGGTCAGCGTGTAGGCGATAGACTCGGAGACACTGAAGCTCTGCGGACCTGGGGCGGTGTTCGCAATCTTCGCACCGCTCAAAATGTCCACATACCCGTTCAGCGTAATGCTGACGCTGTTCAGCGTGCCAAGGCTGGAATTGAACAGTGGCAGGCCGATGGTTACGCCGGAGAAGTCGGTCGGCAAAATGCCGGTGGTGTTGGTGGCCGTGCAGCTTCCTGCGCTACAGCTCAACGCACCGGCCTCTGCTTCCTGCAAGAGCGCCATGTCCACTGCGAAGGCGCTGACCGCCAGCGACACTGTGCCGAGCAAGAGTGATCGCGTCAGATTGTTCATGTCCGTCTTACCTCAAAACCATGGCCCGCGCCGAAACTCGGCCTGCCAGTGTATTAGCAATCACCATGCCAAGAGAGAATACTGAATGAAATCAAAGCAATAGACTGATGCGAGAGAAACCCTCCCACCCGAGTGTAAAGTCGGCTTTACAAGACTCGGGCTGCGGGCAATCCGGCTACCGACCGCACCCTAAAGCGTGGTTGCTCGGCTCGATCATCCTGCTGACCCCCCGACGAGGACGACCAGGCGGCGGCGGCTCGAAGTGTCGCCTGCGATCCTTATTTGGCGGGATTCTGTATCGGCCTTTGGGCAATAACCGGTTGAAATCGCAGGGCTATTCACAGGCCGGGGTGATGCCCCGGGAAGTCGCGGCCGGACCAGCAATTTAGCCGGAACAGGGCGTTCCAGCGTGCGGGATGGCGGGTCTGCTCAGGTGTTGTAAAGATTCCCGACATTCTGGACGGTCGATCACGCTTTCTGTGCGGTTTTTCCCGCCAACGTTGCGAGGAGCGGCCCGAGATGCCGCGCATAGTGCCGCCAGCGGCCCACCGAGGTTGCGTACAACGGCTGACGCACCTGCCACCCGCTCGCCGTCAGGATTGGGCGGGCGGTCCGATGAAAGTCGAGACACGCCGGGTCCCAGGGCAGGCCGAGAAAGTCGATCAGGCGTCGGATTTCGCTCTCGGGGTCCCCGACCAAGGCTTCGTAGCGCATTTCCAGCACCGGCACCGGCAACACCGCGCGCCAATGGACCATCAGCCGCTCGACCTCCAGCGCGCGATGCGCACAGTCGATCAGGTCGTGGCTGAACGGCTGGCCCTCGGCAAAGTGCTGGAAATGGCAGGACAGGCAGACATCGTGCAGGTCGCGGCGACACAAAATGACCCGGGCGCGCGGCAGGAGTGCCGCCGCGATGCCGAGCACCAGGACATTGTCCGGCATTTTGTCGACCACCCGTGCGGCATCACCACCCAGCGCCGCCAGCCGGGCGACATACGCATCCGCGTGTGACCGGGCTGCCACGGCATCCCAGTCGGCCACCGCGCGGCCGGGATTGGCCAGCATCAGCAGGCGTGCCGCCTGGTTGAGATCCAGCAACTCGCCGGCTCCGACCACCGCGGCGTGGCTGGCTGCGATCTGCTCGACCAGGGTGGTGCCTGACCGCGGCATGCCGACGACGAGCACCGGCAACGCCGACGGGTTGCCCCACCCGCGCGTGTGCGCGAAGAAGTCGGGGGTGCAGTGGGCGATCGCCTCATTGACCTGGCGGCGCAGGGGACCGATGGCGAATGCCTGGCCGGAGGCTTCGTCCTGCGCCCGCGCCAGGGCATTGGCCGTCGCGACACAGGCGAACGCCTCATCATAACGGTCCTGTCGATCGAGCCGCTCGGCCGCGGCGAAGCCGGCGGCAATTCGTTGCTCCGACGGCAGGTCCGATTGCGCCAGGATGGCGGTCAACCGCGCCACCTCAGCGGGTTCTGCACCTGCCGCGGCATCGCCTAAGGGGATGCCGGATGGCTGCGGGCTCGCTGGCTGATTGATCGCGGCCAGGCCCCGAGATGCCTCAATGTCGTCGGCATCCAACGCCAGCGCTTGACGAAATGCCGCGCCCGCCTGGTCGAAATCGCCGGTCGTGGACAGGCACGTGCCAAGCCGCTGCCAGGCCTCGGCGCAGGTGGGATTCAACGCCAGCGCCTGGCGCAGCGCAGCGATCGCGGCCGGCGTATCACGGTGGTGCATCAGGCTGCTCGCCAGTGCGAGGTGCAACTCGGCGTTGTCCGGCCGTAGCTCAATGGCCCGGTGGTGGCAGGTCAGGGCCGCATCCGGCAGATCCAGCCGCGATAGCACCAGGGCGAACCGGCTGAGCACCTCTGGCTGGTCGGGATTGAGCAACAGCGCCTGCTGGTAGGCCTGACCAGCCTCCGGCAGGCGATTCAGTGCCGCGAGTGCGACGGCCATCTGGACCCGCGCGTCGGACAACTTCGGATCGAGCGCCACCGCCCGTTGTGCGGCCGCCAGCGCGCCCGTGTGGTCCGCAAGGTCGTTCAACGCCCGGGACAAGCCCGCATAGGCTTGGGCGGATACGGGCTGTAGTGCGATGACTCGCTGGTAGCTCTCGATCGCGGCGGTCAGCTGGCCGGCAGCGTGACGCGTGTTGGCCAGATTGACGTGCAGGTCCGCGTCATTGGGCCGCGCGGCGGCGGCGCGGCCAATCAGAGCCGCCGCCTGGACCGGGTCGCCCCGCTGATAGGCGACCACCCCGAGCATGTGCAGCGCATCCGCTTGATCGGGCTGCGCGTCCAGCACGCGGCGATAGAGCGCCTCCGCGGCGTCGAGCTGCCCGACGTTGTGCTGGGCTCTGGCCGCAGCCAGTGCTTCTGCGAGGGTGAGAGTGGTGGCCGGTGTCCCGGTCGTTGGCGTCCCGGTCGGTGGCGTGCCGGTCGTTGGCGTGCCGTCATCTGACATGCCGGGCGCCCACGCCGCCGGCCCTAGAACAATCGCCCGCCGTTCGGCACCTTGAAGTCGGGTCGCACCAGTACGACCGCACCGTCCTCGTCCGGCATGCCCAAGGTCAGCACTTCGCTCATGAACGGGCCGATCTGGCGTGGTGGAAAATTCACCACGGCGCACACCTGCCGGCCGATCAGCTGATCGGGCCGGTAGTGCACGGTCAGCTGGGCCGATGATTTCTTGGTGCCGATCTCCGGCCCGAAATCGATCGTCAGCTTGAACGCCGGCTTGCGCGCCTCGGGAAACGGCTGCGCGTCCACCACGGTGCCGACGCGAATGTCCACCCGTTCGAAATCGGCGTAGGTGATGGTCTCCGGCATCTCACTCTCCTTTAGGTGAACGGCGTCGTGGTCAGCCAAGGTCAGGTGTTTGGTGGTCACGCGTGATTAACAGGGGCATACTCCGAGTCAACGATTCCAACCCGGCCGTCGTCGTGGCGTCCATTTGCCCGCCGCCTTGCCCCGATCCGGTCTCTTCCGCATGACCCGTCCCTTCTGTCTGACCCATCCCCCCGGCTGACCCATCCCCCGTCTGACCCAATCCCCCGGCTGACCCGTCCCTCCCGTCTGACCCATCTGGGTCGCTGACCCTCAATGTAACGGAGCCACGATGCGCGACTACCACCTGCCTGGCCGCAGTCCGGTCTACGCGACGCACGGCATGGCCGCGACCTCCATGCCGGCGGCAACGCTGACCGCGCTCGATGTGCTGCGCGCCGGCGGCAACGCACTGGACGCCGCGGTCGCCGCCTGCGCGGTATTGTGCGTGATCGAGCCGATGTCGACCGGCATCGGCGGGGATTGCTTCTGCCTCTACGCGCCGGCGGGTACCGGTCAGGTCATCGCGCTGAACGGCTCCGGGCGCGCGCCCGCGGCGGCTTCGATCGACTGGTATGAAAGTCGCGGCATCACTGCAATCGAGAACACCTCGGCACACGCGGTGACGGTGCCCGGCGCGGTGAACGCGTGGGAGACGTTGCTGAAGGCGCACGGTCGCAAGGGCCTCGATGAGCTGCTGCAGCCGGCGATCCGCTATGCCGAGGAAGGCTGGCCGGTGCATCCGAAGGTGGCGTGGGACTGGAAGAACCTGGAAGCCAAGCTGCGCAAGAATGGCACCCATCATTTCCTGCCCGGTGGCATGGCGCCGAACGCCGGCGACAATTTCGTGCAGACCGCTTTGGCCGAGACCCTGCGCGCGATCGCGCGACACGGCGCCAAGGCGTTCTATGAGGGCGCGATTGCCGCCGATATCGTTGCGACGCTGCGCGAACGCGGCGGCCTGCAGACCGAGGAGGACTTCGCCGCCGGCGTGCACAACGCCGAGTTCGTCACACCGATCCAGCTCAACTGGCACGGCTACGACGTTTTCCAGTGCCCGCCGAACGGCCAGGGGATTGTCGGGTTGATGATCCTGGGGATGTTGGGTGGCCTGCCGACGGCGCCCGACGGTCCGCTCGGCGCGATCCGCGCGCATCGCCATGTCGAGGCCGCGCGGTTGGCCTATCGCGACCGTGATGCCTTCATTGCGGATCCAGGACAGGTTGACGTTCCGGTCAAGAAACTTCTCAGTAAAGAATACCTGTCCGGGCTGCGCGACCTGATCGATGACACCAAGGCGATGCGCCAGCTTCCGTTGGCTGGCGAGGCGATGATGCCGCCGCATCGCGACACCATCTATCTTTGCGTTGTCGATAAGGATGGTAACGCGTGCAGCTTCATCAACTCGTTATTTGAGGGTTTCGGTTCCGCCATCCTGGCCGAGCGCTCCGGTGTGATGCTGCAGAACCGCGGCTTCGGCTTCCGCGTGGAGCGTGGCCACCCGAACTGCATCGCGCCCCGCAAGCGGCCGATGCACACCATCATCCCCGGCATGTTGATGAAGGACGGCCAGGCGCAGATGCCGTTCGGCGTGATGGGTGGGCACTACCAGCCGATGGGCCATTCCTGGTTCCTGACCAACCTGCTGGAGTACGGGCTGGATATCCAGGAGGCGATCGACCTGCCGCGGCTGCTGCCGTTGAAGGGCAAGCTGCAGGTCGAGCACGGCATCCCGCAGGAACTTGTCGACCGACTCGCCCGCATGGGTCACGATCCGGAATTGATCGAGCGTCCGCATGGCGGTGGCCAGGCGATCTGGATCGACCGTGACCGCGGATGCCTGATCGGGGGCTCCGAACCACGCAAGGATGGACTGGCGCTTGGGTATTAAGCACAAGCGCGCCGGAAGATCAGGCGGTGAGTGAGGCGGTTGATGGCTGAGGCATGTGACCTGACCGCCGTCGCGGCGCGGCGGCTGATCGGCGCGAAGCAACTCGCCCCCAGTGAATTGCTGGAGAGCTGCATTTCCCGCATCGAGGCGGTCGATCACGCGGTGAACGCGATGGTCGCGCATGATTTCGAGCGCGCCCGAACGGCCGCGAAGCAGGCCGATTCGGCGGTGTTGCAGGGCGATGACCTGCCGCCGCTGCACGGCCTGCCACTTGGCGTGAAGGACCTGCAGGAAACCGGCGGCCTGCTGACCACACATGGCAGCGTGATCTTCCGCGACCATGTCCCAGCCCAGGATGAGCGCCTGATCGCCGACCTGCGCGCGGCGGGTGCGATCGTTGTCGGCAAGACCAACACGCCGGAATTCGGCGCCGGGGCCAATACGCGCAACGCGGTGTATGGCGCCACTGGCAACCCGTTCGATCCGATGAAATCCTGCGCTGGCTCCTCGGGCGGCTCCGCCGTGGCGCTGGCCACCGGCATGGTGCCGTTCTGCACCGGGTCCGATACCGGCGGCAGCCTGCGCAACCCGGCGTCGTTCTGCGGCATCGTCGGGTTCCGGCCAACGCCCGGCCTGGTCCCATCGGAGCGGCGCGGCCTGGGCTGGAGCAACCTGCCGGTGGCGGGCCCGATGGCGCGCACCGTCCCCGACCTGGCGCTGCTGCTATCCGCCATGGTCAGTGACGACGCGCGCGACCCGCTGGCCACTACTATATATGGTACGCAGGTCCGTCGCGCTGGCGACTTTGCCACCCCGGCCGCCATCGATCTGTCACGCCTGCGCGTGGCACTGACGCCGGATTTCGGTTTTGCACCGACCGAAGAGCACATCGCCGCGGTGTTTGCCGAGAAGACCGGCCAGTTTCGCGGCGTGTTTGCCCGCGCCGACGATGCCACTCCGGATTGTTCTGGCGCTGATGAGGCATTCGAGGTGCTGCGCGCGCTGAATTTCCTCGCATCCCATCAAGAAAAGGTGCGGACGCGGCCAAACGACGTCGGACCAAATGTTCGTGCCAATGTCGAGGAGGGTTTGGGCTATACTGCCGCTGACGTGGCACGGGCGATGTCGTTGCAGACTGCGCTCTACCGGCGCTGGCAAAGTTTCTTCGAGGGTTATGATGTGATCCTGACGCCGTCCATCACGATCAGCCCGCGATCCTGGCGCGAGCTCTATCCGGCGGAGATCGACGGCAAGCCGACCCGCACCTATTTCCATTGGCTGGCGTTGGCCTACGCCGTGACGCTGGTCGGCCATCCGGCGCTGTCGCTGCCGGTCGGATTGGATCGACATGGCATGCCGTTCGGCTTGCAGATCGTTGGCCCCCGTGGCGGCGATGCCTTGGTGCTGTCGGTGGCCGCGGCACTCGAGACCATGCTGGCGGACAACAAGCTCACCGCCCGTCCGATCCCGGACCTTGACCGCCTGCGTGCCGCGCCCAGACTGCGTGACGCGGCCGGGTTCATCGGATTCGATTGAGCGCGACGATGTCGAGCGCCCTGACCCGTCGGAATGTCGTCAAAGGTCGGGCCATTGCGCGGCCCCCTCTGGAACTGGTGCGGACCGCCCCGTTGGCGGACCAGTCGAAGGTCGCGATCCTGTTGTCGACCTATAACGGTGAGAGCTTCCTGCCCGACCAGCTGCACAGCTTCCTCGCACAGACACACCACAATTGGACCCTGATCTGGCGCGATGACGGCTCGACCGACAATTCACCGGTGCTGGTCAACGAGTTCGCCCGCCAGTCGGCGTCGGGACGCTGCGTGTTCCATGACGACAGCGGATCGCGGCAGATCACGCGTAGTTTCCTGAATTTGTTGGCTGCGGCGCGCCGGGGATCGTCGGATTATTTCGCGTTCTCCGACCAGGACGACGTGTGGCTGCCGGACAAGCTGGCGCGTGGGGTCACTGCGCTGAGCACGGTGCCGCCGAACCAGCCGGCGCTGTATTGCGCGCGGCGGATTCTGGTGGACCAGGCGCTGCGGCGCAAAGGCGCGCCGGCGCCGCTGCATCGGCCGCCGGGCTTCCCGGGCGCCTTGACCCAGAATGTTGCGCCCGGCTGCACGATGATGCTCAACCGCGCGGCTGCCGATATTGTGCTCGCGAGCCAGCCGCCGGACACGATCTGGCACGACTGGTGGTGTTACGTGATCATCGCCGCTGCTGGTGGACACATCCTGGCCGACCCGACCGCGACAGTGCTGTACCGCCAGCACGACAACAACTGGGTCGGCGAGGCGGCCAACTGGTGGCGGCGCGGGGTCGCGGCGCTGCGGCGCGGGCCGGCGCCATTCATGCGCCTGCTGCGCTCGCACGTTGCGACGTTGCAGACCCGGCCGGAGCTGTTGCCGGAGCAATCCCGCGCTCAGCTCGCGATCATCGAGCAGGCGCTGGATGGCCACGCTCTCATGCGGCTGCGGGCGCTGTTCCTGCCGGGGTTCACGCGCGGCACCTGGGTTGAGACCTTTGTCTTCTGGGTATGGTTCATCCTTGGATGAGTCCCGATGGGATGAACCGGCGCGCGTTGCGTCGTGCGATATCGTTGCCCATCGCGTCCTTCCGTACGGCCAACGACCGTGCCCGGCATAGGCCGGCCCGCATTCGCTGAGGCGGTATATCGGATCGGTCGGCGCGGCGTTCGGGCGCCGCTCGTTGCGATGCGGGCTGTCCTCGTTGTGCTGACGATGAATGCGCGCTTTGTGGCGTCGTTACGCCACCGCCGGACCAGCTTTATTCGCGCGCGCCACGCTGGCACGCGGCCCCTGGTGGGCAACGCCAAGGCCGCGGTGTTCGTGCATTATGATCGGGCCGGTCGCGTGCATGACTACGTGCTGGGTTACCTGCAGGCACTTTGCGACGCCGGGTGCGCTGTTGTGGTTGTGTCGAACGCACCGCGGCTGGACGCGGCGGCCTTGCGGCGCCTGCTGCCGCGATCGGCCCTGGTGCTGCACCGTCGGAACGTCGGCTATGATTTCGGCGCCTACAAGGATGGGTTGGCTGAACTGGGCGATCTGACTCGTTTCGAGTCTGTCGTGTTGGCGAACGACAGCGTTTATGGGCCGCTGTTCGATTTGTGCCCGTTGCTGGCGCGATGCGATGCCAGCGCGGATTTGTGGGGCATGACCGACAGTCGGGCCAGGCGATACCATTTACAAAGCTACTTCCTGGTGCTCGGCCCGCGCGCGCTGGCCAGTCCGCAACTTGCGGCATTCTGGCGATCGGTCCGGCCGGTGCATTCGCGCGAGTGGGTGATCCGCAAATACGAAATCGGGCTGACCCAAACCGCGCGACGCGCGGGACTGAGCTGCGCGGCGCTGTACGACTATGCTGGCCTCGTCGCTGCCCGCGGTGACACGGGCGTTCGTCACGGCGGAAAGCTCAACCCCATGCTCGCGTTTTGGGACGAGTTGATCGCCAACCGGCGCTGCCCCTTCATCAAGCGCGAGCTGCTGATGTACAATCCGCTGCGGCTGCCGAATGTCGGACGCTGGGAAGAGGTGATCCGCCGTGTCAGTCCGTACGACATCGACTTGATCCAGGACCATATGCGAGACCTGCGTGGGCCAGTCCGTGGTGGCCTAAAGCCAGTGGGCGCCGAGGCGGTGGATGCTGGGCCAGCGAGGCCGATTGGCCTTGCGGCAATCAGCGTCCACGCGGACGGCGGGGAGCGATGCGATGAATGAGGCCCATACCGCGTTCCCCATCGCGGAACACAAGCGCCTTGCCGCGGATATCCGGCACGCCGCGGTCGCGGTCGCCAATATCCTGCGTCGCTTTGTCGATCCGCGCTCGGTGCTCGATCTTGGCTGCGGCACCGGCACCTGGTTGCGTGCGTTGTCCGACGGCGGACGGCGGGAGATCTTCGGCGTGGAGCGGGATGCGGCCGATCCCGCGGACCTGGAGATCCCCGCGGATCTCATTCTGGCAGCGGATCTTGGCCAGAAGCTCGATCTTCACCGACGCTTCGACCTTGTTGTGTGCCTCGAGGTCGC
>Ga0182030_10022981_pt1 | contig 11567 bp, 9 predicted proteins | sample 812S3MmetaG_FD_121299 | JGI IMG/M metagenome (GOLD analysis project Ga0182030, IMG submission 121299) | Permafrost microbial communities from Stordalen Mire, Sweden - 812S3M metaG (Illumina Assembly) | ecosystem: Environmental > Terrestrial > Soil > Wetlands > Permafrost | place: Sweden... | reverse complement strand
CGCATCAGAAATCTACACCCATTTCACGTCCCCTATCCGTCGGTACGCCGACCTCGTAGCCCACCGCCAACTCGCCGCAGCTATTGACTACGAACCCCTAGACGCCAGCGTTCGCTCTAAAGGCAAACTCGAATCTGTATGCAAAAACATCAATATCCGCCACCGCAACGCGCAACAAGCTGGTCGTGCCTCTATCGAATACTACGTCGGACAAGCACTCAAAGGACGGATCGTCGAGGAGGAAGGGTTTGTGATGAAAGTTTTCTCTAATGGCTTTGTGGTGTTTGTGCCGAGGTTTGGGATTGAGAGTTTGATTAGGTTGAGGGATCTCGCGGAGCCGGAGCCGGAGAGTGTGTTTGATGCCGAGGAGTATGTGTTGAGGACAAGTGGCAGTAGGGTTTGTAGGGTGGAGTTGTTTGAGAAGGTGGTGGTGAGGATTAGTGATGTGAAGGAGGAGAGTACGGGGAAGAGGAAGGTTAAACTAGAGTTGATAAAAGAGGGTGGGAAGTAGATAGATGCAAAATGTGATTTTCTGATGATCTGGAAATCGTATTCCAGACATACTCAACACATGCAAGACTCTATAGCGGAGCCAACTTTTCCCATCAGTGCACTTATCATGCCCAACTCCGCCAAATGAAGCCCTCTAAATATACTCTACTCCTGTATCTCCTCCTCAACCTCGTTCCCATCTCCCCATAGGCCCTCCAACTTAAACTCCGCCGCCCACTCCGTAACAATCTCCTTCTGATCCCCCACCGGCTGCACCCCATTCTCACTGCCCCCACCCACACTCACACTAGGTGCAATAGCCAAGACTGGCGCATCCATCCACCCCTGAATCCTCCCATCCCTCCAATCTGTAATAACCGTCATCGCCGCACTCCCCAAATTCGGTACTCCCCCTTTCCCCAATCGTCCCCTCTTCCTCGCCACCTGCACTAAAAAGTCTGTAGTCGCATCACCATTACTCGTCATTAATGGCGGTAGTCCATATACATCCATTAACTTTGTCAACATGTCCTGACTCGCCGAAAGGCGTTTTAATAACAAAGTCACCGCCGGGACCGGGTCTTCGATTTGTTTCGGTGGGATAGCATTTAAGAGGATAAGACGAGCTTGTTCTTCAGTCTTTGACGCAGAGCTTGAACTAGTGTCCAGGGACGAGGGGAAGACGATACCCGGCGAATCAAGGAGTTTCAATTTAGAATCAATCTTCACTTCTCGCAAAGAAGTAGTGACGCCTGCTTCTGCGCCTACTGGACATGCTGCTCCGGCACCGCCCATACGTGACGTGAGTGCGTTGATGACGGAGGATTTTCCGACGTTTGGATACCCTATTACACCGACTGAGATGGCGCGCTTGAGTTGTTTGGCAGCGGCGAAGGATTTTAGTGCTTTGAAGAGGGTGGAGGAGGTGCTTTGCACGGTGAGTGTTTTGTGATTGAAGGTATGTGCATTTGGTGCTGGGCCCGAAGCACGGAGTGGGAGGGTGGGAAAATATCGACGAAGGTGCACAAGCCAAGCTTTGAGGGCGGGGGCGGGGATCAAGTCGATTTTGTTGAGGATAAGGATGAGGCGTTTACCGCCGCTGGAGGCGGCCATGACCATACGTTCCACTTCTCTGGAGCGCGTGCCGTCGGGGTCGCGGGCGTCGAGGACATAGAGGATTACGTCTGCTTGGTCGACGACTTGTTTGAAGACTTTGTCGAAGGCTTTACGAGAGCCGTCTTTGCGGGTTGGGAGGCCGTTGAGTTCGGCGCCGCCTTCTTGATCGTCTTCGGACTCTGATACGTCGTCTTCGTCCATTTCATCGCCGCTTTCGAGATCATCTTCGTATTGTTGTGCGGCTGCTCGAGCGCTTGCAAGTAATGCGGCCATTGGGTTGGCATCCTCGTCCATATTTTCATCCATGATATCTTCCTCCTCTACTCCCTCCATCCTGGCCTCTACTTCCCTCTCAATCTGCTCTCCCGTCTTTGTAGCTTTCGCATCTGCCCTCCTCTTGGCCGCATCCTCCACCTTTTTCCTCCTAGCATCTTCAATCTCCGCCAAGATCTTATCTTTGTACGGGAACAAGTTCGGGATTCCAGGATCCTTCTTTAGTCGAGTGCGCCATTCTGGGTTCTTCTTTGCGTCTTTACGAGCTTTCTTTTGCTTTGCACTGCTCGCCTTCTGAATTTTGTGCCGTAATCGAACTGGGACACGCTTGCTTTTTGGCTCTATAAATATCTCAATTAGCACACTAGTATCATTCCCAAAATCTATGGAAGCTTACTGCCTGGTTTATTGCCCGCCATTGTGTATGTGGTTGTTAAAAATCCAAACCGTGCTTGAAGTTGAACCGCAAGAAATAATTTTCCTTATCGATTAGAGAAGCGAGCCCGCTTCCGTTTTTGGCATACACGTGACCTTACCCAACGGAGGACCACCTAAGGAGGAGGGCGCAGGGTCGACCTTGATGACTTGGTTCTCCAAGTTATATGCGCGCCTTTCAAAAGTCAAGACATTCTTTCGATTTTTGGGAACAACATCGGTATTAATCTGGTAATAGAAGATTTTGGATTCGCGAACTCCTATTTGCCCCTTTTCACTCAAAATTTTTGTTGCACATCGCACATTCGGAGGAGGTTCGGTGGAATAGGGACTTGCTTTGGGCGTTCGCCAACCATTTTTCGTATCTACCCCACCAGGCCACCAATTTTGACACAACAACTTTCATCTTGAACCCAGCGACCTTTGAAATAATTCTCAACACTCCATAACTTGAAAAACTCTCAAAAATGGGTTCAAACAGTCCAGATTACTCATGTCCGCCTCAAAGAGTTGTGTTCAGTGGTTTACTTTTTGATATGGATGGGGTATTGCTTTTACTACCCGCCATCTTGCACAGCTGATTGAATTCTAGACTATCATTGACTCAACAGCAGCTGTAGAAAAACACTGGCATACGTAGGCACCAAAATCTCACTCTGAGCCCTCATAAACCCTGCTAAAGCTGCATAGCATAGGCAAAGAACTAGGCGTAGACCCAAATGTCATCCTTCAAACATCCCATGGCCGACGCAGCATCGACGTACTCAAGCTGATCAGTCCCGAGAAAGCGAATTGGGAATGTAAGTCCCGTGTGTCTTCATTGCATCGTTCCGTGTATTCTATTTTTATATTTAAACTTCTTCAGCTTGTTCCTTCTGCACGTTTTCAATTTTGTCAGGGGTTGGGATTTGCTCAGCCTCAATTTGGGGTCGTGATGGGGCGAAGGCTCACAACACCATCAGATATCAAGCATATGGAGGGACTTTTACCTCTGCATTACGGTGCGGATGCGGTAGAGATTCCGGGGGCGAGGGATCTGTTGGATGCTGTGACTGAGGGTAATGTTCCCTGGGCCATTGTTACGAGTGGAACGACACCACTTGTAAGGGGTTGGCTCAAGGTTCTAGATCTACCTGTCCCGCAGCATTTAGTCGTAGCTGAGGATGTGGAGAACGGGAAACCGGACCCGAGCTGTTATAGGATGGGTTTGCAGAAGTTGCATTTTGATGCCGGGGCGGATGTTTTGGTTTTAGAGGATAGCCCCGCTGGTATCCGAGCTGGAAAAGCTGCAGGCTGCAAGGTATTGGGTATTGTGACTTCCCATACTGTTGATCAGGTCATTTCAGCGGGTCCGGATTGGATTGTAAAGGATTTGAGGAGCTTGAAGGTGGTGGGCAATACAGAGAAGGGTGTCGAAGTAGAAATTTCGAACGCACTTGGCTTGAAAGAGTAAATATGCCAAAATTCCAAGATAAATAGAAGTTAGATGATTAGATAGAGGATGGCATAGATGATTACTTGGGAAATATACTTTTCAGGTGACCACAGCCATGAAATGGCCCCCTTCATTGCTCTTTTTACCTAACTTTTATCCAAGTCTCCATTGAAAAATAGAAGTAGAGCTAGGTAAATTTGCATACAGTACTTCTCAATAAAACAGAGAGCTATTTAGCAGATCAGATGAAGTTTTGGATTTGCAACACACTTTCGGGGGTCGAGCAGAATTTGCCTGACGCAGAATTTTGACTGCCTGACCCTCGAAAGGGCAGGTAGTTTTGCGGAGTGCTTTTTAGAGACATTTGAGATAATAGCAACTTTTATTTTATCCCTCTTGAGAAACTTCTCAACAAATGGTACAATTGAACGGGCAAGGATGCATTCGGTCGGATGAGAACGGTCGTTGGTTGCTATCCTCTCGTTGCATGCACACGAGCAGAGACTCTCTTTTCACGGTCAGACAGGCCTTGCTGTGCATGATTCAAACTGGGAATGTAGCAGGCTTTGAAGTTGATCAGACCGATCAGACTTTGATTTTCCGGTGAGAACATTCGTGTTCCACCTAGCCTTGCTACTACGAGGATCACATCAGCTGAACTTAACGTCATTTCGCCACCACCATTGAAGTAATGAAAACATTCCATACAATATTGAAGGTGTGATGATGCTAGGGGGAAGGAAAATGATCCTCGCTTCGATTCATCCCTTTCATATCGCAGGAATTCAGCCGATTTGACCCTTGATAATCACGTAGCACCACGGCTGCTACCTATAGCGGCCTGCTACGGACCCGTCCCGTTTAAAGGCTAGCCCTTGTCCTATTCTCCTGGCTTTCGGGTGGGTAAGACAAACAGTCAAAAGTAATTCCGATGATGACGACGCTGCCGTTGCTTGAAAGACTGTGCGCAACTCTAAGATCGGTTGTGTCATGATGCTAAGCAGTGGACGACGATGCTTTGCCAATGTTCCATGTGCTCTCTTAATGAAGCAGAATTGGTGGTGATCCCGTCGATCTGGATCTTGGAAAGATTTACTGAGTTGCAATTTGTCATATTAAAGTTGTAGTGGATGGTATCGAATCACGTCCTTGGTACTAAATTAGCGATGAAAATGGGAAAGGCAACCTGCACATGGACCAAGAAGATACTGTATTACATAGGGTCACGGGAAGTATGTATGCACCTTTCCAAGGGATAATCCCGATGGTATGGAGAGGGTAAACCTTGTATTACTTTTGGGACATCGTCCACAAATGGATTGTATATGCAATCAGCCGTGATGAGGGCATGTGATGGATAGTGATTTGAGAATGATTTGAGGATAAGGGTTGTGTGGTAAATGAACCAACATATGCTGGGTTCCTGGAAGAGTCTACTGGAGAATGCAATTGAACTGGGCCACTCAGTACGTCCAACGTTGATATGGTCCAACTTGGAGGGACTTGAGTGTGGCGGTCTAGCTCCAAAAGGTCTGAAGACGCCTCGACGTTTCGAGGGGAATTTCTTCAGTCTACTTTGTCCCACTTGGATGAAATAGAAGGTCCTCCGAACTTTCGAAGGATGAAATGATCTATTTCTGAACCTCGGTAATGTACGATTTGAGGTATCAGATTGGTGGCACCGAATGCGGCTCTTGAACCATACCTTGCTCGCGTTATTTGATAACCATCCCAGCGGTATACGGAACACGGCGGCAACAGTTCAGGAACGAGAGGAGATTGACCCAAGAGTTTGACAAAAGCATCCTGTACGAAGCGCCCGGTTACCCGCATAATTGTAATTGCTTAATCAACAGGCAAGCAATCGGGATGCATTGACAAAGATAAGAGCAGGAGACCAAGAGAGTGTATTCGAGGAAGGTTACTGGATAGAAGACGGCGTACCGCTTTGAAGAAAAACCTTCCATCTTACGAAGCGTTTGAAGGTCCGATGCAGAGTATTTGTTTTCTTCGGTCGACGCGTATGTTTGAATCTCGAATAACCATGAATGACGGCTTCATGTTGGTGATGCGTACGGCGTACCTGCATCAACGACCATATAATTCCTTGTGATCCCCTATTCCTTGCATATTGGAAAACCCTGCAACACGTGGACGCTCAGACGGTGGGAGAACCGAATCCTCGCCTTGCAATTTGACTTTGACCAGGGGTCGGGAAGTAATTCAATGCCCTCATCACCAGCTCATGGATTTGGATGGGATCATTTCTGGAAGGTCAATGCGGATGTGGCCTTCCTCATTTCGTTGGAACGACTGCACTCACAATCGTGTTGTCCTCCAATCATGTTGCTGTTAAGAACCCAAGAATATAGAGGTACAGGCGGAAGTAGTTCCTCCAGGAAGTAATCCTAGTATGGTGAAGCTGCACAAGATTAGCCGCAATAGTAATAAATCCCAGTTGCCACGATGATTTTCGAGGGTCGAGGTCCTCTTGGTCCGGGGAACGGATGGATTTGGACTTTTGCCCGATTGCAGGGTATGCGCGGGGTTGGTTGAAGAATTTTGGAGGAGGAAGCCATTCGGGAAGCATTCCAGGGTTGTTTACGGAATCGAGGCCCTTTTACTCGAGAGCCTCTTTACTCCCTTTCGTACACAGTCCAATTACAATCGCCAGCGTGTGAAGAAACGGAAAGCCGTGACGCGGTGAGGACATTCGCTTCTGCTCTGTCGGTATTACACTATGCTATAAGAGGATTTCTCCCTCAGAGGCCGACGTTGAGATGGCGCGCGCGAGGCGGGTTAATTCAGGCCCGTGAGAAATGAGGAGATTACAGAGCAATCGTAAGAGCCGACAGCAGCATTAGTGGTCAGAAAGTCAGCACCCGTGATGAAATGGATACGACGATATGCCCTGTGAGGAAGTTTTCACTCTGAAGACCTTATCAATTTTCCGGGCCTCCGACTCTCACGGGCTAGATCATCGCAAGCAGCCGCCGACGAGGCTAGAAGGCCTACTCGCAGCTCCTGGAGAGGAAGCGCAAAGTATATCCCCGCATTTCCATCAGGTCACTCCGTGAAGGCGGAATCTGTCAAAAGCGCGCTGGAATTATCAGTTCTAGGTCTTTGAACGGCCGTGATCAGCTGGAAATCTCGTCAACTGGGGCAGGGAAAATGGTCCCCGAAGACGCTCGATGAACGTTGTATCGTCGTACCGATGATTTTCTCACTGCCTGTGTTTGCGGCGCAGTGGGCAGGGAATGAGGCGTGAGATCTGCTTAAGCGCACATCTTATGGAGGGGTGGTTGGCGAGTTCCAAGGAAGATGTTGGACATTTGTTTGATCCCGCCCACTGAAGGTCCCTGGTTGTGTCTCGACACTCGCCATTTCTGAGCAGGGGAGGAGACAACCTGGACTCCAAGGCCTGGAGATAGCATCACTTCACGCATGCGAAAGATGGATTTCATTCGAAGACGAGACCGAAGTGCACGCTACTGTACGCAGTGCTTCATGTAAAAGTACTTTTGGATTGTACAGTACGTCCGAAGGAGCTAAGAAATGCTACTCCACTCGCATAACACAGCACAGCACAGCACAGCTCAACAGCCTCGACGGAATGGGGTTTTTTTTCATTTGGTGGTGGCCGTGATTTTTTGTTTGTTGGCGCTCGAGCTATTTTTGGGTTTTATGCAATGCACCTGGACCCGCAGCGCCTCTTTGTCCCACGCGAACACCCAGCGACTCATCCCTCGCCCTCATCCCATCTTATTTCTCGTCGGTCGTCACAACCCCAGGAAGATTACTGAGATCCGGCCAGGGATGATTACAGCTTCATGGCTGTGCACATCACTTTCTCATTGCTGCTTTTATGGTCCCCGAATGAACGTCGAGGACTTCCCATGATGATATATCACCGTAAATCAATAGTTGCAAGACTTGATGCGCTTTTGGGCTTAAGCAAGAACGATTATCGAATTATTTAATTATTTTAATTAATTATTTAATAATCTCGGACTGATGAGAGGAGAATAGGAGACATCATCTTGACCAGAAGGGCCGCGTGAAGGCTATCTGCAGTATAAAATTTGATTTGATTCGGCTTGAAAATCGGCACCAAGGCGCGCGGGACGTGTGGGACGTGGTTGTATCTCACAGAAATTCTCTTAATCGCCCAAAGAGGATAGGAAGGGGAGATATGGTTTGTCGCTAGACCCCGATTTGGCCCAGAAAGGGCTTTATGCGGGCTGAAGGTGATGGATCCGACATGAGTGATCCTGGCGACCTTGCCTGTGCCTGAGCATTAGCGGTAAGTATGTGGATCCACCAGTGGGCAGTGACCGCGACTGACTCGAACTGAGCCACTCATAATCACTTACTCGCCGACCAGAGCTGCCCATAGCTGCTCCATAGCTGCTCCATAGCTGCCCATAGCATCGCATTTTGGGCCTAGACGGGAAAAGGGAGATCAGCGAACAGTCAAATCGCAATCGCCCAGATGAGCGAGGGGGGCAGGCTCCGGTAAGTAGAAAAAGCATGTCTCAGTCCGTCGACCTCTCCCGTGCGCGGTAAAGGCGCCCCAGTCCTATCAGGGCAGCACTTTTTGCCAGGGGGAAAGGGGAAAAGTTGCGGCGAGCATGGTGGCATGCAGGAGAGGCGAAGGGAAAAGGGAACTCGCTCTGGGTTCTGTAAGGTCCAGGACCAGGATGATTTACCACGCGCTGAATGACCCCCCAAAACAGAGCAGCAAGAGAGAAAGACAGACAGAAAGAGTGACAGAGAGAGAGAGAGAGAGCAATGCCCCGGGAGTGTGGGAAATACCTGGCCAAGCCACACCTAACATAGGACAGCGAGCCTTTCCATCCCAGATGAGAGATCGTGCCTTTTCCACTGACCAGGCCCTTCGTCCCTCGTCCACTCACATGAACTTCTTTTTTTGTCTCTACTTCCACAGCCCATTTCCATTGTGCCTCCATTATCCTCCGAACCTCGACCTCGACCTCATCCTGTGTCATATATATCTCAGACTCCGCATTGTATATTTTACGTGGTCAAAGTTGTTGGACATGACCTCAATTCTTTAAGTTGTTCCCGGCCCAGAGAGAAAGACAGCCACCGATCTGCCGCCAACCCAAGCGCTACCGTACTTGTTCCTGTACGTTTTAATTATTATCGACCGCCCACCTCCCCAACCCCAACCCTAACCCCGACCCTTCTTTCGTCTCCTCCTCGTCCCTTCGTCTTCGCCCTTCCTAACTCTCTATCGATAGTCCCTCGCTCTCCCTTCCGTCCTTGCCTCCAATTCCTCCGTTGCGGTCTTGAACTCACCATCGTTCATCCGTTCTCAGTAATCATTCGTTCATCGATTCTATAATACGCGACATCGACCTCAGCACCTCAACCCTGCTTCCCACGCTTTACTCTACAACTTGCCCTCTTTCAACCAGTATCAATTATATTTCCAGGCCTCATTCTTTCGTCTGCAAAACGTGTTCGGCAGCTTCTAATTATCTCTTTCTTGATTCAATCCCGGCATCCTTCACAATTCGGTCATTTATGTCACTCGAATAGCTTGACGACACTCATTTATTCCATTATATACTCCGAAACTCTAATTCTTGAGGGCATTTTGAGCATAAGGGTAGCTCCGAAACTTGGCACGTTCAAACATCCGCCAGTCTCGAGCTTTGGTACCGAGTAGTTCCGGCTATGGAGTACCTCGAGCAGCCTTTTCACCACTTTCAACACCACCACGAGATAAATCAGGGATTACCGTCGTATGTTGATACTCAACATAATTTGCATAATTATGCGATGGCTCATCAATCCTCTTCAATGATGGGTATGCCTACCTCTACCACGAAGAACAACGAAACGAAACCTAGACTTGGGAAGGATGAAGTGGAAATCCTGGAACGTGAATTCAAAAAGAACCCGAAGCCTACGACTCAGACGAAACGGCAATTCGCTGAAGATATGGCTGTGGATCTAGCGCGGATCAACGTATGTTCACTACAATTGTATCTAATCAATTCGTGACTGACATTTGGCAGAATTGGTTCCAAAATCGACGAGCGAAGCGCAAGCAGGAGAAAAAACAGGAAGCATATGAAGCAGGTCAAGCACAGGATGCTTTGGGCTATTCAGAACCGTCTTCGCCAGATTATTACAACAACTCATCTGCGTTCTTCAACGACACACATGTACTCCCAATGCAGCAATCCTCGGCTCCATTCCCAGTGATGAGCGGCCCACCCCCAGCCATTGCTCCATATAATCCACAATACTCCGATCCTTCAACCGCAAGCATGGAATCGCTTCATCGCACCATGGCCGCTGCTCAAGCTGCTTCATTTCAACAGGATTTTCACAGTAGTTTCTCGGAACAAAACGATACAATGTCAACCTTCGGAGGCCCTCTTACGAATAATGCATCCAATGGCGATCGAGCTCAGTTTCCCCCTAACGATGGCTCACTAACTCATTTCGACGGCAGCCAGGACTACTCCTATGGTTCCAACGCTCCCAACAGTCTTTACAGTACATCCCATGCGTCGATGCCTGAACTTCACGCTTCGCCAACTGCCATCACACCAACGCCATATAGATCTTATTCCAGCCATTCGATCTCCGAAACAAATGCTCCTCAAGTAATGACTGCATTCCCATCACAACTTTTGCCATCTCAACCTCAGGATGGTCTTCCCTCGTTGAAGCAGGATAATATGGTTAGTCAAAGTCCAGAGGAGATCAGCCCTTCAACGTTGGCGATTGGCTTCAAGTATGACATTCCGGAATCTGATGAGTCTTCCGACTCTCCACCGGCGCCTTCTATTCCTTTCAAATCGCCACCTCCTATGGACATTGTTTCGCGTCGCAAGAAGGTTCATTCTAAGCCCGCCGCTTTGACAGCAGATACGTTAAAAAGCCGTCCCCAAGTTGGACCAAGGACTGTCTCTCATGCTGAGGGCTTCCGCAGACAATCGGATAGTCCCATCTCGTCGCCAATGCGACGCATTGTGTCAGCAGGGGGCAACAGAAACATCATTTCAGGGAGAATAGGCAAAGCTGGAATTGAGTCTGCGCAACGTTCTCCCATTAATCTCGGGGGCTTCGCCGACGCAGGGGCATTCATGGAACACAACTATCACAGTATTCGACAACCCCCTTCCTTGACTGCTGGATCCTCCCTCAATAGCAGTCTCGCACCACCAACTCCCATGTCTCCAAGGGGAGGCGAAATGACCCTCGTCAAGCGAGAAACCGCTAGGTCCACTGCATCACCCGCTGAAGGGGGGATGAACTTTGTATTCAATACTAATGTCCCTGGCTGTTTCACATCTATGGAAGGGGATCAGAATCTGGCATCACCTCCTGAAACACCTCAAGCCCATATGGGTATTCACCCCTTGAACAATGGCTGGCCAACTGGAATCGAGTTCCAGGATAAGCAATGGCACTATGAGGTCCCGGATGAACCTCTCTATACTCCAGCGCAGGATAGCTTCCAACTGGAACTACAAATGCCTCAACCTTCTTACTTGTCGACCCTTAGCCAGCCAGTGACTCCTGCCTTTGGCCAGCAGTTCAATCCAAACTTTATGTTTGGAGGAGAGGGCTCCCCCCAATACAAGCACGACTCGCCTCAATACACGCTTTCGAGCCATGCAGAGTACTCGTTTCCAGAAACCCATCCACAGTATACCGGTGGCATGTCATCCACTTCACCAATGACCAAACAAAAAACTTTCCAATTCTCCAATACTACTGCCGCCGATTTTTCAGAAAAATAATAGCAGCTTTCACGATTTCCCTTTTTTTT
>Ga0182030_10022980_pt1 | contig 11567 bp, 12 predicted proteins | sample 812S3MmetaG_FD_121299 | JGI IMG/M metagenome (GOLD analysis project Ga0182030, IMG submission 121299) | Permafrost microbial communities from Stordalen Mire, Sweden - 812S3M metaG (Illumina Assembly) | ecosystem: Environmental > Terrestrial > Soil > Wetlands > Permafrost | place: Sweden... | reverse complement strand
TCCTCTTCTTCTTCTTCGGCGCCGATCGGTTCGCCTGACCAGCCCTCAGGCTGTTCAATCTTCTCCAGATCGAATTCGGCCCAAGTATCGACATCGATCTCCTCGATATCGCCATCCAGATACTCGAGCTCAATCAGTTCGGCATCCTCATCGACCGACAGGACGCGAAAACTCTCGTTCTCATCGATGTTCTCGTACCACTGACCAACGACCGGTTCGTATTCTCTCGCCACAGCTAGTCAATCCTCGAGTAAGGGGATGAGGGGGTGGCCGCTGCTTGCGCCGCGGGCCAGTAGCCGCGAGATATTAGGGCCCGCGTGGCGGGCAGGCAATCGCCTTCGTGGGTTCAGGAGCCCGCGGCCCGCCCCCGGGGGCCGCAGTCGTGGCCGGATCCTCATCCAGGATGCGCTGGCCCTCGGCCTCAAGATTGTCAAATTGGCCGCTGTCCACGGCCCAGAAAAAGGCCCAGACCGCAACCACAGTGAGAACCAGCGCCAGGGGAATCAGCAGCAGCGCAATTGCCACAGTTCGATCTCCTCGCCAGTTGCTACGTGCGCCGGGGCTGGATCGGGGCCGGCCAGGACCTGCCCGCCGCGAGTATCGAGCGCACCCAATTCAGGATGTTTGCAGACAGCGCGCACGATAGCATCGAACTGGCCGCCGTCCACGGCCTCGAGGAATGCCCACAGAGCTGCCACATTGAGAATCAGCGCCAACGGGATCAGCAACCACATCAGTGCCATGGCACTAGCTCCTGGCGAAGCGCTGCGCGCGCCAGACGACAAACAGGGAACTGCAGGACATACCGATCGCCGCGACCCACGGCGGTACCCAGCCCATCGCCGCCAGCGGAACTGCGCACAGGTTGTAACCGAGCGCCCAGGCGAGATTAGCCCGCACCAGCCGTGCGTTGGCGCGAGCCGTGAGGACTGCCTCGCCGATCAGCTGCAGCGAATCGTTGAGCAGCAGCATGTCGGCTGCCGCGTGCGCGACGGCGGCACCATGGCCCATCGCGCAGGAAACATCCGCTGCACCGAGCACTGGAGCATCGTTGATGCCATCGCCGACCATCAGTACGCGATGCCCTGCGCCCTGGAGCTTGCGCACCAGGCTGATCTTGCCGGCCGGATCGAGCCGCCCGTGTGCCTCGGCAATATGCAGTTCCGATGCCACACGCTGCACGGCGCTCAGGCGATCGCCGCTGGCGATCACGACACTGAGGCCTGCCGCGCGCAGTGCGCTCAGCGCGCCTGCCGCCTGGGGGCGCAACGGATCGGTCAGTTCAAAGCTTGCCGACGGGCCGTCGGCCGACCCAAGCCAAAGAAACTCATCGAGCGAGTGGTAGACTTCGCGCTTCGCCCAAGGGTGCTGGCTCACTTCGGCGACAAAGGCCGCACGCCCGATCCGCCAGCACTCGCTTCCGATCCAGCCTTCCAGGCCTTGGCCTGCCACTTCGTGGACCTCACGGGCCCGGACTCCAGCAGCGGCGTGCGCCCGAAATGCCGCGGCCAGCGGATGACTCGAGTGCGCTTCGAGCGCTGCCGCGATTGCCAGGCATTGGGGCGCGCTGCGAGCGCCATGCAACTGCACGGGCCCGAGCTCGACGTGGCCCTCGGTCAGCGTACCGGTCTTGTCGAGCACGATCGTATCGACCTGCGCCAGGTGCTCAAGCGTGTTCGCGCGCGTTATCAGGATGCCCCTTCGTGCCAGCCGCGCGGTCGCGGCCGCCACCGCGGCCGGCGTTGCCAGCGATAGCGCACACGGGCAGGTCACCACCAGCACGGCCAACACGGCGCTGAAGGCGCGGCTCGGATCAATCCACAGCCACAGCAGTGCCACCGCGACCGACAGAGCGAGGATTGCGCCCACAAAGCCTGCCGCGGCACGGTCAGCTGCCAGTGCCAGATGCGGGCGCTCGCTCTGCGCTCGCTCCATCAGGCCGATCATGGAGCTCAAGGTTGAGCTGCGGGCGTCGCTCCGTGCCCGCACACTGATCGCTCCGCCCACATTGAGGGCTCCGCCCATCAGCGCGTCCCCACTCCGGTGCGCCACCGGGAGCGATTCGCCGGTGGTGAGGGCCTCATCGACCAGAGCGCTCTCGCTGATCAAGGCGGCGTCAGTCGGAATGATGGCGCCCTGGGCGATCAGCAGCTCATCGCCGGCGCCGACGCGCTCAAGACCGATGCGCTCCGTGGCACCGTTAGCCAGCCGGCGCGTGACATGCGTGGGCAGGCTCCGGGCCAACGCCTCGCTGGCATCCAGGCTCCCGCGCCGCACCCGCATCTCGATATAGCGGCCCAGCAGCAGGAAGAAGATGAACATCGCGACCGAATCGAAATACAGCTGCCCACTGTTGCGCAACGTATTGAACACGCTTGCCGCGAAGGCGAGTATCAGCGCGACGGCGACCGGCACATCCATGCCAAGACTGCGCCGCTTGAGATCGCGAAACGCGCCCTGCAGGAAAGGCGCTCCGGAGTAGAACAGCACCGGAACCGCCAGCAGCATGCTGGCCAGCTTGAGCAGCCGCTCGAGCATCGGATCAATGCCGGTGAAGGCCCCCGCGTACAACCCAACGGTGTACATCGACATTTGCATCGTGGCCAGACCGGCGAGCCCGATGCGCTTGAGCGCGGTTCGCTGTTCGCGCTGGCGTTCGGCCACTGCGGCTTCGCCACTCAACGGCACGGGCTTGAAGCCCAGGTGGGTGACCGTCTCGAGCACGGTATCGAGCACTAAGCGCGCCGGGTCCCACGCCACGCTGACACGGCCAGTGGCAAGGTTTACGTCCACGTGCTGTATCCCTGGCAGCGCACCGATGCCGCGGCGCAGGCTTTGGGCGCAGTTGCTGCAGTGCATGCCCTCGGCAAAGAACTGCGCCTCGGCACCTGCGGCGCCCTGCTGCCACTGCAGATGCGTGGCAACAGCCACGTTCATGAGCTGTCGCCCCGACTCTGAGGAGCATCGAGATCCACTTGACGCTCAGCCCCCTCGAGGCGGCCGCGCACCGCCCAGCCGACATGATCATCAGCCAGTTCCAGGTACCAGTGGGCCGCCTGCAGTGTCGGGCACGCGGCGGTGAAATCATCGCCATGCTTTTGTAGCACCACATGGCGGTCGGCCGAAGGCTCAATGGGATGGGTAATCTCCAGGCGCAACGCGTCCGAGGGCGGCCCACTGAGCGTGACGCGGCACTGCTGTGTTGCTGCATCAAAGACCACGTGGGCGCGGATGCCGAGCTGCGAGGCCATCGCGGCGCTGTGCATATCCTTGTCCCATCCGGAGCCTTCCCAGTGGAAGCGCGCGGGCAGCTCGCGATCGGCTCGAGCGATACACAGGCCGAGCGTACTGAGTCCCGCGACCACAGTCAGGGCCGGTATGGCGATGACGAGCCAGAGGACGTAGTTGGGGCTTTGGGCCGCTGCATTAGGCGAAGCACCGAGGTTGATTTTGGACGTCATGGCAGGCCTCATTGGGTTGGCGCGAGGAAGCGCGCCGCGTGGGTGGCTGACTGGCGCGGATCGTCCCCGGCGCTGATATGAAATTGTATCGTCTCGGCGCCCCGCGGTTCATAGGCAGGACGACGTACCCGAAGCGCAATCGGGGCAACCTCGCCGGCCGCCACCAGGTAGGACACCTCTGGGTCGAGTGTCAAGGCTCCGGGACCGCTGACCGTGACCCGATAGCTGTGGGGCTGCTCGGTCTTATTCATGATCTTGAGCGTATACACGTTCTCAACGCGGCCATCATCGAGCATGCGGTACAGCGCATTGCGGTCGCGGATCACATCGAGTCCGATGGGCTTACGCAGTGCCAGGCCCACGGCGAAGGCAGCAAAGAGCACCAGGAGCAGTGCGGCATAAACAATAATGCGTGGCCGCAGCACCACAGTGCTCTTGTGGTCGAGCGCGTGCTGGGTTGTGTAGCGTACCAGGCCGCGCGGGTAGCCCATGCGATCCATCACCGAATCGCAGGCATCGATGCAGGCGGCGCAGCCGATGCATTCGTATTGCAGGCCTTTGCGGATATCGATGCCAGTCGGACAGACCTGTACACACCAGGTGCAGTCAATGCAATCGCCCAAGCCGCCGGTGTTGCGGCCCGCATCGCGCCGCCGCGCGCCGCGCGGTTCACCGCGTTCGGTGTCGTAGGTAATGACCAACGTGTCCCGATCGAACATCGCGCTCTGGAAACGCGCGTAGGGGCACATGTACTTGCACACCTGCTCGCGCAACAGGCCAGCGTTGCCATAGGTCGCAAACCCGTAGAAGAAAGTCCAGAAGCTCTCCCATGGGCTCATCGAGTGCGTCAGTGCCTCATGCGCAAGCTCCCGGATTGGGGAGAAAAAGCCGACGAAGGTGAGGCCGGTCCACAGGCCCACAAGGATCCACATCGCCTGCTTGGCGAACTTGCGCACCAGCTTGTGCAGGCTCCACGGTGCCTGGTCCAGACGCATGCGTGCGGCCCGATCGCCCTCGGCGAGGCGCTCCATCCACAGATATACCTCGGTCCATACGGTTTGCGGGCAGGCAAAGCCGCACCATAGGCGACCGGCCAGCGCCGTAAAGAAAAATAGCGAGAGCGCCGCGATCACTAACAGGCCGGTAAGAAAGATGAAATCCTGAGGCCACAGCACCAGTTCGAAGATGTAGAACTTGCGCTCGCGCAGGTCAAAGAGCACGGCCTGCCGCCCGTTGAGATCAAACCACGGCATTACATAGTAGAGACCGAGCAGCACCAGGACTGCGATCGTGCGCAAACGCGCGAAACGCCCCTGCACATCGCGCGGGTAAATCTTCTGGTGCGCTTCGTAAAAGGAGGCGACCGGGGCCGGTGGCGCAGGCGTATTCAAGAGCGCGGCTCCGCCGTTCCTCGGCCGTGCCCATCGGCATCGGCCGGAGGTACGCCGGTCACCCTGAGCAGGAAGAGGGCCAGCGCCGCCGCGAGCGCACTCAGACACCACAGGCCAAAAAAGCCCAGGCTGTAGACACCCAGATGGTCCATCAGAGTGCCTTGAGGATCCTCGCCGATCAGGTCCGAGGGCGCGATGAAGGCAAAGAAGAACATTGTGCCCACACCTGCGGCCAGAAATGAGGACCAAATTACAACGCCAATAAGCCGCGCGCGCCGGCCCAGTTCGCGTCGCGGATTCGCTTCAGTGGGCGGCAGATTCATAGAGCCCCAGCACGTACGCGGCCAGCAGCTTGACACGCGTGGGGCCCAGGCGCGCGCCCTGTGCCGGCATAACGCCGTTGCGTCCCTGGGCGATCGATTGGCGGATAGCTTCAGTCGAGCCACCATAGAGCCAGATCGGATCCGTCAGATTGGGTGCCCCGAGCAGCGCATTGCCCCTGCCGTCCGGCCCGTGGCAAGCCGCGCAGATCGTGGTGAACACTTCCTTGCCGTGTGCGACATTGCCGCTGGGTAGCGTGCGGCCTGAGAGCGTGAGGGTGTAGGCGAGCACGTCCTCGACACCAGCGGCGCCCAGCGCATCCTGCCAGCCGGGCATCACGCCGCCGCGGCCGGCGGTGATCGTCGTGACCACATCATCTGCGGTGCCACCCCAGAGCCAGTCGCTGTCGGTCAGGTTCGGAAAGCCGGTGTTGCCACGCCCGTCGGCGCCATGGCAAACGGTGCAGTTATTGGCAAACAGATTGCGCCCGATGGCCCGCGCCTGCGGGTCCTTGATCAGGTCCGGGACGCTCTTGTCGGCAAACTGGCCCAGCAATTGTTGGGACTGAAGTTCCGCGGCCTTGGCCTCCGCCGCATGCTGTCCGGCCGAGGTCCAGCCCAGTAGCCCTTTGTAGTTGCCCAAGCCCGGATAGAGCGTGAGGTAGCCGAGCGCGAAGACCGTCGAGAGAATGAACAGCCACAGCCACCAGCGCGGCAGCGGGTTATTCAGCTCGGAAAGATCCCCGTCCCAGATGTGGCCGGTGGTCTCGGCAGCCGGGCCCTTTTCAGAATCGTGGGGGCGACGGGTCCACCACAGCAGCCACATGGCCCCGAATATGTTGCCCAGAACGAGAATCGTGACCCAGATGCTAAAGCCGTGGCTGAGGCTGCTCACAGGGCCTCCCTGCGATCATGGCCTTCGCTGCGCGGCACGTCCTCTTCGAGTGGCAGGCGGGCTGCCGCGTCGTAGGCACTGCGGCGCGCGCCGCTCCAGCACCAGCCGATCAGGGCCGCGAACAGCACGATCAGAATCGCCGTGACGACTCCGCTGATGATTCCCTCGGCATTATTCATGACAATTCACTCCGCAGCTTCAATTCGTCCAGTTCTGTGCAGCTGTCCCGAGCTGCTGCAGGTAAGCGATCAGCGCCTCCTGTTCGGTCTTGCCCATGACTTCGGCGCTGGCGCCGGCGATCTGAGCATCGGTGTAGGGCACACCGACGCGACGCAGTGCGACCATCCGCTTGGGTGTAACCGAGGCATCAATGGTGTTGTGGGCCAGCCAGGGGAAGCCCGGCATGTTCGATTCGGGCACGACATCTCGGGGATTGTTCAGGTGCACCTTGTGCCATTCATCCGAGTAACGGCCGCCGACGCGTGCCAGATCGGGGCCGATGCGCTTGGAGCCGAACTGGAACGGATGGTCGTACACGGACTCGCCGGCCACCGAGTAGTGACCATAGCGTTCGGTCTCGGCGCGCAGTGGCCGAATCATTTGTGAGTGGCACAGGTAGCAGCCTTCACGCACATAAATGTCCCGCCCCTCAAGCTGCAGGGCCTCGAGCGGCTTGATGCCGGGCGCCGGTGGCGTAGCGAGGCTCGAGAAGTACAACGGCACGATCTCGGCCAGACCGGCAACGCTGATAACCAGCGCCGCCAATACACCGAGCAGGCCTATGTTCTTTTCTATGGAATCGTGTTTCATGAATCGCGTTACTCCATCTCAGGGCAGCATCAGTGCGCGACGGCTAGCACCGCTGTGTCGATGACAGCGCCGGGCTCGGCCACCGTGCGCCGCACGTTGTAGGCCATCAGGAACATGCCACCCAGAACCAGGACGCCGCCGATCAGGCGCACCAGGTAATAGGGGTAGGTCGCCTGCAAGGCCTCGACAAAGGTGTAGGTGAGCGTGCCGTCAGCATTGGTGGCGCGCCACATCAGGCCCTGCATCAATCCTGCAATCCACATCGAGGCGGCATACAGCACCACGCCAATGGTCGTGGTCCAGAAGTGCCAGTCGATCAGCCGCGTGCTCCACATGCTGGCGCGGCCATAGAGTCTCGGGATTAGCGCGTACATGGTGCCGATGGTGATCATCGCGACCCAGCCGATGGCGCCGGAGTGCACGTGCCCAATGACCCAGTCGGTGTAGTGTGCGAGCGAGTTGACCGTCTTGATCGACATGACCGGACCCTCGAAGGTGGACATGCCGTAGAAAGATAGCGCCACGATCATGAACTTCAGGATCGGGTCGGTGCGCAGCTTATGCCACGCCCCGGAGAGGGTCATGATGCCGTTGATCATGCCGCCCCAGGAGGGGGCGAGCAGCATGATTGAGAAGACCATACCGAGCGTCTGGGCCCAGTCCGGCAGCGTGGTGTAGTGCAGATGGTGTGGGCCAGCCCACATGTAGATCGAGATCAGTGCCCAGAAGTGCACTACCGAGAGCCGATACGAGTACACCGGGCGCCCGGCCTGCTTGGGTACGAAGTAGTACATCATGCCGAGGAAGCCGGCGGTGAGGAAAAAGCCGACCGCGTTGTGGCCGTACCACCACTCGACCATCGCGTCGACCGTCCCGGCATACACGGGGTAGGACTTCCACATGGTCACGGGAATCGCGGCACTGTTGACGATGTGCAGCACCGCGATCGTCAGAATGAATGCCGCGTAGAACCAGTTGGCCACATAAATGTGCTGCACCTTGCGCTTGATCAGGGTGCCGAAGAACACAATGGCGTAGGCTACCCAGACAATCGTGATTAGAACCTTGATCGGCCACTCCAACTCCGCATATTCCTTACCGAAGGTGATGCCGAGCGGCAGCGTGATCGCCGCCAGCAGGATCACGGTCTGCCAGCCCCAGAACACGAATTCAGCCAGTGCCGGGGCGAACAGCCGTACGTGGCAGGTGCGCTGTACGACGTAGAAGGAAGTGCCCATCAGGGCGCAGCCGCCGAAGGCGAAGATCACCGCGTTGGTGTGCAGCGGCCGCAGGTGGCTCCAGGTGAGCCACGGTGTGTTGAAATTGAGCACTGGCCAGATCAGCTGGGCCGCGATCAACACCCCGACCGTCATGCCGACGATGCCCCAGACGACGGTCATGAGAGAGAACTGCCGGACGATTCGATCGTTATAGAGAGTAGGCGCAGCCGCCGCTGTTTGAGCCATCGTGTTTGCTCCGCTTGCGAGACCTGAAATAAGTCGTGGCCGATTGATATGGCACGCCACCAGTGGATTTTGGCGACGACTGACGCGAAGCCGCATCCGCAGTTACACTTACAGACCTGGCGACCTCCCATAACTGAAGCCGACGCCTGAGTCATGCCAAATCGAAAAAACGCCGAGAATTCGGCCAATCCACTGCACGGGGCCCGACGCATCGTCATCAAGGTCGGTTCCGCGCTGCTGGTGGACGCCAAGAGCGGGCGCCTGAACCGCGCCTGGCTTGAGTCGCTGATCGAGGATCTACTGCGATTGCGCCGGCGTGGCCAGCAGCTGCTGCTGGTGTCCTCCGGCGCCATTGCGCTGGGCCGCCGGCATTTGGGACTCGCACCGGGGGCGCTGCGGCTCGAGGAGAGCCAGGCTGCGGCGGCGGTGGGGCAGATACGGCTGGCGCATGCCTACAAGGAATTGCTTGAGGCTCATGATGTCACCGTCGCGCAGGTGCTGCTGACCCTGGAGGACAGTGAACAGCGCACCCGTTATCTCAATGCCCGCGCTACGCTCGAAACGTTGCTGGCCCTCGGCTCGATTCCGGTCATCAACGAAAACGACACAGTGGCTACTGCTGAGATCCGCTACGGCGACAACGATCGGTTGGCGGCGCGGGTGGCGCAAATGGTCAGTGCCGATTGCCTGATTCTGCTTTCGGATGTCGATGGCCTGTATACCGCGGATCCAAACCGCGACTCCAAGGCCCAGTTCATCGAACGGGTGCTGCGGATCACGCCACAGATCGAAGCGATGGCCGGCCGATCCAATTCAGATGTTGGGACCGGTGGCATGGCCACCAAGATCGCCGCCGCCAAGATCGCTGTCGGTGCCGGCTGCCACATGTGCATTGCAGCCGGCCATCGGCTGCACCCGCTCAAGCCCATAGAGTCGGGTGGCCGTTGCACCTGGTTCATGCCAGCCTCGACGCCCGTGGCGGCGCGCAAGCAGTGGATCGCCGGCACTTTGCGTCCGGCAGGGGCAGTGCACATCGATGAGGGAGCACTGCGAGCCCTGCGCTCGGGCAAAAGCCTACTACCCGCGGGCGTTACTGGAACGCTTGGACGCTTTGAGTCCGGCGACACGGTCGGTGTGCTCACGGCCGATGGTACCGAGGTGGCACGCGGTATTGCCGCTTATTCGGACGCTGATACTGCGCGCATTCTGGGACGGCGCAGTGCCGAGATCGCCACCCTCCTGGGTTTTCACGGGCGCGAGGAGCTGATTCATCGCGATGATCTGGTCATACTGATGCATGAGCCAGACAGCACCGAAGCTGCCGGGCCGATGTCACCGGTAGAGGAACCCTGAATCCAAACCCATGAATGCCACCCCTCGAAGCGAGAGACCCGCGCCGGTTGCTGATGTACAGGCGCTCATGCAGCAGCTGGGCGCTGCGGCCGTGGAGGCTGCCGGCGTGCTCGCGTTCGCCACCACCGAGCAAAAGAATCGGGCTCTGGCAGCGGCTGCGGCCGCGATTAGGGCACAGCGTGCCGCGATCCTTGAGGCCAACGCGCAGGATGTTCAGGCCGCCCATGACTTGAGCGGCGCGTTGCTGGATCGGTTGCGTCTCGATGAGGGCCGCGTTGCTGCGATGGCACGCGGACTGGAGGAGGTGGCCGCACTGCCGGATCCGGTCGGGACGGTCATGGCTTCCTGGACCCGGCCCAACGGTCTGCGGATCGAGCGCGTGCGTGTGCCGCTGGGTGTCATCGGCATAATCTACGAGAGCCGTCCTAACGTGACCGCTGATGCAGGCGCGCTGTGTCTGAAATCGGGCAACGCGGTGATCCTGCGTGGCGGCTCAGAGAGCCGGCGCTCGAGCGCTGCAATTCATCAATGCCTGGTGGCTGGGCTGGTGACGGCCGGCCTTCCGCCGGCCTGCATACAGCTGGTGCCCACGAGCGATCGTGCGGCGGTCGGTGAGATGCTCAGTGGCATGAGCCAGTACCTGGACGTGCTGGTGCCGCGCGGTGGCAAGAGCTTGGTGGCGCGAGTTCAAGCCGAGGCGCGCATACCGGTAATTGGCCACCTTGAGGGCAACTGCCATGTTTATGTGGATCAGGGCGCAGATCTGACTATGGCCCGCAGCGTGGTCCTCAATGCCAAGCTGCGCCGCACTGGCATATGCGGGGCTGCCGAGACGCTGCTGGTGGATCGCGCCTGCGCCGCCACACATCTGGCACCCATCGTGGCTGATCTGCTGGCCGCGGGCTGCGAAGTGCGCGGCGATGAAACCGTACAAGCGGTGGATTCACGTGTGCGCGCGGCTACCGAAGAGGATTGGTACACCGAATATCTGGATGCCATTATCGCGGTGCGGGTCGTGGATGGCTTGGATGCCGCCATCGAGCACATTGCGCGCTACGGCTCAGCTCACACCGAAGCCATCGTGACAGCCGATGAGGCGCGCGCCGCGCGCTTCCTGGCCCGCGTCGACAGCGCCATTGTGCTACACAACGCATCGACGCAGTTTGCTGATGGCGGCGAGTTCGGCATGGGCGCCGAGATCGGCATCTCCACCGACCGCTTTCATGCGCGCGGTCCGGTCGGTGTCGAGCAGCTGACCAGCTACAAGTATGTAGTGCACGGTAGCGGTCAGATCCGGCCAGGCTGAAGCGCTAATGGGCGCGGCCTACAGCTGCTGAGACACGTCGATGAACAGCCCGCGGCGTGGACCATACTGGGGCGCAAATTCGCCGACCCCCGTGGCGCTTCGCAGCAGGTAGCTGCGATCAAGTAGATTAATGGCACTCAAGCGCACACTGAGCACCCGCGCGTTCGGCCAGGGGTGAAAGTCCCGGCCCACGGCGGCGTTCCACTGCGCGTACCCGGGTGAATGCCCCTCATTGGCATAGCCGGCGCGCAGGCCGCTGCCATAGATCCCATCCACGCTGACGAGCATGTTCTGCCAGCGGTATGACATGCCGGCCGAAGCGCTGACGGTTTGGGCGTCGGAGCCGTAGGTGTAGTGCGCGGCCAAGTAGGCGAGTTCGGCCGGGTCAGCGATCAGATATTGGTTCGAAACCACATTCTTGACCATCGTGATTTCATGCGAAAGGTTGGCATAAGCACGAAAGCCATCACGGAAGTAGCGAATCTTGAGTTCGGCTCCCCGGCTGAAACCTTGCGCATAGTTATACTGATTTAGAACTACCGCCTCACCGAACTGCCCGTCATCG
>Ga0182030_10022979_pt1 | contig 11567 bp, 12 predicted proteins | sample 812S3MmetaG_FD_121299 | JGI IMG/M metagenome (GOLD analysis project Ga0182030, IMG submission 121299) | Permafrost microbial communities from Stordalen Mire, Sweden - 812S3M metaG (Illumina Assembly) | ecosystem: Environmental > Terrestrial > Soil > Wetlands > Permafrost | place: Sweden... | reverse complement strand
TAAATTAGTCTCCCTCCTCCGTTCCGCGTCGCCACACACTCTCATCAGCACACGCAACTATGGCCCGCCGCTTAGCGACGGGCCATAGCCGTACCGTGCAACCAGTAAGGAGCCTACTTAACCAGGCTTCCCTGCTTGCGTGCCTTGTGGGTGGTTGTCTTGCCAGTCTTCTCCGTGTCGAGCAGCGCCAGGGAATCCGACGCGTTGAACGGATATTCGCGGACGGAGTCCTGAGTCTTCTGGCCGGCAGTGCTCAACGTGATGTCCACGCGGCGATTGCTGGCAAGCTGGATCGTGTTCAGGTGCTCGAGCAGCTTCTGACGTTCTTCCGCGCTCAGTTCAGGATTGCGTTCTACCGCACTCCTCACTTCGGCTTCGCTCAGTTCCTGCTGTTTGCCAAACGCCTCGGTCTTGATGCTGGCTTCCGGAACACCCTTCTCGACCAAATAGCGCTTGGTGCGTTCTACGCGACGTTCCGTAAGAGCCTGGTTGTATTCCACCGTACCGCGGGGGTCGGCGTGTCCTTCCAGGGTCAGCATGGCGTCGGGCTTGCTCTGCAGATAGGTCTGGAAGTTGCTGGCCAGGGTGGCGAGCGTCGCTTCCTGACTCGGCAGCAAACCGGCATCCGGCTTTTCGCGGGTGGGCTTGGCCGTTGCAAAGTAAATGCTGTGCAGGGCAAGTCTCTTTTCAAGCGGAGTTGCTTCGGTCTGGACCGGCGCGGGCGCCAGCACATTTACCGTGGTGGTGGCAGTTGCCGTCAGCGGCGTGTTGCGGTCGTCGCTTACATTGCAGGTCACGGTGATGGTGCCGGGCTGCGTGCCGCTGGTGCTCAATACGGCCGTTACGTTATTGCTGGTGATGCTTCCTGTGCTGGCGGTGTAGCTGTAGGTCAGGCTGCGGCCATCGGGACTGCTGGCGGTCGCAGTGATCGTCGAGCTCTGCCCAATCTGCACCGTGGAGGGATCCGCCGAGCAGGCAATGGACGGAGGATTGTTCCGCTTGACGTTGAAGCGGGCGTTGCAGCTGGCGTTGCCAGCGTGGCTGCCATCACTGAGGTTTGCCATGACCTGGTAGGAGCCCGGAGCCAGTCCCGTGGTGTCAACGCGAGTCGAGGCGCCGTTGCCGGAGACCCGAACGCCCGTGCCGGACCACGCGTACTGCACCGTCCGCCGGGGATTGAAGTTCGTTCCGCTGGCCGTGACCGTCACCGGCTCGCCGGCGAAGACATCCGTCGGTTGCACCGAGCAGGCCGCGCTGGGTGTGACCGCAACCGCTCCGCCGAACATGAAGACGAGGCCGGTCTGCAGCCTTGCTCCATGCAGCACGGTGGTCGAAGTGTTGACCGAAGGGCCGAAGCGATAGCTGGAGGCCACATAGTCGGCGCGGATTACACGCCATGCAAAATGCCGGGAGAGTTTGACATCCACTCCGCCGCCGCCCATGACGCCTAGCTTGTCAACGTGATGGAAGGCTTCCGGATAGAGACGCTGATCGCCGGCCAGAACTTCCAGGAACGGCGAGAAGCGATAGTAGTGCCAGGTGAACTTGGGGCCTATCGAAAGATTGGAGAAGTCGGCGCGGTCGAGGCGGTTTGCGCTGATGCCCCAATGGTCGCTGGCATCAATTGTGAGGCCGAAGTGGTGAGAGAAGTCATAGGTGGCGCTGGCGCCGGCACCACGCAGATTCCAGTCCAGGTGGCTGTTGAGGGGAATATTTCCCGGCGAAATCGTACCGTGCACATCGGCGCCGGGATTCAGAACTGAATATCCGCCGTAAAGCTCCCACTTGGGAGTTGTTTGATCCTGTGCCACGGCAAGTGTGCCGAGTGCGCAAAGGACGATGGCCGTGCAGAATACCCGGCGAAGTCGGTTCATGAAATGTGATGACATTGCGAATGTTCCTTCCGAAACGTTGATTGAGTGAAAGTTCACAGTGGAGACCCGGTTGGCGCCCATGCGGCAATGGCTCCCCTTCGAACCGGACATGGCCGTGACGCCTTATCAATGGACAGAAACTGTACCGGGAAAACCCGATGGTGCAAGGCTTGCAGCCGAACGCTCACCCGGTGGCGAGATCGAGCAAAAAGCCGGCGCTGAGCCGCTAGACGATGTACCCGATGCGGATACTCTTCTGCATGGTGTGGCACATCCTCACATGCGCAATCCTAGCGAAAACTTAGCGGGCAATCTGTTCAACATTGCTCAGGAACCGTCCGGCGATGGCTTCTTCTCCTGCAATCGGTTTAACGGCGGTTGCACTCATCAGGGTTGATCCGCAACGCCTCTCCAAATGGGAGGACCGTTCCTCAGGAGCCGAATTGCTCGTCACGATTACTCGTCTCTCCAGCGCAGCAGGGAAGTCATGGAGGGAGCATGGGCTGGGGTGGCAAAGGATCCGGTCGCCGGTGCCGGACGATTCACGCGCGGCGAGTTAAGCTCGACACTTTGATAGACAGCCTCGGCCGCGTGCGCACTACGGGCGCGCACAAATACGCTCATATAAGACTCTGCGACCTTGTTCCATACCGTTTCGCGAGCGTATACGTAGGCGCGCTTCCGCATGGCCTGGCAGGCTGCCGGGTTGTTGAGAAGCTCGATCGCGGCCGCTGCGATGGCTCGGGAATCTTCGAACGGGACTAGTACTCCGCGCTTCCCGGCCAATAACTCCGCTGCGTGCCAGTATGGGGTGGAGATAATTGCCTTGCCCGCACCCAGGGCATAGGCCAGCGTCCCAGATACGGCCTGCGCCTCATGTGGATACGGAGTGATGTAAATATCTGCGGCGCCAACGAAGTTGGCCATCTCTTCCGGACTCACAAACCGGCTGTGGAAGATGACATTGCGCTCCACGCCAAGTTTGGACGCCAGTGCTTGCAACTGAGTTCGATACTGATCACCTTCGCGCTGCCGGACATGCGGATGGATCGCGCCCACAATCAGGTACACAACCTCCGGATGGGCGGCGACAATCTGCGGAAGCGCCTCAATCACGCGCTCAATCCCCTTATTTGGAGAGAGCAGCCCCAGGGTCAGCAGTACGGTCTTTCCTTCCGTCCCAGTGGAGCGCTTGTACCGGTTAGGGTCTGCGAATGGGAGCTTTGGAACGCCATGCGGGATGAGGTCAATCTTATCTTCCGGAACACGAAACACTTCCTGCAATACTTTCGATGAGTGCTTGCTCATAACGACCAGGCGGGTAGACAACGCGGTGATCTCTTCCATTACGATTCGCTGATTGGCATTCGGTTCGCGAAGAACCGTATGCAAGGTCGTCACCACGGGCATCGTTAGGCGCCGCAATAAACGCAGGATGAGGCTGCCGGATGTTCCTCCGTAGATCCCGTACTCATGCTGAAGCGAGACGATACCAACACTGTTGGAGTTAAGAAACGCGGCGGCTTCGTCATAAGAGCCAGCGTCCTCCTCCTCCACTTCGATCTGAACGCGGGGGGGATATTCGTAATGCGCTCCCTGATCGTTCACCGCAACCACCATCAGCCGGGCCTTTTCGTATTCAGCGCTAATTGCATTGCAGAGGTCGGCGGTGAACGTGGCAATGCCACATTGGCGCGGCAGGTGGTTTCCAATCACCGCAATCCAACTGGGGGGCATTGCGCCGGCCTTCAGGCGCAGCGACGACGAGAAGCTGTCTTGAATCATCAAGGCACGACTCTCCAGCCGCGCCAACACCCCGCATTGCAATGCATTCTCCCGCGATGCCATAGGACGCTCCCTTTGTTATGAAGACGGCAGGCGAGCCAGCGAATAGCTCGCCTGCCAACCTCACGCGCTTGCTCGCCTGACTTCCATCCGCAAGATGAACTTGTAAGCTACTTCTTCGCCTTGTCTATGGCGGCTTCCGCAACACCCACCTGGTGCTGCAACTTGCCCACGTTCTTCTCGACTTTTCCCTTCACTTCCAGGCAGGGGTTGCCCGTGACTTTTCCCGCCACCTCTTTGATCGCACCCTTTACTTCGTGGCCGGTTCCCTGCATCTTGTCTTCCGTGCTGGTTTTCATAGAGCTCCTTCGACCTCGCAGACCCTGATATTGCGGTTTTGAGGGCTGTCCCGTTATAGCTCCCAGTACGTAGCGGGGTCTGAGCGGGATTGCTCACCGCTGCATCACTTTGAATCTCAATGAGTTGCAGGGTAGTCAAGTGCACCCGAAAGAACTCTCCCTGTAGAGGGGCACCGCTCCTTCGAAGCGGCGTCAGCAATAAAAGTGCCGCATCATAGGCACCGCCTGAAGCAATCTGCATGGCCTGAGCAAGACAGAACAGCCCGCTCCGGTTACCGATGTAATGCTGCTCCTAACGTGTGAAGAGGGGCGTGCATGGCGACATGCAAATCCTGTCTTGGGTGGCCGGCGGATTCTCCGCGAAAGCTACTCCCTGAAGCAAGGCACACGCAATAATAAGGAGATGCTGTGAATACACCGTCGAAATGCGCTCACCCTGCTTGTAGCTGTGCTCCCGCCGCCGATAAAAAGCATTGCAGTGATGCCTGCGCGGATACGAAAAATGCGGCAAAACCAACGTGCGAGTGCAAGCATCCGGCTTGCCAGCACGGTGCGATCAAGGCTTAGAGAAAAGGGCAATCCACCTCATCCGCTATCGTGTCTTTCGCACGGTTGCTGCAAGCCAGCGGCAACTGGCCGCCCAGCGAGATCTGCATAGCTTTGCGACTGCGGATCTCGATGCGACCCGGAGTCGGCGCGGATGAGGAGCCTCCTCAACATAAACAGCAAACGCTTGCCGGACTGAACGGGGAGCCAGTGAGGATAGTGTCAGAGATGGTAAACACACACGTTCCAAAGACATATGTTGAAGCGAAGGCATCCATTCAATTGGAGCTCGACAAGATTGTGGATGGCTTCGGCAGGTCACTCCGTAAGGGCAACAAGGCTGCTGGCGTCCTCTTGATGAGCACCGCCCGGCCGCCCATCTCCGCTCAGAACGCGATTCGAAGATAGAGCTGCACGATCTTCAGAGATGTTCCTTCGCTATGTATCAGCGAAACCGCGCCGGAATATAGACGGCCTATGCGTTCCATATCCGGAAGGCTCGGGCTCAGGCCTTGATGTCATGCAGCGCGGTGAACGCCTTGTACAGCACGCGCGGGTCATGCACGCCCTTGTAGACCGCCGGCGGCTCCAGGTTTAATCCCAGCAGCGCATACACCGCGGTTTGTGCCGAGCGGATCGAGTATTCCACGGTAAAGACGACATCGTCCGGAAGCTCGCAGAATTGGCCTGTGAAGGCCAGCCGCTTCGTTCCCGGCGGCACAACCAGCGGTCGATCCCCCGCCTCACGCCGCAGGAACTGGCTGGTAATAAACGGCATCATGCACGGAATGCAGATGGTCGCATTCATGATCTGCGCGGCCTCGGCGTTGATGTGAAGATGTCCGAGGATCTCGGTCATGATCTCGCGTCCAGTGCAGGCCGACATTGGCTTCTTCACGAAGTCGCCAGGCTTGTCCACAAACAGGCCGTACCCCCAGAAGACGTTCACGTCCTCCGGCTGCCCAAGGAAGTGCGGCTGGTGCGGCAGCACAATGGAGGTGAGCCAGCTGGAGTCGGCGAAGGTGATCAAGCCGCCTTCTCCGGGAACGTTGCCGGTAAAGTCGCGCACCAGGCGGAAGAATGTCGGGTCATGCAGCGTCGCGGTGAATGACACCCACTTGGACTCCTCGACGTGACTGTCGAAGGCCGCAGGACGTCCAAACTCCGGCCTCCCGGCGGCAATCTTCTCCCACAGAGTCCAGGCGCCGCCATCGGCTTTCTCTTTTTGTACCGGCGCCGATTCCATGGAACCGAGGCTAGAAGACTCCGTCATGGAGCCCAGCGTGACGATCACCAGGTCATTATCGCCAACCGCAATCTCGCCACAGATTCCGCTTCGGGTATATGCAATGCGCTCCACCACCTTGCTATCGGCGTCCTCACGAAACGCGAGATTGGTGACGCAAGTGTTCATTTCAAACCTGACGCCGTGCTCCTCAAGCCACTTCTGCAGCGGGCGGACCATCGAATCATATTGGTTATAGACGGTGCGCATGATGCCTCGCAGATGGCTGAAGCCGCCGACCATGTGGGTAAACCGCAGCAGGTAGCGCTTGAATTCCACGGCGCTGTGCCAGGGCTGAAAGGCAAAGGTCGTGCACCACATCAGCCAGAAGTTCGTCTCAAAGAACGAGGGCTCGAACTCGTCGGCAATGGTATGCCGGCCCAGCATGGATTCCGGCTCGGCGGCCACGCGCTCCAGATTGAGGATTTGCTTTTCGCTCAGGCCAAACTCCGGGCCATCTATTCGTTTGCCGCGGCGGACCAGGCGGGAGTGCGAGTTGGTCTTCATGATCTCGTTCCACTCAAAGATCTCCTGGGTAACCGTGCGGCTGCCATCCAGTGTGGGAATCGAGGAGAACAAAGCGTAGGTGCAGAGATATTTACTCTCAATCATCCGTCCGCCGCGCAGGACGTATCCTGACTCCGCCGAGCCGGCGCCATCCAGGCTGCCACCCAGCACGTCAAGCTGCTCGAGGATGGTGATGTTCTGGCCGCGCATGCCTCCGTCGCGGACGAGGAATGCCGCGGCGGCCAGCGAGGCGATGCCGCCTCCAATCAGATACACGTGTGGCTCGCGGTTGCGGAAAGACGGCTGGCTGTTCATGGTTGTCCCTTCCTATCACTGTACGGCTGATGCTCGATGCGCTTAAGTTCAGGCGATGAGTACGATCTTCCCGAGCCCGCCTCTTTCAGCCTCCGGATCGGCGTAGCGGATGTCGGAGAGCTTGAACGTTCTACGAACGGGAATCGTGAAGCGGCCTTCGGAGACGGCGTGCGCCAGCACGGCCAGCCTGGCGGAATCCGGCTGCGCCCAGACCTCTTCCACGCGCACGTCGCGGCCGCGGGCTGCCTCCGGCCTGCCCAGCACGGTTGCCAGCACGCCATTTTTCTTGATGTGCGGGATGAGCGCGGCGATCACCTCATGCCCAACCGTGTCGGCAACGGCGTCCAGTTCGTTCAGTTGGGCAATCTCCGCCGGGTCATCCAGGGCAACAATGCGGTCGGCTCCAAGGCCTTCCGCGTCTTTCTTCTGCGCGGCCCTCACGCCGGCAATCACATGGGCACCATGTTGCCGTGCCACGTGCACAGCCGTTCGGCCAACTCCGCCCACGGCGCCGGTGATCAAGATCGTCTGTCCCGACCGTGGCCGGATCCCTCTCTCAATAAGCTGCGCGCCGGTGAGAACCACCAGGGGCAGTGCCGCGGCCTGCTCATAGCTCATGCCCGCGGGCATTCTCGCCAACTCCTCCGGATGGCAGAGCACATACTCGGCATAGGCATGGCTCACCAGGCCGAGCACAGGGTCGCCAAGCTTGCGGGCCTCGACTCCTTCGCCCAGTGCCACCACGTCGCCGGCCAGGTCGCGCCCCAGAACCTCTGGGAATTGCAGCGGCCGGACGCCCTTCAAATCGCCGCGGCGCAACTTCCAGTCAATCGGGTTGATGCTGGTCGCCACCATCCTGACCAGAATCTCCCCTGGTCCTGGCACAAGCTCCGGAACATTTCCATAGTGGAGCTGATTGACATCGCCGTACCCAATCACTTGAACTGCCTTCATCTCGGGCTCTCCCGGGGAGCTTCCATCCCCAATGTTGTTTGCGATAGCAGACACAAAAAACTTTTCAGACAGTCCCACTGCGCTGCATCCATCGGCTTTTGCACACAGCCCTCTGGCGCGCCCAGCGTCTCGGCGATCATACGTCCATGTATTCGGGCTGGTATCCCTTCCAGATTCCAGTCGCCGGCGAGATGATGTGGATGGGCATTCCCTCCGCGTATTTCGCGGTCCGCGCCCACTGCCAGGCGTGCTCCATCTGGGTGGTCTCAAAGTAACGGGTCTCAGACTCCAGGATCGCGCCGCCCGAGGTCAGCAAGGCCGCAAACGCATCCCACCCGTGCGCGCCGACAATGGACATGCGCGCGACGTGGTCGGTGTGCTTTTGCAGAAAACGCAGATCCTCCCAGCGTGCCTTCCATTCCGCGCCGCTCATCGCCGTCATGTCCATCAGGATGCCGATGGGACGCTTTCTGCGTTTCTCGATGAAGACTTCAAGCTGCGGCTCAATCTCTTTCAGATCTTCGTCAGTCAATTTGCCCGCCACGCGAAAGCCGATTGCTGCTCCGCCAGATTCCTTCAGACGTTCGATCATGGTTCACCTGTTTCCCCGCCGAATCTCGGCGAGATAGCGGTAAGTATCCATCTGCGGAACCAGGAAATCCGTGCAGTTTTGCTCATAAATCCCCCGCGGGGCGAGCGGACCGTCCACTCGCCACCGTTTTGGCCCAAACTCTGGAAATATTCACTCACATGGTCAAAACTGAACAGTCGGTGAAACCGGGTACACGAATACTCAAGGTTCGGGACTGCTCTATCCATCCGTGATCACCCAGATCATCGCCAGAGAATACGGCAGAACTTGCAGTGTGAATCGCTCGAGCGAGTTATCTCCAGCGCGGTAGGAGACATCGTATGGAAGAAGCAATGAGCGAATTAGAGCGGCCGAGAATCTTAGTGGTAGATGATGATGATGATATTCGTGCGTGTTTGCAGGAGGTGCTGGAGCATAACCAGTTCCGCGTCACCGCCGCCGCAAGCGTAAGTCAGGCCCTGCACTGCATTGACAAAGAATCCTTTGACGTACTGCTAAGCGACATGCAAATGCCGGGGGCGGGTGACGGATTCACCGTGGTCAGCGCGATGCATCACGCCCATCCGGACGCGGTTACGCTGATGTTTACGGGGTATCCGGAATTGAAGGAGGCGATGAACGCCATCCTGTCGCAAGCCGACGGAATCTTGATTAAGCCGCTGGCTCCTGCCGCGCTGGTGGAGAAGATTCGAGCCAAGCTGAAGGATCGCGGAGCGCGCGAGGTGACTTCCATTGAGCGCGTGGCCGCTATCCTGGAACGCGATACGCCGGCCACAATCGCGGAGTGGCTCGAGCGGGTGAATTCTGAAGAGGAGTTAACCTGCGTGAAGCTCAGCCAGCAGGAACGCATGGGGCATCTGCCCAAGCTGCTGGAGGAGCTGGTTCACCGCCTGCGGGTACCGCGAAGCCTCGGCAACAAACAGGTTTCAGAGGCCGCGGTCAATCACGGCAAAGTGCGCCAGGAGCAGGGCTATACCATCCCCATGATTGTCGAAGAATCCCGCGTCCTGCAGGTCAGCATCTTCCACACCTTACAAAGAAATTTGAGCGTCGTGGACTTCAGCCTGTTGCTGACCGACGTGATGACCATCGCCGACGAGGTGGACTCGCAACTGAAGCAGACACTTACCAGCTTCATGGCACAATCCGCGAAGGCCGGCACAGAAACCACCTCACACGCCGCCAATCCCATGCCAGACCTGCGCCCCTCCTGAGCCCTTTTGACCATCCCTGCATGCAACTGATGTTGGATAGTGTGCGTAGTGGAGATTATTCGCCACTGGTGGCGCAATTCGGCGCGGGAAATACATCAAACTGCGCCGTCGCCAACAGGCCCCGGCATCTCCGGGAAAAGGCAGGCATATGAAGCGTAAAAGGAATGAGCATAGCGAACGAATCGTCAGCCTGGAGGAAGTGTTGCCCGGCACCAAGCTGGAAAATCTGGATGACGCAGGTCAATCCGGCGATACGCAAGGGCTGTCTGCGGAAGAAGATATTGCCAGCGAGAGCGTAAAGGAGCTGGCCGAAGACGATCAGCCCTACGAAGCAGGAATCGCCGAGGGAGTGGACCGAGCCGGCGAAGATGCGGAGCGTCCGGTTGTAAGCCACGAAGACCCACGTCCGCTGAACGACAATGAGCTTCCGCCCGATCCCGACTGGAAGTAGAGCTTCGCTGCGGTATGGCTCCGGAACTGATGAGCCAACTCTGGGCCTCAATCGGATCAGTTCCAGGACCATCGCGTGAAAAACGAGGGCTGGGCCACTCGCCGTGGCGGCTTGTGTTCATTTGCTGCGTTGCAGTTTATCGGTTGCCAGTCTTCCACTCTTCGTACGAAATGCGCGGAATTGTCATGAAAGCATCTCGCGTGCGCACGTAATTTCCAAGCCCGTTCATGCGGCCGATGGCATGCAGTTCCTCCGCCAGGATGTAGGGTCCGGCCGGATCCACGTACCGGTCCTCCACATAAACGGCGACCACTCGCCCCAGGATGATGCGCGAATTCCCGATCTCCATGGTGGTATGTTCGCGGCACTCGAGCGCGGCATGCGCTTCGGCCAATCGCGGAGGCTTCACCTTCTGCGACGGCACTGTGGTGAAGCCGGCGAGCTCCACCTCGCTCATTTCCCGCGGAAAATCCGTTGCGCAAAGATTCATCTTACCGGCAATGTCCTCCGTGACCACGTTCACCACAAACTCGCCGGTGCGTCTGATGTTCCGCGCCGTGTCCTTGGGCATAAACGGCTGGTCTGGCCGGTTGCTCACACCCACGCCAATGATGGGAGGATCCGTGCACAGGTAGTTGTATGCGCTGAAGGGGGCGGCATTGAGCAAGCCATTCTCATCCACACTGGTGATCAGCGCAATCGGACGTGGCGCCACCAGGCCGACCAGAAGCTTGTAACCGTGGCTGACGGGAAGTTGGTCGAGATCGAAATTCAAGGTAGTAGACTCCTTCTGAAACTTTTTGCCGCAGGCAACCGCACTTTTCCGCAGCGGCGAGAGACGGTTCCTGTCTTCATTCCGGTTCCTCGTATGTAAGGAAGAAAGTCTCGCGATTTCAGTTTGTTCCCGCCGCAGTTCAGTTGCAAGCAGCGCGCTCTCGAAACCAGACCTCGAAGACCCCTGACGCGATGCCGGCTTCTCAGGACCAATCCCGTGGTGAAGCCCAGATTACTTCCGAACAGTCGGGCATCCCAATCCTCCGGCGGCAAACGATTGTATGACCTTCAACTCCCCGATGGTTCAGTGACGTAGCTGCCAGGCGATGAGCATTGTTGCTCAGACTTCCTTGTGCCAGGCATCTATCGTTAAATGCGTCGCCATGATGCATGCCTGAGGTTTAGGGCTGACCTTCTTGATCGTCATTATCGTCCTGCTTCTCAGATGGATTTAATTATGCGCTCCACTTGGAAATCGTCATGTGCAATGGGTAAACGCTGGTGCCAGGCCGCCTTCCGTGCAGTAGCGGTCTGTCTGATCGTGGCTATGTGCAGCGCCGGAGCGCTCGCGTATTCGGTTCTGACTCACGAGGAAATCGTAGACCTGGCATGGACCAGTGAGATTCGCCCTCTCCTGCTCAGCCGTTATCCCGGACTGACGGAAGACCAGTTCCGGGAGGCCCATGCGTATGCCTACGGCGGCGCGGTTATTCAGGATCTCGGCTACTACCCCTTCGGCAGCAAAGAGTTCAGCAACCTTGTGCATTATGTTCGCGCCGGGGACTTCGTTTACGAACTGTTGCGCGAAAGTCAGGACGCCAACGAATACGCCTTCGCCTTGGGAGCGTTGTCGCATTACGCGTCGGATATCACCGGTCACCCGGCGGTGAACCAGGCGGTCGCCCTCGGGT
>Ga0182030_10022978_pt1 | contig 11568 bp, 8 predicted proteins | sample 812S3MmetaG_FD_121299 | JGI IMG/M metagenome (GOLD analysis project Ga0182030, IMG submission 121299) | Permafrost microbial communities from Stordalen Mire, Sweden - 812S3M metaG (Illumina Assembly) | ecosystem: Environmental > Terrestrial > Soil > Wetlands > Permafrost | place: Sweden... | reverse complement strand
TGGTCATGATGGAACACACTGCGCAGGATGGAAGCGCCAAACTGCTCCGCCATTGCACCCTTCCCCTGACAGGAACCAGCGTCGTCAATCGCATCATCACCGATCTTGGCGTGTTCGACGTCATGCCTTCCGGCTTCGAAGTCCGCGAGCTCGCCGCAGGCGTGACCCACGATCAAGCGCAGCGGCTCACCGAGCCAACGCTTGTCTTCGGGCATGAACTGTCGGCGTGAAGCTCAGGACTGGGGTGCCCGATATCTCACGACGTACCCTGTCGGGAGATGTGGGAGGGAAGGACCCATTCCTAACAGGCTTCGCGATCCTGGTTACCTCCATCGCGGCTTGCGCTTCTCCAGAAACGCCGCAATGCCTTCTTGAAAATCCGGCGTCTCCCGTGCCTGCGCATTGGCGTCCATCGCATACGAAATAGCCGCATCCAGCCAGGCCTTGTTCTGTTCCGCCAGCAGCCACTTGGTCGCTCCTAAAGAACTAGGACTATTGGCGATCAACACATCGGCAAGCGCCCGCACCCGTCCTGTCAACTCCTCCCCGCTCACCAGTTCGTTCACAATCCCCAATCTGTATGCTTCCTGCGCATCGAAGAGCCGGCCGCTCAGCAGCAGGTCGCGCGCTCGCTTGTCGCCCACCTGCAGCGAAAGAAAAGCCGACACCATCGCCGGCACGAAGCCGATGCGCACTTCGGTATAGCCAAACTTTGCCTCAGGCGCAGCCAGCGTGAAATCGCAGATCAAGGCCAGGCCCGTCCCTCCTGCAATCGCCGCACCATGCACCGCCGCGATCGTCGGCTTGGGAAACTCATACAGCGTGCGAAACAGCGTCGCCACTCGATGCGCATCCAGTCTGAAATCCGCCGCGCTCTTGTCATTCATCGCGCGCAATTCAGACAGATCCAATCCAGAACAAAACGCGGCGCCTGCCCCCGCCAACACCAGCACCCGACAATCACTGGCGCGAGCCTTTTCCATCGCGATGATCAGCTCTCCCTGCATCTCAGGCGTCATCGCATTGCGCCGCTCTGGCCGGTTCAACGTGATCGTCTGCACCAGTCCATCTTCTTCAACCAATATCGTCGAGTAACTCACAACAGTGTCTCCTTGAACCTTTGCAATGCAGGCTGTAATTCCTTACGAATTTACGCGCCTTGCATTGCTTGCTATCTTAGCGTTCATCCGTGCGGCTGACTCCAGCGAATGCAGCGCAGGTAACTCCGCTCCCAGCCCTTCCAGCGTGCGCAGCAGAATTTCGGTCGGGATATTCCCAACCAACTCATCCTGCGCAAAGGGGCAACCCCCCAGCCCTCCCATGGCCGCGTCGAAACGCCTGCATCCCGCCTCATACGCCGCACTGATCCTCTGAGCGCTGCCTTCCCACCGCGCATGAAGATGAACTCCAACCTCTAAATCCGAATGCGCGTCAATCACCTCACGCAGGCCCGCTGCGATAACCTCACCAGGCGCAACGCCCACCGTGTCGGCGAGCGAAATCGTGGTAACTCCCGCTTCCGCCAATCGGTCGCACGCTTCGCTCAACAGCCCTGTGTGCCAGGGATCACCGTACGGATTGCCGAAAGCCATCGAGATGTACACCATCACTCCCATGCTGCTTTCGCTTGCCAGCTCGCGTATGCTGCGCAGCACACGCAGCGCCTCAGTCTGGCTCTGCCGCTGATTACGCTCCAGAAATCGCTCTGAAACGGAATACGGAAAACCAAGCGTCTGCACCGCCCCCGTGCGAACAGCCCGCTCAGCTCCCTTGACGTTCGCCACAATGCCAATGATCTCCACATCGTCAGGCGCTTTGAATAGCCGCAGCACCTCTTCCGAATCGGCCATCTGGGGAATCGCCGAAGGCGAGACAAAGCTCACCGCATCGATGTGCCGAAATCCAGCCTGCGCCAGCTTCTGCAGATACGCGGCCTTCACATCAGGCGCAATCAACCCCGGCAAACCCTGCCACGCATCGCGCGGGCATTCGATGATTTTGACCTTGCTACCCAACCCGGCACCCTCGTTGACTCCTGCCACCGTTCAGCCGCTATCCGTTAGCCACGCGAAGGATGTACCTTGAGAATCTCTCGCGCAATCACCATGCGCTGAATCTCGCTGGTGCCTTCGCCGATGGTGCAAAGCTTCACGTCGCGGTAGTACTTTTCCGCGGGATAATCCTTGATGAACCCGTAACCGCCGAATAACTGCACCGCCTCATCGCAAATCCGCACGGCCACTTCGCTGGCAAACAACTTAGCCATCGAAGATTCGCGCGTCACTTTGCGCCCCGCATCCTTCAACACAGCGGCGCGCTGTGTCAGCAGTCGCGCCGCATCCAACTCCGTCGCCATGTCCGCCAGCTTCCATTGAATCCCCTGGAACTCCGCGATCGCCTTGCCAAACTGTCGCCTCTCTTTCACATACTTCAAAGCGGCATCCAAAGCGCCCCGCCCAATGCCCAGCGCCAGGGCCGCAATTGAGATGCGCCCGCCATCCAGTACCCGCATCGAATCGATAAACCCCTCGCCCTCCACGCCCAGCAGATTCTCTTCAGGGATCTCGCAGTCTTCTAAGATCAACTCGCTGGTATCGCTCGCGCGCAACCCCAGCTTGTTCTCCTTCTTCCCCGGCCGAAACCCCTTCGTCCCTTTCTCCACAATGAAAGCAGAAAGCCCATGCGTCCCCTTCGTCTTGTCCGTCACCGCGATCACCACGGCCACATCGGCATGAGACCCGTTGGTGATGAAAGTCTTGTTTCCGTTGAGCACAAAACGGTCACCCTTCCTCACCGCGGTGGTTCGCGCACCTCCCGCATCCGATCCTGAACCAGGCTCGGTCAGCCCCCATGCGGCCAGCCATTCCCCGCTCGCCAGCAGCGGCACATACTTCCTCTTCTGCTGTTCATTGCCGGCAAGAAAAATATGATTTGTTCCCAGCGAGTTATGCGCCGCGATCGTAATCCCAATCGATCCATCCACCGCCGACAGTTCCTCAATGGCCAGCACATAATCCACGTATCCCAGTCCGGCCCCACCATACTCCGGAGGGAAAATTACCCCCAGCAACCCCATCTCGCCAAGCTTCTTCACGACCGCCGCAGGAAATTCGCTGGCCTCATCCCAGGCCATCACGTTCGGCGCAATTTCCCGCGCGGCAAACTGCCGTATCTCCTTGCGAAGATGCTCCTGCTCCTCCGTCAAAACGAACGGATACAAGCTGTTCACCGATTCAACAGCATCGATCATTGCGTGGCTCCTCTGCGCTGCCGCTTCTCTCGGAAACAGGCACAGCGCGTCGAATCATACCCCTCGGCTGCAAACCTTGTCGCCTCGAAAGGAAACATTCCCTGAAAATGTCTTTCTTCTCCAGCAACGTCACCGCCAGATCACGATTCGTTTCACGTTTGCAATACCCCCGGATTGAACTTCGGTATCTCCCTGTTCAGCGCGCAAGCCTCCAGCGAGGTCAGCAATACTTCCCGTGTCTTTGCCGGATCAATGATCGCATCAATCCACAAGCGCGCCGCCCCGTAGCGCGGATCGGCCTGCGCATCGTAGGTATTTTTGATCTCGTCGTACAAAGCTTTCTTGTCCACCTCGGACAGCACCTTGCCCCCCCGTTCCATCTGCCTGGCGCGCACATCCGCCAGCGTAATTGCAGCCGACGCGCCGCTCATCACCGCGTAGCGCGCCGTCGGCCACGCAAACAAAAATCGCGGATCGTATGCTTTCCCGCACATCGCATAGTGCCCCGCGCCAAAGCTTCCGCCCACGATCACCGTGATCTTCGGCACCACCGACGTGCTCACCGCCGAAACCATCTTCGCTCCTGCGCGAATGATCCCCGACCACTCCGCATCCTTGCCCACCATGAACCCATTGACGTCATGCAGAAAAATCAGCGGGATCAAGTTTTGATTACAGTCCATGATGAACCGCGCCGCCTTCTGCGCGCTCTCCGTGTAGATCACGCCACCCACCTCAATGCGCTTGGTCCCCGCCGCCGGCCCCATCGCCACCGTCTGCACCTGGTTCGTCTTCTGGTTCGCAACAATCCCAACCGCCCGCCCGCCGATGCGCGCATACCCACACAGCAACGTACGGCCAAAGTCAGCCTTGTACTCATCGAACTCGCTCCGATCCACGATCCGAGCAATTACCTCGCGCATGTCGTACACGTTGCTCGATCCCGGCGCAGGATTGATCAATCCATAAAGCTCCCCGCTCGCAAACAGCGGAGCATCCTTCTCCGCATCGAATCCCTTGCGATCAAACACCTCTGCGCTGTCAACCTCGCGCTCCTCACCCGCTCTCGCCGCCTGGTCTCTGCCCCCCTCTCTGCCCCTTTGCCCCATCATCCCAACCAGCGATCGCAGCCTCGCCAGGCAATGCTCGTCATCCGGCTCCTTGAAATCCACCGTCCCTGAAATCTCCGCATGCATCGCCGCGCCGCCCAGTTCCTCCGCTCCCGTTTTCTGCCCGATCGCCGCCTGCACCAGCGAAGGCCCCGCCAAAAACAGCCCAGATCCCTCCGTCATCAGCACCGTATCCGTCATGACCGGCAGATACGCGCCCCCCGCCACGCACATCCCCATGATCGCCGTGATCTGCGGAATTCCCAGCGAACTCATCACCGCATTGTTGCGAAACACCCTCCCAAAATCATCGGTATCCGGAAACACATCCTCCTGCAGCGGCAAAAACACTCCCGCCGAATCCACCAGGTAGAGCGTGGGAATGCGATTCTCCAGCGCAATCGTCTGCGCCCGCAGCACCTTCTTGGCCGTCATCGGAAAAAACGCCCCGGCCTTCACCGTCGCATCGTTGGCGATGATCATGCATAGCCGGCCTGCCACTCTCCCCAGCCCGGTCACCACCCCCGCACCCGGAGCGCCCCCGTAATCGGCATACATGCCAAACGCCGCCCACAGCCCCAGCTCCATCAACTCCGTACCTTCGTCCAGCAGCGCCGCCAGCCGTTCCCTTACCGTCAATCGCCCTTTCGCCCGTTGCGCATCGCCGGCCTTGCTTCCGCCACCCTCTCGGATGGTGCTCTCCTGTCCTCGCAACTCGTCCATCAAAAGCGCGAGAGCATCCCGGTTCGTTTTCATCCTCCCGGATTGTCTATCCAGCGTGGAACTCAGCCGATTATCAAGCTTCACAAATTCACCATCTCCGTCACCATAGTGGATTCCAACGCTCCTCAAGGAAGCGGAATCGTTCACCGACATCATGCGTTGCCAGGTCCAAAACCGGCAAATCCCACATCCAAACCTCTCAAAACAAGTCTCTTGACCTCGCCCAAAACTCGCCGGCTTCCAAAAACGGCCTCCCGCCACGTTGCCGTGCTTCTAAGCCAGGTGTTCGCCATCGGGAACAGTCGCTGATTCTGTGTGCTTTCCTGACTTGACGATCGACCCGAAACGCTGCCACAATTCCTCACGCGAGTTCGAAAAGGGCCGAGTCTTCTACGTAACTCGCTTTCGTACTCGAGGTCTCTGTCTAGTCGACGTCACAATTGGAACCAGGTCAGCTGACAGAGTCAGATATATGACACAAGCCGCTGTTCCAAGCGAACCTCTTCCGCGCCTCCCGCGCCATCTCGTCGTGTTCACTCTTCTGGTCTCTGTCGGGCTCCAATCCCCATTCCTGTATAGCCAGGGAACATCCGTCGCTCAGCCCGCGAACCTCAGTCCCGCGATCTCTACTCCCGCCGTCTCCACTCCCGCGATCCTCAGTCCCACTGTCCCCATTCCGGAGCAAGCTGTCAGTCCCAAGACCGCCGTGCCGCCGCCCGTCTTGACTCCGGAAGAGAGCGGCGATCTGCTTATGGCGCACAAGCGCTATCAGGCGGCCATCGAGATCTACATGCAGGCGCCCGTCAAGACCGTCAGTATCTGGAACAAGATCGGCATGGCTCAGCAGCAGATGTTCAGTCTTGCCGATGCGAAAAAGAGTTACGAAACAGCATTCAGAATGAACAACAAGAGTTCTGACGTGCTCAACAACCTCGGCACCGTGTACTTCGCGCTCAAGGATTACGCCAATGCCGAGCGCTTCTATCGCAAGGCCATCAAGTACAACCCAAAGTCAGCCCTGATCTACAAAAATCTGGGCACCGACCTACTCGCCGAAAATAAGTTCAAGAAGGGCTGGGACAGCTACCAGGCCGCTCTGGCCATCGACCCGGACGTCTTTGAACGAGTGAACCAGTACCGTATCGAAGAACCGACCGCCACCGGAAAGCGCGGCGCAATGAACTACTACCTCGCCAAGACGTATGCCAAGGCCGGCAATACCGATCGCGCCATCGATTGCCTGCGGCGAGCCATCAACGAGGGCTTTACCGACCGTAAGAGAATCATGGCAGACACAGAGTTTGCCAGCCTTCACGGCCTGTATGCATTCGAGGAACTCTTCGTCGCGCAGCGCGGGCAGTAAATCGAATCGCCCTGTGCCGTCTTCACAGCTTGCGGAAGAATTCGACTTGAAGACGCTTTGTGGAAGGGCATGACTTCAGTCATGCCAATGAACCCTATAGGTTGAATGGGGCTTCAGCCCCTGCGGTATGCTTTTCGCCGCTTTCGTTCGATTTCGGGCCTTTTTCCGCAAGCTGTTCAGTCGACATTCTGGCGAAACGAGTGAATCAGTCAGCCGGAACAGACCCAGCTTCCACCCGAAGTTTTCCGCTGCGGCGACGCAGCGTCCTGAGACCCTCACCGCTCCCTCCGCGTAACGTCTGCTGCATCTCGGCAATCACTGACAGAGCAATGTCGGCCGGCGTATCTCCGCCCAGATCCAGGCCCATCGGTGCATGCACGCTGCGCTTCCACGCCTCTCTCTGTGCAAGCTGCTCGGTCCGGCTTCCTCCCCACTCCAGGGCAATTGCATCCAGCATGTCGCAAGTTCTTCGCGCCGGCCCCAGCACACCCAGGTAACACACTTCCTTGCGCAGCAGACTTCCCAGGAAATAGGTGTCCTGCTCCAGGCTGTGCGTCATAACCGCCGCCGCGTCTGTATTCAGAATCTTCAGCGGCAGCCGACCCCTCGCGGGAAGAACATGCACCTCGTGCGCTTCCGGAAACCTCGCCTTGGTTGCGAGATTCGAGCGTCCATCCGCCAACACCACGTACCATCCCAGGTTCCTGGCCTGGCGAACCAGCGGCAGCGCATCGTCCCCCGCGCCAAAAACAAAAAGTCCCGGCCGCGCCGCACGATACTCCGTTCGCACCTCGACCGTGCTCCCATCCTCGAGAACAACATCGTCTGAAAACGACCGGCCCTCCTGGGAGCTCAGCGCGGCACTGCGCATCAGCGAAATCTCATCCGACGCATCGCTTGGGAAGAAGCATCGCCGTCCCACTGATCTCCCACTCAACACCGTCGAAACCGCCAGTGCCTGCCGTTCCCGAAACGCATGGTCCAGTCGTTCCAGGAAGGGACTTGCGCTCTTGCCGCGCTCCAGCAGCAGATGCACCACCCCGCCGCATCCCATCCCAAACGGAACATCCCCATCATCCGTGCTGGTCGAGTAAGGCCTCACCACCGGCCCCTTCTCCGTGTGCCAAAAGGCCTTCTTCGCCACCTCGGCCTCCAGGCAGCCCCCGCTGATCGTCCCGCACCTCTGCCCGTCGGACGCAATCAGCATCATCGCCCCCGGTTTACGGTATCCAGATCCCTCCACCTCCACGATCGACGCCAGCACATACTCGCTCCCGCCGTCGCGAAGCTCCTGCCACAAAGTCAGAATGGGTTCGAGGTCAGTCATGCCGCCTACTCAAGCTTCCAGCACAGTCGATTTCAGCAAGTCTTCAATGCGAACGGGAAGCTCGCGAACCCGGATCCCGGTCGCGTGATACACCGCCGCTGTGATGGCCGGCGCAACCCCGGCCAGGCCAATCTCCCCAACCCCGCGCGCGCCGTACTCATTCATCACCAGGTCAGGATGATCGAGAAACGTCACATCGATCTTGGGCGAATCGGCGCATGTCGCCACCAGGTAATCCGCCATGCTGCCATTGATGGGCTGCCCGGTTCGCTGATCGTAGATGGTCTGCTCCAGCAGCCCCATCCCCACGCCCATCACCACCGCGCCCATGATCTGGTTGGTCGCCGCTTTCAGGTTGATGATCTTGCCGCCGTCAATGACCGAGACCACCCGGCTCACCCGCAGCCGCGCCATCTCCGGCTCCCACTCCACCTCGACAAACTGCACCCCATACGAATGCAGCGACATGTCCTTGGTCTTTGCGTCTTCAAACGTCGCCAAAGTCTTGCCTTCGCCCATGATCCCGCTCAGCTTGGCCAGGTTTACGATCTCTTCAAAACTCACGCCGCTGTCCGGATGCGCATCGACCCCATGCACACGCCCTGAGGTCACCACTAGCTTTGCAGGATCAGCCTTCCAAAGCGGCGATCCCTCGGTCGTCGCGGCCAGCGTCAGCAGCGTCTTCTTCGCACTGTCGACCGCACCCACAATCGAAGGAATGCTCGAAGCCGTCGCCCACGATCCGCCCGACATCGCGCCTTCCGGCAGCCCCGTATCGCCGAGAATCACATCGATCCGCTCGAACGGAATCCCCGTCCGGTCATGGATGATCTGGGCAAAAACCGTGTAAGTCCCGGTCCCGATATCCTGCGTTGCCGACCGCACACAGATCCGTCCATTCGCGCAGAACTCGACCGTGGCGTTCGCCGGGAACCGATACGCGCCCCAGCTTGCCGCCGCCATGCCCCAGCCCAGAATTTTCCCGGCTTGGCTCCCCGCCCCCCGCATCGACCCGATCGCCGGAGTCCGCTTCTCCCAGCCAAATTTCTTCGCGCCCGTCTCCAGGCACTCCTTCAAATGCCGCGAAGAAAATTGCTGCCCCGTCCCCTCATCCTTGACCGGCTCATTGCGCAGCCGCAGCTCCACCGGGTCCATCTTCAGCGCGATCGCCAGCTCATCCATCGCCGACTCCATCGCAAACAACCCCGGCACCGCCCCCGGCCCGCGCATCGGCGAAGGCGTCCCCGTATTGCGTTGCACCAGCGCCGACGTCACTTCCAGATTCGGCACGCTGTAGAGATACGGCGTTGCCTCGCCGCAGCCCTCGTCCACATCGTCGATGAATGAAGTGTGATTCAAGTAATCCTGCCGCAGCGAGACAAGCTTCCCCTCGCTCGTCGCGCCAATCTTGATCACCTGTTCGCACCGCGGCCGATGCCCCACATTCGAGAACATCATCTTCCGCGTCAAACTCAGCTTCACCGGCCGTCCCAGCCGCTTCGAAGCCACTGCCGCCAGCGCCGAGTGCGGCCACGGAAACAGCTTCCCGCCAAACCCTGACCCCAGGAACTTCGTAATCACCTGCACGTTCTCCCGCGGAACTCCCAAAATCTGCGCCATCGCCATGCGAGCATTCACCACTCCCTGCGAAGTCTCGTACAGAATCACCCGGTCCCCATCCCAAGTGGCGACCGTCGCATGCATCTCGATCGGATTATGCGTCTCCACCGGCGTCACATACAGCTGGTCGACCTTCACCGCCGCCGAAGCAAACGCCTTGTCCACCTCGCCGCGCTTCGAAACCGATTTCCGCTCGCCCTTGTAGTCCGCCAGGCTCGCCGTCATCACCGGCTTCGCCGTCTCATACTCGACTACGACCGTCTTCGACGCAGCCGTCGCCTGCTCCAGCGTCTCGGCCACGACCAGCGCAACAAACTGCCCCCAGTAGTAAATCTTCTCGTCCTCAAACGGAGGCCGCGCCTCACTCGACGTCGCACTGAAATCGTTCGGCACCACCCGATAGAGCTTGCCGATGTTCCCATGGTGCAGCACCAGCAGCACTCCCGGCATCCGTTCAGCTTTGGTAACATCCAGCCGCGTAATCCGCCCACTGGCAATCGTGCTCTGCACCGGCATGGCATGCGTCAGGGCAGGGAAGTGAAAGTCCGCAGCGTACTGTGCCGTCCCCGTCGTCTTCAACGGCCCATCGATGCGCGGCACAGCGGCGCCAATCAAGCTCGTCTTCACCGTCCCCGCACCACTCCCCATCTGCGCCGCAACCGTCATCGTCTTTCTCCTTACCGGTAGATCTCCAAAAGCCTCAAAAAGCCGTGATCAAAAGCTTGTCATCCTGAACGCAGTGAAGGATCTGCGTTTGTTCTTGCCTGAAAAAAGCTTGTCATGCTGACAACATCTACGCCGTAGCCATCTTCAACGCCCTTACCACGCATCGCCGCGCCAGCTCCACTTTGAACGCATTCCCCGGATGCGGCTTCGCATCCTTCAACGCCGCCTGCGCCGCCTTCTCAAAATTCCCAAGGTTCGCCGCCTTGCCCAGCAGCACCGACTCCGCCTCATGAGAACGCCACGGCTTCGTCCCCACACCGCCCATCACCACGCGCACCGATCGAATATGCCCGCCCTCCACCTTCGCCACCACCGCCGTCGATGCCAGCGCAAATTCATAGGAAGCCCGGTCCCTCAGCTTCAGATAGATCTGCTTGTTCCCACTCGGCGGAGGCAACTCAACATGCGTAATCAGCTCTCCCGCCTCCAGCACATTCTCGATGTTCGGCGTGTCGCCCGGCATCTTGTAGAACTCCCCAATCGCCACCGTCCGCTTGCCCTTCGCGCCCTCGATATGAATCACCGCATCCAGCGCCGTCATCGCCACGCACATGTCCGAAGGATGCGTCGCAATACAGCTTGAGCTTGTCCCCAGCACCGCCATCATGCGATGATGCCCCTCCATCGCCGAACACCCAGACCCCGGATTCCGCTTGTTGCACGCCGCATACGCCGTATCGCGAAAATAAGGACACCGCGTCCGCTGCAGCAAATTCCCGCCCGTCGTCGCCATGTTCCGCAACTGCGGCGAAGCCCCCGACAGCAGCGCCAGCGACAGCACAGGGTAGCTTTCCTTCACTCGTGGATGATTGGCCAGGTCGCTGTTGCGCACCATCGCCCCAATCATCAAACCTCCATGGGGCAGCGGCTCTACCTGCGCCAGCGGCAGAGCATTCACATCCACCAGCACCGTCGGCGTCTCAACCCCCAGCTTCATCAAATCCACAAGCGTCGTGCCGCCCGCAATAAACCGTCCGCTGTTGCCGACCGCCTTCTCCAGCGTCTTCGGCTGCTGATATGTAAAGTTCTCCATCATGACCTCGTCGGGGGAAACTGACCCCAGTTTCAATGCTTCTGCTCTTGCGTCCGCAGTTGCCCTTGCATTTCTTTCTGTCATTCCCCTCAGGGGAATCTGCTTCTATCCAACTCCGGATCCATCGACAAACGACTAAGCGTTGCTCATCGCATGCCCGCGCACTTGCTGCACCGCCGCCACAATGTTCGGATACGCCCCGCATCGGCAGATATTCCCCGCCATGGCATGCTGCACATCCTCATCCGTCGGCCCGATCGGCTCTTTCAGCAGTGCCACCGCCGACATGATCTGCCCGCTGGTGCAGTACCCGCACTGGTACCCGTCATGCTCCACAAACGCCGCCTGCATGGGATGCAGATTGCCCGGTTGTCCCAGGCCCTCAATCGTGGTCACTTCCTTGCCCGCAACCATCAC
>Ga0182030_10022975_pt1 | contig 11568 bp, 11 predicted proteins | sample 812S3MmetaG_FD_121299 | JGI IMG/M metagenome (GOLD analysis project Ga0182030, IMG submission 121299) | Permafrost microbial communities from Stordalen Mire, Sweden - 812S3M metaG (Illumina Assembly) | ecosystem: Environmental > Terrestrial > Soil > Wetlands > Permafrost | place: Sweden... | reverse complement strand
TTAATTTATTTGGGCAGCTCTAAAGAAACAAGGTAAAATATAATATCGAGCTATCACTATATAGTAATTTGCTAAAAACATTATTCGATTATTTCAGTCATTACACAGGGTATATTTTGGTAAAATATCATTAATGAAGAAATATTTTATCGGTATTGCAGTAACAATAACATTTCTAGCCTATAGTATAGTGCTACGCCATCAACACTCAGAAGCCGTGCTAGCACCAGCGTCGCTTGGCAATAATAGTTCAGCTAGCTCAACTCCCGCAACGACCACTAACCCTACTACTACGACCACTAACCCTCCTGTAGCCGCTCAGTATAAAGATGGCACCTTTAGCGGTAGCACTGAAAACGCTTTTTATGGAAATGTTCAGGTCTCGGCGGTTATTCTGGGTGGAAAGATTACTGACGTTAAGTTTCTCCAATCGCCCAACGAGAACCCGAATTCAATCTATATCAATCAACAGGCCATGCCATACCTCAAACAGGAAGCAATCCAGGCACAGTCTGCTAACGTCAACATAATAACCGGGGCTACATATACCAGCCAAGCGTTTATTCAGTCACTTACCAATGCGCTTAATCAGGCAAAACTGAGCTAGTGAAAAAAACTGAACTTATCATGGGTATGCCAATTACGGTCGAAGTTGTCGACAAATCTGGCGATGAATACTTAGTTATGGTATTTGACTACTTCAGGAAAATTGATGCCCGCTACAGTACCTATAAAAAAAACAGTGAAATATCCTTAATAAATAACGGCCTGCCAAAAGAAAAATGGAGCAAAGAAATGAAAACAGTTTTAGGTTTATGCGAGCAAACTCTTCAAGACACTTACGGCTATTTCAATATAAAGCACAACGGAAAGCTTGACCCGTCCGGTTTAGTCAAGGGTTGGGCTGTAGCCAACGCAGCCAATAGCCTTCTCAAAAAGAAAGTCGTTAACTTTTACATTGAAGCTGGCGGTGATATTCAAGCTCATGGCCATGATGCCAGTCATAATTCATGGACGGTCGGAATTAGAAATCCTTTTAATGTCAGTGAAATTATTAAGACTATAGTAATTAGTTCGGAAGGAGTTGCGACTTCAGGTACATATATCCGCGGGCAGCATATATATAATCCTTTCGACCCGGACATAGCTATCAGCCGGGTCAAAAGTCTGACGGTAATTGGCCCTAACGTTTTTGAAGCCGACCGATACGCTACAGCAGCATTCGCAATGGGCGAGAAAGGTATCGGGTTTATTGAGTCCAAAACGGGTCTAGAGGGCTACATGGTAACGGATGATAAACTGGCTACTTATACAAGTGGCTTTGTAAGGTATTTAGCCAATGTTTAAGCCCATTGATAAATTACTAAACCAAGTCACAATGTATCGGTTGTTGCTTTACTACTTGATAGGTTTAGTGGTTGCAGCGATAGGTTTAAGCTTGGCTGGTGATCTGCATTTCAGCGCCATATCGATTGCTGTCTCCACAGTATTACTGGTAGTTGTTTGTGGGGTAATCAATAAAGCATTTGCTACTATATTTCAAGCACCGACTAATGTCGAATCGGTTTATATTACCGCTCTGATATTAGCTCTAATCATAGCGCCATTCAGTAGCTATCAATCAGTTAATATAACCTTTCTTTTAGCCGCAGCCGGCTTAGCAATGGCCTCTAAGTATATCTTAACTTATAGAAAAAAACATATTTTTAACCCAGCCGCTATCGCCATAGCGCTAACTGCCCTAGGCCCACGCCAAAGTGCAAGTTGGTGGGTGGGTACAACCGCGCTGTTGCCTTTCGTGCTGATCGGCGGCATACTACTGGTCCGTAAAATTCGTCGTGGTCGCATGGTACTAACTTTTTTTGGATCGGTGCTCCTGGCAACTATCGTATATACCCTATTATCCAAAGGTAGAGTATTAACGGCACTACACAATACCCTATTTACTTCGGCCATGTTTTTCTTGGGGTTTGTAATGCTGACCGAACCGCTGACAACACCACCAACCGCCAAGAAACAAACATGGTATGCTTTACTAACCGGTATCTTATTCCCGCCGCAGTTTCATGTCTTAAGTCTTTATTCAACGCCCGAGCTGGCTTTAATAGCAAGCAATGCTTTTTCATTTATTATTAGCCCGAAAGTCAAGCTGTTTCCTACACTTAAGCAAAAAATCCGAATTACCCCCGACTCTGTCGATTTTATTTTTAATCCGAATCGTAAATTTGCCTACAAACCCGGGCAATATATGGAATGGACCTTGCCCCATGATAATACAGACATCAGAGGCAATCGTCGCTATTTTACCTTAGCTTCATCGCCAACGGAAGCGGACATAAGGATAGGCGTAAAGTTTTATGACCAAAGCAGTAGTTATAAGGATGCTCTCCTTGGTATAACGCATCAGACACCGATTGTTGCCGATCAAATTAGCGGTGACTTTGTGCTGCCTAAGGACAAAAAGCAAAAGCTTGTCTTTATCGCTGGAGGAATTGGGGTAACGCCATATCGTAGTATGGTAAAATATCTGCTCGATACCAAAGAAGCACGCTCCATAACAATGCTCTATTCGGTCAGAACGGTTGAGGATTTTGCCTATAAGGATGTTTTTGAGCAAGCTCGGCAAGAACTGGGGATGAACACCTTCTACATTATTACCGATAGTAACGCCAACGTTTCTGACGAACACGTTCGATTTGGTCGTATTAATGCCGATTTAATTAAAAAAGAAGTTCCAGACTATCGTCAGTGCATATTTTACATATCCGGTACTCAAGCCATGGTAACGGCAATGCAAAAAATATTAACCGATCTCTGGGTACCTAGTTATCGAATTAAATTTGATTATTTCTCTGGCTACGCCTAGATATGGTTTACGGCAAGTGACTTTGTAATAGAATTTATACCTGTAACTGTTTATCATATGTATATGCGTAGTAATCTAAAATAAGGTAGTTTGATATGTTTTGTGATTACTGCCACGGGTGGAGGACATTGCCGCAGTTTGTTCTAGATAAATTGTTGGTGTTGCTCGTGCTAGCCGGAGCCGTTTTTACGGTAATCCTAACCAGTCCACAAGCCAAAGTATATGCAGCTCCAGGCAACAATAGCTCATTAGCCCAATCAAACAACGGTTCACTTAACGTGGTTGGAAACCAGGTTCTTTCTGGTAGCGGGCAGTTATATATTCCTGAGGGAATTTCGGTTTATGGCGGTTTGGAAGACAAAAACTATATGGAGAATTTGCCCAATGATGACGCCCAAATTGTCGCCGCCGTCCAGTATTGGCACGCTAATACTATCAGGCTGCAAGTCGCGGAAAGTAATTTATTTACTCATTTCACACCCGGCAAAACATATAATGATAAATTTTTACAAGCAATAGTAAAACAAGTCGATTTTGCCCGAAGCTTAGGCACGGTAGTGGTTATAAATGACCAGACGGAATTTACGAGTAAAGTTCCCGGTCCGACAAAAGTGACGTCTAAATTTTGGGCGGTAATGGCTCAAACATTCGGCAATCAGCCATTCGTAATTTTTGACTTATTTAATGAGCCAAGACTTAATGGTGTAAGCAAACCAGCCAAACCACCATCTCCCTTTGCAACATTTCGTGTGATTAGTCCACTCAGGGTTAAAAGGTCTGGCGGACACAATTCTCAATTGAGCTCAATTAATATTTGGAATATATGGAAAAACGGCGGTCGATTTAACGGTGTCTCTTACATTGGTATGCAAACGTTAGTGAATCAAGTCAGGGGCTACGGCGTCAATAATCTTATATGGATAGAGGGGCCTAATGAAGCCAGGGTATTGCCAAGCGGCAGTTATCTTATTAAAGGTAGTAATTTAGTGTACTCTATCCATCATCCAAATCTGAACAATCCGTCAAGTTGGAGCCAAATCAGCAACCTATCAAGCATCGCGCCCGTCGTAGATGGTGAGTGGGCCCAATATGCTTCGACTTGGGCTGAATGCTATTCCCGGGCGTATACTAATGCGCCTAGATACTTAAATTTTCTGCTTAAATATAACGTCGGCGTTATTGCTTGGTCTCTGCAAGCTAATTCACTGGTACGTGGAAACATTTTTAAACAGCCCCATAATACCAATATCGTATCTGATCCTAAGAATGCCGCCGATCTTAAGATGCCAACCAAACTATCAAAAAACTACTCTTGTGGTGATGAGTATGGTCAAGGTGTCGGCCAACTGCTTCAGTCATATTTTGACCAATATGGCGCTCGCTATAAACCGGTAAATTCCTAGCAGCAGTGACATAAAAATTTCAGTTCATTGATTTAAAACTGCCATAACGACGCAGTCAATATATTTAAGCTAAAAAACTTTATGATTTTCGCTGTTTTAGTTTTATTGCCGTCTGGGCCTCTTCAAGTTTGTCGATTATGCTTGTAATATCTTCTACGACGTTAATAATGTAGGCCAGTTCCCCATTAGTACTTAAGACGGGCGAATTTGTAATCCGCCACCATCTATTCGTGAAATTTTCATTATTTCGTATTGGCAGTTTAAGATCGTAACGCTGCACAGGTAAAGTGTGCGTCGTTTTGTATTTAATCACATGCTCAAAAGAGGCTTTAACTTTCTTTTCGCCTCCCGCTTTTGCGGTATGGCTATTCTCGGGGAACACATCGAATATATATTTGCCGATTAATTCTCCCTTTTTATTCAATGTCAATTTATAGAAGTTATCTGTAGCTGCCACGATAATCATGTCGGGGTTCATTACCAGTAAGGCGGCAGGTAACGATTGAAAAACAGTGCTTAAGCTAAAAGCTTTGGTTCCCATAGTAATTTTATTCGCCGTTAACAATAGAAATTATATACTAATTTGTTAAAGACTTAAAATTGAGCGGTCCGCGAATTGCTTAAAGTGCCTTATAGCTAGTCAGATTTGATTAACGAGAAATTTTACCGCTGTTACTTTTTACGGGCTTGATGTACTTACGGACTTTTTGGTGTGGCTAAAAGAATGGCCACGCCGGGCAATGATAGTCAGGGTAACTATAGCTACCAGTGAGATCAAAATGATAGTCAGATCTGCCACATCGAATCGAGCTTTAGACAAGGCACGAAGCGGTTCGGCGGCTGGTATCATCCATTTAAAGTAGTACGCTTGCAAGTAAGTCAGTATACAAATAATACATACCATCGCGACGCTATGAAGAATTACGCGCCGGAATAGTTTCCCTTCTTTATTCTTGAGTTTGGTGGCAGCAGCGGCTACCGCCACATTTTGGGGAGAAATCATTTTAGCGGCCACGCCGCCAGTACTATTAGCTGAGACGGTCAGAACCGGGTTTATACCAAGTGAGGTGGCAGTGTGAGCTTGTACGCTACTGAATAAGGCATTAGACGAAGTGTCGCTGCCGGTAATAAGAACACCCAGCCAGCCCAATAAAGGAGCTACTAACGGGAATACTCTACCCGCATTTGACAATGCCCGGCTTAATGTGGCAGACATACCGGAGAAGTTAGCGACATAGGCAAAACCGACTATTGACGCAATGGTGATTAACGGACGGCGTAGTTCCCGAAGAGTCTGGCCGGCAACACGAATCACATGCTTGAATGGCATTCGCATTAAAACAGCCGAAAGAAGCGCCGCTAGAAAAATAGCCGTACCAGCAGCAGATAACCAAGCAAAACTATAAGTAACATCTAAGGGGTGACCAGCCACACTGATGCCGTGATTTAATGGGCCGAAGGGTATTTTAATCGTGTAGCGAGCTAACAGAGACTGGGTACCGGAAAACGCCCAATTAGCGATAAAAACGATCAAGAGCAGGAACGGCGTCCAAGCCCTAATCAGGACCGAAAAACCAGGCATGGATGGAGCGCGGGCCGAGGCCGAGGCTTTTTCATGTGGAAATCGCCAAACAGTCTTTGGCCGCCATACAAACAATAGTCCTATTAAACAAAGCATTGATACGACCGAGGACAGAATATCAGGCAGTGACGGGCCCAGATAACTAGATGTCAAGAACATGGTTACAGCATAAGCGCCACCGGTAACTATTATTGCCGGCCAAATTGCTTTGGCGCCTCGCCAGCCGGCTATTATTACGACTAGCCAAAGCGGCACAATTAAAGCAATTAATGGCAATTGGTGCCCAATCATCCGACTCAAGGAGTTAGCGTTTAAATTAGTCAGCTGGCTGGCCGTAACCACCGCGATGCCAATTCCGCCGAAAGCTACTGGGGCAGTATTAGCTAGTAAACAAATTGTGGCGGCATAAATAGGTACGAATCCTAGGCCGATTAAAATTCCGGCAGTAATGGCTACTGGCGCACCAAAACCGGCCGCACCCTCTAAGAATGCACCAAAGCAGAAAGCGATTAGTAATGCCTGCAAACGGCGATCGTTTGTAATGGTCTCAATACTCTGGCGTACGACACCGAAGCTACCGCTAGCAACGCTCAGGTTGTATAAGAATATAGCCGCCAATACAATCCAACTGATTGGCATTAGGCCATCGATAACACCATATAAACCGGACAAACCGGCTAGCTTTACTGGCATACCATATACAAAAATGGCAATTATGAGAGCTGCCGCTAAAGTTATCAGGGTGGCCAGATAGCCAGCCACTTTACGGCTTAATAGCAAACCACCCAAAATCAAAATAGGAGCCGCTGCGATTAGCGACGACCAAAGTAAACTATGTAACGGGTCAACGGGCTGGGGCCACATCGAGATATTTATTATTTATCACCATAAGCATTTTACTAGAACCGGGCAGTTCATTAAAGGTTAATCTATAATAAATCGTTATTTTGTCTTTACTGTGCAGTATACTTAGCTGTTAAAGTGCCAAAATACCTAATTAAATCGTAAAAAGTATAATTAACCGCATTTTGTTACTATTAAATTTGTGAATACTATCGTTCCCCTACTTTTAGTTGGTCTGTCGGTTGGTTTGGGCAACTTTGCAGCATCGATAGCTATTGGGCTAGGCGGTATCAGCAAGGCGCTGAGAGTAAAGATTGCGGTTGTTTTTGGGCTGTTTGAAACCGGTATGCCGATTTTGGGCTTAATCGTTGGGCATAAAGTTTCGGGTGTTTTAGGTAACAATGCCAGTATTATTGGCGGATCTTTACTGGTTTTAATGGGAATATACCTTATATTTAGTGCTCTACATTCAACTGATAGTAAGGAAGTTAAATTAGCTTCCCAGGGCATCGGTAAATTGCTACTGGCTGGTTTGTCTTTAAGTATCGATAATCTGGTGGTCGGTTTTGGGCTGGGCACTCACCATGAATCTTTGTGGCTGGCGGCGATGGTGATTGGCCTGACCAGCGTGGTGCTAGCGTTATTGGGGCTGGAGCTGGGCAGCCGGCTGGGCCGCAAGATAGAAGAATTCAGCGAGGTGTTTAGCGGTGTCGTATTAATAGCTGTGGGAGTAATTATTGGTTTTAAAATTCTGTAATCAATTAAGTTTTATTAATTTAAAATCTATATGAACTTTATCGGGCATCATGAAGTTGCCCGTAAATTAGCCGGTAACGATGAAGACCGGGCTTATTTTTTGGGCGCCATGTTACCTGATTTTATTGGCATGTTCGGGGTACGTAAGACCGAGGGGCAAATGGTTAGTAAACGGTTAATCGCCGGAATGAAACTTCACCAGGCTACCGACACAGTATTTGATGACGAACAAGCGCCCATTTTAAAACTGCAAAGAGCCATGATTGTTTCTTTTAGGGAGTTTATGACGAAGTGGCAGGCCGTTCAATGTGCCAGGGTCGGCAAAGACGTTTTGTTCGACGGTATATTTTTCAAAAACGAAGCCGCCATGGCCTCGTATAAGCAAACAATGCGTTTGGCGGCTATGGGGGCGGTTGGTATTGCCGGGGTGGCTGAACCGGCTGACCGATGGCTGGCCGGTATAGCACATCTTGAGGCAGCCGGGTCGCCGGATTTTAGTGACCCAAAAGTTGTCGCGCGATGCTTGCACAAAAGGCTGACCGGTACGCCAACAAACTTTGATGAAGGTTTGATTACAAGATTAGCTTGTTCCCTGGAAGAGCACCAAGCCACCGTGATGGAAATTGGAGGGGCCGTGACGGCTGCTACCGTGGCTCAATTGCGCAGTTTTAATTCACTGGAGTCCAGTGACAGCACAAGTTCGGGTCAGCTGGTTACGGCGCTACGGGTCTAATATAATATCGCATCGGTCAGCTTAACGGCTGTTGTTTTTGCAGATCCACAATAGCTTTTGCCCATCGCATGTTTTTAGTATAATTCTGCTGCGTCGATAGTTCGCTGGCGCTTCTTTCGGCTGTTTTAATGCGAATGCCTTTCAAGCATGTAATTCGTGTGACCACCAGGGATCGTCGAGGTACCCACCGTGTTTGATTGATTCGAAGCCGCTTGATTTTAAAATTGACACTACCCTTATAGCCATGAATTTATTTAATTCTTCTAACCCATCAAATAATTGTTGTTCCTCGGGTGATTTTGGCGTTGGTTTAAATTCCCCAGTAGATAATGGCGGCATATTTTCCTCCAAATGCGTATTACTTTTTGTACGCTGATAATATAAATACTGCAACCATAATCAGTTTAGTCGGCTATATTAAAGTTAACTATTCCTAGAGCTGGAGTGCCCAAAATGGAGTTAATGCGGGCAGAATAAGTGCAAGGTAAGCTTAACTGTGCTATAGTATAGATAAGCAAGTGGTTACTATAGCCTTACCGTTGTCATAATTAGTTCTTAAAAAAAACTTACTATCATCGCGGTCAGATAAATATGACGCGAGCGATATTAATTAAAAGAAAGAAAATATATGGCAATGAAACTATATGTAGGTGGTCTCGCGTACAGCGTTACCGAACAAGAACTAGAAGCATTATTTGCTGAGTTTGGTAAAGTTACTAGCTCGGCGGTCATCAAAGATCGTGACAGTGGCCAATCTAAAGGCTTTGGCTTTATTGAAATGGCAGATGATACTGAAGCCAAGGCGGCAATGGCTGCCCTGAACGGCAAAGAAGTCAGTGGCCGATCTATTATGGTCAATGAGGCTCGTCCCCAAGAAGATCGACGCTCAAGTGGCGGCGGCTTCCGTAAATCTTATTAGAATAGTCCCATAAAAAGTTAATAGTAGAACAGACTAGGATATCCAAGTTCGTTTGGAGTAATTTAATTATGGTAAAAAATCATAAACATATTGAGATAGTTCGTCCCACTATCAAGGGGCTTAGCTCTATGAGTAGTGCTTCGTGTGACTCTATATTCGATGTTTTAAATAAGCATTTCGACGAAGTTGGGGTTACGATTGTAAATAATTCGGCAGACCTTGGAGACCTTATAGAAAGCTGCCCGGATCTTGTCTTTTTAGGCATGGAATTTATTCCGACTGATTCTGCCCTTGGCCTCGCAGATCCTAATAGGATTTGGCTTAGTGATATCCTTGATAGTTATGGGATTTCGTATACCGGCTCAAGCCAAAGGGCTCATGAGCTTGAGCGCAACAAACATTTGGCTAAACAGCGGGTCTTGGATGCCAACCTAAAAACTTCAGCTTTTTGCGTAGTTAAGCAGAATCAATCATTGGATATGATTAATGTGCCTCTAGACTTTCCGTTGTTCATTAAACCAACCGATCGAGGCGGCGGTCTTGGTGTCGATAGTGATTCGGTAGTTCACGGCTTTGATCAATTACGCACAAAAGTTCACTCAATTACAACCACATTTCGATCAGACGCACTCATAGAAGAGTATCTACCGGGCCGTGAGTTTAGCGTCGCCATACTAAAGTATAAGAACTCAGCTGGTTACTTAGCAATGCCAATAGAGTTAGTTGCGCCAGCCGACAAAAACGGAAGCCGTTTATTAAGTGGTCAAGTTAAATCAGAAAACGTTGAACAAGTTCTGGAAGTTACCGATACGATAGTTAGATCTAAGGTAATCACGCTTGCCCTAGCCGTTTTTGACGCCTTGGGCGCCCGCGATTATGGACGCATAGACATTCGCCTTGACAATAATGGTACACCGCACTTTCTGGAAGCTAATCTTATTCCTAGTTTAATAAGTGGCTACGGTTCATTCCCTAAGGCGTGCCTGTTAAATATTGGCCTTGATTATGAACCCATGATAATGACGATAGCTAACCTGGCTTTGGCTCGTAATGTAAATGAAATCGTAGATGTTCCTGAGCTCGTAATGATGAGTAGCTCAGTTTTACAATCCTCTGAAATTGTTTTCGCGGCGGCTTAAATTAGATTAAGCGTGCCGCTAACTGCGGGCTTTAGCCCGTAGCAGGAAGCAAGGAAGCCTCGGACTTTAGTCCGAGGTAGTTCACTAGATGTAAGATAACGGGTCAATGATAAGCAAAACCAGCTAAGGCGGCGGTCGAGTGTCGTCGATTTGAGATCAGACTAGTTACTGCAACGCTAAATCGTACTCTTTACTGGCCAGCTCCACCAGTCGGCCCAAAATCGGTCGAACTGCTTCCCGCCTCTTGTCTACTGCCTGAAGCTCTGATTCTAATGAATTAACGGCCGGCCTGACGTCGGCGTTTTGAAGGGCTTGATATTCGGCCGTGTTGGCAATTTGATTAGCGTCAAGTATTTCATTGTCAAGCCTCGGCGCCAGATCTTTCGTCTTGGGGATCCAGGCCGGCGAAATAAAGCCGTCCAAAACCTTACTGGCTCGCTGTTGAAAGCTGGTAACATGTAGCCGCGAAGCGGCATAACGATCAGATATCTCAGCGGCGGGCGTTAGGCCAAAGACCGAAAGATCCCGCAACATGGCTTCGTCGGCATATTGGACGCGCCCGAGATTACCTAGATGTGATGTCATGGCCTCAATCTCTACGGCGGTGCTATCGAACATGTTCGCATCAGCCAGCAGCATGTCATCCTTGACCATTTGGGCCAGATGATAATAAATCGGGGGATACAGCCAGTCAGCCTGACTTCTATGGAGGTTGAATCTTAGCTCATCCAGAATATCGGTACTGCCGACCGTCCACCAACCGTCCGAAGCGGCATCACCGCTGTCGGCAAAAAACGAATTGGCAAAGCCGGTGTTGGCTGGCCGTTTGGAGGTAGTGACTCTTTTGATCCCCGGCGCTTTAGTAGGTGCTAAGTCTACCACCTTACCGCTTCGTCCCTTAACGGTTAGCTCAGTACTGTCTTCGAACCCCTTAACGCTACCGCTCCAGACCTGCCGTTCATTATCTACTAACTGGTATGAATAGCGGGCGCCGGTTTGGCTGATTCTGGCTAGAGCAATACTGGCAACCACCAGTTCATTGTCCGGCTTTTCGGCAACATTAGCCCAGCTGACAATTTCACCGGCTTGCTCAGGCGGGAATTCTTTAACTACAACCGTTTCGCCTCTAGACATTAATTCCTCGCTTTACTTAAAGCACATAGACACAGTTAGCTTAATGGTTTCTAGTAAGTTTAGCAACCATAAATAGTTTGGTTGGCCACAGTGGATGGTCTTCTGACTAATATGATTGAATATCAAACTGCCGCCAGAATCCAATAGTTGTATAATTAGCTTTTAGTGAGATGATATATGAAAGGAGTCAAAG
>Ga0182030_10022974_pt1 | contig 11568 bp, 9 predicted proteins | sample 812S3MmetaG_FD_121299 | JGI IMG/M metagenome (GOLD analysis project Ga0182030, IMG submission 121299) | Permafrost microbial communities from Stordalen Mire, Sweden - 812S3M metaG (Illumina Assembly) | ecosystem: Environmental > Terrestrial > Soil > Wetlands > Permafrost | place: Sweden... | reverse complement strand
CGGAAGCGCGCCACGGATTCGTCCGGCGAAATTCCGAAGCGGCGAAATTCATGGGGGAGGAACGCTCGCGCGAAGCCGACGTCGAGCCGGCCATTGGAAATCGCGTCGAGCATGCCGATCTCGCCGGCAAGTTTAAGCGGATGGTTGAAGACCGGCAAGACGGCCCCGGTTACCAAGCGCACCCGTTTCGTGCGGGCGGCCGCCGCGGCTAAAAAGACGATCGGGCTTGGGCTATAACCGCCGTAGGGCGTGAAGTAATGCTCGACCGTTCGGACGTGCGAGTATCCGAGCCCGTCTGCCGCCTCGGACAACGCGAGACAGTCGCTGAAATAGTCCGCTGCCGAGCGTTGCTCCGGGCCGACGGCCGGAAAAAATTGAATCCCAAATTGCACGATGTCGTCTCCGTTTATGCCCGCAGCCGAGCTGGAAAAAGGCGGCTCGCGTTACCGCGTTCGATGGCAGCGAGCTGAGACTCGCTTAGCCCTGCGTTCCGTAGACCCTGCGTCGTATAGCTCATTTCGACGAACGGAAAGTCGCTGCCAAAGAGCACGTTGGACGGTTCGGCAAACGCCAGCACCGCGGCTAACGTTGGCGCACTTACAGAAAGTGCAACGTCGTAGAATTGCTTCTTCAAGAGCGCCAGCGGAGGCTCGGGGAACGTCAGGTCGCGACGCGTCATCGCCTGGCGCGTAACCCGGTCGGCGAGCATCGGCATCGTCCCGCCGCCGTGCGGGAAAATAAACCGGATCTCGGGGAAGCGCGAGAACGCCCCCGCGAACAAGAGGCTAACGATCCCGCGCGTCGTGTCGATCGGATACTCGATCGTCGTGAAGGGCACATACGAGATCAAGTTGCGGCAGCAATTGCCGACGGTCGGGTGCACGAACACGACGGCTTTGCGCCGATTCAACTCTTCGAAGACGGGCGCAAATGACGGATCGCCCACCCACTTGTCGCCATAGTCGCTGAGGAGTACCACACCATCGGCATGCAGCACGTCGAATGCGTACGCGGCCTCAGCTAGGCTACCGTCGAGATCCGGTAACGGCAGCGACGCGAACGAGCCGAAACGGCCCGGATGCTCGCGACCAAGATTGGCGGCGTACTCGTTGCACGTGCGTGCGAGGCGCCGCCCCGCGGCATTGTCGCCCCACCAAACCCCAGGCGTCGATATCGATGTGAACGCCGTGTCGATCCCGAGTTGATCCATGCGTTCGAGACTTTGCTGCGGCTGCCATCCGAGAACGTTCGGCGTCTCCCCAACGTCGGCTAACCGGTTACTCGCACGAGCCGCAGCGAGGTAGTCCGGCGGGAGAATGTGCTGATGAACGTCGACGTTGCGCCGTTGCGAGGACGCTTGCGCGTTCGCCGCACGCGGCAGGCAGGCAAGAGCGGCAGCGCCGGCTGCCATGGCGAGAAACGTGCCCCGGTTGCCGTCGACTCCGTTTCCGCAGGTCACGATGGGGCGCCGCCCGGCTTGCTCACCGGTACCCACCAGTCTTTCTGCGCATCCCACTTCGTGATAATGACCGACTGCTCGTTGAGACCGCGCTGCGGAACCTCGCGGAAGTCGTAGCGACCCATTGCGCCCGCATAGCCGTGCAGGGTTGAAAGATACTCTTTCGCCTGCGCCGCCGTCACGTTGAAGCCGTACTTCTTTATGGCGCCGATGATCAGCCAGCCCGGATCCCACGTGGTTGCCGGAATGCCGTCGGGTTTCACGCCGAGTCCCGCAACCGTTTTGTTGAAGAGCACCGCCTGATCGCGCACACCCTTGTCGGTGATCGCCTCGATCGCGAGCGGCGGCTGATCGGGGAAGAGCAACTCTTTCGGCAAGAACGCGGCGTACTGTTTCATCGCCGCATACGTCGAATTTCCGTTCGAAGTGAACACCGGCACATCGAGGCCCGAGTCGGAAACCGCATGCACGCCGGTGCCGAACGGCGTGCCGACGCATAAGAGCATCAACACCTGAGGATTGGCGGCCTTGATGCGGGTAAGTTGCGCGGATGCCGAAACATCGGTCGGACCAAAGTGCTCGCGCGCTACGACCGTGAAATCTTTGTTCGCCGGCAGCGCGAGGGCGGCGTCGGTGCCACGCTCTTGATCTTGACCGCTCGCATCGGTCGCAGCCAGGATAGCGATGCGTTTGAGCCCGCGCTGATGCAGGTAGCGCAAGCCGGCCACGAGCGTCACATCGGACGACACGTTCGCAGAAAACACCCAGCTGTCCGGCGCCGGATGAATGCCCGGCGTTAGGCAATAGACGAGCGGACCGTTGGCCACAGTCGGCAGGACGGAGGAGCAGGTCGCGGTCGATGAGGGACCGAGGATGAACGGCGTACCCTTCGACGTCAGCGCGTTTGCAAGTTGGAGGCTCGTCTGGGGACTCGAGCCGTCATCTTGATACACGAACTTGATCTGCCGGCCGTTCACCCCGCCCGCAGCATTGGCAACTTGTTCGACGCCTTGCAGACCCGCTTCCGAACCCTTCCCGATGAACGCATACAAACCGGTCAGCGAAAGGATCACCGGGATCTCGTAGGGATCCGCGGCACGGGCGGGGCCGGCCACACTCGAAGACATCACCGCGACGGCAATGAAGATGGCGCAGGCGCGCAAAGCACGTCGTAAATTCATGGTCACTTCCTAGTGCGCTGTAGCGACGTTGGCGTATTCGTTCTCGAGGGTGCGCCAGCGGCGCCCCACTTCTTCTGCACCGGCGAGGTATTCATCGGGCACGCCGATGTAGGGCGGCCGGCACGGTCCGGGATCGATTAGGCCGGCGGCGCGAAAGCGCTCGTGACCGAGTTGGATGCTGTAGTTGATGAAGCGTGCAAAGTCGCCCGATGGAAACATCGTCTCGATCGCCCAGTTGGCCTTATCGTGAAGCACCAGGGCAGCGGGCCAATCGCGCGCGAGGATGGCACGACCCAGCGCCGCAATCGGCGAGGGCGCACAGGCAACCGCGCCCGACCAGCAGGCCAACGCCAAATCGGGCACGATTTGCGCGATCGGATACCACTCCGTTTCGAGCGGCAGGATCCGGATATTGTTGCCGACGGTGCGCATATCGGCTTCCAGTTGCGGGCCACCGACGTGTTTGGCCGCAACGATCTCGGGGATCGCGGTCAGTTGAGCATAGACGTCGTTCGAAATCTTGCCCTTGAACGCAAGCGGGTTGTCGTAGACGACCAGCGGCACGCGCGGAAGCGCCTCGGCGATATCGCGGTAATAGCGCACGATCTGTTTGTCGTCGAGCGCAACCCACATCGGACGGCCGACGAAAAGACCGTCGGCACCGAGCCGCACGAGTTCGCGGCCACGTGCGATCGTATCCCGCGTGTTGAGGGTCGTCACGCCGGCAAAGACGGGGCGCCTCCCAGCGGTCGTCTGCACGACGCAGTCGATGAAGGCTTGCAACTCGGGCCACGTCAGCGTCGAGCATTCGCCGAACGTGCCGGTGGTCATGATGATATCGATGCCGGCCTCAATCACTGCGCCGATCATCTTCGCCGATTCCGGCAAATTCACGGTCGATTCGGCGTCCCAGCGTTCGGCATCGGGCGTGGCAGGGGTCGGCACGATGCCGACCACGCCGCAGATATCGGAAGCGGTGAGTTTCATGGTCGGATCTCCCTAGAGCGGATAGATCAGCGAACTGAGGATCACGTTGCCGTCGTAGACGCAGAGCTTTTCGGCAAAACGAAAGCCGCCGCTCGCGCCCTCGCGGACGACGAGATCGATGTAACGGCCGATTGCAAAGAGGCGGGATTCAGCTTCGACCTGGCTCTCACCAACCAGAAAATTGGCTTGCGTGCGATAGCCGGCGGATGTCTCTTCCAAAACGCGAACGCCGCTTACGAAATGCCGCATCTGGCGCGGCGCGAACATGCTCGTCTCGCGAATCGCCATAATGCGATCGCGCATCATGCCATGACCTTCGCACGACATCGTCGGCCAGAGCATGTTGCGCTCGTAGTTTTCGCGCGCGACGATCCGGTAGAGCGCGTCTTCGGTAAAGAACTCGGGCCAGCGTTCGAGTTCATCATCGAGGGCCGCGCCGTAGGCATCGTAGAGCTCGAGCAGCTCGAGCTTGAGTTCCATGCTGGGCGGCGCGATCACAGGCCCATCACCGAGCGGTAATACTTTTGCATCGAGCGCAGCGGCGCTTCGGTGGCCGTATACTCGGCGCTGTCCGTCCCGAAGCCGCCCATCTCGACCACGCCGGCACGTTCGGGGAAACGCTGCACGCCGCGCTGCGCCATCTCGATCACTTCCGAGTCGTCGATCGACACGAGGCCGGAGGGTCCCATCAAGTTCGCCTGCATGGTGCGTCGCCGGATCATCGCCGCGTCGTCTGAGGCATAGCCGAAGTTCGTCCAATGCAGCTCGAACTCGGTCGGCCCGCGTGGAACGAGCTGGCGCACCGCCAGCGCGTTGAGGTTTTGCTGCAGGATGATGTTCGGCCAAATCGTCTGCATGACGAGCGTATGCGGCGGCGGAAACTCATGCAATGGCTCGAGCATTTGCGTGCCCGCAAGCGTGAGCGATTTACTCGCAGCCGCGATCTCTTTCGTCGCCTCGGGGTCGATCTCGCCGCCGCGCCGCGACGTGAACGCACCGTGCTTACCATCCCGGTCGAGAATGGCGCTGCTCGGCTGATCCGCGCGATTTAACGAGAGCTGAACGAGGAACACGTGCAGGAGCGTCGCGTGATATGGGTCGCGCAGGTTCTCGATCATCAGCTTCCAGTTGCAGCGGATGCGCTGACGCCAGTAGCCGAGAACGCGTAGTTCGCGACCGTCGAACATCCGGTCGAAGTACGGTAGAATCTCACCGAGGTAATCCTCGATCGACTCCATCGTCGGATCGTACGAGGCAAAGATCACGCCGTTGTGTTGCGCGACGAAGAGTTTGTTCAAGCCGTGATCTTTGAAATCGAAGTCCGCAGGCAGTCCGCCTTCGCCCTTGATCCCCTTACGGAACGGAACGCCGAGCAAATTTCCCTTGAGATCGAACGACCATTGGTGATACGGGCATTGAAACGTCTTGGCGTTGCCGTGCGGCTGCGAACAGAACGCGACGCCGCGATGCGCGCAAACGTTCTCGAGGACGCTTATCTCACCGTCTTTGGCGCGTGCGACGACCACCGGGCGATCACCGACCCATGTCTGCTTGAAGTCGCCGGCGTTCGGAATCTCCGCTTCGAGCGCGACATAATTCCACGCGTGCCCGCGGAAAATGCGCTCTTGCTCCCGCTGATAAATAGCGGGATCGGAATACCAATCATAGGGGATGGATGACCACGGCGGCGCTTGCAGTTCCACGGACACTCCGGCTCGGGCGGGCAAAGACGGTTTCATCTAGTGTGCCTGACCTTGAAAGATATGTCCAATACTCGTTTATTGCGGTATTGAGACTTTCAACGTCTGAATTGCCGGGTTCTGTTGGAGTGTGCGCCGGGCGGACCGCACGAATTCAGCCACCAGGGGCGAGGCCGCAGCGGCATTCCAATACATCGACATGCCCGGCTCGATCCACCGGACAGGCTCGATCGCCCGGTAGGCGACCCCCGGGAAGCGGAAGACATCCCACGATTGCGGCACCAGGGAGATCCCGCGACCGGCCGCGACCAGACCGATGATCGTTTCCGCATCGGCACCGTGGTAGACGATATCCGGCTCGATGCGCAGATCGTGCAGCACCGCGATGATGCCGTTTTGGAGTTGCGATCCCGACGTGCGTGAGTAAAGCAGCAACCGCCGATCGCGCAAATCGGAAAAGCGCAGCTTAGGTTTCTTCGCAAACGGATGATTCTCGGAAACAGCGAGTACGAGGCGTTCGCGCCACAAGAACTGTTCCCCGAACGCTTCTTCCTTGTGCCCGGCCGAGAAGAAGCCGACGTGAACGTGTCCTTCGCGCAGCGCTTCGATCTGCGTAACCGCCGGCATCGGGCGCACGTCCAAGGCAACGTCGGGATGGGATTCTTGAAAATCGTGCATGAGGTGCGGCAGCGCCCCCGCGCCCATCGCACCGCTGACGAAGGTCACGCTGAGGTGACCGCGCTCGCCCGACGCGACGGCACGCGCACGCTCGACGGAGGCGGTGACGTGCGCCAGCAGCTGCCGGCTCTCGGCGAGAAACAATTCGCCGGCCGGCGTGAGCCGGAGCTTGCGCGTCGTGCGCTCGAAGAGCGGCACGCCGATCTCGCGTTCGAGTTGACGCACTTGCTGGCTCAACGACGGCTGCGCCGTATGCAGGGCCTCCGCCGCGCGGCCAAAGTGGCCGTGTTCGGCAACCGCAACGAAGTAGCGGATGTGGCGGAGCTCCACCCGCTACGGTGCGGGCTTCGTTGACGCGAACAGATCGGTAGCCGGAAACGACGCCGTTATCGCGCCGAATTTGGCCGCGCTATCGATCACCGGCTGAAAGAGTGCCGGATCGAGTTGCTCGGTGTAGATGGCCCGATGCATGTTGCTGGGGTAGTCCGCCTTCGCTGCTTCGCGCAGGATTTGAAGCGATTCGGTCTGGTGCGCGTTTGCCCAGCGCGCCGTCTGCTGCATTACGGCGAGGAACTTCTTGACCGCGTCAGGGTGCGCCGCCGCCCAGGCCCGGGTCGTGAACCAAGCGCCGACCTGCCAACGTTTGCCGATGGCATCGTAGGGCGTCGCCAAAATGCGGAATTTTCCGGTCGCGAGCGCAGCCCCCAATGCCGGCTCCGCCGACATCGCCGCATCGACGCGATGATTGATCAGCGCTTCGCCGGTGAGGCTGGTCGGAATCTCAATCCAGCGTACGCTGCGGAAATCGCCACCATATTTGTCGAGCCACGCATCGCCGCCGATCTGCGCGATATTGAGGATGCCGTTCGTGCCCATCGTTTTGCCATTGAGATCTTTGGCGGTCTTGTAGGGCGAGTCGATCAGCGTGACCAGGACCGTCGTCGGCGATGCCGACGAGTACGCTCCGGCCGGTGCGAGCACGACGAAGGGCAGCTTTTTCTCGTGCGCCGTCGCAATCGAGACAACGTTCGACTGTCCGATATCGGCCGCGCCGCCGGCGATGGCTAGCGCAATGGCAGCGCCGTTATCGATCCCTTGAATTTCTACGTCCAAGCCGGCTTGTTTGAAAAAGCCCATCGCCTGCGCGTAGTAGACTTCTCCGCCGATATCGATCGGTGTCGATGCGATGCGGATCGTCGTCAGCTCCGTTTGCGATGACGCACCGTCGCCGGCGGCGAGGAGCATCGTAAGCGCGAGCGCGGGCAGCAGAAAAGCGCGTCGGATCTTCATGGAACGCCTGCCTTCAAACGGGAGTGCTGACGAGTTGCGGCGCTCGCGCGGAACGCAGCACCGCGAGAATTTCTTCGGCGATCGGCGAGTAGCGCACCTGATGGCGCCGGAACAATGCTTCGAAGCCATCCGCGCGCTGGGCTTTCTGGCCCTCGAGCGGCAAGACGATCAGACCGTTCCGGCCGGGATCGCGAATGACGTTCTTCGGATCGTGCCCGTCCTCGATGCGCTTGAGTTCGCGCAAGAGCATGCGGCGGTAAAGCGTTATCCCGCGATCGGTCGACCCGAGCGACTCGCGCGAACGATCGGCGATCGCACCTTGCGATACCCACGCCATGATATCTTGGCCGTGAATCGAGTCGAGCATGAAATCGCCGTTGGGTTGGAAGATCGGCGTCTCGTATTCGTGCACGCGGTCGAGCAGATGCGCGGGCGCTTCCGCGCCGTTCGGCAGCACGAACGCCCCGAACCAATAGTGTTTCGTGTGCGTGTCGTCGATCGGTACGCGAAACTGGAAGCGATACTCATGCCACGCGGGCGATGCGTTGCCGATTGCGAGCGTGGTGGGAAACACGACCGGGTGGCCGATCTTCCAGTCGTCGTCTTCTTCCGTATGGCCCTCGAGCACGCGCCGCTTGACGATGCCGTACTCAAATTCATCGAAGCCGATCTTAACGTGCCGCTGCGTGAACGACACCTTGAGGCCTTCGCTCTCTTTGATGAATTCGAAAAAGTGTCCGTGCAGCCACTCCGTGTGGACCGCATCGAGCGAGTTCTCCATGATCTGCAGCCAGTTGCACGGGATCACCGCGCTGCCGAGAATGCGGATCGTGCCTTCGGCAACGAGACCGTCGAGCCGAGGAATGAGCGGCGCCGGCAACGGCCCGAGATAGGCCCACAAGAGACCGCCGAGTTCGCCCACGAGATACGCCGCCGGCGTGCGCCCGCGCAGAAACGACTCTTCGATCAGGTCGTAGCCGCCGGCGCCGTTGCGCGAGAGCACGAGATTTTCGCCGAGTAGACGCACGCGCTTCGCCCGCAGCTCGAGCATTTCACCGCTCGTGCTGATCGGCTGCCAGTAGCGGCGCATGAGCGCGCCCATGCGCGTGCCGGGACCGATGCGGGTGAGAAGTTCGTTCTCTTCGGGCGTAACCACTAGGCGATGCTCGCCGGTTCGCGCGTCTCGCGACGGGCTTCGCGCGCTTGCGCAAACACGGCGATGATCTCTTCGGCGATGGGCGAGAAGATCGACATGTGGCGCCGGAAAAGACTCTCGAAGCCGTCGCCGAGCATGTCTTTGTTGCGCTCGATCGGCAATTCGATGTACTCGTTTTGGGCCGGATCGCGAATCACGCCCTTGGGATCGCCACCGGCTGCCGCTACGGCCATCTCGCGCTCGAGCATCTTGCGATACATCGTCACGCCGCGATCGGTACTCCCCAAACTCTCGAGCGTCCGGTCGGCAATTGCGCCTTGCGTGGTCCAGGCCATGATGTCTTGACCGTGGATGTACTCGAGTAAGTAGCTGCCGTCTTCAGCGACGATCGGTGGCTCGTAGAGCGGCACGTCGTCGAGCAAGTGCTGCGGCACGACCGATCCTTCCGGCGGCACGTAGGCGTGATACCAGTAGTGACGCGTGTGCGTATCGTCGACCGGCACGCGGATTTGAAACGTGTACTGCTGCCACAAACCACCGCCGCTGCCGACCGAAAGAATATTCGGGAACACCACCGGATGGCCGACTTTCCAATCATCGGAATCTTCCGACTGGCCTTCCATCAAACGCCGCTTGATGATGCCGTATTCGAACTCATCGAAGCCGATCTTCGCGTGGTGACGCGCGATCGCGACCTTTACGCCGTCGCCTTCTTTGATAAACTCGTAGAGCAGCCCGTGCAGCCATTCGGTGTGCACGGGGTCGAGCGAGTTCTCCATGATCTGCAGCCAGTTGCACGGGACAACCGCCTCGCCGACGTGGCGGATCGCGCCGTCGGCGACGAACCCGTCGAACCGCGGAATCAGCGGCGCGGGTAGCGGCCCGAGATATCCCCACAGCATGCCGCCCATTTCGGAAACCGGATAACCGACGTTCTTGATGCGATCTTTGAACGTGCTGCTCTCGGGCTCGTTCGGTTGATCCAGGCACTGGCCGGTCCCGTCAAACTTCCAACCGTGGTAGGGACAACGGATGCCGTCGGCTTCCGGAATGCCGTAGGCGAGCGACGCGCGGCGATGCGGACAGAACTCGCCGATCAAACCGACGTTGGACGAACGGTCTTTAAAGAGAACGAGGTCCTCGCCCAGGATGCGGACGCGCTTGGTCCAGCGGTCGCGCATCTCGCCGACGGTCGCCACCGGCATCCAATACCTGCGCAACAGCGCGCCCATCGGCGTCCCAGGACCCACCCGGGTGAGGCGCTCATTCTGCTCGGCGGTCAGCACGTCGGTACGTCATCCTTCTCCCTGCCCAAACGGCCCGGGTAAACGGAACCTTCGGCGTCCCCTAAGACTGTCCTAAGGCAAAACGGATTCTTTAGTTGACAAGTTAGCGGGCGCCGGGTAAGCTCATTCTCGTGCCGCTTGAAACTATATCCATAGTTGTTCCGTACCGGCGGTGGATGCGAACGTCTTTTGCCGCCGGCGCAGTTGCCCTATTGCTGCTTCTCACGGTTGCCCACGCCGGCGCTGCGACGTCCGCCGCGACCGTGCCGGCGGTCGACGCCGCGCCCACGATCGACGCCCAAGCGCCCGTAGCGGGATGGGCCGGCGACGCGGCGATCGAGCTTCCGTGGGACGTCGTTTACGCGCGGACGGCGGACGAACCCACCACCGTGCACGTCGTCTCGGACGGCAAGTTTCTCTACGTGCGCTTCGACGCTTCACAGCGCGAGCCCGTCGTCGCGACGCAGCACAGCAACGACACGATTACGGGCGGCAGTAACGGCAACGGCGGCGCGCTTGCGTGGAGCGCCGACGACGCGGTGTGGGTCGATCTGTGGCCGAGCGGCTCGACCGGATTCGAGTACCAGTTCGAAGCGAACCCAAACGGTTCGCACAATGAGGCGTCATCCGAGAACTCCGCCTTTGCGCCACAGTGGGAATCGCACGGCGCCCTTCACGACGGCGGTTACACCGTGACGATGGCGATTCCGATCGGCGTCATTCACGGCGCGCACACCGGCACGTGGCGCGCGCAATTTATTCGCTACGTTCGCGCGACCGGCGTCGAGAGCGTTTGGTCATTCGATGCAACCCAAACGAACCCGGACGACGTCTCTCGCGCCGGAGCCCTTACCGTCACCGTCGCCGGCAAAGCGACGCTGCCGAAGCCGCGCGCGGCCGTGTACGGTCTCGGCTCGGTCGCGAGCGGTGGCGCCGGCGGTTCGACTTCACGCGTCGGCGCCGACGTCTCCGTTCCGGTAACGTCCACGGCGGCGATCTTTGCGACGTTCCATCCCGACTATTCGAACGTCGAACTCGATCAGCAATCGATCTCGCCCAGCGTCTATCAACGGCAATTCAGCGAGGTGCGGCCCTTTTTCACCCAGGCGGCGTCGTATTACAACAACTTCAGCTGCGACGTCTGCAACGGCTACCGGACCACGCTCTATACCCCCGCAATTCCGACGTTCGCCCAAGGCTACGCATTCGAGGGGAAGCAAGGAAATTTCGGTTTCGCCGGTTTCGATGCGCTTAGCGCCGGGCGCAGCGATGGCGCGGGCGCGCTCGTGTACACATCGCCCGACACGCATTGGGGCGCCGCGTTGCAGCACGTCACCGCCGATCTTCCGGGCCTGATCGATAACGCGAACGAGGTTGGCCTGCAGTGGAACGATCTCAAACATTTGAGCGCCTACGCGAACTATTCGAGCGACACCGGGACAAACGTGCTCGATCCCGGTCAAGGGACGGCGATCGACTTTGGCGGCGGCTATCAGTCCCCGCACGTCGCGCTGTACGGTTCGATACGGAACGTCGGCGCAGAATTCAACCCCGTCGACGGTTTTGTCGCGCACCCGGGCATTGCCGGCTACGCCCTCTACACCGCCCGCATCTGGACGTTCGCGCCGCAGAGCGTGTTCGCGTCGATGGGCGCCAGCGTCTTCATCGATCGCTATCAAGGCGCGGTCTACGGCCAGTCGCAGAGCGACACGCAAGTGCTCTTCGACATGCTCACCAAGAGCGCGTGGGATCTGCAATTATACAGCGGATCGGATTACTGGCGTTTCGGTCCGACGCTCGAACCCATTTCGCAAAACGGCGGCTTCAACTT
>Ga0182030_10022973_pt1 | contig 11568 bp, 15 predicted proteins | sample 812S3MmetaG_FD_121299 | JGI IMG/M metagenome (GOLD analysis project Ga0182030, IMG submission 121299) | Permafrost microbial communities from Stordalen Mire, Sweden - 812S3M metaG (Illumina Assembly) | ecosystem: Environmental > Terrestrial > Soil > Wetlands > Permafrost | place: Sweden... | reverse complement strand
GTCTTTTTTTTTTACTAACTAACTAATTAGTATCTTTTCTTAATATTAGAAATAGTAATTATATTATTATCTTTTTGAAAATCTTGTTGAATATTAAGAGACTTAATAATAATTAAGTCTTGAAACTTTTTTAAACTTTTGAAAAAATATAGTTAAAAATAGTGAAAGATTGAGTAAAAAAGCTTAAAAAAAAGATTAGACTAAGAATATACCAAATTACAAATTATATCTAAGAGATAATATTAAAGTTATAGTCTGTTTTTCAAAGTATTTTAGTTTTTGTTTTTTTTAGTTAGATAAACTACTGAATATAAAAAAGGAGTCTGTTATTATTATTATTATTATTTCGTTTTTTTTATTTTAAGCTTTTTTTTTTTATAAAGAAAGAACTTCCAGTATTGGTACACTATACTGTACAAAGACAAAGATTGTAGTGAAAGGAATATAGTAGACAACGCTATAGTAAGCTAGCCTAATTAGGAAGGTCTGTGTAACGTAGGGCTATAAGTACCCACAGACTTAGTACTCTAGAGACTAGAACCAATTACAATACGATTAAGTCTTATACTACTATAGGAAGTGATCACCCCTGTGATACCAACAATTACTTACTGCTATAATCCTCTCTGTACCAATTACGAAGGTCGAAGTTGCCTTATATCGATCCAATGGAGTGTTTATGATGAATTATTACTTGTTATATCGGATAGGAAAGATGATTTGGTTTAATGGGCGGGATTGGGGCGGGTTTGGTTTCTCGTCGAGGAGGCGTGCGAGGTACGCGTTTCGGGGCAACTGGTAAGGTAGTTTGGTTTCGGTGTGCTGGGTTGCTTGTGAGAGAAGTTTGGCCTGGAAGGACGGAGGGAATCTTTGACGCTAGGGTATGATTTGGGTTGGTATTGGCATATGGAATACTGTTCACATTGAGTTCGAGGCGATAAATGATGGTTCTTTCGGGAGGAAGAGAGGCTGCTTTTGGACGGAGTAACGCTATGGGGAAAGGGGGTTGGGAATAAGCTATTAGGCAAGAAGATAAAGCCGCGTTCTCATTATCTACGCATCACCAATATCCCTCTTCCAAGCCGCCAAGAATTTCTCCCTCAAGTCCAGTGCCGGGGCCCTGACATCATCCAAGGCACCCGTAACAGCGGCCCCAACAGCTACACCAGCTCCAGCTAGGCCCGTGGCCAGAATCCCACCCACAGCAGCTCCTCCCATAGCTGCACTTTGACACCAAGCAAATATGCTACCTGCTTCTACGAGACCAATACTAGATTGCAATGCAGCGGCCGCAGACCCAGCGACTGGTCCTGCGGCTCCGAATCCAATGACGCCGAGAATAGGTAGCGCGAACACGGAGGCGAGGGAGGCGATGCCACCGGCTACTTGGAAGCCGAAGAGGATGGGGTGTTTGCGGATGTAGCTGGCGATCTTTGTTTGTCGGGATTCTGGGTGAAGTTAGTAGTAAATGGAGAAAGGGATGGTACAAATAAGTGCTGGCTGGAGAGAGACACGGGAACGCTATATTCCTGAGACCCATGAGGAAAGCCAAAGCTAAGAGCGAATCGAATGCAAGGGTAATTCCTAAACGAAAGCAAGAAAAACTTAACGGGGAAGAAAGCTCGAAACGTACCGTCCTTGCTCCGAGCCGCCAACAAATCCTTTGCAAATCCAGGACACCAACAACCCAGAACCCTGACCACACCCCGTAATTCCCAAACATCCTCCGGAAACTCTCCTTTGACATAACGCGATTGAATCTTCTCTCTCATCTCGCCATTTCCAAGATCGCTCATCATCTCTTTGCCAGAAAGTACTTGATACAAGAAACAACCCAAAGCAAACAGTTCTGCCCGCTGAACCTTTTCCTTGTCAGAGCGGAGTCGTTCGATTATTTTCCCTGGGATTTGATATCGTGCCGCATATATTTTGGTATCCCCTGACGACGACGATGCATCGGCGGGGCAATTTACGACTGAGCCGTCAAGGCGAAGAATTAGATCAAATTCGCGGACCCTGTTACCGCCGGTTGGCTTTTCTTGGTTAAGAACTAGTTCTGAAATCGATTCCACCAATTGGAGGCGCGTTTCGGGAGGGATGGAAGGGTTATCGAGAGCTAGGATATTAGTGTCGTCCTGAACACACTGGGAGATAGACGCTTTGTGTAAGTCATTTTGAATTTCCTCTTTATGTGACAAGGAGTTTGTGACGCGGATACGACAGATAGCTTCTTGAGATGCCATGTTGATATATCTGATGTTTATGTCTTTCGAAAGGAAGTGGGTATGAGGTCTGATCAACATACATGCGATCATTGAGGTTAAAAGACGTGGCTCATACGCGAACCTTGCCCCACCTACCTTATCGGCACCGCCTCACTCAACCCCGCGATCTGCACATCCCAGCTCTCCATACCACACTTCACCTCTCCAACATAACTCACCATTGTCCCTACCCCCATCAACAAACACACGACTTTCAACCCTCTACCCATGGCATCAGTCAACTTCGAAAGAGCTCTCTCCCTCATCGACGCCGCGCACGCGCTCGACCCGACGACCATCACACCCCCCGGCTCTCCGGAGCCGATACCCTATGAACTGCACTACGCGCAGCAAATGACGCATTATCTATCGCTACGCTCACCCGACGCGTCGGCTGTGTTACGGGTTGCGGTTCGGGGGCAGCATTTCCGGCGGTGGGAGGTATGTTTTGATTTCGTTGTTGGTGTTTGCGCTGGTTTCCTGGTTGGGTAGGATGGATCATCGATGGGAGCTGATAGAGGATGTATTTGGTTTATTTTATTTCATTTGTAGAGGAAGCGCTGAGACGGTTTATTGATTACCTAGGTGCCGCGAACCAGCTACCCGATGACGAAACCAGGGTATCTCGCCTGGAGAGGCGGGTTGAAGAAGAGGATGGCGGAGCAAGTGGGGGAGATTTGCCGGGGGTGTGGTTTTACGGCGGGGGAAATCGGGGAGGTGGAGAGGTTGATTCGGAAGGAAGATCTGAAGTCTAATGAAGAGACGCAGGTGCTTGAAGATGTGGCGTGTTTGGTTTTTTTGGATGATCAGTTCGAGGAGTTTGAGAAGGGGGTTGAGGAGGAGAAGATGTTGGGGATTTTGAGGAAGACGTGGGGGAAGAGTAGGTTTTCTTTTGGGGTGGGATGGTTGTGGCATTCGTACTGATTATCGATAGTGAGTCCTCGGGGGAGAGAGTTGGCGTTGGAGATCCCGATGAGTGAGCGGAGTAAAGAGATTGTGGGAAAGGCGTTAGCGGGTCCGTAATTGTATTTATGGGAAGGTGGAGTGGTGCGTGGGGTGGTATGTGTAGATATTGTATTGTAAGATATGTGTATATGGGGGATTGCATTAATGGGATAATGGTGCCAAACTCTCACTCTGGGGCGGATACAGCCACTCGCAATCCTCGCCCACATACCGCCCCCTCTCCCGCATCGCTTCCCGTCAACATATCTCTCCCTCCCCGTTCCTCTACCCCTGCTAATAATAATTTCAAGCCATTACACCTTATTTCCAATAACATTTAATAGGTGAGAAGAATGTTTGAAATATTAGTTTGGGGTTGGGGAGAAGCGGCTTGTGTGGGCGACACGTGGTGCTACTGCCATGACGGTTCATCCTGCGGGCGAATCCCTTTGAATTATTCATGACGAGGAGAGATGGCGTCTATATAGGTGATACAAAACATCCCATTGAGTTCTTATTATGGGGGAGAAAGATAAAATTTCCCAGCCATGTTTTATGAAGTGTGTAGGAATATCGACGGGGAACTTTCCCCACACGTAGAATCCGAGAAGTCAAAAACGACAAATTAGCTCTCTACCAACTTGGCAAACCCAATATCCTAGCGGTCTTCCAATCGATCAATTAAACGATCCCACGCCGCTTAATCAAGCTTAATTTATACCATGAGCCGCGCTGCTTTTGATCAATTCTTCGGCGCACCATCAAGTCTGATCAACGCCTCAGGCTCCAAGATCCCATTCTCAACCAACACTCCCACAACCTGCCATATCCAAGTCTGGCAATTCTTCACCTCGACTCTTGTCTTGGGTCCCTGGAATCTCACTCAACACAATCCCAAACAAACCGCGACGATCACCACTCACCTCATCCCCGGCACGCCTCAAACTGCTCTCTGAGGCCGGCACGCTCGGCGCCAGTCGCTCAACGACATCCGCCACGTCCACACTCTGCACCAGAGGACCTGTAGGCGTGTCAACGATATTCTCCGCGTTTGTGTGGCCGAGGAATATCACGACGTAGGGTCGAGAATCGGTGCGGAGATCGTAGGTGCGTTGGATGTTGTGCGTGAATCCTGAGAGGGGGAGCGGTCGACTTCGATGCTTTTCCCAAGGGTTGGTGTGTGTGGGTGGGGGGTTGGAGGGGGGTGGGTTTTGAGAGGTGTCTTTAGGGAGCTAGAGGCCCAGTGCGCGGGAAAGAGGGGGGAGGTGTAGGTGATGAGGGAGATTGGGCGTTGGGAGGGGGAGGGGGAGGGGGAGGTGGATATGTGTTTGGGGTGGGGCGATGAGCTTACTTCGCTGGGGAAAGAAAGAGTTGGTCTTGGTGTGGTTAGGAGGGTTTGATCTGCACCTTTCAACGACTTGTTGAAATACAAGAGATCCCTGTTTAACTCATAATGGGCCCTCTAAGCATGCTAGAATCACAGAGGGTTACAGGGCAGTGTCCACTAATTATCGATTGTAGACGATTTTCGGTTGACCCCGGAACTCTACCTAGGTAGTACTTGGTATTGTCGCCTTGCGTTGTACCTTAAGCGACGTTGGTATTTTTTAAGTTGTGTTCATGATTAGAACCAGCCTACTAGAGCACAACGATACGGAAAGATATATTGGAGATAGACCTTAATATTGGAGGATCGCGCTTAGGGTTGCAGGAACGGAAGAATGTCTTTCATCAGAAGTATAGAGAGGGTCAGATGATCTGTTATCACGTGACGTATAAGAAGTTTCAACTTTTCATTTCCTTCTCGAGGTTGAAATCAGAAAGGAGAACCAGATCCAAAACGAACCAATCCTGCAATCTTGCAGTTTTGCATCACAGACTATAGTGTGGTGGGTGTCGTAAATATACACCGCTTCGAACTTTCGATCGCTTGCCCTGCCGGATCGATCTCTCCGGTCGTAGGGAGCTGTATCCCGTCCCGTCAAAAGGAAGAAAAGGCGGAAGGGGGAAGACAGCAGCTACATGGCATGGTGTCTTATTGATGATCGGGCTGAACGAGGCTTTCTTCGTCGTAAGGCTTTCCCAGCCATTTCCCCTCGGCAGGCCTCATCTCATGTAAGTTGCTTATAAACATTTCGTCCTATCTCTCTCTCTCTCGATCTTATCTCCCATAATGCTGGTGACAAGGACGACCCGCCCATATATGTAAACATGAGGATCTGTGATTCGTCGGGGACATCACAGGGGAGGTGTCTCGCCTTTGTGTTCGCCGCCATAATGGGGTGATTCTCGCGTCAGTGTTGGATCGGAAGCACGAGGGCTGGCGACGATCCCCTTGAGAATTGCATGAAAGCGAGATCAGAGACATCCCATATATATATCAGGGCTGACGTCCAAAGACGGGGCGACGACCAATTTACTCTATTCAACCTTATTATTATTATTATTATTATTATTATTATTATTATTATTATTATTATTATTATTATTATTATTAACATTCACGCTCTTTCTTGACAATGTTGGGGCGGCCAGGGAGGAACGTTCTATGTGGTCTAGGCCTGGGCCCATTCGTAACATGATAGGTTACAGCTGGGGAGGCGTCATGGAGGACATATTTCGTGCAACGCTGGGTTCCACGAATCGCGTGTATGATTTTAGTAAGTCATGGTTTTCTCTCTCTCACATCAAAGTGCGCAGTTCCAGGTTTCTGCTGGTCGAGATATGATCTGGATATACGACATTTATTACAGCAAAAAGGAAGGGAACACAAACCAAACCAAACCAAACCAAATAAATAAAAAGAAGCCCATATCAAAGATTGCCGATCCAGATTTTTCAGGGTCTTGGACGCTCTTCTTCAAGGGCCCCCCGGTGTTCTCCTTCTCCAGACAAACCGGTTGACCGGCGTCCGCAGGCGATTCGGCTCGATTTTTTTTAAGGTTGTTGTCTTGTCGCACTAGAAAGAAACCTAAAGCTGAGCTTCATCTGACGAATTGATATCGAAATACCTGCAACCTACAACCTGCACCCTGCGACCTTCGACCCAGACTTCTTCATTCCCCATCAACATCGCATTGGACGAGGAATTCACCAGCATCGTATTCAATCTTCAACCTTCCACAGCTGAATACCCATATCAATTCGCCACCACCTTCCACCGCGGAGGACCTCGTCCATTCCCCGTGCATGCGCCATGCGAGTATTAAGAGATTGAATGTCACCACAAACAAACAATTGGACCTGGACCTTACCATCATGACAAGAACCGCAAACAATAATTGCCATTCTGTAGTCTCGGGCTAGAACGTGCAGGAGACCTCGACGTCGAGAGAGTTCGAGCTGGCCACCGCGAGACTTGGGATTATGCTCGAGGTCCTTACTAACAACATCTCAAAGCCCTCGTCATAGGAACTGCCCTCCTTGTCATCTCTAGCAGGGTCGCAGAATCAACCTCCTCGATGATTTGGTATCTGTTGTATCCCTTCCGCGGGTATGTTTGGCTTCCTGCCGAGCTTGTTTGGTATTGATCATCCACAGAACAACAGAACCCCCGGTCCTCGACCCAAAACATCCCCTACGAACCCTCTTCACGAAATACGGTCATGCGGCGGCGCGGCATCCTGTCATCACGCTGTTAATTTCGGTAGCGACCGCGACGATCCTGATATACCCGTTTCCCTTCCTCTACACGAATAATTACACCAATGGCGCATCCAACCTTCCCCACCACGTCTGGACATCGGCGCAACCTTTTGATGGAAATCCCAATACTCAGCCCGATGTGGTAATGCGGTCCATATGGGTGCATGGTACGCACCACTTGCGCTTCCATCTGTCCGTGTACTAATTTCTGGACAGGGAGTTACATGAAGGCATTAGAACCCGATGTGCTGCAGACAGCTTTGGAATTACAAGACGAGCTCCTTGGCCCAACAATCAATTTCGATCCTCGAAGACCCGAGAACTCGTCGATCCCGAACCTTCCATCCATGACAAGCATTACACCGGATATCCGAGACAAATTACACGCGGTCAATGGCTTGAACAACTTGTCATGGTTCTTCCATTCGCCTTTACAATACTGGGATTGTTCATCAGAGGCAATTGCAGGAGATAGAGATATCATTACTACCGTAAATGATCACTCACATCAATCCACATTCGTGAACGTTACCCTCCGGCACTCAATTGTGTTCAGTGGCAAACGGTTCGAAGACCACCGACTTGTCGCTGCTGATGCACTAGTGATCACGTTGGTACACATGCTGGATTCTCCTGTGGGGCGTCAATGGGTCAGGAAGGCAGAAGATCTAGCCCAGGAAAATTCCGGGCGATGGCGTGTCTATCCATCTGATGGCCGATCCTCCGCCAGCACCCTATATGAGTTTCGTTTCCAGCCACTTTCCTTCCGGGACGATCTTTACCTAGGAGTCGCATATACGCTTGTTGCATTGTACTTCTTCTGGAGCTTGTCAAAACTACGCGCTCTCAAATCAAGAATTGGTCTTCTATTTGCGACCCTTGCCCAGATCACAGTATCCATCATGTCAAGCTTCACCATATGTGCGATATTCAAAATCGATTTGTCAAAGTTACCTAGAGAAGCATATCCCTTTGTTGTCATAGCAGTTGGGCTGGAAAACATCTTCAGACTCGTCAATGCCGTGATTATGACTCCGCCAGAGAACTCCGCCCCAGCACGAATGAAGGAAGCTTTGGGTGTAACGGGTCACGTTGCTTTAGCTGCGGCCACACAGAATCTCGTTCTAGCTGGGATACTATTCAGGGTTGTATCAAATCAGGGGGTAAAGGCCTTCTGCACTTTCGCCGCTATCGCCATCGTGTTTGACTTCTTTTACTTACTCACGTTTTTCACGGCGGTTCTGAGTATTGACGTGCGACGACTTGAGCTGAGCGATTCTCTCACTCGAGCGACACTTCGACATGAAAAATATCAATCGCCAGAACCCCAGCCCAAGAGATCGTGGATCCAAGCACTGAGGCGAGGCGAGGGACCGATTTCCACCCGTGTAGCAGGAGCGCTTGTGTTTGTATCCTTCGTACTCGTAGCTCAATGGCATTTTACCGACGATGAATCTTATGCCGATACTGTGGCTAGGTTCATCCCCTCATTGAAGCTAGAACAACCATCCCCAAGACAAGCAAACCTACTCTCGATTGATGTAAATCAAGCTAGGACGCCAACATCTTGGCTCCGGCTGCAGGATCACGAAACAGCTCACGAGGTCATCAATATAGTCAAGCCTGATGGGTATAGCTATATTGCCCGCGTCTATGACCCATTGGTATTTGTGCTCGACGGCTCGGACCGAACACGTACTAAATTTGGAGTTCGACCATTTCTCCCTGCTGTATACGATTTTGCACGGCATCAATCGGCCCCTTTCATCATCACAGTGTTGCTCATCGTCGCTGGTGTTTCTTTACTAATGAATTATTTACTTTGGGATGAAGTACTAGGATCTGAAGATGATGATCGGCCTGAAGATGACCCTCTTCTTTCAGTCCAAACCCTCAAAGGTGGCCATTCGCTAGACGTAGTTCTACTCACATCATCGAAAGACGGCGTGATCGCATCCGTGGGATTGGATCGTCAAATTCGTGTCTGGGACGTCCGCCGAAGAGCCCTGAGCTATGTTCATGACCCTGACTCGGATATTGACCCTTTTCCAGTCTTAGCGATGGCAATCGATAACGATTCCAATTGGCTAGCGCTTCTTTCGAAAGGTCGTGTTGCGTTATGGAATATACCCGAGCAGAGGTGGGGTCCGACGATGGAGGTTGAAGTCAAAAGTCGAGCTCCCGCCAGTTTCTTTTTTGGGTATTCTGCAACAGAACTCATCGATCCCGTGATAGTTGTTCGTCACAGTGGTCTAATGACGGAGCTTGACGTGGAGAATAATTTATACTCCGAGCTACAAATATGCAAAACACCACTCGTCTGTGTCAAACCTTACGTGGAAAGCCCTCCCATGCCAAACTCGCAACCACCAACCATACGAATCATCACTTCATCTCGGCGAGGGTGTGTGCATGTAGCCTCACAACTGGAATCAGGATGGATATCAGAAGAAGTTCCTTGCGCCACAGAAGGTGATGACCAGGATGTGATATCCATCCTTCCCCTCCCACCACTAGTATCATTCCTCGCAATCCGCAACCATAGCGTTGAACTCATCGACATACATACCAAGAAAGTCACCCATACGTTTCCAACAAAGCCGCTCAAACCAGACACACTTCGTTGCTTCCATTCGACTCGCCGGAGACCACAATGTGGCTCTGTTGGTCTGGCATATCTTGCTCTTGCCTACACCAACGCCGAAACTGGTCAATGTGTACTACAACTCTATCTACCCGAGCGAGAAGGCGACACCATTTGTTTCCGCGATCCCTGGACGCCAGGAAGTAAGACATGCTGTTTGTGGAAGGAAACAATAGAGCAGGACTTCGCCGTCGATAATCCTGGCAGTTGGGAAGCACTTCCAATCGGCTACATTGTGGGAGTTCGGAAATGTCTGCCCAAGCCCAAAGAAACGCATCACATTTCCCCCAACTCCGGCTTACGTAGGAGAGGCCGTCTAGAGCGCAGGACCTCAGCAGACACCAAAAGAAACGAAGACGACGACAGGTGGGAAGTATGGTCCCTCTCCATGCGTGGCGAACGCGCGATAATCCCTCTCAGCGATTTTGAATCCAGCCAAGACCAACTCCTAATTGGAGATCTCGGCCCCGTCGAAAAACTTGGCAAGAGAAGCATAGCCGTAGGATTAGGAAACGTAATTAAAATCATCACGGTCGGGAATGAGAGGTTCAATGACCAGGATAACGCAATTGATGATGTGGCTTTTGTGGGCATGGCTACGAGTAGGAGGAAGAAACCTTCTATTGCGAGGAGGAAATCGTAATTTTTCAGGTATCAATGAATTATCAGGCGAATTTTGGATGGGAGAGGGAAGAGTAAATACCCTTTGGATTTCATGGTGAGGCGTTCGGATATAGGTGGGTTAGATACCTCATGGAAAGATTCGCTGAACTGTTTGCTTGAATTATGTCAGGCATTATAAAAGTTAGCGGGGTGCATTACAGATGGAAAGCTAAGTAGCTAGAGCATAATGATTGATGATAAGAATCATAAACAGTGAAACATTTCACAACGATATAAACGTTACATTCATTACATTCCAGGAACCCCGTACAACAAAAGGTTACGTTATATTTAGCAACTATAGTTCCATGATCGCCACGCCTCTTCCGCAATGGCACGCCAAGCATCTCACTTCCCCGCATTTCACGTACCTCAGATCTCGTATGCACATCCACCACAAGGCTGCATGCTGATTCCTACGTCATATAACCTATAATCATAACTGCCAAGGCGCCCGTCGTCCGATCCAGCATCTCGGGGCGTGGAACGCACGGCGCCACACCCGTTATCATACGAGATGTCAGCTGAGGCCGTCGGTCCCCTCTCGACGGGAGAAGTGCCGATGAGCGGAGGACACATACCTTAGGTACCCATGTACACGAGGATGGGGGAATGATCACCACGCAAAACTTCGTGTTTGATGATGTGCCAAGAGGCCGGGCGGTAGGGAGGAGCTCGTGTTTGCTTCTGTGCCCATGTTCCTCCCCAAGCTCATGTAACTAACTCAAAATGACGAGAGTTCAGTTGAATGAGTATATATACCCCTGCCTCCGTCGACGATGGTCGAGTAAGGTACTCTATCTTCATTATACGTGACACGTCTATATCACTCATCTGAGTTTTTGTTAAGTCTTGTATTAGAGACTCTTGTGTTAGAGACTTGCTGCGATAGTATCAATAACACCTGTTCGGAAATCAACAATAAAAAAGAAAATGCATTTCACAGCCCTCACTCTCGCATCTCTCCTCTCGTCCGCTTTCGCGGCTCCGCTTGGTGCGATTCGGGATAGGGCGGAGGGGTGGAGTATTCGTGGGTTTACACGCAGTACGTCTTTCCACTTCCCTTCCCTTCGAAGGCAAAACACGCTAATACACACACCTCCGAGCACAGATTGCACCGACCCCAACATCTGCACCTACAAATTCTCCATCGATCTCAACGACGGCTCCCCGCCCATCGCATGCACGACGGTCGACACCGCGGACCCGGCCACCACACATGCGTGGTACGACGTCCCGTGCCAGGAAACAGCCGACTATCATATCTCCTGGGGCTGGGACTATCGGAATGATTTCACGGTCATGACGGTCGTGGATGAACCGTTGCTGATCGAGGCGTTTTTTGGGTATGCGAATCCGAATAAGGGGAATCCCGTTAGTACGTATAAGGATGTGGGGCCGAATGCT
>Ga0182030_10022972_pt1 | contig 11568 bp, 11 predicted proteins | sample 812S3MmetaG_FD_121299 | JGI IMG/M metagenome (GOLD analysis project Ga0182030, IMG submission 121299) | Permafrost microbial communities from Stordalen Mire, Sweden - 812S3M metaG (Illumina Assembly) | ecosystem: Environmental > Terrestrial > Soil > Wetlands > Permafrost | place: Sweden... | reverse complement strand
GGTTACGACACCATGGCGCGCGTCCATCAGGCCGTCCTCCGCAACGAGGTGGACCTGGGCCTCGTTCCCTGCCCGCGGCACCTGCCGGGGCTGGCCATCGAGATCATCCGGGAAGTGCCGTTCATGCTGGTGTGCCGGCCGGAACACTCGTTCGCCCGGCTGCCGCTGGTCACGCTCGCGCAATTGCCGGGGCAGGACCTCATCGTCTGGACGCAGTTGCCGTGGCTGCCGCTGATCAAGGCGCTGCCCAAACGGCACCGCTACCGGCCCCGCCACCAGTTCCATGCCATCGAGCCGCTCAAGCAGGCTTTGAAGTTGGGGGCCGGCGTGGCGATTTTGCCCGAACGCCTGGTGCGCGACGAAGTGGCCCGAGGCGAACTGGCGGCGGTGCCGTTTGAGCACGGACGTCACACCGTGCCAGTGGCCGCCCTCTACCGCCAGCACCGCCAACTGCCGCCCGCCCTGCGGCAGTTCATCAATTTCCTGAAACAGCCGGAGCCGGGGGAAAAAGGTTTAGCCACAGATGGCATAGATGAAACACGGATTCAAAACCCCAACGGGGTGAAAGATAATAGCCCGGGGTAAGGACGCGAATGCGGACGCTACCCCGGGAAATCGTCCCACAAAATATATTCCTTCTCCGCTCTGGGGAGAAGGTGTCCGCAGGACGGATGAGGTGAGCGTGGCCCGTCGGACGGGTGAGGGCCGCCGCAGGCCGGATGAGGTGAACCGCGAACCACGCCAAACACGCGAACGAACTCAAGGACTGAATTCTTTACGCCGACTTGATTTCCATTTTATTTCGATACGGCATTGGCAAATAACGGCATTTATGTCATGCTGCGGTCATGCCGCCGCAAAATAGCCTGCCCGTGTTTGCGCTCGACCCGTTCTTGACGTGGAGCGATCTGGAGAATGCGATCGAAGGCTGTGTGCAATATCAGAACTCAACCACCGGCAAAATTCGGCCCGTGATGCTCTTTGCGCCGATGACCGAGCCGGCCAACCCGGACACCTGGCAGCCGATGAAAGTTCTGCCGGACAATCTGCTGCTCGTCAGCATAGCCCGTTCGTGGGATGCCCTCATGCTCAAGGCCTTCGCCCGCGCGCGCGACGTGCTGGGCCAGCCCACCGCCGTTTTTCCTTCCGTCTGGAGCAAGCCGCAGGCGCTCATCGCCGATATTTATTCCGAAATGGCCAAGTCGGGATTGGTCAGCTACAAGGAACTGCACGCAGACAAAGACGACCTATCCTTTTTCTTCCTGCGTGGCCGTGAAACGATACAAGCCTTCAACGACTCCCTGCGCTGGCTCACCAAATAAACGCCAACGGCAAATATTACGGCTGGCCGACGGCAAAGTCCGCCGTCCTACCTGTAATTAGGTGGCCGTGCGCAAGCACCCTTAGAGCAAATCTTTTTGCACCGGCGCGGGACGGATGAGTTCCGGCCCCTCGTTCCGCACATTGTTCAAGGCGCGGCTCACCGGACACCAATACATTTCATCCCGGCAGGGATGTTCCAGGAGATATTGGGACACTTCACCGTCCTTCAACCAATCCTCATAACCCCCCGGATAAACGATGAACGGCATCCGGTCGTGAACGCGGCCCACTGATTCATTCGGCGTGGTGGTGAGCATGGTGAAACAGTATTGCGCTTTGGTGGGGCGAGCGTCCTCGCGAGCCGATCCTTGCGGATGGCCACCATTGTTTCGCGGCTCGTCAGTAGCCTCGCCCCACCGCATGGGTTCTTCGCGCCACAAGCCGGCAAAGCAAAACGGCCCGTTATCCATGCCCGAAGCCGTCCGCGTCAAGCGAGCAGACGGTTTGTGTTCTGCATAATGAAATTCACCCCCAAGGCGCTGAGAAATTCGTCCTATTGAACAGGTATGAATGTCTTTTGTAACTGGTTCCGAATTTCGTCTATTGAGTATGTAATCTTAATCGCGACTGGTGATAGGTCACGGGCGAAGATCGTTACTTGAATTTCCACATCTGTCCCTGTGTATTTTACTGGTGTGGCAATTCTAGGCTTATAGCCGGACATGGTTAAGACAAAATCTCCCGGTAATAGCTCAATGATTCCAATTCCCCAAGAAATAATGTGTTGCTCGCCACCGGGATGAAGCGGATGTAAAGACGATTGAGCATGTGTTGAACTCGGTGCCGATTTGTCTGTCCATAGCGAATAATCAACACTTCGAGGAACGGCCTGTTTTTCCTTAAAGTTGACTTGAGCATCATATGCAGTCGCGTTTCCTTTATTCACCAAAAAGGCAGAAAGCCAGATTTCCGGAATGGGAATCTGTTTAATTGAGAATCCTGTCTTTATTTCAAAATTTGCCTTTGGCCTTCCTGTTGCTTTTCCCATCTCCGCTATTTCATCTGGTGTAGCAATGTCTGTGGAGCTTCCACGCCGCAGATAAATTTTTTCCTTCGCCAGTTTGCCATAATTGCTCATCAGAAAAAACGGACGGCTCTGTAGCGGGATTATAATGGCCGCCACGTTCTGTCCGTTAACAACAAGGCCTTCGTATCGAAATCTTACTGGTTTCTGTGTCTTGCTGTTTACGAACTGTTGCAAATTGTTGTCAGACAGGTGGCCGGAAATCCCGCTAACGGTTGAACGGCCATTTGGAACTTCTTTGACGCCTATCAAAATATGAGCATCCGAGTCACGCCACGCGTTTGCAAAAGCGAGAATATCCTTGAGCAATTCAGATTTGTCCTCATCCGTTGCCCCTTCAAATCGATATTGGTTGACCTTGAAGTCTAAAACCTCACTCTCTCCGCGAAACAAGAGTTGTTCAAATGCTTGTGGTTCCATAAAAATCTGTTGCGGCATCGGGCCGGTGCGGGCGTTTTATTCTCCACCTTCCATGTGGTAATACATGGATTGCAGCGCGATTTTGCCCGGCCCCGTGAACCGGTTCCAGACAACCTGCCCGGCACTGGCAAAGAACCCCGTGGAAAGTTTCTGGAACATCGTCTGCATCTGCACCGAGCGGTCTTTGTAAATCCAGCCGCCCGGCTCGATGTCAATCGCCTCGCCCGCCGCCAGCGTCACTTCAAACACATTGCCGAAGCCGTGCAGCCACAATATGCCCTCGCGCGCGGGACAGGAAAAGTTGTCTATAAAAAAGCCCGTGCCGCCCAGCAGCATGTTGGCCGCGCCCTTCACGCGGGTGAAGGTGTAATCCACGTTGTCCGTGGCCGCGAGCCATTGATGTTCCCGCACGTCCACGCCCTGCCCCGGCGCCAGATGCAGGCCAAAGACATGGCCCGCGCCGTCGCGGCTGAAGGCGATGCGGCCTGGCCCGCTCGCGCCGGTCAGGAGAAAGGGCATGCCGGCGAGCATCCGCTTGAAAGCGCCTTTCATCGGGTGGATGGCCACCGGCACCGCCGGGTCTTTCCAGAGCAAAACGTGGTGCTCAAAATAGACGCCGGTGTTGCTCAGTTCCACCTGCAGCGCGGGCACCAGCTCACCCTGGATGTGGTAGGTGACGCCGCCGAAAGTTTCGTTCTGGGTGTTGGTGGGCAACAGGGTTGGAATGGCCATAATTTCTTGGGGTTGAGGTTTGGTGACGCGCCCATTTGAACGCGCCGCCGGAATGGCGTCAAGATTTTCCCAGCGCGTCAATTCCGCGTTCATCATCGCGGCATGGATAGCCGATGTTTTTATTCGCCGCCTTCCATGTGGTAATACATGGATTGCAGCGCGATTTTGCCCGGCCCCGTGAACCGGTTCCACACCATCTGCCCGGCACTGGCAAAGAACCCTGTGGAAAGTTTCTGGAATATCGTTTGCATCTGCACCGAGCGGTCTTTGCACCCGGCAATCATTTTTATTTTCGGCTCGCGGGGTCTTGGCAGACGGCCACCGTCCTCGCCCCACCAAATTCAAAATGATGTCGCACCTACGGAGCTTTGGAATCTTTTGCGGTGCGTTTCTACAAAGATGCCAGCCCTACGGGCTTTAAATTATTGAATCCTTGTTTATCTGTGTGCATCCGTGGTTCAAATTTCCGCGTGTCTTGCGGCTTGGCGGTTCAGTATCTGTGTTTCATCTGTGTGCATCTGTGGCCCAAATTGGTTGAGGGTTGAAAGTTGATGGTTGAGGGTTTGGGACGAAGCCATTTGCGTTTTTGCGCTTTATTGCGGCATTTCGTTTCGCGTGGTTCGCGGTTCACTTCAGGCGGCCCTCACCTGTCCTGCGGACATCCTCTCCCGTTCCCACGGGCGAGGAATCTGGCTCTGCGGGCGGGAAAATCGGGCGGCGAGACGCGAATGTCGTGACGTTTGTTGCGAATGTCGCGGTGTTTGCAGCGCAACAAACGCTGTTTGTTAATCAACCCGCGGCGTTGGCAGCGAATCAAACGACGTTTGTTAATTAACACGCGCCGTTTGCTGCGAATGTGCGCGGTGGATTGATCAACCCGCCGCGTTTGTTTACCAACACACGGCGTTTGTTTCGCAACAAACGATGTTTGCAGCGCTACAAACGACGTTTGTTAATTAATACACGCCGTTTGCAGCGAAACAAACGTCGCGACATTCGCGTCTTGTCCCGTTTGTTTCGCGTCTCGTCCCATTTTTGGCGGCGGAAAAAAAGGGAAAAGCGCGACGATTTGTCACCGTCTTTTTTCACAATGCATTGCGGGACAGAAATCTGATTCCAAATGCCCGTTATACCATAACTAATGACGCCGTTGCGGCACTATCAACGTTAGTTTAGATAAACTGCGGCATTGTTATTGCTAGATTAGCTTCCATAACACGGGCGCGGCGCGAAGCCAAGTCGGTTTCCAACGGAAGGCACCCGGTTCATCAACCATAAAAGAGAAAGAAAACAAAAATGAAGAAACAACAAGTAAATACAGTAAGCCTGGCCTACAAACGGCTGGCGGTGGAGGCGGTCCCGCCCTGTGCGGGCTGGATCATCATGTGCATGTCGGGGAACACGGCGTTTGCCAAACCGCCCATTCCCTACGTGCCGCCGGTGCCGCCCGATCCCACGGCCCCGCTGGACATGACGACACGCGTGGCCAACCTGCAAACCACCATCACGAATTATGAAGATGGCGGAGCGCAGGCGCTGAACGCCCGCAACCTGGCCTTGGCGGCGGTGATCGAGGGCCTGGACGCGCTGGCGTTTTTTGTCCAGACGGTGGCCCGGTTCAACCTGCCGCTGCTGCTGGCTTCGGGCTTCCAAGCCAGAAGCATCAACCGCGGTCAGTCGAAACTGGACACCCCGGCCATCACGGGCATAGACAACGACAGCCCCACGGAGTTGGACGTGCATGTCACTTCCATGGCCAATGCGTATGGCTACGAGGTGCAGCTCCTCATTGCCGGCGTGTGGACGTCAGTCAAATACTCGCAGCAGGCCCGCACCATCACGCTGACCGGTCTGACCACCGGCACGGTGTATCAGGTGCGCGTCCGCGCGCTGGGCGGCAGCACCGGTCAAAGCGACTGGTCCGTCCCCAGCTCCAGCATCGTGGACTGACTGACTGCGTCTGGGCCATCATGCGGACGGCCACCATGGGTAGAGACATCCCGCTGGGATGTCCGGTCATCGCAGCGCGATGACCCTACCAAAAGCCACCAAGCTGACAAAGATCAAGGCCGGAACGGGAGACTGTTCCGGCCCTTTTGTTGGCTGCAATAAAAAAGCGGGCGGGTCCGGGCCGGACTGGCCATCGGATCCGCCCGCCGTGAAGCTTAATTCAGACTATTCGCTGGCGCCCTTGCTGGCCTTCTCCGCCTCGGCCATCTTGGTGGCCATCTCGGCTTTCACGGCGTCCAGGTTAAAGCTTGCGCCACGCTGCATCGGCGGGTATTCGAGGAAGGTCTGGAGTTCCTTGCCAATCACCTGCTGGACGAACACAAAGCGCCAGAATTGATACTGGAACCAAGTCATATAGTTTTCCGATCCTTCTTTCGTCCCATTGTTAGGCCAGCCCATGCGCTCAAACGGATCAAGGCGCAGGTTGGTGATGGTGGGCACGTCAGGATGGAGCTTCGGCCCCAGCCAGCCTTGCGGTTGCTGGATGAAGGAGAACTTGTAGTCGTCAATGCGCACGGCGCCGACAGAGCTTTCGCCGAGATAGAAGATTTCATGGCGCGCAGACTTGTCGGTCTTGCCGGTGATGAGATCCAACTGATTATAACCGTCCAGATGGTTCTTGTAGGTCATGTCACCGATCTTAACCCCCTTGAGTAGGTCATCGGTGATGGTGGTGTTGCCCGCAGCAGCGGCAAAGGTGGGGAACCAGTCGAGGCCGGAGAAGATGCCGTTCTGCACGGAGTCCGCCGGGACGTGGCCGGGCCAGCGCAGGATGCACGGCACGCGGAAGCCGCCTTCCATGGTGGTGCCTTTGCACTGCGCGAACGGCGTGGTGCCGCCGTCCGGCCAGGTGAAGACTTCGGTGCCGTTGTCGGAGGTGAAGACGACGATGGTGTTGTCATCCACGCCCATGTCCTTGAGGTGTTGCATCACCAGACCGATGTCGTCGTCCATCTGGGCCATGCCGGCTTCTTCTTCCGACCAGCCATTCTCCGAGTTCATCAGCGCCGTGTATTTCGGCGAGAGGTGGGTGACGATGTGCATGCGCGTCGGGTTGATCCAGACGAAGAACGGTTTGCCGTCCGCCTTGGCCTTGTCCATGAAGGCGATGGAAAGATCTCGGATGGTGTCGTCCACCGTCTCCATGTTGTATTTGATGCCGTCAATCGGGTGCGGCGGCAACGGGCCGGCGTCTTCAATCTTCTGCTTGCCGATCTTGCCCCAGCGCGGCATCTCGGTGGCGTCGTCCGTATCCGTGGCCCAGCTATGAACCAGGTTGCGCGGGCCGACGACGTTCAACAACGCCTGCGGATAATTAGGGTGGAACGGGTCTTCCATCGCGTCCAAGTGGTATAAGTAGCCGAAGAATTCGTCGAAGCCGTGGACGGTGGGCAAGTATTCGTTGCGATCGCCCAAATGGTTTTTGCCGAACTGGCCGGTGGCATAGCCCTGCGCCTTGAGCACGGTGGCGATGGTGCAGGCTTCCGCCGGCAGACCGACTTTGGCACCCGCCTGGCCGACCGTGGTCAGGCCGGTGCGGATGGGGATTTCGCCGGTGATGAAATTCGCGCGGCCCGCCGTGCAGCTCGCCTCGGCGTAGTAATCGGTGAACAACATGCCTTCCTTGGCCATCTTGTCGAGGTTCGGCGTCGTGCCGGCCATCATGCCTCGGCTGTAAGCGCCAATGTTCCAGATGCCGATGTCGTCGCCCATAATGACGACGATGTTGGGTTTCTTGTCTTGCGCCTGCGCCGTGGCACCGGCGCACATGAGCGCCGCCGTGGCGGCAAACGCGGTCAGGCCGTGTTTGAATAATATGGATGCTTTCATAACTGGATTACTGGTTGTGTTTTGTTTTTTGAGATGCGGCAAGAATTCAGATGCTCCGAGGGAGGCTAGGTGGATTCTTTTCTCGTCGCCGCCATTTAAGACACTGGGCGCGAGACTTGTAAAGTGTTTTCTATGTTACAGGCGGATGACGCAGGTGGTGGCAAAAATTTGGAGTGCGCGGACACGTCCGCGCTTTGGGTTTGCGAGACATGTCTCGCCGGGGGAAAAGCGGTGTCGTGCCACCGCACTCCCAGGAACGGATTCAATTCGCGATGCGAAGGTTGGCCAGCGCGGCGTTGACCGCCTCCTGAATGCGTTCACCGCGCACGGCCGTCGTGGCATTGCCGATAATGGGCCGCACCACATAATTGCGATACAACAGCTCGTAGGTTTTCGCATCCAGCACATCAATGACCAGCGTGCCCGCCTCGAAATGGTTCGGATTCTTGCTGCTGGAATAGGCGTCCTCCGCCTTGTTATGGAGTGCATCCGCATCCCGGCCCATGCCGAAATAAGTCGTGATGGCCTCGGTGGTAACATTGTTGCCGACGATGATCATGTAGGCCACGATAACCTCATCCGTGCCGTCGGTGCGTTCCAGACCTTTCGCCGTCAGATTGTTGACGATGGCCTTCTGGATAATCTGATGAATGGCGTCGCGCCGGTCGGTGGCCGGCGGCGTCAAAGCGATGCCGCCATTGATGAAATTATAGGTATGCACCTTCAACGAACCCTTGTTCACCCGCGTGGGCGTGGAGGAACAACCGGCGAGGAGCAGACCCGTGAGCAGCAGCGGCAGAAAAAAGAGATGTTTCATAAATGGATGGTGGTTGGTTTGGAAGTTCCGTTTTTCGTTTGGCAGAATGTGGGAAGAAATCTATCCGCTGAAACCGTCCGAGGTCAAGGCATGACTGCGGACGCCCCGGCACACGCCGCCACCGGCTTCAAGAATGGTGGGCGATGAGGGAGAATCGCTGGAAAGTTTAACATCTTCGCCATGTCCAACGCTCGTCTGATGGTGAATACCGTGTCATTTCGGGCACAGACCAATATATCGCCGAGGCCAAAGTCCGTGCGCAACGATTGAATGGGAAAGAAAAACCGAGCAGATTCAAGACGCACAGCGGAAAAAACAACAGGTCATTCAAAAAATATGATCTGATTGTCGGCAAAGAGAGAAAAAACGAGGAAATTGAAGAAAAGCTTCAGGAGGCGAAAGACAGCACCGATGAAGCGTAGCAGCAAGCCAATGTTTAATTCCCGCTTACCATCATTAGACGGCTGGAGGGCCATCAGCATTATATTGGTGCTTGGAGCACACTCATCGGTCGCGTTTGGATTTCCAAAGAGTCTTGATTCCTTATTTAACTGGAGTTTTGACGGACGTTTGGGAGTGCGTTTCTTCTTTGTGATCAGCGGCTTTCTAATCACTTGGTTGATGTTGGTGGAAAAGGCCAAAACTGGTCGGGTGAACCTGCGACATTTTTATGTCCGCCGCGCATTGCGCATCCTCCCGGTTTATGCGGCTTTTCTAGCCACTTTGGGGCTTATACAAATTAACAGCTCCTATCACCAAAACGCAGTGCAGTGGATTGGTAATTTAACTTTCATCACGGACTTTGCAGTCGCTCAATGGACCAATGGTCATTTATGGTCATTGGCAGTTGAGGAACAATTCTACGTCCTCTGGCCATGTCTCTTCACATTGTGGCTGATGCACCACAACACACGTGTAAGCTTGATAGCATTGTTGGTGCCAATTTCAGCCGCCCCGGTCTTTCGGGTGTGTTAGCCTTTACTCATGACTATCCGGTAATTCTAAAACCCCTGTTTACCGTATTTTCATTCCTTGTAAACTTTGATGCACTGGCCATAGGTTGCCTGTGTGCCGTCATACTGGCTCAGAAACGCGGCATCTTGGAAGATTTTTTCAAATCCAGACCGCTGTCTAGTTTCTTGCTGGCTTGCTCGTTAATTCTGGTTCCCCATTGTTTCAACCAACTTTTAATTTTCAAACTTTTTACTATTCCTTTGGGAAACACGTTCCAAGCCGGCGGGTTTGCCATCCTGCTTTTGCATAGCATCATCAGGCCCAACTTTGGAATTTTCCGTTTACTTAACTTGAAAGTTGTCAGCGGCGTCGGCGTGCTTTCCTATTCAATCTACATTTGGCAACAATTGTTTTGCACCCAGCCGTCCAGCTACGGCATTTCGCCAACATGGTGGTTGTCTTATCCAACTTGGCTGATTGCAGCCTTCGGCACTGCCGTGGTTTCCTATTTCTGCCTTGAACGCCCGCTGTTCAGGCTCCGCGCCCGTTTTCGCGGATTAACATAACTCTAAAAAATGGTGGGCGATGAGGGATTTGAACCCCCGACCGTCTCCGTGTAAAGGAGCTGCGCTACCACTGCGCCAATCGCCCGACCGGAGGGAATGTAGAATGAAGCATGAAGAATGAAAAAGAAAAAACTTCCGCCAGCAGCAGCGCGGGTTCTTTTTCTGCATTTTTCCTTCTTCATTCTTCATTGGGAAATCCCTGCTGCCGCAGCGCCTCGAACAAAACCAGCGCCACGCAATTGGACAAGTTCAGTGAACGCGATTGCGCGTTGAACATCGGAATGCGCAACCAGTTTTCACGGTGTTGTTCCAAAAGTTGTTTCGGCAAACCAGCCGTCTCGCGGCCGAAAATCAGGTAATCGTCCGCCGCGAATTTCGCGTCGCTGTAATTCTTTGCGCCGTCGGATTCGATAAACCACAGCCGCGCGTCGGCCGGAAGCTTCCCGGCGAACGCCGTCCAGTTTTGCCAGCGATACCACTCGACCTGCTGCCAGTAATCCATGCCGGCGCGCTTGAGCTGCGCGTCATCCAGCTTGAAACCGAACGGCTCGATGAGGTGCAATCTGGATTTCGTGGCCGCGCACAGCCGCGCCACATTGCCCGTGTTCGGCGGAATTTCCGGTTCAACTAAAACAATGTTCATTTCAAATTTTTAACGCAAAGGCGCAAAGGCGCGAAGAGGCAAAGAATAAATATCAGCCGGTCTGGCTTTGCAGATTGTTCCGGCTCTGCGCCTTTGCACCTTTGCGTCTTTGCGTTGAATAAAATACTTTCCAAAGCACCAATCCATGCGCCGGCGCGGTCATGCCGGCGGCTCGGCGGTCGCGGCTGGCCAGAATGTCGGCAACTTTCGCCAGCGGAATTTTCCCCTGCCCGACCTGCACCAGTGTGCCCACGATGCCACGGCACATCTTGTAGAGAAATCCATCGCCCTCGATGACGAAGGTCAGTTGCGCGCCGGATTTTTTGAGGTCGCAGCGCGTCAATGTGCGGACGTTGGATTCCATTTCGTAACTGCGCGTGCCGGCGAAGCAGCGGAAATCATGCTTGCCGATGAACAGTTTCGCCGCCGCGCGCATTTTCACCAGATCCAGCTTCATCGGAAAATGCCAGGCGCGGTTTTGCAGCAGCGGATTCATCGCCACATGGTTCCAGACGTAGTAACGATACTGTTTGCCGGTCGCGTCAAAGCGCGCATGGAACTTCTCCGGCGCGCGCACCGCCGACAGCACGCGGATGTCGTCGGGCAAAAACGCGTTCAGCGCCAGTGCGAGCCGGCCGACGGGCATCTTGAATTCCGCGTGCGGAATCTCGACGTGCGCCACCATGCCGAGCGCGTGGACGCCGGTGTCCGTGCGGCTGGAACTGTGGATGCGCCTGACACTCGGAAACATTTTGCCGAACGCCGCCTCGATTTTCTCCTGCACGCCGGTGCCGATTTTCTGCACCTGCCAGCCCTGATAGGCCGTGCCGTCGTAGGCGATGACGAGTTTGAATTTCAGCGTTTCCACAATTCTTTAGCCACAGATGAAACACAGATTGAACACAGATTCAAAGAAAGGAATTGAAAGCGTCGGGCATTTGGCCCATTTGTGTTTCATCTGTGAAAATCTGTGGCTGAAAATTAAATCCCGTCCAGATAACTTTGCAGCAAGATCGCCGCCGCCATTTTGTCCACCTTCTCCTTGCGTTTATCGCGGCGGACGTTGCCCTGAATGAGAATCCGGTTGGCCATCTTGGAAGTCAGCCGCTCGTCCCACAACTTGATGGGGACCGTGATGGCCGTTTTCAATACACCCACAAAAGTCTCCACCTTTTGGGCCGCCGGGCCG
>Ga0182030_10022969_pt1 | contig 11570 bp, 8 predicted proteins | sample 812S3MmetaG_FD_121299 | JGI IMG/M metagenome (GOLD analysis project Ga0182030, IMG submission 121299) | Permafrost microbial communities from Stordalen Mire, Sweden - 812S3M metaG (Illumina Assembly) | ecosystem: Environmental > Terrestrial > Soil > Wetlands > Permafrost | place: Sweden... | reverse complement strand
CCTTCCAGCTGTCCCAAATCCGGCGCCGGATTTCCCAGCGGTCGGCGTAGGCGGTTTTATAGTCCAGCCAGTTATAAACGAACCGGCTCTGCTGGTTGTGGCAGCGGGAGCAATTGCCCATGAAGATAGGTTGGATGTCGCCCAGATAAGTTGGGCTTGGGCTGGCCAAGGCGGACGCACCAGTTCCGCTGGCTTGTGCCGGCACCGGGGCATTCTGGGCGGGAGCGCTGGTGGAAATAAAACACACGAGCGCTACCGCGGCACATGGCCTGATCCAGCGTGCGTGCCGCGGAAGATTAAGGAATGAGATTTTTTGCATGGCTGCTGCTGGTTCTTTGGTTAAACTCGAATTTCAGCGATGGCTTCAAAAGCCATAGGAAAGCTGCAAAATAAGTTGGTTGACCTGCGTGGGATCCGTGCTGTGGAGAAACTCATAGTCGCCTTCGAAGAGCAATGCGCCGGTGAGATAGTAGACATAGCCGACGCTGTAGCGTTCGGTTTTATTGCCAAAGCCGTCGAGCAACGAGTCATAGCGGCCCACCAACTCAATATTGTTGATTCCCGGCAACTCCAGATTCAAACCCGCCAGCCGGTAACCCGCCTGCGCCCACCAGCCTTGCTGCCGGATCAGGCCCAAGTCGTCACTGCCATAGCGGCTGATCACATATTCACCTTTCGCTTCAAAGTTCGCCCCCAAGTGCAGGGCCGCATCCAGCACACCTGCCGACCACAGGTGAGTCCCCGCGTTGTCCCACTCGCCAGATTGGCCGGAGATGCCCAGTTCCAAATCGTAATGTGGCTTGAACGGCATAAACAAAGCCAGCCGCGCGCCTCCGGAAGGCTGGCCGTGCAAATTCGCCACAACGTCATCGGATCGCAAACCCACGTTGCCGCCGGCGATATCCAGCGCGCCAGCATTGCCGGTGCCGTCCGCCGAACCCGGCCCGTTCACGCCATAGACGGCATAGTTGATCAAATTACCGCCATCCCCCAGCGGCGCCGCCCCGCGCAATTCCGCTCCCACACCGGTGCCGGGAGTCAGATCAACCGCCAGCGGACTGTCAGGAAACTTGTTCAACCATCCCGCGCTGCGCTCGCTGTAAGTCCCGAGCGGCAGCAAAAGATTCCCCGCGCATAGCGTCAGGTAATCGTTCATCACATAATCCAGCTGCGCAAAACTTAAATTGACGGTGGTCGTGTAACCACTGTTATTATTGACCGTCGTGCGGTCACCGTTGCTGTCATACACCGTGTTTGGGGTGCCGCCATTGTTTTGGAGAATGAAATCGAAGCCGGCCTCAAACAGAATATTATCCCCGCCGCGATACAGAAAAATGGGCGCGAAATCAGCCAGCATGAAGGCGCCATTCACGCCATCCCCCTTGGCGTATTGAAACTCTGCATCACCCAAGATTTGAAAATTGTGGTTAACGGTGGCCTCGTCGAGCGGCACGCGCGGCATCGCCTGCGCCGACACGGCCGCCGCACTTTTCTGTTCCGCGTCCGCGGCGGTTTGCTGGGTTTCGCCCAACTGCTGCTTCAATTGCTGGATGACTTGTTGATCGAGTTGGTTCGTCTGCGCCAACGACTGGAGCTTACCGTTCATTTGCTGGACCAGATCTTTCAACGCGTTGAAATCAGCATCACTGACCGCGGCCGCGACCGGCGCGGGAATGGTCACACCCAAAGCGCAGCTTGCGGCCGCCAGCCCCAACATCATGCAGCGAGGTTTAAATATCTTTTTCATTTGAGATTCAAAGGAGGGTCAGGTTGCTCAACGACCGCTGTTTTCCTGGAGATACTTCAGAATCAGCCGGGCCTGGTTTCCGGGAATATTGGCGCGGACCTGCATGTGCAGCATGATGGTTTTCCACTGCGCCGCCGTCCGCTCGGTCGGATATCGCTCGGGATGACAACGGTTGCAATGAATGGAATAAAGCTCCGCGCCAGTCAGGGTTTTCTTGGCCGGGGCCGGGGAGGTTGCGGCAGGCTTGGCGTCATCAGCCCGCGCCGTCGCGATCAATCCACCATTCACGGCCAGGGCAATGACCAGCGGAACCGCGAAACGATGCCAGCGCTGGAGACTCGGAAAGGGATGTTTCATAATTCTTATGTTGAAAATCAATTTGATTATGATGACCAAACAAAATTCCGACTAACCATTTATTGCCAATTTGCTTACTAATTTTGCACAAAGAATTAGCCCATATCAATTTCGAGCCAAATTTGAAAAACGGAAAATTCGGGGTTAACAGATTAATGATTGGAGAAATTATCACCGCGCAAAAAAACGGTGAAACAACTTTTAAGGCGCAGCTTCATGTAAAATGACGCCTAAGACAAATGCAGGATCAAGTTGCAGTTTGTCCACACCCAAAAAATCAAAAACTAGCATCTTGGCAGCACAAAGTTGGCTTGGAGAAATTCCAGCCACCGCGGCAGATTTGCCGCGATGGCTTTGTAGCCGGTAACCGCAAAACAACCAGCGGCGACTTGTTGGTAATAGCCCGGTGATGGCGCGGCATGATACCGGTGGCGGCGCGCGGCTTCTTCGTAAAACAAGCCCAGGCCAATCGTAATCCGGTTGGCCACGACCGTCGGCGAGTCAAATTTACAATGAATGCCGTCGGCTGATAATTGGCGGCACATCTGCCCCAATTCGTTGACTTGCGACAGAAAGGCTTGATAGATCCGTACCGTGTCGGCTTCTTCGGCTCCAAAAGTGGCCAATTTGCAAAGAATCCAGCCGAACGATTGCTGCGGAATGATACCCACATGATCGTCCGCCAGTTGGCTTAACTGTTGGCGCACAAGGTTTCGCGAGTCGGCATCTTCCAGCAACCATCGCGCCGAGGCCTGCTGTTTTTGCGGTACTAAATTTGATATGAGTTCATGCATATCGGATTATTATCTCATCGCCAGCCAAATCATTTATCGGTTGGCGGCTTGGATGGTTAAGCTTATTACGCCTCAAGCATCAATTTTCGTCGGGCCGGCAATCGTCGGGCCACTTTCAGTAAATCATGTTCCCAACCAGAATAATATTCACCATCGGCAGTTTTAGCGCGAGCGGCGATAAATGGGAATTAAACGTTAAATGGCCATGCCGCGCCGGCCGCTTTAATCCCGCAACGGTGAAAAATGCAAATGACCGGCTTTGAATTATGATTTGGTTCCACAACATTTATCTCGGATCTACTTTGGTTTTGGCGGACAATTGGTGACGGTCAAAAACCAGTTTGGCCGACCCGTTATTGAGGATTTGATGCTGTACCAATCTTTGGACAAGTTCGTCCGAAATGGATGGCAAAGGCATTTCGCCGGAATTGAAGCACGTGGTAAATCCAGATTAATTGAATTCGACCAACCGCAATTTGTCCGCCGCTAGAAAATTCAGGGCGATTCTGACGAGTCGGTTGAAAAACTATTGCGCCGTGAGCTGGACAGAATAGCGCGGAATGATTTGCAATCCGCGCAAGGCCGCCACGCTGTGGGCATTTCCAAAATCCGGCTGCGCGGGTTTGCCCAGATATATCGGTGCATCCTGGCGCAACGGCAGAATCGCCACGCGCAAATCGCCGCTGAGAATTTCCGGTGCGTAACGGCGGAGACCAACCTCAAACGGATTGCCGTTGTAGAAGTTATCGGTGAGCAGCTTGCCATTGAGCGAAACGCGCGCGACATCGCCGACGTAATTCAGGCGCAGGATCGGGTCAACGCCAAGATCCACTTGGTTTGGCAGCTTGACGCGCCACACGGCGGCTTGGGCAAAGTCGGCATCCACCGGCGCCGCAGCGACGGCTTCCTTGATTTTACCGAGCGGGATTTCACGCGGCGGGCCGGCCGGCTGGAGTTTTTCAACAGTGGCTTTGAGCGACACGGATCTGGGTTTTGGCGGAATGAATCGCTGGAAAATGCCGTCGTTTTTTGCGCGCAGAATTTTTTCGTTGAAAATAATTTTTTCAGGCGCGGGATAAATGCCGAGGCTCAAATCGTTGCGGTCCTCGGAGGTGAGGCGGAAGTTTGCACCGTCCATCACCACGCCGGCCTGGGATAAAAACACCCGGTCGCGGCCCTGAAAATTGCCTTTCCACAATGCGAGGGAATCGGCCTTGTCCAATAGAACGATTTGCAATCGTCCGCTCGACGTCGCAATTTCCAGCGCGGTTTTTCTGCCGGGTTTGACACGGCTCGCCGCCAGTTTGTCGCCGTCAACCGTGATCTTGGCGGATGATGAATTGACGGAAATATTTTTTTCAAAGGCAAATTCTGCCGGAATGCCTTCCGACTCGGCAAAGAAAACGGTGCGCACGTCGCCGTCGTCAACCGCGCACATCGGCTGCGCCGTGGCCGAAATCAAATTCACGCCGTGGCCGAGATCGAAGTTGAACGGCCAGAAAAAACAGGCGTCGGCCGGAATGGCCTGCGGTTGTTCCGGAAACGTGAGCGGGCCGGAAGGCAGATGGATGGTGAACTGCACGTTGGTTTTCGGCGGCATCGGCTGAAGGCGCTGATAATTATTCACGAAGACAAAACCGCTGCTGCCGTCGGAGCGAACGCACCAGCGCAGCGTGTCAATGTCGTTGCTGCCGTGTGGCCGCAAGTCGGGCATCGTGGCCGGCATTCCGGCAAGCCGGGCTCCCCATTCATGCAGGAACAAGTGCAGGCGGCGGAGCAGATGGTATTGCGGACGAATCTGCCCGTATTGACCGAGGGCTGTCTGAAAATCGTAATCTTTCACCGGCATGTCGTTCCACATGCCGGTCGCCTGGGATTCCATCAGCGTGGACAATTTGCCTTCGGGGTTTTCGCCGCCGTGATACATATAATAACCGAGCGACGAACCGCCGGAACCGAGCTTCACCAGTGTGGTTGATTCCGCATCCAGCGGATTGAATAAAATCCGGCGATGGTAGCTGGGCATCATGCCTGCGCCGATTTCGCAGGTGAGATAGGGATATTTTTCCACGTCCGGCGTGTCTTTGGCCTGGCGATGTCCGAGAATATCCGAGCCGATGGCGTCGTCGGTGCGCAGGTTGGAAAAATAAAATCCGCGCCAGTAAGTTCCGGGCATCGGCGTGAGCACGCGGTCCCAAAAACCTTCGGCATAGACTCCGTAAAGCGGAATCATTTCGCCGAACGGCAGCGGCGTGCTCAGCAGCGGCCAGCCGGTCTTGGTGTAAATCGGCACGTCCAGCCCCGCGTCGCGCGCCATTTGTTTCAAGGTCAAAAGATGTTCGGCCGGTCCGGAGTATTCGTTTTCCAATTGGATGCCGATCACCGGTCCGCCATTTTTCCAGAGCAACCCGTCAAGTTGCAGGGCAATTTGTCCGTAAAGAATTTTTACGGCCGCGAGATAGTTGGTGTCGTTGGAACGCACGTTCCAGCCTTTTTGCAGAACCCAGTCGGGCGTGCCACCATTGCGGACTTCGCCATGATCCCACGGACCGCAGCGCACGATGACTTTCAAACCCACTTCGCCACACAACTGAATGAAGCGGTGCAAATCGCGCGAGCCGGACCAGTCGAACCGGCCTTCAATCTCCTCGTGATGAATCCAAAAAACATAAGTGGCAATAGTGTCAATGCCACCGGCCTTCATCTTAAGCAGTTCCTCGCGCCATTCGGATTGAGGATAGCGTGCGTAATGAAATTCGCCCATCACCGGCGTCCACCGCTGGTTATTCAGCAGGAGACTCCGGCTGTCCAACGTTAGGGTGGAGCCGTCGGGTCGGCAGCCTTCGCCCATTTTATAACCGTTGGTTTGTGATGGAACCGGCGTTGCAACGCTAATGGTCAACGGACTGGCATACGAGCTGACCAGACTGAAAACGGCAATCAACGGGGCCAAAAGCCAATTGGCAGAAGTCGCTCGCATAAATTATTGGAAGTCTGTTTGACCGAAAACCAATCATGCTTTGTGGCATGGAATTAAATTGTCCCACTTCGCATAATGCGACGATTCAGGAAGCCAAAGAAATGGAAGCGTCCTCGAATTATGCGCGCCGACGACGCATGATCATCGCAAGCACGCCTACACTACCCAGCAAAGCTGTGGCAGTGGGTTCCGGCACGGTGGTAATCGTGTATAAGTCGGCGGACGTGTCAAAAGTCGTGCCGGCGGCGGTCGCCGAGTCATAAAAATTGGAACCCAGATAGGGCTTATAGCTATTGTCGGATTCGGCAAGGTAACCAGTATTGGCCAGCGCGCCATAAGCTGCCTGCCCAGGGGTGCCGCCGGTGTAAGACGACACCACGTCGAAGTAAAAACTTTCGCCAGCACTCAAACCCAGGCTGCTGAACGGAAGCGTCAATGAAGCTGAGGTTGAGCCGGTGCCCCCTGCGGAATAGGCCACGCTCGCGCCCGAAGCCCAACTACCGCCACTGTATATGAAGGGCGTGGCCCCGGAGCCATAAGTGTTGACCAGCGCGTTTTCGCCGGTGCTGATGCCGACATGCGGCCCCCAAGGATTGACCAACCCCGTGTCGCCGCTGCCGGCTTGTCCGACAATCTGGATTTCGATCCCGTAAAAAATATAGGAAGCCATCGGCTGGGTCGCATTGATAGTGAAGCTGATGGTGCTCGCATCATTGTTGATGCTCAGACTACTGATGGCATTGCCGTCAGCAGTGGTGCCGTCGGCAACGCCTGGCCCTGGGTAGGTTATTTGCGCCAAGGCAGGTATGGCGCACATGGTTAATGCCGCGATCGCGGTGCAAATGGTTAAAGGTGTGTTCATATAATTATTATCAACTCTATGGGAGATTTATTTTATCGCAGGTTACCGTTTCCAAATTATTGCTGGATGAGCCGGAAAAACATTTTACTGTTGGTCTTTGTGATAGTAGCCGAACTTTGATTGGTCGTGCCCGCCACGTCCAACCAGACGATGGGCGGAACCAGATTCGTCGCGCTTTGCAGGTGAACATTCGAACTGGCGGTCCAGTTCAACGTGAGCGTTGTGGCCGTGCTGATGCCGACCGAGATGCTGCCGGGATTCGCGACGCCGGTGCCGGTGATTTGAAAATTTTCGAAGTTGAAATTTCCACCCGTGCCCGTGATGTTGAACACCAAGCCGGCTCCGGTGATGTTCCCGCTCAGGTTTGATCCCACCGTGCCGCCGATCGTCGCGTCAGTGGCGGAGAATGTCAGATTATCCCAGTTTGCCGCCGTGGGCGAAAATGATTGACTGACGGTGGTATAAGTTGCGGTGGCGGCACTCGTGTCCACCGGCAAATTTGTCGAGGAAACATACCAAGCCGAGCCATTGATTTGGACCGCAAGAAACGCAGTGACGTTGGTCGGCTGAGAAGTCGGCGCGATGTCCACTGCGAAAGTCAATCCGGACGCGCCCGCGATACCGATGGTCGGAAAGGGCAAACCGGACGCGCCCGAATCGGACACGGTGGTTGCGTAAAAGGCCGTGGTGACAGCAGAGCTTTCATAATTGTAAACCGCGCCATCGCCGCCGCCGGTCTGGAAAAGCCGGCCGGGTGAATCGGGAATGGCGGCCGTCCAGCCAACGGTGGAAACGGAATAATTTCCGGCGACCGGGCCGACGAACGGGAAAGCTTCTGAATACAAAAGGTTGGTCGGAAGACTGTTCACCGTCAGTACCGTCGTCAAATAATTGGCGCTGGAATCCGTACCGGCCGAATTGCTGACAATGAGGGTATATTGGGCCGCGTTGGTGCTATTGACATTCAGGATGGTGAGCACGTTGCTGTTCACGCCGGAAATATTCCCGCCATTAACGAGCGGATTGCTGTTCTGTTGCCAATAATAAGTTAGCGGTGCCGTACCCGAGGCCGTGCCGGCAAACGAAACGCCCGCGCCTGCATAAACCGTCTGGCTCAAAGGCGACGCGGTGATGGTCGGGGCCGTGGCCGCGACGGAATCGGTAATGACTAAAAAGTTATCGAAGTTAAAATTTCCGCCGCTGCCGGAGTAAGTCACAACTACTCCGGCACCGGTAATGTTGCCGGCTAGGTTGCCGCCGGCCGCGCCACCGATGGTGGCTGAAGTGGCACCGATGGATAGTGTGTTCCAATTGGCGGCGAGCGGACTGAACTGTTGTTGGTAAGTCGTGAAAGTGGCGGTGGCGGTTCCCGTGTTCACCGGGATTGGCGTCGAACTCACATACCAACTGCCGCCGCTCATCTGCACGGCAAAATAGGCGGTGACATCGGCCGGCAGATAACTTGGAGCCACGTCCGCCGAAAATGAAACAGCTGGATAATTAGCCGGTGTGATTGATGGGAATGCCAACCCCGAAGCACCGGCATCACTATTGGTCGTCACATAAAATGCGTCGGTTGCGGCCGCACCCTCATAAGCATAGAAAGCCCCATCGCCGCCACTATTCTGGTAAAGCCTTAAGCTGTCGGGCGTGGCAGTGGACCAACCGTCCACGCTCAACGGATAACCGACCGGGAGGGCACCAACAAAAGGAAATGTCTCGGCATACAAATAATCCGCAGGAACGGAATTCACCGTCAAGCTCGCGGTGGAGTTGGTGCTGGTATCAAAGTAGCCGGCCACGTTGCTGACAATCACGGAGTAATTTCCCACATCGGCCGCGCTGACATTGGCAATTGTCAAAATGGAATTGGTCGCTCCTGAAAATCGGCCGCCGTTGGTCAGTACGATGCCGTTCATTTCCCAGTAATATTTGAACGGTTGCGTGCCCGAGGCGTTGACTGCAAATGAAACCCCGCCGCCGGCGTAGGTCGTCTGGCTGAGCGGTGCGGCCAGCAACGTCGGCGGCAACGTCACGGTATTGGAGATGGAAGTGATTAGAAAGTTGTTGTAGTCCCAACTGCCGGACCCGGTGAGTTTGGCGACGATGCCAATGCCACTAATGACGCCGGACAAGTTTTCGCCGGCTTGCGGTCCGATGCCGACAACAGTCGTGTTGGTGAGAATATTCCAATTGGTGGACGCCGGACTGTAGGTGATGCCAGTCTGGTAAAAAGTTCCGCCCGCGCTGTGTTGCAAGGTGGTGATCGGCCTGTTGGTGTTGACATACCAAGCACCGCCAACCTGCACGGCGAACCAACAGTTTAAATTGGCACCTTGATAGCTCCACTGGGATTCGACGGAAATATTCAGGTTGGTATAAAACGTCGGATCAATGCTGATGAATGCCGAATCACCACCCGTGCCGCTGCCGGCCCCGTTGGTGGTAAAAAATATACCGGTGCCGGAGCTACCGCCAAAATAAAGCGTGCTGGTCGGCAATGAAGCGGCCGATGTTCCATCCACCGCGCCGGACTGTGAATACATGCCGCTGTAGCCGCCGGTGAGCAGAACCTGACTCCAGCCCACGGCGGCGAGACTGGTGCCGCCGTTGACCGTGCCGAAGTCCTGCTGATACAAGACCGCAGTTTGTGCCGGGGCAAGATAGCTGACGGCTAACAGGCCCGCGAGGCTGAGTAGTTTTTTCATAGGTTGATGACTGGGTTTGGGTTTAGAACGGATGAAATCATTTTTGCGAAGTGGAATCATTGATAAGCGCCCATCCAAGCGGGCCAGGAGTTCAAAGAACTCATGTAGCTGGTGTTGAAGGAGCGGCTCCACGGCAGCGTCCAAAGCTCCTTGATCCCAACATTTCTCACCGAGCTGTCGGCGAAACTAATGTCCAAAGGACTGCGTCCCGCGTGTCGTGGAATGGAAAAATTACTCATCCCACTGCCAGGTGAGCCACTGGAAATAAACCAGCCTTGGTGCGATACGGGCGTGTCGTTATATAATGGTGGTGCGCCGTCATAAACCGCGTCGGCAAAAATGGGTATCTGGGTGACATTGCCTCCGCCTGGGGTGATTTTGCGCCAGTAATCGGAAGAGGGACTCGACATATAAACGCCAATCGAAGAATCGGGTGGGTTCATTGCCCAAGCGTTCATACCATAGCTGCCATAGTCACCAGCCACGCCCCAATAAGGAATCGGATATCCGTTGGTACCCAGAATTCCCCAGGAAATAAAACTGTTGTCCATGCTGCCGTTAAACTGGTTGGCGGGTGTCAGGTCGCTGCGGAATGTTTTCGCCGCCGGACAAAGGCGAATGTTCGGGTTGGTATAATATCGGCGTAAAGTTGACATCCACTCGCCGGAATCACTGTTGACGGCGGGGCTCCAGCCCGGCGGCATGCTGTCATTATTGTCGCCCCCGTAAACCGCAAAGCAAATGCCCCACTGATGCAGATTGGAAACGCATTGCGCCCGCAGCGCCCTTTGTTTGGCTTTGCTTAACGCCGGCAAAAGCATCGCGGCCAAAATCGCGATAATCGCAATGACCACCAGAAGTTCAATCAACGTGAATCCAATAAACTTCGAGCAGGAACGGCCGGCGCGCGGCGTTTGCAAGGGCGTGAACATAAAGGCGTGGCGTCATGATTCAATAGCCGAACGGGTTTGCCAAGCCTCACAAATGTATGGTTTGTGAGCGGCCCGCATCATTCTGATTGGGTCGAACGGAACTTGAGTGCCGCCTCCGTACGGGAACGGACGTGCAGTTTGTGATAGATGTGGCGCAGGTGCCAGCGCACCGTGCCGTCGGCCACGCCCATCCGGCTGGCGATTTCTTTGTTGGGCAGGCCGTTGGCCAGCAGTTCGAGGATTTCGCGTTCGCGCGGCGACAAATCTTCCACTTCAGCCACGGCGGCAATCGGTTCTTGAAAGGAAAAAATGACTTTGCGGGCAATCTCGCGGGACATCGGCGCACCGCCTTGCTGGACTTCGCGGATGGCGGCGACCAAATCTTCCGGCGAACACCGCTTCAAAAGATAACCGCAGGCCCCGGCCCGCAGAGCCTTAAAAATCCGCTCCGTGTCCTCATACACCGTGACCATGATAATTTGTATAGCCGGCAAAAGTTGTTTGAGCTGCGCGCAACATTCAATGCCCGACATGTTCGGCAATTGCACATCCATCAGCACAATGTCCGGTGCGTGCTTGGGAATCACCTTTAAGGCCTCTTCGGCGGTGGCGCAGGTGCAGACGCAACGATTTTCAGGATCAGTCTGGACAAATTCCGTGAGGCTCTCGCGAATGGTTTTATTGTCTTCGACGATGGCAATCTTGGTCATAAAATTTTATTGGCCGGCACGGAAAAATTCAGCGTGGTGCCGTGGCCGGGCTGGCTGCGGAGTTCAAAGCGCCCGCCCAGTTTCTCCACGCGCGCCCGCATGTTGGTCACGCCATCCATCTCCTCGGAACGCAAACTGTCTGGCAGGCCGCAACCGTTGTCGGTGACGGACAACTTCGCCTCGCCCTGCTCCAGCCCGATGCGCAGCCGGACTTCCGTGGCATGGGAATGGCGAACCACATTCGTCAATGCTTCCTTAAACGCCAGAAATAACTGATGGCGGGACCGTGAGTCGACCGCAAAATCCGGCGGAACCGGATTTTCCTCCAGCCGCCAAGCAATACCGGCCAGACTGAGAAAGCGGTCGGCATACAGGCAGAAATAACTCATCAGCGACGCCATCGAATCATGCCTTGGATTCATCGCCCACACGATTTCATCCAATGCGGCGACAATTTCGCGCGCCTTGTCACTCATCTGT
>Ga0182030_10022968_pt1 | contig 11570 bp, 11 predicted proteins | sample 812S3MmetaG_FD_121299 | JGI IMG/M metagenome (GOLD analysis project Ga0182030, IMG submission 121299) | Permafrost microbial communities from Stordalen Mire, Sweden - 812S3M metaG (Illumina Assembly) | ecosystem: Environmental > Terrestrial > Soil > Wetlands > Permafrost | place: Sweden... | reverse complement strand
GGTGCAGATCTTCCGCGCGCTTTTGGAAAACAACGCCTCGTTCTACGGCGCGCAGATGAGCGCGATGGACAACGCCACCCGCAACGCCGGCGACATGATCCGCAAGCAGACCCTGATCTACAATCGAACCCGCCAGGCGATGATCACCAAGGAGCTGATTGAAATCATCTCCGGCGCCGAGGCGCTCTAGCCGTCGACGGACGGCCGTTCACGTTTTCGGACTTCAAGGAGAGAGTTTTATGGCTACACCCGCCAACCAGACCGGACGCATCACGCAAGTCATCGGCGCCGTCGTCGACGTGCAGTTCGAAGGCCACCTGCCTGCGATTCTGAACGCCATCACCACCATGAACGGCAAAAGCCGTCTGGTGCTCGAAGTCGCCCAGCATCTGGGCGAGTCCACGGTGCGCACCATCGCGATGGATACCACCGAGGGCCTGGTCCGCGGCCACGAAGTCAGCGATACCGGCGGTCCGATCCAGGTGCCGGTCGGCGCCGGCACGCTCGGCCGCATCATGAACGTCATCGGCGAGCCGATCGATGAAGGCGGCCCGATCGTCAACGAAGGTTTGCGTGCGATCCATCAGGAAGCGCCGACCTATACCGATCAGGCCACCGAGGCGGAAATTCTGGTCACCGGGATCAAGGTCGTCGACCTGTTGGCGCCCTACGCCAAGGGCGGCAAGATCGGTCTGTTCGGCGGCGCCGGCGTCGGCAAGACCGTGCTGATTCAGGAGCTGATCAACAACGTGGCGAAGGCGCACGGCGGCAATTCGGTGTTCGCCGGCGTTGGCGAGCGTACCCGCGAAGGCAACGATCTTTATCACGAGTTCATCGAATCCAAGGTCAATGCCGATCCGCACAATCCCGATCCGAACGTCAAGTCGAAATGCGCGCTGGTGTTCGGTCAGATGAACGAGCCGCCCGGCGCCCGCATGCGCGTGGCGCTGTCCGGTCTGACCGTCGCCGAGCATTTCCGCGATCAGGGCCAGGACGTGCTGTTCTTCATCGACAACATCTTCCGCTTCACCCAGGCCGGCTCCGAAGTGTCGGCGCTGCTGGGGCGTATTCCGAGCGCCGTGGGTTATCAGCCGACGCTCGCGACCGACATGGGCGCGCTGCAGGAGCGCATCACCACCACCCATAAGGGCTCGATCACTTCGGTGCAGGCGATCTACGTGCCGGCCGACGACTTGACCGACCCGGCGCCGGCCACCTCGTTCGCGCATCTGGACGCCACCACGGTGCTGAACCGCGCGATCTCGGAAAAGGGCATCTATCCCGCGGTGGATCCCCTCGACTCGACCTCGCGCATGCTGTCGCCGCTGATCGTCGGTGAGGATCACTACCAGACCGCGCGGATGGTTCAGCAGGTGCTGCAGAGGTACAAGTCGCTGCAGGACATCATCGCCATTCTCGGCATGGACGAATTGTCCGAAGAGGACAAGATCGCGGTCGCCCGCGCCCGCAAGATCGAGCGCTTCCTGTCGCAGCCGTTCCACGTCGCCGAAATCTTCACCGGCTCGCCGGGCAAGTTCGTCGACCTCGCCGACACCATCAAGGGTTTCCGCGCCATCTGCGAAGGCAAGTATGATCATTTGCCGGAGGCCGCCTTCTACATGGTCGGCGCCATCGAAGAGGCGGTCGAAAAGGGCAAGAAGCTGGCGGCCGAGGCAGCCTAAGGGCGAATAGCCGGCGAATAGCGAATAGGGAGTAGCGAATAGGGAAGGTAAGTCGAGTTCTTCTACCACTCGCTATTCGCTATTCGCTATTCGCCACTCACTGATCCAAATCGACAGGCGCACCCATGGCCACTTTCCACTTCGATCTCGTCTCGCCGGAAAAGCTCGCCTTCTCCGGAGAAGTCGATCAGGTTGACGTTCCCGGCCTCGAAGGCGATTTTGGCGTGCTGGCCGGACATGCGCCGGTCGTGGCCACGATCCGGCCCGGGATTCTGACGGTGACCACCGGCGGCACCCAGCAGAAGATCATCGTGCTCGGCGGTCTTGCGGAGGTTTCCGACAAGGGCCTGACCGTGCTCGCTGACGTCGCGACTTCGCTGCAGGAGCTCGATCGGGAAGCGTTCGCCGATGAGATCTCCGGCATGGAAGCCAAGCTCGCCGAGAAAGAGGGCTCTGAACTCGACCGCGCCCTCGAGCGGCTCGATCATTACAAGAGCATCCAGCACCAGATCAATTCGACTGCGCTGCATTAGTGAGTAGCGAGTAGCGAGTAGTTCACGCGGCTCGCCGCTCCTCCCAGCTAACTACTCGCCATTCGCAAATTTCCCGAAGCTCTGCGCTACCGTTCGATACACTTCGCGCCGGAACGGAACCACCAGATCGGCGACGCGATCGAGCCGTTCCCATCGCCATTGATCGAATTCCGCCGGCTGGCCGTTGCGCGGCGTCAGCGGATCGATCTCATCGTCGGATCCGGTGAAGCGCAGCGCGAACCACTTCTGCCGCTGGCCGCGGAATTTGGCCAGCCGGTGGGACGAAGGACCGGCGAATGGCGGAAATTCGTAACTGACCCAGTCGGTTTCGCCGAGGTAATCGGCGTTCACCGCGCCGGTTTCTTCCCAAAGCTCGCGCATCACGGCGTCACGCGGGTTTTCATCGCCGTCGATACCGCCCTGCGGCATCTGCCATTCCAGGCCGGGAAGAATGATTTCCGGTCCGTCGTCCCTGAATCGTCGTCCGATCAGCACCTGACCGGAAGCGTTAAACAGCGCGACCCCCACATTGGGTCGATAGGGTTTGCCATCGGTCATCTCGGAATCAACCGCCGGCGAGCCGGGAAAATTCCTTGACCACGCGCTCGTAGACCGGCCGTTTGAACGGAACGATCAGGTCGGGAAGATTCTTCATCGGCTCCCAGCGCCAGCTGACGAACTCCGCCTTGTGGCCGCCGCCGGGCTCGGCGACATTGATCTCGGTGTCGTGGCCGGTGAAACGAAGCGCGTACCATTTCTGCCGCTGGCCACGATAGCGGCCCTTCCAGGCGCGCCCGGCGACGGTGCGGGGAATGTCATAGATCAGCCAGTCGGCGATCTCGCCGAGCTTCTCGACCGAGCGGACGCTGGTTTCCTCGTAGAGTTCGCGTTTCGCGGCCGCCCAGGTGTCCTCGCCGGGATCGACGCCGCCCTGCGGCATCTGCCAGACGTGGGTGTCGTCGACATGTTCGATGCCGCCGGCGCGGCGACCGACCAGGACCAGCCCGGCCGAGTTGATCAGCATCATGCCGACGCTGGTGCGATAGGGCAGGTCATCATAGCGCGCCATTCCGTCAAAGCCTCTTTGCGGTCAAGGTGGGTCCGGAGCAGCGCCCAGCCGGCGGGTCTTTCAGCCTGATTTTGATTTGAGCATGACGGTTGTCAATGGCACGAGCAGGATGCCATGGCTTTCCAGCGCCTTGGCCCAGACGGCAATCCGCTCGATCGAAATCGGCAATGCCGAGGCGATACCGACGGCCAAGCCGCGCTCCTTCGCCAGATTTTCAAGCCTGCCGAGCGCGCGGTCGATCTCCACGGCGGTGGGGACCGCGTCGATGCTGAGGTCGGCCTTGGCGAAAGGCATCGCCTGGCTCGCCGCCAGGGAGGCAGCGACGCTGCGCGGCGCCGATCCGTCGTCAAGATAGCCGAGCCCGCGCTTGGCAGCCTCGCTGACGATCGGCTGCATCACCGCATCGGAGACCACAAAGCGCGCGCCCATGAAATTGGCGATCCCGGCATAGCCCTGGAAACGGCTGAGGTGCCAGTACATCCGGTCGAGATTCTGCTCGGGGCCAAGCGTCGTGAGCAGGGTCTGCGGGCCGGGGTCGTTGTCGGGATAATCGAACGGCTCCATCGGAACCTGCAGCAGAATCTCATGATGCTGGACGCGCGCTCGTTCGGCCAGCTTGCTGGGATCCGCGCCGTAGGGCGTAAACGCCAGCGTCACCGCCGCCGGCAATTTCATGATGGCGTCGGTGGTCTTGGCTGCCCCGACGCCAAGGCCGCCGACCACGATGGCGATCACGGGCATTTTTGCAGCCTTGGCGCGGTCGGCTTCGCCGGCATAGGCGGTGAAAGGCTTCAGTCCATCGGCGATCACCGGGATCATGCCGTAGCGTGACTTTTCCAAAAGGCGCGGATTGATCCCGGCCATCATGGCGGGCGGCGCATCGGCTTCGGCCTGGTCGGCGCCGTCGCCGGATATCGCGACATCGTGGCGCGCGCCGCTGGAGCCGTCGATAATGGTGATGGTCTTTTGTCCGGCCGGCGCGGCCTGCTTGGCGACCGATTTCGCCAGCGGCTCGGCGATTCCTGCGGGCGCTGCGGCGGGCTTTTCGCCCGGGGTCGGCTGCGGCAGGGCGATGCGGACCATCGGCTCACCTCCCAGCGGATTATCGTTGAAGATGGCGAAGCCCACGAAGGCAACCAGGAATAGGCCCAGCAGTACGGCGAGCGCCTGGATCCCGGTAAACGGCAGCCGGTATCGGCGCTTCCGGGGCACCGTCTTCTGTCCGAGCGGAGCGCTCAGATCGTCGGCCGTCTCTGCCATGGACCTCCCCGAATCAGCCGGCCCAACGATACCACGGCGGGGGAAGCCGGCGGCAGATCCGCTGCGGCGGCGGCATTGCAAAAGCAAGCCCCGGGCTCGGCACCGGCGATCGTCGCCTCAACAAAACGGGCGGCCCGAAGGCCGCCCTGTTCGCAACAGCCGGTCAGAGGAACCGGGATCAGTTCGCTTCCTTGTTGGCCGGCTTGTCGATCGCAGCCTTGTCGGCGGGCTTATCGAGCGCAGCCTTGTCGCCGGTGTCGGGCGCGGAGGCGTTGACCTTGACGCCGTGCAGCAGATCGTCGGCCATCTTCAGGGCCTTGTCGTCCTTGGCGTCCGGCGGCACATAGGATTGCGAGCCGGTCTTCTCGTCGCCCTCGGCCACCTTCAAATGGCCGCGCAGCGAGGCTTCGCCCTTGGTGTCGGTGCGGGACTTCAACTCCTCGGGCACGTCCTGCAGCACCTCGATATCGGGGACGATGCCCTTGGCCTGGATCGACTTGCCTGACGGGGTGAAGTAGCGCGCCGTGGTGAGACGCAGCGCGCCATTGCCGCTCCCGAGCGGAATGATGGTTTGCACCGAGCCCTTGCCGAACGAGCGGGTGCCGACCAAGGTGGCGCGCTTGTGGTCCTGCAGCGCGCCAGCGACGATTTCCGAAGCCGATGCCGAGCCGCCGTTGATGAGAACGATCAACGGCTTGCCCTTGGTCAGGTCGCCCGGATGGGCGGCGCGGCGCTGGGTTTCCTCGGCATTGCGGCCGCGGGTCGAAACGATTTCGCCGCGCTCGAGGAAGGTGTCGGAAACCGTGACGGCTTCCTCCAGCAATCCGCCGGGATTGTTGCGCAGGTCGATGATGAAGCCCTTCAGCTTGTCGCCGATCTGATTTTGCAGGTTGCCGATTTCCCGTTTCAGGCCTTCCGTGGTCTGCTCGTTGAAGGTTGTGATGCGGATGTAGCCGATATCGTCGCCTTCGACATGGGCGCGCACCGAGCGGACCCGGATGTTGTCGCGCACCAGCGTGACGTCGATCGGGTTGTCCTGACCCTTGCGAATGATCTTCAGCTTGATCTTGGTATTGACCGGGCCGCGCATTTTCTCGACCGCCTGATTGAGGGTGAGACCCTGCACGGCTTCGTCATCGAGATTGGTGATGATGTCGTTGGCCATGATGCCGGCCTTGGACGCCGGCGTATCGTCGATCGGCGAGACCACCTTAATCAGGCCGTCTTCCATCGTGACCTCGATGCCGAGGCCGCCGAATTCTCCGCGGGTCTGCACCTGCATGTCGCGGAAGCTCTTGGCATCCATGTAGCTCGAATGCGGGTCGAGGCCGGACAGCATGCCGCTGATGGCGGATTCGATCAGCTTGCTGTCATCGGGCTTCTCGACATAATCGCTGCGCACCCGCTCGAAGACGTCGCCGAACAGGTTGAGCTGGCGATAGGTGTCCGACGTCGCGGCGCGCGCGCTCGATCCCATCAGCACCGAGCGGGGCTGGGTCACGAACAGCATCAGGGCCGCGCCGCAGGCGGCGCTAAGGAGAATTACAGAAGTCTTGCGCATCATCCGCGAACCTTTTCGCCTTCATTTGCGGCCCACCATGGACCTGGATCGATTGGAGTGCCGTCCTTACGGAACTCGATATAGAGCACGGGCTGACTCGCGTTGGCCGCGAGGATGGATGCGACCCGGGATGTCGTCCCCATGGTCGCGACCGGCTCCCCCGTAAGTACAAATTGCCCGATATTGACCGAAATGCGCTCCATCCCGGCGATCAGGACATGATACCCGCCCCCGGCATTGAGGATCAAGAGTTGTCCGTAGCTGCGGAACGGCCCGGCGTAAACAACCCAGCCATCACACGGTGTTGTGACCTGGGCTCCGGCCCGGGTTGCCAGGGAAATGCCCTTTTCTACCCCACCTGAGCCATCGGAACCGCCGAATTCGCGAATCTTGGTGCCGTTGACCGGCAATGCGAATAGCCCCTTGGCGGATGCAAAAGCAATGGCGGGACTCATTCGGGCCGGGTCCTTGAGGGCACCCAGATTCGGTTTGCCATTGAGATTGGCCGGGACGCCCTGCAGGCTGGCGGTCGCGGCCGCTTTTGCAGCGCTCTTCGAATCCTGCTCCATTTTGGCGATCAGGCCCTGCAGCGTGTCGACCTGGCGGGACAGCGCGATGGCGCGGGCGCCTTCCGCCTCCATGTCCTTCTCGATCGAGCTCTGCTTTCGCTGCCGCTCGTCGACCAGGGCTGCCAGCCGGGTCTGGTCGTCGTTGAGCTTGTCGCGGTCGAGCGCAAGCCGGTCGCGCTCGGTGGCGATGGTCTTGCGAAGCGCGACCAGTTCGCCGAGGTCGCCGGCCAGTTTTTCCGCGCGCGCGTGCAATTCGGGCACTACCGATCCGAGCAGCATGGCGGTGCGAAGCGATTGCAGCGCGTCCTCCGGCCGTACCAGCAAGGCCGGCGGCGTGCGCCTTCCGGCGCGTTGCAGCGCAGCCAGCACCTCGACGATCTCGGAGCGGCGCGAATCAAGCGAGCCGCGAATCTGCTGCTCGCGGGCGTCGAGCGGACGCAGCCGCGCCTCGGCGTCGCCGATTCTCGTCTCGACGCCGCGCACCTGGGCGGCGATGTCGATCAGTTGCTGATTGAGCTTGCTGCGGTCCTGTCCGATCGCGGCGATATCGGCCTTGAGCTTCTCCTGCAGGTCCGCGGCATTCTTCTGCTGTGCGCGGGTAGCTTCGAGTTCCTGCTCACGCTGCTGGATGGCGTCGGGCGAGGCGGCCGTCGTTTGCGGCGTCGACGCCGCGATCTCGGGCGCAGGGACCTGGGTCGACAAGGCCTGGGTCGACAAGGCCTGGGCCGACAGCACCTGGGCCGTCGCCGGCCAAAGGCTCACGCCGGCAAGGCCGGCCGACCACAAGGCGATGGACAGCGGAAGGCGCAGGCAGGCCATCTGACCGCGCCGGGCGGTGTCAGGGTACGAACGAATGTCCCGAGCTGGCTGCATCTAGTCCGAATCAGTGTTTTCGTAGTTTTACCCGGCCAAGGCTTACGCGCGGTGATAAGGGTGACCCGCCAAAATGGTCGCGGCCCGATAGACCTGTTCCAGAAGCATGACCCGAACCATTTGATGCGGCCAGGTCGCGGAGCCGAACGCCAAGGTCAGCTTTGCCTTGCGCCGCAAATCGGGCGAAAGTCCGTCCGCACCGCCGATCGCGAAAATAGTGTTGGCGACCGATTGATCGCGCCAGCGGCCCAGATGCCGGGCGAACGCGCCGCTGTCGAGATTGTCGCCGCGCTCGTCGAGCGCCACCAGGACGGATTTGTCTGGAATTGCAGCCGAAATCGCCGCCGCTTCCTCGCCGATCCGGGTTGCGGGGTCGCGGGCGCGGCTTTCGGGAATTTCAACAATCTCAAGGCCGCGAAACCCGAGTTTGCGGCCGATGTCCTCGAATCGTTCGCGATAGCGTTCGGCCAGCTCCCGCTCCGGGCCTTGCTTCAGCCGGCCGATGGCTATGACGAGGAGGCGCATGCGCTCAGCCAGCTCCAGCATGATCCGGAAATGCAGATACCGGCTTTCCGACAAGATCATGCCGAAACATCAAGATCGGCCAAGGGGACGGTTCCGATATTCGCCTCATCCGCGCCGCTGATCCGTCGTCCAGACCAAAGCCAAACGACATCCATCGAACCGCTGCCCGGGGCAACAGAGCTCGGCTTGGCGACACTCGACGGCTCAGATCACCTTCGCCGCCGTCGGGCTCTGCGTCCACAATCTTTCCAGATTGTAGAATTCGCGCACCTCGGGCCTGAACACATGCACGATCACGTCGCCGGAATCGATCAGCACCCAGTCGCAGTTGGGCAAGCCCTCGACATGGATACTCTTGATTCCGTTTTCCTTGAGGCCCTTGGCGACATTTTCCGCGATCGCGCCGACGTGGCGGTTGGCCCGTCCCGTGGTGACGATCATGTAATCGGAGAATGCAGATTTGCCGCGAAGGTCTATGGTGACCGTTTCTTCCGCCTTCATATCGTCGAGGCGGGAGAGGATCATATTCAGGGTCTTGTCGGCGTCGGGTTGCGCCTTCAAGGCCGCAGCTTGCGTCGATGTTTTACGCGTCCTGGTTGAAGCAGACTTCGGTAAAACAGACTTGGACAATACAGATGTGGCCAGGGACCATTCCTTTCACTGTATCGCGACCACCGAATCCGGGCGCCGCTCGCTATACTATGCATGTGGGGTTAATGGTTTCAATATTCCAGTGAACCCGCCTGTTACTTCTTTGCCTTCCAGCTGCCGTCCAGGTTCCGAAGGCCGCTCGAGGACAGGTTCATTTTCATCCCGGTGAGAAAGACCCAGGCCGGCGGGCGCTGGTCCGCCAGCCTGCCGGCCTGGTTCTCGGGGAGGCGGTAGCGGGCGAGCGCCTGGGCTGCGGGCGCGGCCATGGCGCGAAAACTCTGCGGCGGACGGTCGATCACCGCGATCGGCACCTCGGAGGCGATGCGCCGCCAGTTCTGCCAGCGATGAAATTGCGCGAGATTGTCAGCGCCCATGATCCAGACCAGGCGCAGGCCGGCGGCGCGGCGGCGCAGATATGTAATGGTGTCAACCGTATATCTGGTCCCGATGACAGCTTCGAGACAGCTCACATCGATCCGCGGATCGTTGGCCATTTGGCGGGCCGCCTCGACGCGGGCATCGAGATCGCGCAGCGCTCCGGCATCCTTGAGCGGATTGCCTGGCGTCACCAGCCACCACACCCGGTCGAGTTTCAGGCGCTTGATCGCGAACAGGCTGATGGCGCGGTGGGCGACATGAGGTGGATTGAACGAGCCGCCCAGCAGGCCGATCCGCATGCCGTTGGTATAGAGCGGGAGCGCTTGAGCGGGGGAGGCGATGGAAGCTGGCTTCAACGCGTGCCCCGTTCCCGGAGTTCGCGTTTCATCGCAGCACCTCCCGACACCAACTTCGAAAACATGGCGGCACCGGCAGCTGCGGGCCTCGAGCGCGGCGGTTGAATTTGAAGTTCCCGACACAGGCTTGGAAGCTCAAATGGGCCGCACTCGGCCACCTCAGACGCAAGGCTTGCGTTCACGGCCGGGTCTGCCCGGTGCCATGGACGCGATATTTGAAACTGGTCAATTGCTCGGCGCCGACCGGGCCGCGGGCGTGGAACTTGCCGGTGGCGATACCGATTTCCGCGCCGAAACCGAATTCGCCGCCGTCGGCGAATTGAGTCGACGCGTTGTGCAGCACGATCGCGGAATCGACCTCGTTGAGAAACCTGGCCGCGGCACCTGCGTCTTCGGTCACGATCGCGTCGGTATGCTGTGAACCGTGGTCGTGAATATGCGCGATCGCTTCGTCGATGCCGTCGACGACCTTGGCGGTGATGATGGCGTCCTCGTACTCGGTATCCCAGTCCTCGTCGGAAGCTGGCTTCACCCTGGGATCGACGCGTTGCACGGCGGCGTCGCCGCGCACCTCGCAACCGGCGTCGATCAGCATTTCGACCAGCGGCTTGAGATGGGTCGATGCGCCGGCGCGATCCACCAGCAAGGTTTCGGCGGCGCCGCAGACGCCGGGCCGCCGCATCTTGGCGTTCAGCACGATCGACCTGGCCATCTCCAGATTGGCGGCATGATCGACATAGACGTGGTTGACCCCCTCCAGATGTGCGAACACCGGCACCCGCGCTTCGGCTTCGACACGCGCGACCAGGCTCTTGCCGCCGCGTGGCACGATGACGTCGACACCGCCGTTCAATCCGCCGAGCAGCAAGCCGACCGCCGATCGGTCACGGGTCGGCACCAGCGTGATCGAAGCCTCCGGCAGACCGGCTTCGCGCAATCCCTGCACCAGGCAGTCGTGGATCGCGCGGCAGGACCTGAAACTGTCCGAGCCGCCGCGCAGGATCACTGCGTTTCCTGATTTCAGGCACAGCGCGCCGGCGTCGGCGGCGACGTTGGGCCGGCTTTCGAAAATCACGGCGATGACGCCGAGCGGCACGCGCACACGCTCGATGGTCATGCCGTTGGGCCGTTGCCAGCGCTCGGTCACCACCCCGATCGGATCGGCGATATCGCGCACCGTGGCGATGCCGTCGGCCATCGCATCGATGCGGGCCTGCGTCAGCGTCAAGCGGTCGATGAAGGCGGCGGTCTCGCCACTGGCGCGCGCTTCGGCGACATCCTCGGCGTTGGCAGCAAGGATCCCGGCGGCATCGGCGCGGATGGCGCGCGCCATCGCATCGAGCGCACGATTTTTCTGTTCCGGTGAGGCAAGCGCCAGCACCCGCGCAGCGGCACGCGCGCGAACGGCAAGGCCGGTCATCAGGGTCGGCAAATCGGCGCTGCCGTCGACGGCCTTCAGCGATGCGGTCATAGCGGTTTCAACCTCGGTTAAGGTCATGTCCTAGCACGGAAATCCATGTTTTGCGAGGTGCCCGGCGTCATGGCCGGCGTGCGATTGCGGCTTCAGCGGCCCGCTGCTCGGCCATTGGCCTAGCCGACGGGAAAGGCGCCGTGCGGGCCGACCACGAGATCGTCACGGTGGATCATTTCCGCCCGGCCGCTGATGCCGAGGATGACCATCACATCCGGCGACGAACGCCCCTTGATCTTTTCGGCGTCCTCGGCGTCGTAGGCGACAAGGCCGCGGCCGATCTCATGGGTGTCGGGACCGCGCACCACCACGGCGTCGCCGCGGGCGAATTGCCCGTCGATCCGGATTACGCCGGCCGGCAGCAGGCTCTTGCCGGCGCGCAAGGCGCTGACCGCCCCGGCATCGATGGTCAGCGTTCCCTTCGGCTCCAGCGATCCGGCAATCCATCGCTTGCGCGCGGTCACCGGATTGGCGGGGGTCAGAAACCAGGTGCAGCGGCCGCCATCCGATATCGCCTGCAGCGGGTGCTCGATCTTGCCGGATGCGATCAGCATATGAGTGCCGGCGGTGGTGGCGATCTTGGCCGCTTCGATCTTGGTCATCATGCCGCCGCGCGACAGTTCGGACTCGGCCGCCCCCGCC
>Ga0182030_10022967_pt1 | contig 11571 bp, 6 predicted proteins | sample 812S3MmetaG_FD_121299 | JGI IMG/M metagenome (GOLD analysis project Ga0182030, IMG submission 121299) | Permafrost microbial communities from Stordalen Mire, Sweden - 812S3M metaG (Illumina Assembly) | ecosystem: Environmental > Terrestrial > Soil > Wetlands > Permafrost | place: Sweden... | reverse complement strand
GAATTTCGATTGGACGATGAACCAGACACTTCGTGTCTGGCTAATTTCCGGTTGTCCCTGCGGGACGAAGCCGGCGCGACGCCGAAAACGGCAACCGGGACGGGCGCGCTCCCCAGCCAAGTCCCAGCCGTGCGGCCAATGGCTGTTTGGGGTGGACGAATGGGGCAAAGGGTGTTTGAATTTTTGTCGCGCGATGGCGGCGAAGTCGCGGAGCGACGCGATGACAATAGCCCAGCCATTCATGGCTGGGTCAAGCGTTAACAAAATGAAAAAGTCCCGCGAGGGACGGCAGAAAAATGGGGTGGCCGTCCGCAATGGTGGCCGTGCGCAAGCACCTTTCGTCCCTGGCGGGACTTTGGACGATGGCGGGCAACGAGTCCCAGCCATGAATGGCTGGGCTATTTTCAGGGGCGACGGCGCGAGGCCGAAAACGGCCACCGGGACGGGCGCGCTCCCCAGCAAAGTCCCAGCCGGGCGGCCACCAAGTGAATTACGCGGTGGAGAGCAGTCTGCTCTTGAGCTTTCTCGAATCGGTGCCGGAGGTGGATGCCAAGCTGAAAGAGCCTAACACGAAAGAGGAATCGTTTGAAGATGTGGTGAAATCCGCGCAGGGGGCGGCGGTGCTGGTGCTGGTTTATTGAGCAGGAGACGATGTGAGTCTCTAATTTAATTTGAGTCTCGTCACCGCGACTCCTACCAAGGCAGCGGTGCTGGTGCTGGTTTATTAAAATCCCTCACCCCGGCCCTCTCCACTCCGAGGGGCGAGGGGGAAGCAGCGCCGGCAAGGTTTTACCGGGTTTGATGCAGTGAAGGCGTTTAACCAATAAACGCCGCATGCACGGCCTTCACCGCCTGTTCGCCTTTCGCGAGGTCAATGACCACGGAGATTTTGATTTCGCTCGTTGAAATCATGTCAATGTTCACGCCCTCGTTCGCGAGCGTCTCAAACAGTTTTCCCGCCACGCCGGTGTGCGATTTCATGCCGACGCCGACGATGGACAACTTGCCGATTTTTTCGGCGGTGATGACCTCGCGATAGCCGACTTCCTTTTTCAAGCCCTCGATCACTTTTTGCGCCTTGAGCAAATCCGGCTTGTCGGCGGTGAAGGAAATGTCCGTCTGCGGCGTGCCGGTGCCGTGGCTGATGTTCTGGACGATCATGTCCACGTTCACGTTCGCGTCGCCGAGCGCCTTGAAAATGCGCGCGGCCACGCCGGGCTTGTCGGGCACGCCGACGAGCGTGACTTTGGCCTGGTTTTTGTCGAGCGAGACGCCGCGAATCACGACGTCTTCCATGCTTTTGGTTTCTTCTTTCACAATCGTTCCGGGGTTGTCGTTGAGGCTGGAGCGGACTTCAAACACCACGCCAAATTTCTTGGCGAATTCCACCGAGCGGCTCTGCATCACCTTCGCGCCGAGGCTGGCGAGTTCGAGCATTTCGTCGTAGGAAATTTCCTGAAGTTTTATCGCGGTCGGCACAATGCGCGGATCGGCGGTATAAACGCCGTCCACGTCCGTGTAAATCTGGCAAAGCTCGGCCTTGAGCGCGGCGGCCAGCGCAATCGCCGTCAAATCGGAACCGCCGCGGCCCAGCGTGGTGATCTGGCCTTCGCTGGTTTCGCCCTGAAAACCGGCGACGATGACGACGTGGCCCGCGTCCAGTTTTTCGTGAACCTGCTTGGGCGTGATGTTGTGAATTTTCGCTTTCGTGTGGACGCCGTCGGTGACGATGCCCGCCTGCGCGCCGGTGAGCGAAACGGCCTTGATGCCGAGATTATGCAGCGCGATGGCCGTGAGCGCGATGGTCTGCTGTTCGCCGGTGGCGAGGAGCATGTCCATCTCGCGTTCGTTCGGCAGCGGCATGATGTCTTTCGCAAGCTTGATGAGACCATCGGTCACGCCGCTCATGGCGGAGACGACGACGACGACTTTGTCGCCCTGCGCGTGGTATTTCGCCACGCGCGCCGCGACATTTTTGATGCGGTCGGTGTTGGCCACCGACGTGCCGCCGTATTTTTGAACGATCAATGCCATACAAAATGGGCGCAAAGATTAGCGGGCGCGGCGGCGTTTGAAAAGCAGGGAATTGGTCGAATTAACTTAAGAATGTTGCTGAATTAAATACGTTCTGAACTTCTCGTAATCCGCGCCCATGTGGTCGAAATCTTCCGGCAATTGCAGCGACGCCGTCATGTTCGTCGGCACATCCGGCGACCAGCCCACGACGCGCTCCACTTCTTCGGGAAACTTCGCCGGGTTGGCGGTTTCGACGATGACCGCCGGCGAATTGCCGAGCGGTTCCACGGCGTTCCAATCGCAAAAGCCCTGCCAGGCCACGGAGCCGTGCGGTTCGAGCAGCAGTTGGAAATGGTCCCAAAATTCCCGCACGCCGGCAACGGTGCGCGCATCGGAAACCGAGGTGGAAAAAATATCGCGGCGCATCGCGGCAAGGTTGGGCTGCTTGTGAATCTTGCCCGTCTCGTCCATGTGCCCGCCGTAAATCGCCACCAGCCGCGCGAGGTTGCTCGGATGGCCGACGTTCATCGCGTTGGAAAGCGAATTGCGCGACGGCGAAATTTTCTGGTAGCTGCCGCTGGCCAGAAATTTCGGAAACGCATCGTTGTCGTTGACGGAGGCGATGATTTTTCTGACCGGCAAACCCATTTCGCGCGCGACCACCGCGCCCATCATGTCGCCGAAGTTGCCGCTGGGAATGGAGAAGACCACCGGTTCGCCGGCCTGCGCGACACGCGAGGCGGCATAAAAATAATAAACGCTTTGCGGCAGCAAACGTCCGATGTTGATGGAATTCGCGGACGACAGCGGAATGTGTTTCAGCGACGGATCGGCAAAGGCCTGTTTCACCATCGCCTGGCAATCGTCGAACTTGCCGTCAATCGCCACCGTGCGCACGTTGCCCTTGAGCGTGGTCATCAGCTTGCGCTGGCTCACGCTGATTTCCGAAAGCGGAAACAGCACGATCACGCGCACGCCGGGAATTTTGTGGAACGCGTGGGCGACGGCCGCGCCGGTGTCGCCGCTGGTCGCGGTGAGAATCGTCACCTGCCGGTTTTCTTCGCGCAAAAAACGGCCGAACATCCGCGCCATCATCTGCGCGGCAAAATCCTTGAACGACGCGGTCGGGCCTTGATCGAGCCGCATTAAAAAAATGCGGACGTTCACGATCTCCAGCGGCACGGGAAAATTGTAGGCCGAGCGGCACATCGCCGAGAGGTCCGCATCCGGGATGATGTCGGCGGTGAATTTGGACAGCACGCGGAAGGCGATTTCGTGATACGGCAGCTTGGCGAACGCCGCCATTTCTTCCCACGTCAGCCGGGGAAATTCCTTGGGCAGATAAAGTCCGCGATCCGGCGCGAGGCCGTGCAGCAGCGCCTCCCGCAAATTGACGGCGGGCGACTGGCCGTTGGTGGAATGAAAAAGCAGCGCGGACATTTTATTCAAAGTGTTCCACGCGCAGGAGCACGGGTTGGCTTTTCACGGACGGAAGTTTTTTGATGATGGACAGCGCCTTCAGCACGGCGCCGTGCGGCGCGCGGTGCAGCATGAAAATCAGCGGCACGCAGCCGGCCTCCTGGCCTTCGGGCTGGATGATCGAAGAAATGCCGATGTTCGACTGGCCGAAAATCAGCGCGACGGTCGCCAGCACGCCGGGCTTGTCGGAAACATTGAGCCGGACAAAATATTGCGTGACCACTTCCTCAATGGGCGCGACCGCGCCGTCCACTTCGTGCGGGACGAACGGCGGCAGCCGCAGCTTGGTGCCGTTCTTCAAATCCAGCGCGGCGTCGGCAATGTCGCTCCACACGGCGCTGGCGGTGGCGTCCTTGCCCGCGCCGCGACCGTAAAACAACGTGTCGCCGACAATGTCGCCGCGCACGAACACGGCGTTGAAAACGTGGTTCACGCTGGCGAGCACATGCGTGTTCGGGATGAGCGTGGGATAAACGGAAACCTGCACACAGCATTTACGATTTGCGATTTTCGATTTACGCGCGGAACTGTTTGCGGCCGCGTCAATCGTAAATCGTAAATTGTCAATCGGCTTGACGATGCCCAGCAGCTTGATCGTGTAACCAAGCTGGCCGGCGAACTTGATGTCCAGCGCGGAAATGTGGCGGATGCCTTCGACGTGAACTTTTTTTGGATTCACCCAGAAGCCGTGCGCGAGCGAGGCAAGGATGCCCGTCTTGTGCGCGGCGTCGTGCCCGTCAATGTCCAGATCCGGCGGCGTCTCCGCATAGCCGTGCTTTTGCGCGTCGGCGAGCACGGCGGCGAAGTCCGCGCCTTCCAGCTTCATACGCGTGAGGATGTAATTGCAGGTGCCATTGACGATGCCGTAAATGGCGGGAAACCGGTTCGCGACAAAACCTTCGCGCAGCGCTTTGATGATCGGAATGCCGCCGCAGACGCTCGCCTCGTAATAAAGATTCGCGCCGTGTTTGGCGGCGGCGGCGAAAAGTTCCTCGCCATGCGCGGAAAGCAGCGCCTTGTTGGCGGTCACCACCGTTTTGCCCTGTGCCAGCGCGGCGAGCATCATCGTTTTGGCAATGCCAGTGCCGCCGACGAGTTCGATGACGATGTGGATTTCCGGATCGTTGACGACTTCCTGCCAGTCGGTCGTCATCAAATTGCGGGCGATGGCATAGGGCCGCGGTTTGTCAAACGCCTTGACCGCGATTTTGCGGAACACGAGCTTCACGCCGAGGCGCGCGGCCATGAGGCCGCCGTTTTTCTGCCACGCGTGGAAGACGCCGCTGCCGACGGTTCCGCCGCCAATCATGCCGATGTTCACTTGCTGCATAAGAATGGAGAGCTTGCCGTGAAACTGCGTGGCGGACAATTCAATTTTCAGCGCCACCGGGCCGCTGGTCGCAGGCGCTTGCGTTGCGGCAGTCGCGTGCGCTACCGCGCGGCAAAGAAAAACCCCGCCGTTGCCGGCGGGGTGGATGAAAAATAATTCCGCTTATTGCGCGACCACGCCGATTTCCGCCGCCGAGGTCCACGCGGCGCCGTTGATTTCGGACAGCGCCTTGAGTTTGACGAACCGGCACGTCTTTGCGTCGAACGCCACGGTCTTCTTGTCCTTGCTGTTTTCAAACGTCCCCTTCGCCACCGGCTGGCCGAAATCCGAACCGTCGTCGCTCACATAAAATTCATAATCCTTGATCGTCCCGTTCTCGCCTTCGTCCTGGCGCGGCAGATAAGTGAAACCCTTGATCGCGGAAGGCGGCACGAGTTCGATGATGATCTCGTGCGGACATTCGGGGCTGGCGTCCTGCCATTGCGTGTGCCAGAACGTATTCGGGTCGCCGTCCACCGCGTTCGCGCCGTGGCCGTCCTCGCCGGCGGTTTCCTCGCTGTCCGCCTTGACGAACTTGAGCGTGAATTTGGGCGGGGTCGTCGCGGCCGCCACGGTGATTTCCGCCGCCGAGGTCCACGCCTCGCCGTTGACTTCGGACAAAGCCTTGAGCTTGACGAAATGCGCCGCCTTCGCGTCGAATGTCACCGTCTTCAAACTTTTGTCGTTCACAAATTCGCCCTTGGCCACCGGCTGGCCAAAATCCTTCCCGTCGTCGCTCACATAAAATTCGTAGCTTTTGATGGTGCCGTGGTCGCTGTCGTCCTGGCGCGGCAGATAAGTAAAGCCGTTGATGGTCGTCGGCGTGGTGAGTTCCAAAACAATCTCATGCGGGCACTCCGGGCTGGCGTCCTGCCACTGCGTGTGCCAGATGGTGCCCGTGTCGCCGTCCACGGCGTTCGCGCCCCGGCCGTTCTCGCCGGCGATTTCCTCGCTGTCCGCCCGGACAAATTTCAGCTCCACCTTCGCCGGTGCGGCGTCGGCCGCGTGCGACAAACTGGGGCTGCTGGCGGCCAGGAACATGCCCATCGCCAGGGCCGGCGTGAGCGTCAATAACATTTGGAATTTCGTCTTCATGGTGTTGATGGTTAAAGTTGGAATTGGGGCAACGCCTTTTTCTACCACTCCCGCCATCGGCCGTCCAGCAAAGTCGTCTCACCGCCGCCCCAGCCGCGCCAGCAGCTTCCCGTGGATGCCGTCGAAGCCGCCGTTACTGAACACGCACACCACGTCGCCGCCCTGCGCGTGCTGCGCGAGGTGCGCTACGATGGCGTTGGCGTCCGGCAAATAGGCGGCTTCCTTGCCGGCGGCCTTGAGATCGGCCATCAGCTTTTCCGGGTTCAATCTTTCGCCGGCACTGATTTGCTCCAGCCGCGCGACTTCGGAAATCACCACCGCGCTCGCATCGGCAAACGCCGCCGCCAGTTCTTCCTGAAAAACATTCCGCCGCGTCGTGTTGCTGCGCGGCTCGAACACCGCCCAGATTTTCTCCTTTGCGTAGCGCAGCCGCAGCGCCTTGAGCGTCTCGCGAATCGCCGTCGGATGGTGCCCGAAATCGTCAATCACCGTCACGCCGCCCGCGATGCCCTTCACCTCCAGCCGCCGCTTGATGCCCTTGAACGTGGCGAACGCCGACTGGATCTGCTGGTTCTTCAGCCCGCAATGCTTCGCCGCCGCGATCACCGCCAGCGCGTTGCGCACATTCAGCTCGCCGACCATGTTCAAATGAAACTTGAAGCTCGGAATCTCAAACTCCGTCGCCGTCGGCCCGAACCGCAGATTGAATCCCTGCACCGCGTTGTCCGCGCCGAGGCCGAAGCGCTTCACCGGGCAATGCGTCAAGTTCAACAGTTCCTTGAGATTTGCGTCGTCGCCGTTGCCGAGCAAAAGCCCGTTGCGCGGAATCAGCCGGATGAAATGGGAAAAAGTTTTCTTCACCGCGTCAAGGTTTTCAAAAATGTCCGCGTGGTCAAATTCCAGATTGTTGACGACGGCGATTTCCGGCTGGTAATGAATGAACTTGCTCCGCTTGTCGAAAAACGCCGTGTCGTATTCGTCGCCCTCGATGATGAACCACTCGCTCTCGGTGAAGCGCGCGCCCTGCGAAAAATTGTTCGGGATGCCGCCGATGAGGTAGTTCGGATTCAGCCCGTTGTGCTCGAACACCCACGTCAGCAGACTCGTCGTGGTGGTCTTGCCGTGCGTGCCGCTGACGACGATGGAGCGTTTGCCGCGGATGAAAAATTCCGCCAGCAGCGCCGCGAGCGAGCAATAACGCAGCTTGTGATCCAGCACATATTCCGCCTCCGGGTTGCCGCGCGAAATGGCGTTGCCGATCACAACGAGGTCCGGCTTGTGCGCCAGGTTACGCTCGTCGTAGCCGTTCATCACGGGAATTTTTTTGGACGCCAGAAACGACGCCATCGGCTCATACACATTCTGGTCGGAGCCGGTGACTTGAAAACCTTTGTCCAGCATCGCGGCGGCGGCGGAAGCCATCGCCGTGCCGCCGATGCCGGTGAAATGGACGGATTTGATCTCGGATGAAAACATGGTCGGGAAATTTAACCGCCCGGACGCCACGGCACAAAGTTTTTTGGATTGAATCCTGATTATCCCAAAAAATGACGGTGAGCGGGCCGCCAGCGAAACCGGTGCCGGATTTGAGTTCGCCCCGCAAACGCGGAGCAGCTGGACGGCGACAGCTTTAGCACCATTTTTGCCCGCAAGGCCCGGTCCGGCCAAGCGCCGGCAGCGGATCGGGAACGATGCTGCCGCAAATAATAACTTGGTAGGCTGTGTTCATAAATTCATTTTAGCCACAGATGCACACAGATGAAACACAGATTGCGAAGAACAAGTTTCAGCTACCAGCCGATGGCATCATCTCATCTGTGTTTCATCTGTGACAATCTGTGGCTTTAATTCTCCGCCGAATGCAATCCGCCCGTGCCGGCGCGGAAGGCGATGTTCATGCGTTCGGGATTTTCCGGGTTCGCCTGCGAGCAGTTCCACAGGCACGCGCCGCAGTGGACGCATTTTTCGCGATCGAACGCGGGCACACCGTTTTCGCCGGGCGTGATGGCTTGGCCGCTGCACGCTTCGATACAAATCCGTGCGCCGCATTTCTCGCAGAGTTCCGGGCGCTGAAAAACCACATGATCCGCGTAGCCGCCCGGCGCCTGCACTTTGCCGCCCATGAGCAGCGCGTCCTGATGCGACACGAGCAACTGTCCGTCGAACGGGATCGCCGGCCAGCCGGCTTTGTCCATCAGCGCGCCGTGGAGCGAAACATTTTTCGTTTTGCACTCGGTGCGGAGCTTCGCGATTTCGTCGCGCGATATTTTTCCGGCAAAATAATCTTCCACTGTCGGAATGCGTTTCCACGGCTGGACTGGCGCGCTGCCGAGCGAGAATTTTCCGTTGGTCAAACCGGCGAGCGCCATGCCGATCATGCCAGTGGCGACACCTTTCTGAAAACCGTCGCGGGATTTTTCGGCGACGCGGCCTTCGGCTTCCACCCAGCTTGCGCGGCGGCGTTTGACGTAGGTTTCATCGAGGTTTTGCCTGGTGAACGGCTTTTTGGCCTTGAGCAATTCGATGACGGCTTCGGCAAGTTGCGTGCCGGTGGCCCAGGCTTCGTCCACGCCGGAGCCGGTGAGGACGTTCGTGGTGCCGCTGCCTTCGCCGATGCGCGCGTAGCCGTCGCCGGTGAGATGCGGCTCGCCGTGCTGGCCGGATTCGCCGAGCGTCTTCGCGCCCCACGAGCGGAGCTTGCCGCCCTTGAGATAACGCCAGAGATACGGATGCAGCATCCAGTGCTGGAGATAGCGGTAAGCCGTGCGCGCCGGGCTGTCGAACCACGACGGCACAAAAATGCCGAGCGATGCGACGCGGTCGGGATGGACGTAAAGAAATCCAAAAATCTCCGGCTCGGGATAACCGAACGTGTGCAGCACGGTGCCGGGTTTGAGCGTGGTGTCGGCGGGCAAATCCACAACGAACTTCATTCCCACGGCCCAGTCGCGCGTGTGGTGGCCTTCCGGCAGGCCAAAAACTTCGTCGAGCTGCCGGCCGATGGGACCGATGGGACCGTCGCCGACGACGGTGAGTGCAGCGTGAATGTCCATGCCGGGCGTGAAGCCGTCGGAAGGATTTCCCTTTTTGTCCACGCCTTGGTCAAGCAGGCGGACGCCGACGACTTTCGGCGAAGTAGCGCAGTCCGTCCCGGCTGCGGGTTGCGGCAGCGTCCCGCTGCCAATAGAAACACCCGGCGAGACGCCGGGTGAACCCGCCGGCGAGGACGCCTGCGCTACATTCGGATTGTCACCTTCAATCAGCGCTTCGGCCACTGGCGTGCCGGGCCAGATTTGCACGGTGCCGGTGCTTTGCACCTGCGCGCCGACCCATTGCATGAACTGGCCCATCGAGAGAATCATGCCGTCGTGCTTGTGCAGAAACGACGGCGTCCACGGCAGGTTCAGTGCATGCTGCTCGAACGGCAGCGCAAATTTCGTCGCGCGGATCAGCGCGTCCGCAATTTTTAGCGCGGCGGATCGTCGGCTTGCGCCGTGCGGATCGAGCAGATACAAAACTTTTTCCTCGCCGACCGGTGCGGCCATTGGGATGCCGGCGGTTTTGATTTCGGGAAAACTCGCGCGCAACGCTTTCGCCCGCGTGACGACGCCGGAGACGCCGAAGCCGATGTCGTCCGCGCGTTCGTAGCACAAAACTTGCGGCGGCATTCCCGGCATGACGGCGCTTTCGACGGCGGGTGTGCCGTCGGCGTTGACGAGTTGCTTGGACAGCGTGGTGAGAAATCCCGCCGTGGCCGGGCCAAAACCGACGCAGACGATGTCCGCGTCCATGCGCTGGCGTTCGATTGGAGGTTGTTCGTTCATGGGTTCTCGCCAAGACGCAAAGACGCCAAGGAAACTGTCTTTGCGCCCTGGCGGCTTGGCGTGATGCTAAACCGGATAATCTAGCGCTTCGCGGGTCATCACTTTGGTCAGCGATTCGGCGGCGCGGTCTTTGGCGAGCCGGCAGCCGGTCAGACAACCGTCCAACTTGGCGCGGAGGCGGATGTAGTTATCCAGGCCGTGAAATTTAACGCACGGGCCGGCCTTGCACGGATGCTCCTCGCCGGTTTCGGCCACGTCGGAAAAAGCGCGGGCGGAATCCTCCATGCCGGGGATGACGCCTTCGAGCGATTCCAATTCTGCGGCGCAGTAGCACGCGTGGCAACTGGTTTCGTCCCACGCGGGATGACGGTTGTAGCCAAATACCAGCTCCGAGGTGATACGGCTGACTTCGCCGGCGGCGCGGGCGCATTGGACATGGGCGAGGTCGTTGAAAAAATCCACGGTGCCGGTCAAGCCTTCGGCCAGCGCGGGATTTTCCATGCCTTTGGTTTCCAGTTCCGCCACGTCCAAAATAAATTGCCGCGCCGCGAGCAGCCAGCACAGCACATCGGTCAACGGAAACGTCACGCCCTGGCGCGTTTTGTGGAAAAGCTTCGTGCCATCGGCATCCACGGCGGTCTGCACATGATTGAGGGTCCAAAGCCAAAGCTGCATCGCGCTCGCCAGCGTGCAGGCACCGGTGCCGGGACGCTCGCCAGCAAGGCGGCGCATTTCGGCAATCCACTGTTTGAACTGTGCGAGAAAAAGTTCGTTCGTCATCGTGAGCGACAACTGCAAACGCTGCACGGCTTCCGGGCCTTCGTAAGTGGCTTCGAGCTGCGCGTCCATCCATTTCTGGCCGAGAAATCCGGGGCAATCTTCCGTGACGCCATAGCCGCCCATCAGGCTGACGGCTTCGCGCATCATGTTCGCGCCGTGACCGGTGTTCCAGAGCTTGCACGCGGGGCAAAACACATTGGCGAGCGAATCGAGCACGGCAAATTTCACCAGCGGATCGGATTCCAATTCATCGGCACGCGTCAAATCGCGTTCGCCGACGGGCTGGGAATTAATTTTCACCAACTCCATCGCGTCAGCTTGTTTCTTGGCCATTTCCTTGAGCGCGGCGCGGCCGGACAGTTTTTTATCGGCGAGCCACTGGTCTTTCAGCTTTTCCAGCGGATCGAGTTCGTCGAACAAACGCGCGGCATGGAAACCGAGCGATGCACTGGCTTCGCCGGTCGCCCAAACATCCACAAGCCGGTGCAACGCATCTTCCTTTTGCTGAATGCCGAGTTCGTAACGCGGCGTGCCGGGCGTGCCTTCGCCGCCACGAAAACGGCGGCGCTGGTAAAGAATCACCGGCTCAACGGCGGAAAGCAGTTTTGCGCTCGTCATCAAACCGACTGTCACACGCGTGCGGCGGAAAACGGCCTCGATGATTTCGCCGTGCGAATAATTTGGAATGATGACGCCATCCTTGACCGTGTAGCCGCCGACGATGCGGTGCGCGGGAACTTTCAAATTGAACACCGGATCGTTTGTGGATGAAAGCTGATGAACCAGTTTTTTCGTCGGCGTGCCGCGATCCCAAATGCCGGGATCGCCTTCTTCGAGAATGACCATGCAACTGCCTTTGATTCTCGCGTCATCCGAATCCACCGCCGCCGTGACGACGTTGGCGAAACCCATGTTTGTGATAAAACGTCCACGCTTCTCGACTTGCAAAAGTGGTTCGTCGCCATTTTTCCAGTCCGCCACGCGCACTTTGCCGGCGAGCATTCCGGT
>Ga0182030_10022966_pt1 | contig 11571 bp, 7 predicted proteins | sample 812S3MmetaG_FD_121299 | JGI IMG/M metagenome (GOLD analysis project Ga0182030, IMG submission 121299) | Permafrost microbial communities from Stordalen Mire, Sweden - 812S3M metaG (Illumina Assembly) | ecosystem: Environmental > Terrestrial > Soil > Wetlands > Permafrost | place: Sweden... | reverse complement strand
CTATAGTTGCCGCCGCGGTATTACTACTGGTCCACACACCTCCTGTTGTTCCATCAGTTAGAGTGATAGCAGAGCCGGTGCATACATGCGTTGGCCCTCCTATAGCACCCGGAGTTGTACTAAATGTGACAGGATAGGATGCCGCGCAAGCCGCTGCGCCTGCACCTATTGTATATTTTATCGTAGGCGTTCCTACCACAGTTGCATTAACGGTAGCTGTTCCTAAAGGCGATCCGGTAATGCTACCCACAGGTGTTATTGTCCATGCACCGCCGGTTGTTGCATCTGCAAATCCTGCCGTAGTGCCTACGCATAATGACGTTGGGCCTGTAATAGGCAGTGGGCTGGTGTTTACAGTAACACTAACTGTACTGGGGCAACCTTCCGGTGACAAATCGGTAATAGTAGTACCTCCGGCAAGTACCCCGGATACTATACCGGAAATGGGGTCAATAGTTGCCACGGAAGTATTGCTGCTGCTCCAGGTTCCGCCTGTGATTGTTGATGCCAATGTGATTGTTGCCCCTGTGCATACGAAGGTGGGGCCGGTAATTACAGGATTGGAATTTACAACTATTGTAACACTGTCCGGCATGGTCGTGGCACAGCCGGTACCGCTGGTCTCGGTTCCAATAATATAATAAGTACCTGCTACAGCATATGGACCATATGTCAATGCGCTACCTGTGCCTACCGGTGTGGTAACTAACAATGTTGCCGGGGTCCTGTATAACTTATAACTTACCGTAGTCTCAGATCCGCTGAGGCCAATGGGAAAACCTGTACCAATGGCGCTGGCGCACGCTGCGCCACCGCCGGTCACTGTAAATGACGCAGGAGAAGGATTCAAGGTTAAAATAGCTGTTGTAGAGCATCCAAATAAAGAATAAGTTATGGTAGAAGTACCGGGCCCTGCTCCCTCAATTGTTGCGGAAGTGGCCGTCTGTAATATAATATCAGCAACGCCGGGGAAACTGCTGCCCCATGAGCCGTCAGAAGGAGAGCCCGCGAAAACCGATGTGGCATTTTGGCAAATACTGCTGACCCCACTTATCGTCGGTATTGGATTTACTGTTACAGGAAATGTAGCAGTGCAACCTGGCACTATTGTGTAAATAATCGTTGTAATACCTGCCGCTACTGAAGTAACGTGGCCTGTAGCATCAATCGTGGCCGCAGATGTGTTACTGCTGCTCCATGTGCCACCCGTTACTGATTCAGTAAATGGAACAACCACTCCGCCAGCACAAAGGCTATCTACTCCTGTTATTGATCCGCCGATACATTCAACTGTTATGGAAATATTGCCGTCTCCACCAGAGTTACACCCTTGAGACTGTGACTGACCCGTAGCGCTAAAGATGATATAATCAGAGCCGCCGCCACCGCCGGTGCCATCACCGCCGCCACCGCCATAATAACCGCCGCCACCGCCGCCGCCGTCTGATGCACCACCTGCGTCTCCACCAATACCCAAACCGCCGCCCTGACCTGAAAGGCCGGCACAGCCAGTACAAGTACCGCCTACGCCGCCAGCACTACTGGCGCCGCCGCCGCCGCCGCCAGTCCTGATGCCGCATCCGGAACCAGTAGGGTTAGGCGCACTTCCGCCCGTAACGGTACCACCATCACCACCCCTTACTTCATCTAAGGCACCACTACAGCCTATGCCTGCGCCGCCACCGCCGCCTGCTACTAATATACGATTAGCCAAGGCGATTCCGCCTGTGCGTACATCAGAAGATCCGCCACCGCCGCCACCGGAAAATACGGGAAAGGTATACTGGCCTGCTCCGCCTTCACCGCCGCCGCCGTTGCCACCGGCTGCGCCGCCAGTTGTGGAGGTGCCATTGCCTCCGGCCCCACCAACATATAAGTTCAATACCTGCCCGGGCACTACCGCGATAGTTGCGGTGACACATGCCCCATTACCCGGCCGGTTGGGATAAGTTGCCTCCTCAGAATTTGAGCCTCCGGTAGCACCTTGCAGTGTCACCGTAACTGACGTTACATCAGCTGGGACCGTAAAGGTTTGCAGCCCGCCAGTATAGCCGTAAGAAGAGGTCTGGGCATGAGCGCTAAGACTGCACCCTGATAGAATTACTAATAGTAGCTTAAGGGATTTGTACATTTTTTTCATTGTTCAGATTTTAATAACTATTGCTAACTTTTGCATTTAGATAATCCCGCACCTGCTTTCAGAAAGTATGATCCAAAACAAGCAAAACCCAAAGACTACTTCCTACCAGAGAAGATCAGCTTGGACTTACAGGCGATATAGTTCTAAAGGTAATAATTATTTTTATAAAATTTCATACTGCCTTTTTAAATAATTAAAAAACATCAAGCATGGTGATTTATGCATAGCTAATTCGCAACGCATTTAGCAAAGAAAATGCCGCTAAATAAGCGGCATTCAGTTTATAAAATATGTAATACACTATTGACCACCAGCATAAACGCAACTGTAAGCAATGGTGTCCTGGGCCACGCTATAATACATTTTCAGACTATCATGGCTCAACTTACCGGTACCGCTGTAAGTAGTGCCATTATTGCTGCCTATAAACGTAAAAGAGTCTGTTGATTCCATTGTGCAGATGGCACTATCATTCAGGTTAGCAAGAAAGTCTTTCATCGTCAGTTCCCTGGGATTACTGGTAACCGCAAGCAAATATATAGGATATTGCCGGTAGCCGGCAGTGCCGCAGGTATCACCGCCATTATAGGTATAAATAAATTTATCACGGCTAAGTGTCTCACACCGCGATCCTTCAAAACCTACCGGGCAAACACAGTTTCCGTTGTCACAAACGCCCTGGTTCATGCAAACTACGTTGCTGCAATGGTTTTTATTACATGCCGTATAAGAAACGGCTGTCACTACAATGATCGTTAAAAAAGCGGCAAGAAATATATTACGCATTGGTTTCATAATTGCAATTTAGAACAGCTAAAATATTAAATCTTTCACCAAAGATAACTTTCAGTCCCGTAATTTTTTATTTATCAGGTATTTTATTGCAGAAAATGGAACGAATTCATTCGGAAAGCGGCTTAAAGAAATAAGAAGATAAACAAAATGCATCTTTATTCCTTATTAAGAAAAGACTACAAAGACATTCCACAAAAATGACAAAGCCCCGACGTATCGGGGCTGAGAGTGATCACGGTGCCAGGGAAATACCTTTGTTATAAAATATTATTCTGAACTGACAGATTTTTTGATGGTCACACAAATTTAGGGAATACTTACTACCAATTGCAATTTTTTTTTAAAATTGTTATTTCAGTTATAATAAACCGTCTATGCGATCCGAAACATACTGTATCTTCGCATTTTGCGTTACTTTGCAACAACAAACTATTCATGCGCCGAGGTAAGTTGCTTTTAATTATTTTATCGCTTGTTTCATTTCCTGCTTTTGCGCAACGCACTATTCTCAATATGTCGGACCACGACGACAAACCTTATTATTTTGGAATAACTTTTGGGCTAAATTTTTCTGTTTACCATATTACTTATACGGAATCATTCGCCAATACAGATACATTCAAGCGGATACAGCCCCATTGGCAACCAGGTTTTAACCTTGGCCTGATCGGGAACCTAAAGCTGAGCAACTTTATTGACCTTCGTTTTGTGCCATCACTTGCATTTGCAGAGAAGAATATTGTATACGAATACGGTATTCCTTCAGACAGCGTGGTGAGCAAGAATATTGAGTCTATTTACATCCACCTGCCGTTGCAATTAAAATTTAAAAGCGACCGCATAAAAAATTTCCGGTTCTATGGTCTCCTGGGAACAAAATTCGATTATGATATGGCAGCGAATGCACGTTCGAGCCGGCCTGATGAATTCCTGAAAGTAAGTCCTGTGGATTTCGGGTTTGAGCTTGGCGTTGGGTTCGAGTTTTTTAACCCTAATTTCATTTTTTCTCCTGAAATAAAGCTTAGCCAGGGCCTTACCAACCAGCTTTATGAAGACCATAACCTACAGCTCACCAACGCCATCCAGGGCTTATTTACGCGGATGATAGTCATTTCCATACACCTGGAGGGCTGATAACTACGTTCACTAATCGCTATAACAGAATTAGGCTATTGTATTATTAGGCTGCCGAACCATTAAATCTTTACTTTTGCAACCATGAAAGAAGCATTTATTACCGATGGTATCAGGACACCCATAGGCAATTTCAGGGGCGCTTTATCAGGCGTCAGGGCAGACGACCTTGCAGCATTCGTGATGCGAAAATTAGTGGAAAGGAATCCGGGAATACCTGGTGAAGCAATAGACGACGTCATATTCGGGTGCGCCAACCAGGCCGGTGAAGATAACCGTAATATTGCGCGTATGGCTTTGCTGCTTGCGGGCATACCAATGACTGTGCCGGGCGAAACGGTGAACCGTTTGTGTTCATCGGGCATGTCTGCGGTTATTCATGCCGCCCGTGCCATTAAAGCTGGGGATGGCGATGTATTTCTTGCAGGGGGCGCAGAGCAAATGACACGTGGGCCATGGGTGATCTCCAAAACATCGCAACCATTCGGGCAGGATGCGCAAATGTTTGATTCCAGTTTTGGCTGGCGGTTCATCAACCCTTTGATGCAGGAGCTATATGGCACAGATGCGATGGGCGCAACTGCTGAAAACCTTGCTGAAATGTATGGGATAAGCCGTGAAGACCAGGATGCATTTGCTTACAGGTCGCAAATGAAAGCTGCCGCCGCACAGCAATCAGGCCGCCTGGCAGAAGAAATAGCCGCTGTAAAGATACCCCAGAAAAAAGGAGAATCCCTATTTGTAAAGACCGATGAATTTATTAAACCAGCAACGACGGTAGAAAAGCTTAGTCAGCTAAAAACCGTATTCAAAAAAAATGGCACAGTAACCGCTGGTAATGCCTCCGGACTTAATGATGGCGCCGCAGCGCTTTATATATTGTCTGGCGAAGCCGTAAAGAATTACAACGTCACCCCGAAAGCACGCATAGTGAGCTCAGCAGTTGTTGGCGTTGAGCCTCGTATCATGGGCATAGGCCCGGTGGGCGCTACAAAAAAGGCCCTTGCAAAAGCGGGGTTGTTATTGCAAGACATAGACGTGATAGAGCTTAATGAAGCCTTTGCGGCACAGGGCCTGGCCTGCCTTCGAGAGCTTGGCATTGACGACGACGACCCCCGCGTAAATCCGAATGGGGGCGCTATAGCATTGGGCCACCCGCTTGGCATGTCGGGTGCACGTATTGTTTATTCAGCAGCATTGGAATTGCAAAATACGCAGAAACGTTATGCGCTTGCTACTATGTGTGTAGGGCTTGGGCAGGGGTACGCGGTAATTTTAGAACGGGTTTAAAACTAAATACCCAAGTCGCAAAAAGGGAGTGGATGGTAAAGTTCATTGGGGGCTTTGTTCTTTTTCAGCGTTTTCTTATAGTGCTTAAAACATGTTCACAAGTGAAATGCCTTGATTTCAAAGTGCTCCCATTTAAGGGCCGGGGGTTTAATCCCGCCTTGATTTGCAGAATTCTATATACTCATTGAGTAAAGGCGATATTTCTGGTGTATTTAGTTCGTCGTACCCCATATGTTCCAGCCTGGCATGCGTGTAATCTAATTTCACAGAGTTATCATCATTTACAGATTCATTCCTCGTAACTGAAAAAATACAGAGCTTTTCATCTGACACAGGCTGGTAATTAAACATCCTGTCTGCATGTACCAGCGCTTTTTTATGCTCGTTCAATTGTAATTCGCTATGGGGAGCAACTATAAATCCATGGCGTTTTGGCTGGCTGTGCTGTTTGTTCAGTAAATCAGTCAATTTTGTAAGTCTTTCGTAATTCATAACCTGTCTTTTAATATACCGCCAATGTACAAATTTTAAAAAAAAATACCAAAAAATAAATAATAAGCTATTCCGCTTATGATTAGATTTCTGCTTTTACCATCTATTCAAGCAAATAATTGCTGTCCTGCGGCAATAAATTCAGGTCCACATCCATTCCCGCTATGCCCTCTATGGAGCCCCGGATATGCGCAGCATTCAGCAATACTTTCTCTAATTGCTTTTCTCTGGCTTTCCATAGTTTCTCCATCTGGTTGCGCTCCTTTTGTATAGACATTTTCATGCCCATAAACCCTTCCCTTATCGCGCTCCATTGTTCTGAAAACTCACTGCTCACAAGGTATTGGTATAGCAATGTCATTTTATCTCCTTTATTCTCCTGGCTTTTTGCGGCAGTATATACTTTTATGACAGCATCGCGCAGTACATGCACGAGTGCCCTCGCCTCGCCGAACGTACATATCCATATCCCATCCTTTTCCCCAAAACTGCTCATGCCCTTCGGCATCGCCTGCGTCACGATCACCGCAACATCGGCACCCAGCACCCGCATATCCGCCTTTAGCTTTTCTATCCAGTCATCGCTGAAGTCTTTGGTCCGCTTACTTTCGAAAATGATCTTTCCGCATTCCTGGCCGTAATTATTTCGCACTGTAAGTATGCAGTCTGCCCCTTTTACCCCCTTGCCTACTTCGCTCACCACATCAAAAGGGAACGCATTGCGCAGCAGCTCTTCAAGCGCCAATTCCTGCACTTCACCTTGCAGCTGCATAGATCCCTGTTCATGCTTGCGCATCTGTTCTTCCGCCAACTTTCGCTGGTCGTCCAGTTGCTTTTGCAGCTCCATTATTTTCATCTGGTGCTCTGTTTCCCACAACTTATTTCTTTCCTCTTCTTCTTTTTTTATTATTTCAGTAAGCTTGGAGCGCTCTTCCATCATCTTCCGTTGCATTTCGAGTTCCAGTTCCTGCTCTTTAGTCTTCAGTTCCTGCATTTTTTTCAGAAATTCCAGTTCCTTTTCGCGCGCCTCTGTTAGCTTAGCTTGATTGGTTTTATTGGTGTCCTGCAGTAATCTTAATTCGGTCTCAAAATCAGCCCGCACTTTTATATTCAATTCCTTTTCTATGGCTTTCTTTTCGTCTACCTGTATACGCGCAAGTTCCTTTTGCTGCTGTTGCCAATGCAGCTCCCTTTCTTCCTGATGCCGGAGCAATTGCTGCTTTTCTATTGTGAACTGTTCATCTTTTTGTTTGGCTAGCTCCGCCCATTTCTGGTTAAATTCTTTTCTCACTCTCTCTTCCACAGACTGGGCTATAGCCGCTTCGGGTTCAAACTGGTTTTTACAATTAGGGCAAATGATTAGTGTGGACATATCCGTTCTGTCTTAAAACTTATTTTGGAAGGTACAAAGTTGCTGATTTATTTTGGTGGAAGCTGTAAAGAAAGGGAAATAGTATAAAATCACATCTATCAGATAGCAAGAGTACTCCCCTGTTTCGGGTATTGGGGGTTAGGTTTCGGCATTTATATTAATTTTGATTACTTTTCACACACAGATGCGTCTCTTTATTTCATTATTTTTTGTTTGCCTGTTTTCATTTTGTATTGTTGCCGCACAGTCTTCTAAAAAAGGCGGGCGGCTTTACAATAGCGCTATTCGCTACAGCACAAAGAAACAAAATGAAAAGGCGTGGAAGGAAATGGAGCGCTGCATCCGTAAAGACCCAAACAATGCAGATGCTTACAGCCAACTGGGCCAGTGGTATTTTGAGGCCCACCTCTTTGCCCAGGCGGCAGCTGTATTTCGCAGGGGCTCACAACATTGTAAGAACGGCGACCGGCGTTTCGCTATGGCCTACGCCAAAAGCCTGCTCTATTCCGGCCAGCCTGAAAATGCATTATCGCTCATCAGCAGCTACTCTAATGTGAAGGACAGCGCCGAATGGAATAAAATGAAAGCTCAGGCCTACTTTATAGAACAGGCCATGTCGCAGCCACTGGCAGATACTGTTACCAACCTCGGCATTCGGGTTAATACCGCAGATCCGGAGCTATTCCCCGCCATGGCCGTAGATACGCAAACCCTGTACTTCACCCGGCGTATCAACAACATGGATCAGGACCTCTTTATGGCAGACCGTGATACCTGCTCAGAATGGCATGACAGACGCAACCTCGGCGACCCGCCCAATACCCCCGACCAGGAGTCCGCACAGTTTATCTCTGCCGATGGGCACTACCTCTTTTTCACCCGTTGTGAAAACCGAAGCTCAGATGGCTTTGCAGAAGGCGGCTGCGACCTCTTCATGGCATACCGCGTAGCCAATGACAGCGCCTGGACCATCGCCCAACCCTTTGGCCTTACCATTAACACGCCGTGGTATGAAGGTATGCCCTCCCTTTCTCCGGATAACCGCGAACTGTACTTTGTGAGCGACAGGCCCGGTGGCTATGGAGGCTACGATATATGGGTGTCCCGCTTTGAAGACGGCCTGTGGCAGGCGCCTGTAAATGCAGGTCCACACATCAACACTGCCGGCAACGAGACCGCCCCTTATATGAATGTAGACAACCAGACCCTTTACTTCACCAGCGATGGCTGGCCGGGTATGGGCGGTAAAGACATCTTCATGAGCCACAAGATAAATGACAGCCTGTATACTAAAGCCACAAACCTGGGCTACCCCATCAATACAGCTTACGAAGAGCAAAGCGAATGTGTAACACTCGATGGCAAAACCCTCTACTTCGCGTCGGACCGCCAGGGCCCTGCCGGCAACTACGATATTTACTCCATTCCACTGCCCCCATCCATGAAGCCCGTGCCGGTAAGCTACCTCAAAGGCTATGTATTCGACAGCCTTACTAAAGAAAGGCTCAACTATGCCACCATCTATATCTGCAATGCAGCCTCCGGCGATACCATCTACCAGTTCCAGAGCAACCGTGGCGATGGCAGCTTTCTCATTACCCTGCACCTTGGCAACACCTACGCCATACATACCTGGCGTATGGATTATACCCCCACAGACGACACCTTAATATTTGACAAGCAATACCTGCAGCAGCCACTCGTGCGCAATCTGCCCATGCTGCCCTCCGGCTATATCCGACCCGTTAACGACAGCCTCATCGCTATGCTCCACTTCGATGTGATGAGCGTAGCCCTCTCTGACTCTGATAAAGCCACACTCACCGCGGCCCTTGCGCCCTGGGCAGCCGAGAAAGGCTTTATACTCTATGTCAATGCCTATACCGACAACACTGGCACACCCATGATCAATGAAGAGCTTTCCCAGGCACGTGCCGCACTCGTGGCCCGCGAGATCCTGTCGCTTGGCATAGACGAAACCATGATACAAGCCAAGGGCCTCGGCGAAGCCCACATGATCGCTACCAATGATACCCCCGACGGCCAAAAGAAAAACCGGAGGGTGGAAATCATTCTCAGAAGATGAGTTTGGAGAAAGCAGCGCTATTGGACGGCATTTTATACTATTAGGAGATTTACTTCTCTATTGATGTCTTTTCCATTGTCTCTGTGATGAAGTTCTCAGTTTTGCCCTGGTTAACGACCAGTAATGCGTTGCGAAGGACAGGCAGTGAGTAAACTTAGCAGCATCTGATGTGCTCAGGAGAATCTTTTTCTAAATAGTTCGCAGAAATTTTTAAAGCCTCTATGATTTATATAAATTTTAGATAATATTTTGATTTTTTTTAGAGTTTTGTTGCGCTTAGAGGACTTGTAAAATACGCTAAAATAAACTATTCCCACCCCAATTGTAACAAATTTTTAAAAACCGCCTTTTAATTTAGTGCTGCAAATCATACGTTTTTCCCAAAAGTGGAAACAAGAACTAATATGTGGGTGTTAACTTTCCGGTAATGACAATTTAACAAATATTTTTATTATTAATTATTATTAACAAATAAAAATACTATCATATGTGTGGGTAATTACTTTATTTTTTTTCGGACATTGACAATCAAGCAGTTGGGTTTTAGTTCTTTTAAATTTATTAATAATTGGTTTATAAATTAAGCTTAAAACATATTTATTGTAAATATAAATATGTACTCATAACCTAACGTTTTGATCGAAAACCCCGCCTATAGTGTATTACAGCACTTGTGAACATTTGGTTTTCCTGGAATTAGCGTTTAGTTTTGCGGGAATTTAGTTTTTAACTACTCATAAACATATCTATAAAGATAAAAATCATGAAAAAACATCTATTTTTTATCGCGTCATTTTTACTATGCGGCCTACTGCTGAGTTTTAGCGCGGGTGCTCAATTAACCGCCTACAATGTAACTGGCGGCGGCAGCTTTTGTTCTAACGATACTGGCGTGCATATCGGCATAGACGGGTCGGACATTAGAGTGCCTTACCAGTTATATGACGGTGAGACGACGGTAGGATCTCCTTTAACAGGAACGGGGGGGCGATAGACTTTGGCCTTCAAACAGCGGGTGGCACCTATACGGTAACTGCAGATCCGGGGGCCGGAGATGCGACGAATATGAATGGCACGGCAACTGTAACGGTGAATCAATCACCGGCGGCATATAATGTGACCGGTGGCGGGGCTTATTGTAGTGGCGGCAATGGGATGTTGGTGGGGCTGGATGGCTCCGACGCTGGTGTCAACTACCAATTATACGATGGTGGTACAGCAGGCGCTGTGATAACGAGCGGAGGTGGCTCGATTGACTTCGGGTTACAGACTGATGCGAGTACTTATACGGTAATAGCTACAAATGTTTCTTCGGGCTGTGCTACGACTATGTCTGGCAGCGCTACTATATCCATTAACCCATTGCCTGATGTGTTCACCGTTTCAGGCGGGGGTACTTTTTGCGCCAGCGATACCGGCGCCCATGTTTTCCTTTCATCGTCAGTAAGTGGCATCAATTACCAGTTATATAATGGCGAAACTACGGTGAGCACCCTGGCAGGAACCGGTTCGGGGCTTGATTATGGTTTGCAGACGGCAGGCGGCACTTACACCATAGTAGCTACAGATGCAACAACGAGCTGCACCAATACTATGACAGGTAATGCCATACTGATTTCCAATCCGCTACCGAACAGTTATAATGTCACGGGTGGCGGGGCTTATTGTGCAGGTGGAACAGGCTATACGGTAGGGCTAGACGGATCTGATGACGGTATGAGCTACCAGTTGTATAATAATTTAGTGGCATCGGGCGACCCTTTTATTGGTTTCGGGTCATCATTTGACTTTGCCACAGAAACTAATGCAGGCACTTATACAGTAATAGCTGCCGATGCCACTACGGGCTGTACTGCTGCAATGGCAGGGAATGCGGTGATCTCTGTTAATCCATTACCTGAGGTCTTCACAGTTTCAGGTGGTGGTACTTTTTGCGCCAGTGATACAGGGGCCCATGTTTTCCTTTCGTCGTCAGTAAGTGGTATTAATTACCAGTTATTTAATGGCGAAACTACCGTGAGCACTCTGGCTGGAAACGGCTCAGGGCTTGATTATGGTTTGCAGACGTCAGGCGGCACTTATACAGTAGTGGCTACCGATGCTGTAACCACATGCACCAATAATATGGCAGGAAATGTGCTGCTGATTTCCAACCCGCTACCGGCAATCCATAATGTAATCGGAGGAGGTAGCTATTGTGCGGGCGGAACAGGAGTTGCCGTTGGCCTTGATGGCTCAGATGCAGGGATTAGCTACCAGCTG
>Ga0182030_10022965_pt1 | contig 11572 bp, 11 predicted proteins | sample 812S3MmetaG_FD_121299 | JGI IMG/M metagenome (GOLD analysis project Ga0182030, IMG submission 121299) | Permafrost microbial communities from Stordalen Mire, Sweden - 812S3M metaG (Illumina Assembly) | ecosystem: Environmental > Terrestrial > Soil > Wetlands > Permafrost | place: Sweden... | reverse complement strand
CCGTTTTTCAACATCGATTACGGACAGAAGGGAGTGATCCTCGCTTTGGGCTGGCCGGGCCAATGGCAAGCGCAGTTCGCTCGGGAGCAGGACGCAATTTTGGTGCAGGGGGGCCAGGAGACGACCCATTTGCGGCTGCAGCCCGGAGAGGAGATCCGCACGCCCCTGGTCGCGTTGCTATTTTGGCAGGGGGACGACTGGATAGCGGGCCAGAATCTTTGGCGGCACTGGTTTCTCGCTCACAACATTCCGCGGCCTGGGGGTAAGCTGCCGCCGCCGATCGCCGCGCTTTGGGAACCGGAACTGTATTCATCCGCAGCCGGCGTCAAGGCGCGCCTGGACACTTACCTGAGCCACGGCGCAAAGGCCGACTACATGTGGGTTGACGCCGGATGGTATGAGGCGCCGACGAAGGATTGGTTTGCCTCCACGGGAGTCGGGACCTGGAAACCGGATCCGGTCCGGTATCCCCACGGCATTCGTGAATTGTCCGACTATGTTCACAGCAAGGGAATGAAGTTGATCCTTTGGTTTGAGCCTGAGCGGGTTTATCGAGGGAGCTTCCTGTGGGAAAAGCATCCGGATTGGCTGCTCCATTGGGACACGGAGGATAAGGAGGCAAGCGACATTCGCCTGCTGAACCTCGGCAATCCGGCGGCCCTGCAGTGGCTTACCGATTACATCAGTCGTTTCATCACCGAGCAGGGCGTGGACTTGTACCGCCAGGATTTCAACGTGGATCCCCTGAAAGCTTGGCAAAATGGGGATGCCGCCGACCGGCAGGGAATGACGGAAAACCTCTATGTGCAGGGCTACCTGGCCTATTGGGATGGGCTCCTGCAACAGCATCCCGGCATGCTCATCGACTCATGCGCCTCCGGCGGCAGGCGCAACGACCTCGAGACCCTGCGCCGGGGCGTGCCCTTGCTCCGGAGCGACTATCAGGGCCCAAATCTATCCCCGGACTCGGGCCCGGATGCAGTTTCGATGGATGTTTTCGATGGAAACCAGGGTCACACCTATGGCTTGAGCCTATGGGTGCCAATGGGCACGGGCGAGTACAGCGAAGACGAGTATTCGGCACGCAGCCACCTTTGCCTTTGGTCGGGTGTTGGCACTCACCTGGATCGTCCGGATTGGGCTGCCTTTCGCCGCCAGCTTTCAGACCACCGCAGTGTCGCGGAGTATTTTTACGGCGACTACTACCCCCTGACCCCGTACAGCAGCACCGGGGATACATGGATGGCCTGGGAGTTCGTGAGGCCCGCCCAGAAAGACGGCGTGGTTCAGGCTTTCCGCCGCGAAAACAATCCCGCGGCTGACGTCTATCTCAAGCTTCACGGGCTCAAGAACGGCGCGCGCTACGAGTTCACCGATCTGGACTCCGGCTCGAAGACAACGATCAGCGGAGGGGATTTGATTGCGAAAGGATTGCACCTATATGCGCCTACTCCGCGCACTGCTCTCATCCTGACGTTCAAAGAGACGCCGTAGGATCGCGAGTGTCCGGACCCTACCGATCGCTTTCTTTCATTCCCAGTACCGAGCGACCTCGCGTAGGTCGCGGACCGTGAAGGAATCCCGTCCGATGAATACTCGGCTAACGGGCGTGGTTGTATTTTTCGCCACTAACCTAGGACAGGATGATTTTCCGCTGCAGTCGGAATTTATGCGAGAATGGCCCGTCTTGGGCAGCCCTCCCGTCTTAAGTTGCTGGACACTACCAGCTAAAAATGGGGCGGCCAACGGGACTCGAACCCGCGACCCCAAGATCCACAATTTTGTGCCCCACTATATACCAATCACTTACAGTGTCTCAAAATGGCACAAACGGTCTTTGAGTCGTGAAAAAGATGGCGCGTTTATGGCACGGGCGTTGTCAAGATTCCTTGGGAGGCTGGGCATCCATTGTCGCCGTGCGGCAGGGCGCTTGAGCAATGGACTTATTGGGAATCAGATCCGGTGCTTGAATTGACACCAGCTACTCCCGGACCGATTCTTGAATTGAAGAGCAACAACTGAACCTCAATGAAAACACCCGACATATTGCCGCAGGCGCCGGTGTTTCCTTCGGTTATTACTGCCGAGAGCATTGCGCAGTACAAGGCTCTCTGCCGTGAGTGGGATGCCGCTCGAATCAAGTTTGGAATCGCCACTGCCGAACAGATACAAGCGGAGAATTCGGTAACAGGGAACTCCGCGGGGTCTCGCATAGTGCACTTTGGCCACGGGACTTCCTTGGCGGCCGATGGGAGGTCGATTTCCGGATGAGCACTTTACAAGAGATTGAGGCTGCCGCCCTTCGGCTTCCGGGAAAGGACCGTTTGCAACTTGCCGATAAAATTCTGGGGAGTTTGCCTGCTCCTCCTGATGCAGCCACTGCAGAGGAAATCCTTGCTGAGGCAGTCCGCCGTGATGCGGAGATTGAAAGCGGTCGAGTACGTCCTTTGACCGAAGAGGCTTTTTGGGCTGGTGTTCGCCGACGCGGTGCATGACCGTCGAGTTTCATCCGGCGGTACAACGAGATTTTAACGAAACGCTGGACCACTACGAGGCGCAAGGTGGCCTGCACCTTGCGGACAGGTTCGAACGTGAATTCCGGGCTTGCCTGGCTGCCGTCCAAGCCGGCCCGAGTCAGTTCTCTTTCTACCTTAAGAGCGATGTCTTCCGGCGCATACGGCTCGAAAGCTTTCCGTATGTCGTGATTTACCGCGAAATGGCCGATTCGGTCCGTATCACTGCGCTCAAGCACGAGAAGCGGCATCCTCGTTTTGGTATGGGGCGCCGGTAAATACCTGCCTTGGCGCTGAACCTCGGCTAAAATGGGGCGGCCAACGGGACTCGAACCCGCGACCCCAAGATTCACAAAATTGTGCTCTCTTTGCAAACAAACGTCTTACTAAACACCCTCTCTTCGCCGTCCGCTCTGTGCCTAGGGATGGGGTGTGTCACGATGTGGCACGAAAACGCCAATTTTTCATTCGCTCCGATCCGTGTGCCTGCCGATCACCAGCTAGTCCTAAGGGGCGTGAACCAACGCAACTCTCTCGTGATTAGATGACCGCAAAGGTATGCTCGGGCCAGGCAATAAGTATACCGTTGTCTCTGGTCGCTAGCACGACTTCGTGCTTGGCCGCCGCTTGTACCAGATAAAAGTCCATTACTTGCTTATGCCCTTCCGCCTTCTTCAAAAAGGCATCATCTGGCGGCCCGCCAAACACTATCTTCCCGGCTCGAGGACCTGTGAACTCGGCTCGAACCACTCTCAAGGCATCATTGGTTCGCAGGCCATGGCCCTTCATGACCTGTTGGTTCATGAGAAGGCGCACGCTTGCCAGGTAGGTCTCAACCGCGACACCCCAGCCATCCTCCTTTATCGATTCCAGCCACTTTCGGCACGCACCATGCCGCTCATGCGCCGTATTGATCGCGGCAAAAAGGACATCGGTGTCCACAAGCCATTTCACAGCATCTCCTCCAACGCTACGGCGACGTCGGAATCTGTTATCCTCACTCCTTTGGGCATAACAACCATTCCCTTTCCAGGGCGCGCGAGCACTGTAGCACCGTTGCCGCCCCGCTTGGACCTGTACACGGTCCGAATGGCCTCGGAGATCAGCTGATTCATGGGGGCTTTGGCGCGTCCTCCCCGGCGGGCCGATTCACGGCGAAGGGTGTCGGTTACATCAGGTGGAAGGTCAAACGTAGTCCTCATGAATATGCTTTTATGCCTCATATTCTTGGAGTCAAGATTGACGGGAGTTCGCCGAACTGGGTGGAGCGGGTAATCAACAATCTCGCGCTCCAAGACCCAAACGGGCAATTCCACCCCCCGTAGCCGTCCGATCTACGATAAATGGGGCGGCCAACGGGACTCGAACCCGCGACCCCAAGATCCACAAGATTGTGCGCCTATTGCGAAACAAGGCGTTATGTAACCTGCCTTCTCTTCCGTTCACTCGGAGGCAAGGGGCGGCATGTGGCACGATGTGGCACGCTAGAATCCGCCCAGGAGAGGACTGGAGTGCCTTGAATGAGGAGCATCGCACTGGTTTCGGTTGACAAGAAATAAAGCTATAGAAACCTAAAGATATGCCTACAGTATCTTTCCATGCACCTAGTTCGGTCGTAAAACGCATTCGCGCCGCTTCCAAGAAGAAAGGAATTCCTGTTTCCAAGTTCCTTCGTGACGCTGCAGAGCAATCGGTGGATCGCGAGTCGGCTTCGTTCGGGACCTGGGCGGATAAGTTTGCTGGTGTGGTGAAGTCGGGCCGCAGTGACCTTTCCCAGCGTGAAGGTTTCAGCGCCTAGGCACCTTCTAGATGCCGGCCCCCTTGTCGGCCTTCTCGACGCGGACGACCAGTGGCACGAGTGGAGCCGAAAGACACTTAGCGCAATTCCCGGTGCCCTGCGAACAACCGAAACCGCGGTAGCCGAAGCGTGCTATCATCTGCGCGACCATAGGCCAGCGTTATCAGCAATTCTCAGGATGATCGACGCAGGGGCAATCGTCCTGGAACCGTTGGTTCAACAGCGAGCTTCTCGGATCGACCAATTATTGACGGATTATATCCAAATGGATTTCGGGGATGCTACGCTAGTGGTGTTATCCGAGTTGTATCCCGATGCGAGTCTGCTGACTCTTGATGTGCGCGACTTTACGATATATCGACGTGGCGATGGAACCGCGGTTCCGATTATCGCGCCCGGCCATGGTTGATTTGCCACATCGATTTGGTGCCTATCCTTTCTCGAGAATGGGACTGGAAAAGGGGGCAAACCCGAAGGCGCATGAGCATATCGCTCAAGGCGTCAGTAGATTGTCAGAGGGTGGATAGTACGCCCGGGAAATAGTGTTCGACCGCTGCCCGATTGTATCCGTGTCGCCCCTGCCACCACACTATGGGGTATGTCCAATCAATCTTAGATACCGGTCGCTCGGCGCGCTGACGCACAGCGGGCCAATCCCGGAAAAAGCCGGGTCGCCCATTTGGAGCTAGGATCCCGCAATAGGAAAGTATTTGGAGAAGCGTCCTGCGTTCGGCCTTAGAAGACGGAAACAATCCGGATAGGGCTTTCTCCAGTTCTCCGCACCAGACGTCATCAGGCTGTGAGGACGCGGCCTTCAGGATGGCTCTGAGTATAGCGCGGTCCCCAGGTGTCGATTTCACGGCCGGCAGCTTTTGAAACTCGGAAAGGTCGAAGAGCTGGTAGAATGGCCCGGTGTGCCGAACGCCGCCCCATTTGAGTCGCTCAAAACTGAGGACGTTCAAGTCCTCAACGCCGCTCCGATTCTCGTATGCGCCACAGGTTGGGCAGATGCCTGGCCCAACGTGGGAATGTCCGGGCATCCAGGCGCAGGCTGCGTAGCTGCCCAGAGCTGACCTGTAGGCAAGGTCGCGGGTGCTCAGGCTATAGAGGAATGCCTCTCCCAAGGAAGCCGGACGTGATTTAATGCGGAAATCTAGAAGCCTGGAGACGGCCTCATCGTGGTGCATCGTTACCGGCTGGAACATGACACCCTTTGCGACGGCGTAGGCGAAATCCTCCGGAGATATGTCCATCCAGTTGGTTTTCTTCCATCCTTTTGGACCCCAGTGCGTGTCGACGAGGATCCTCACCGCCTTCGGGTTATAGGGGCTGGCAATCTGCACCACCGGAAAATACACGGCGTGCGTTCTCGAAACCACACCGAACTGCTCGTGGGAAGCGTCCAAGACCTTCGGTGCCCCTGGTTTTCCGGAACCCCGGTTTTTGGTAGCGGGTGGGTCCCCGTCTCGAATCCCCTCGCTGCGAGGGGGCAAATGGGGCGGCCAACGGGACTCGAACCCGCGACCCCAAGATTCACAATCTTGTGCTCTAACCAACTGAGCTATGACCGCCGTGAGTTGAGGAGCGGGGAGACTCCCGTCCGCGGAAAGGCCTGTCAACCCGTTTCCCGGTTGTGTCCAAACTGGGCGTGCCGGAGAATGCGACCGTGTCCAGCCACCGCATTCGGCTCATTTCATTCAACATTGCGCACGGCAGGGGGCTGACACCGATCCAGGGGCTTACCTCGTCGCGCAAGCTGCGCTACAACCTGAGGCGGATTGCCGACCTGCTGGGTGAACTCGGGGCGGACATCGTGGCCCTCCAGGAGATCGACGAATGCTCGGTCTGGTCGGGAAGCTTCGACCACCTGGACTACCTTCGGACGCACTCGGGTTTCGCCCATGCTGCCTTCGGGATCAACAACCGGCGGTCGGGCCTGGTCAACCTGAGTTACGGGAACGCCATCCTCTCGCGGATGCCGATTGTCGAGACGGAGACGATCGCCTTTGGAAGGCGGAAACTGGGGGAGAAGGGCTTCCTATTCGCTGAGATCGACATCGGTGGCAGGACCCTTCCGCTCGTCAACCTGCACCTGCACTTCGGCTCGAGGCGCCGCAGGCTCATTCAGCTCGACCTTCTGGTGACATGGCTCAGGGCGAAGGAGCGGGAGCGCGGCGCCGGCTGGGCCGTACCCCCCGTCGTTTGCGGGGACTTCAACACGCCTGACAAGGGCGGCGACGCGACTGCATCGCTGCTGAGCCACCTGTGCGACTACGGCGACTATCGCCTGCATCCGCTGATGGGGCGCACGTTTCCATCCCCGCTTCCCAGCCGGGCCCTCGACTTTGTGTTCGTCCCGCCCGGGTGCAGGGGGGTGCGCAGCGAGGTCGTGCGATCGTTCCTTTCGGACCACAGGCCGGTCATGGTGGAGTTTTCGGTGGCGTGAAGGGTTGAGTTGCCTTTGCGCGGTATGCCCATGTCACGGATCAAAGACGCCTTCGCCCGAGCCAGGGCCCAGAACCGCGCGGCTTTCATCGCCTACCTCTGCGCGGGGGACCCCGATTTTGACACATCCCTTTCGGCCTGCCGCGCCGTTGTGTCCTCCGGGGCCGACATCCTCGAACTGGGGGTCCCGTTCTCGGATCCCCTTGCCGACGGCCTCACGAACCAGCTCGCGGCCCATCGTGCGCTCGAGGCGGGAATGACCGCGGCCAGGGTGTTCGAGCTCGTCCGGAGGATCCGCGAATCGAGCGACACGCCCATTGTCTTCTACACATACTACAACCTTGTCTTTTCCAACGGCGTCGAAAATTACATCCGGGCGGCGCGGGCGGCCGGGGTTGACGGCATGCTCATTCTCGACCTCCCGCCCGAGGAGGCGGGCGAGGCGGAGGCCGCCTGCGCTGCCAGCGGAGTCGAGACGGTCTGCATCGTTGCGCCGACGACCCCCGACTCAAGGCTCCCCAGGATTGCGGCAGCGGCGACGGGCTTCATATATTACGTGTCCCGGGAGGGCGTCACCGGCGTGCGCGAGCGGCTGGCGGCGGGCATTCCCGAGTCGGTGGCGCGCATACGCGCCCACTCGGGGCTTCCGGTGGCGGTCGGGTTTGGCATTTCGACAAGGGCCCAGGTGTCCCAGGTGGCCGCCTTCGCGGACGGCGTCGTCGTCGGCAGCGCCCTGGTGAACGTGGTCCGTGACGGCCTCGGGGCCCGCGCCGGGATCGGTCCGGCGCTTTCGCGAAAGGTTTCGGATCTCGCCGCGGGGACGGCAAGAAGATGAGCCGCGTCCTGGTCATCGACGACGACCGGCTCCAGTTCCGGCTCCTGAAGGAGAATTTCAAGAACTTCCGGAGCGGAGCGTACGAGCTCGACTGGTCGGAGACCTACCAGGACGGCCTGGCGCGCCTCCTCACGGGCGAGTACTCGGTGTGCCTGCTCGACTTCCGCCTGGGAGACAAGGACGGCCTCCAGCTTATCCGCGAGGCCGCCGAAAACGGCTGCCGGACGCCCATCGTCTTCCTCACTGCCGAGTCATCCGAGAACATCGACATCCAGGCGATGGAGGCCGGGGCCCTTGACTACCTGGTGAAGGGGGAGATCACGCCGAGGTCGCTCGAGCGGTCGCTTCGCTACTCGCTGAAGCTGGGTGAGACGCTTGAGGCGCTGCGCAGGCTCGCGACCAGGGATGAGCTCACCGGGCTCGCCAACCGCCGCGAATATGACCGGATCATGGGCGAGGAGGAGGAGCGCGCCCGCCGCTTCGGCCAGAGGCTGGGGCTCGTGGTGCTCGACATCGACCTGTTCAAGTCCATCAACGACACCCATGGGCACGCTGCAGGCGACGCGGTGCTCAAGGAGGTCGCGCGGCGGATCGCGGGAGCGATCCGGAACGTCGACCGGGCCGCGCGGATCGGGGGGGAGGAGTTCGCGCTCGTCCTCGTCCAGTCGGACCGGGGGGCGGCTCTCGAGGTCGCGCGCCGGGCGATAGCCGCCGTGGCTCAGAGCCCCGTGTCCGCGGGAGTCGGGCTCCACCTCAGGGTCACGATCAGCGCCGGGGTTGCGGAGCTTCCTTCGGACGCGTCGGGCGCCGCGGGGCTCTTTGCCTCGGCCGACAGGGCGCTCTACGCCGCGAAGGCGGCCGGCAGGAACAGGGCGGTGTCCGCCGCGGAGGCGCCGGCGAGACCGTGAGCCGGCGCGAAGATGCCGGCCGGAGGCTTCACGTCCTCACGGGATGCACCGGCGTCGGGAAGACCGAATGGGCGCTTCGATGGGCCGAGAGCAACTCGGCCGAGATCATCTCCTGCGACTCGCTCCTCTTCTACCGGGGGATGGACATAGGGACGGCGAAGCCCACGGCCGCGGAGCTTCGCCGGGTTCCCCATCACCTCATAGACATCCGGGACGTCTCCCAGCCGATGAACGCCGCAGCCTACGCCTTGATGGCGCGCGCAGCCGCGGAGGACATTGCCGCGCGGGGGCGCGCGGTGCTGGTGGTCGGGGGAAGCGGGTTCTACCTCAAGTCCTTCTTCGCCCCGGTGGCCGACGGCCTGAGCGTGCCTCCCGAGATCCGCGCACGGGTCGACGCGATCCGGGAGTCGGGCGGCCTTGCCGCCCTCCTCCGGGAGCTGGGCGCCCTCAACGCCGGCGGCCTTGGCGCCCTGGACACGGCCAATCCCCGACGCGTGTCAAACGCGCTGGGGCGCTGCCTCGCCTCGGGGCGGACGCTAGCGGAGCTCTCCTATGAATTTGCGCTCGCTCCCAGGCCCTTTGCCGGCTGGGAGACGAGGCTTGTCCGCCTGGAGCGCGCCGGCCCCGACCTGGAGCAGAGGGTCGCGAGCCGCGTGGATCGGATGCTGCGCGCGGGCCTCGTCGCCGAGGTGGAGCGCCTCCTCGGCGAGGGCCTGCGCGCAAACCCGAGCGCGGCGCGAGCCATCGGATACCGCGAGACAATCGACGTCCTGGAGGGGCGCGCCGACATGGGCGCCCTCGCCGGGGCCATCGTCGGACACACCCGGGCCCTCATGAAGAAGCAGCGCACCTGGTTCCGCACCCAGCTTCCCCCGCACACCGTGCTCGACGCCGCGGCCCCGGCGGGGCAAACGAGCCTGTTCTAGGGCGAGGGACGCCTCCGCTGGTACACATCCTTGTAGTAGACCAGCGTGTCGCCGACCAAGTCGACGACCCCGCTGTCGGTCGTGGTCAGGCAGAGCTGGCCGTCGTGGCGCCCGATCCTGTAGTCGTCCTTGAAATCGTTTATGGGGCCCTTCGCGCCGATCTCGTAAAAGCGCACGTGCCCGACTGCGTCAGCCTCGATGACCCGGTCGCCCGTCCTGGTCCCCGTCACGTAGGTCCCGGCAAGCGCGCTCTCCCGCGTCCGCACCTCGTCGGCGTCCGTGACGAGCTTGACCTCTGTCTTCTTGTTGACGCTCTCGACGTAGAAGACCGAGTAGAGGATGTAGCCGTTGAGCGCCAGCCCGACGATGAGCATGGCGAACGCAATGCCGCGGTGGGGGGCGGTCGGCGGGGGCTGCGCCTGCTCCTCCGGGATTGGGGAGCGGCTTTCTGCGAGCTTGTCGAGGCGCTCGAGGATCCCGGCGACCGGCATTTCGACCGCGGGGGCCGAGTGGTCCCGCGCATCGTAGACCTGCAGCCGGCCCCGGCTGGTCCTGATGACCAGCTTTGCGCCGCGCCCCGCCACGACGATCTGGGGGTCGTATTCCTCGTTGTCGACGGGATCGATCTGCACGAACGCGTCCAGAAGCAGCTTGAGCTCGGAGGCGCTCAGGTCGCCGCGGACCATGTCCTCGCCCGCGGCGCGCACGCGGCGCCCGTCGGGTCCCAGATTCGTGGTGGTTACCTTGTACATCTAGTGCTCAAGGACAAAGACCGGAAAGTTGCGGTATCCGAGGAAAAAATTGCCCGTGTTGAGGTTCCCGTCGTCCAGCTTGGTGTCGATGTCGGAAAGCTGGTTGAAGTCGGACGTCACCGAGTTCGTCCCGACGCTGGAGATGATGATGACGGCCGAATAGCGGCCACCCTGCTGCGGGCTCTGGGTCGCAAACTGGTAGTTTCCCCCGATCGGCGTCGTGCGGCTCCAGTTCGTCTGGCCCAGATAGCCCTCCATGCCCGGAGGAAACGTCCCGGGCGCCCCGCCGCCCGGAGGCCAGTCGCCGTGCTCCTGGGCATAGGCCTGGAATGCCCCGGAATACACCCGCAAGTCGTTCATCACCGCGCTCGAGCGCGCGTCAATCGCGTCCCTCTTGAGCGCCGGCACGGAGACGGCGGCCAGGATCCCTATGATCAGGACGACGACGCCGAGCTCGACGAGGCTGAAGCCGGCCCGGCGGGCGGCCCCCTCATTCCGGGAGGCTGATCCGGTAAAGCTGAAGCGAACTGCCCTCGAGGAAGCGCAGGTCTGCGATCGCCAAGAGTAGACTGACCTTCGCCTGCAACTCACTGACTCGGGCGGTTTCAAGAGTGTTCTGAGCTTGTAGCACAAGGAAGCTTGTTGCAAGACCGGCGTCGAATTCCGCCTTCTGAAGCTCGTAGGCCTTCTCGGCGTACCGGGTGGCCTCCGCCGAGGAGCGCACGTTTTCGACGCTTGTCTGGACGCCGCGGATCGCGGCCCTGACCTGAACCACGAGGTTCTGGTCGGCCTGGTCATAGGCGGCCTGCTGGCTGCGCACGGTGTCCAGGGCCTGCCGGTAAAGCGCCCTGTTGGCCCGCATCCCCCAGGGGATGCTCAAGGTGACGCCAGCGTTCCAGTTGTATCCGGTCCAGGCGCCCGCGACCGACTGGCCGGCGGTTGCGGCGTACGAATTGTACGCCAGGCCTCCGTTGACGTTGAGCTCGGGCAGCGTGTTCCGCTTCGCCTTGAGCGCGTCGAGCTTGAACTGGTCTATGGTCGCCTGAACCACCGCCAGATTGGGCCCATTGTCCCTCGCCAGCTTGTACGAGCGCTCGAAAGAGACGTCGGGTTCGCCGACAAACGGGAAATCCACGCTGCCTACCGACGACTTGAACTCGCGGTCGCCAAGCAGCTGGAGAAGGGCGTCCTCGCTGTTGTGGACGGCCTGCTCGTCCAGGATGAGCTGGTTCTGGGCGGCGGCGACCCCGGCCCTGGCGTTCATCACGTCGAGGTCGGTGAGGACCCCCGTCTGGCGCTTGACCGTGTTCTCGTCCAGGAGCTGCCGGGCCTGCCTGAGCTCGTCAAGCTGCACGTTATACTGCCCGCGCTGGTAGAGCAGGTTAAAGTAGGTGG
>Ga0182030_10022961_pt1 | contig 11574 bp, 8 predicted proteins | sample 812S3MmetaG_FD_121299 | JGI IMG/M metagenome (GOLD analysis project Ga0182030, IMG submission 121299) | Permafrost microbial communities from Stordalen Mire, Sweden - 812S3M metaG (Illumina Assembly) | ecosystem: Environmental > Terrestrial > Soil > Wetlands > Permafrost | place: Sweden... | reverse complement strand
CGTCTGGCGAATCCGCGCCAACGCCAGCAGGAAAGAGGCGGCAGGTAGCTCATGATCGCGGATATGCGGCCGCCGTCAGCAAGATGCCCTGACGAGACTATGCGAATGTGGATTGAACTGGAGTCTTGAGTTTGTGGACGGCTGCAAAATATGCCACCATCACGCGAAATGTCTTGGACCGATTTACGCCGCCGAGAATCTCGCCGCCAACTCGATCCAGTTCATCGGCTATCTCGTGTGTCAATGGGAATACGAACGCGGTGTCAATGCTCTGAAATGGAATGTTCAGCCACGGTCCGTTATAGAACGCAACAAGCTGCGCCTGCGCGGTCTTGGTTTTGAAATTCATGATGATGTGTTCAGCGAGGGCGTTCTTTCTACGGATTTTGAGCACAGCGAAAAGCTGGCTGAAATGGCTCTTGGTGAATTTGGAATCGACGGTCAGCCGTAGTTGAGTGCGCTTCTCTGCGGGCGCAACGACTCTGCGCTTCGGTCGTGCTGAGGCCTTCTTCGCAGCGGGCATCTGGCTTCCCTCTCATGATTCATGTTGCAGCATATGTGTAGTATATGTGAACACCGGTACTAACCGCCAGTAATCAATAGAGTTCGAACCGAGGGACCCTTTCCTGGCAGTAGTGGATTCATTGCATGAAGGGACAAGGTGGTCAAACCAAATCAGGCGGAACGAATCGAACCGTGTGGAGGAGGGAGAAAAGGGAACCGGCCAGGGCCGCCTCGCGCGCAAAGTTGACATCGCGGGAGAGCATGTTGCGCGCCTGATTGTCTTCCAGTAATCACGAGATCGTCTCGGCATCGTGGAAACCCGTGGGCGTGGGGATCATCGGCACCTCCAGAGTCCAGGGTACGCGAAAACAATTAACGGCGAGTGCTGATCGGAGATGTTGAGTGTATCTGTCCATTCCCACTCATCCTGACTAAGAGCGTGAAAAGAGTCCTGAGCGATATCGGAGTCGACCACCAGGATCACCACTCCGGACAGGCTGCCGGTCTTCACTACCCACTTGCAGCCGGGGTTCTCGACCACAAGGCGGCCGAGCTGCGCTGAATCGCACCTGGGGCTTTCAATCAGAGCCTTCCTGGAAGCGTGGCTGGTCCTGGCATATACCGGAGACAGGCGCCACGTCCTATGTGCTGCCATGCTGATTTCGGAGAACAGTCCGATCCGTTCAGGACGGCCCTTTGACGGCGTGGCGAACAGGCAGGTCGAATTCTCACAATATCACCTGGACAGTGCACCACGAGTCTCTCAAATCATGCGGAGGATTGTTATCGCCAAGCGGTGCGCCAGGATACCGCCGTCAAGACTCGTCTCTACCACCCACCATCGATCACGGGACCGTCGCCAGCTGTCTGGCTGTGTGGGGTGTTTACTGGAAGGTGAGCTTGACATCGAGGCGGCCTTCAATCAAATCGATCATGGCCTCTTGTTAAAGGCTGTGCGCACTCACATCAGAGAAGACTTGATACTGTTGTATATCGAACGGTGGCTGACTGCGCCGTTCGAAACTGCTGAAGGCGAGCAACTCCCGCGGGAATGTGGTACGCCGCAAGGCGGGGTCGTCAGCCCGATTTTGATGAACCTGTTCATGCGTTACACGTTTGATGTTTGGATGAAGCGGACCAATCCACTATATCCGTTTGCTCGCTATGCCGATGACGCGGTAGTTCATTGCCGGAGTCAAATGCAGGCGGAAGAAGTGATGCGGTCTATCGCATTGCGTCTGGCGGAATGTGGGCTGACGATGCATCCAGAGAGATCAAAGATCGTGTATTGCAAGGACAGCAGACGCACCCGCCCCTTCCCGCATGTGTACTTCACATTCCTCGGGTTCACGTTTCGACCGAGGAAGGCAATGAGCAAACAGCGCCGGCATTTCACATGCGTCCTGCCGGGTGTGACCACAGATGCCTTGAAGCGAATGCGGAAGGAAGTGCGAGGGTGGAATCTAACTCGCCAGACGCATGTGTCGCCTACTGTACTGGCCAAGCAATAAAACCCAATCATCCAAGGATGGTGGAACTCCCCGGGGTTACTCGCCGTGTGTCACGAACGCAAGCGCGAACCCGTGACGCTGTACCAAAGATGGGAGAAGGCCTTCTGGAACCGCTTGCAGGAGCAGGCGGAGTTCATTAATTTCCAGTGATCGTCGTTCGCCCTAATAATCTTCTACCCTGTAAGTAAGCATCTCCAAGGACGCGACATTTCCACTCATGCCCCTCACTTTCAAGAGCACTTCGAAATGAGGGACGGAGCCATCTTTTCTGCGAATCTTGTTGAGAAACGGTATGAGGTCAGCGTCGTTTAGAACAAAACCGGCAGCCGCCTCAGTGCTCATCTGTGACTGGCCTTCCAGCAGGAGGGCATTTCCCGATCCATTCAGATTGGGCAGATACGCAATCACGCTGAACTCCGTATGCACGTGATCGACATCGGTCGAGTGGTAGCTGGCCTGCTCATTGTTGCGGGGAGAACGGTTCATCAGCACTGAGTTCGCCAGCTCTGAACGGCTGTCGGAGAAGTAGAAATTCATTCTCGGCTCAAATGCCTGCACCCAGGGGTTGAACCTGAAATTTCCCAGCAGCACCACATTGCCGCTCTGCAGATTGGGCAGCTCAATGTCCCGCGCGGAGCTGAACATGGTCCTGTCCAGATCGATTCCAGGCAGCCGCAACAGCTTCTCAATGAATTGCGAATCCACAACCGTCATTGCTTTCGTTAGAAATGTACCGCTGGCCGGCGAGTAGGATTGCAGCGCAAACTGGGCCATATATTGATTGATATAGTCGTTTCTCGTGTATTCTCCCAGCATCACCGAGCGATCCGTTTGATCCTCGAAGTTAACCAATCCCAAGTCGCCGCTGACCACCAGGGTGTCGGCGTTCTTATTGAACATCAGTCGCCATAACGGATGGTGAGAGCCTCTCCATTCGGCTGGCATTTCGGTCACCTGTCTCGGATGTGCCACCAGGTAACCGATCGAGAGCGCCGTCCAGGCGAGTGCGGCGCCGAACACGATGCGGCGAATCCAGACGCGCTTCCCCGCTCGAACCACTTCTTCAGTCGCCGGTTCGCTCGGATGTTCTGTTGCCGCTTCCGGCGGCGCCTGACCTGCGACGGCCGCGCCAATATCTACCAGCGGAGCCGCAGGGGGTTTGCCTGTCCCTCGCGCCTTAAATACCGGCACATACGAACCCGGCGGAATCTCGACAACCAGAGTCTCGTTCTGGCCATACTCGTCAAAAAATTGCTGCAGCCGCTGCCTGAGCCGGGTCGCATGGGTGCGCACAATTCCATCCACTGAGGTGTCGTAATCGGCTTTGCGCCCAAAAACGGCTCTGCCTATATTCTGCTCGTAGATATTGTCGTTCTCTCCCAGCAGCGAGAGCCTACATACAAACAGCAGAAAGCTCGATAGCCTCTCGGACTTGGCGAACAGAGGCGAAGCCACGATGCGCTGAACGAGCATCCAGCATGGATCGCTCTCAAGAGCAAGCGGCTCTTCCGCTCTGGCCAGGGCTTCCATAGGTGGCATTGAAACCTCAAAATTCAGTAGCGTTGAAGAAGATGGTGACGGTTTAACGGCGGGAATTTCCTGCCGGGCCACTGCAATTCAACGTAAACCTTGTCGATGAATACAAGATAAATCACACATAGCAGGCGGCTTCTGAGGACGTAACAGTGACTTCACTGCGAAGTGACTCGCTCTCTGAGTTGAACCGAGCGTAGGGTTGTCTTGGGAATCAGATCCGCACCCAACTTCATTCAACTATTCGGGCGCCATGTGCGCATCGTGCGACAAGGGATACCTATGCTTCGCCTTAAACTCAAAAGATGTCTCCCCGCAGCTTTGCTGCTTCTCGCTTTATCCGTCATCGGCCTTCCCCTGGCAGCGCAGAAGCCGGCAGCGCACAAGCCCATCAAAATTGACGCAACCAAACTTGAGGGCGTGCCGAACTTCCGTGACATTGGCGGATACAAAACGTCGGATGGCCACACGATTCGATACAACACCATCTACCGTTCGGCCCAGCTCACGGCAATGACGCCGGACGACAACGCTTTGCTGGCTCCCCTGAAGATTCGTTATGAGATCGATCTCCGCACGCCAGGCCAGATTTCCCAGGCGCCCACGCATTGGGGGCCAAATCCCCCACAGGCGATCGATATTCCCTTTTTGCCACATTCACCACCGCCACTACTGCCTCCCAACAACCTGGACCCGGCCCAGGTGAAGGCACAATGGCGCCAGAATTATGCCATCACCGCAGTCGTCAATGCACAAACGATCGGCAAGGTTTTGCATGATCTTGCGCAAGGAGATGAGCCTGTGTTGATCCACTGTACTGTAGGAAGGGACCGAACTGGCCAAACTATTGCCGTGCTGATGACGCTGCTCGGCGTATCCCGTAAAGATGTCTATCGGGAATTTCTGCTAAGCAATGAGTATCTGCTAGCCGATGGCAAGTACTCGACAGAAGCGCAGCGCCGGCTCATAGCGACTGCGATGAACCTGCCCTATCCTCCCGCTCCCGTCGATCCCAAACTCCAGAAGGCTAATAGCGGCGATGCGAGCTGGCTCGATGCGTTCTTTCTCTCCATCGATAGGAAGTACGGATCGTTTGATGCTTATGTCCGGGATGGTTTGAAGCTTTCAAAAGAGGATGTTCAAAGCCTTCGCCGTAGATTGTTGGTCAACTGAAAGGCAGAAGGCCGACTCCATCGCACTTGCACTTGCACACTGGCAAAGATTCCACAGAACCTCGCGAATGATGAGAAACCAGGCGAGCCACACAGTTACCTTGAGAATGGAGTTCATCGTGAAAAGCTTACTCGTATGCATAGCTCTGTCGCTAAGCTGCTCATTTACTTGGGCACAAATAGCCAACAACACATCTCTAGTCGGTACCGTTGCTGACTCGAGCGGCGGGGGCATCGGCAAGAGCAAAATAACTGCCGTGGAAAAGGGCACTAAAGTTACCTCAACGGCCTCTACTAACAATAGTGGCTACTACTCTATCGCTTTCCTCCTGCCGGGAACCTACGACATCACAGTTGAGCATCAAGGCTTCAAGACGGTGACCAAGTACGGTGTCGTCCTTGCCGTAGATCAGGCGGTACGGACGGACTTCTCATTGCCAGTTGGCTCGACGGAGACAACGGTGACAGTCAGCGCCAACACCCCACCGCTCTCCACGGATGATGCGACGTTAGGTGAGACTTTTGACACCAACGCCGTGGAAAACCTTCCCGTCAACGGCCACAGTGCGCTTGATGTGGCCGCAAACGCCTCAAATGTCTATGTTGGCGGAAGGTCATCATACCGGCTAGGGGAAGACTTTGAAGGCGCCGGAATGCGTGAGGATCAGAATAGCCTCTCCTTGGACGGCGTTTCCATCATGGATGATTTAATCGTTACGACGTTTGCACACACAGCAGCCGAGATGATTGCCACTACACAGGTCCAGAGCGGCAACTATCCACCCCAATATGGGGATTATCTTGGCGTTCATATCAATATGGTCAGCAAGAATGGCACAAATGGCCTTCACGGCGAAGCTTACGAGTATGTCCAGAACACAGCCTTCAATGCCCGGCCGTTTATCTCGCTTCCAGGATCGCGCGCACCGAGCTTAAACCTGAACCAGTACGGCTTTCAGGCAGGAGGGCCGGTATATATTCCCCGTCTCTATAACGGTCGCGATAAGACCTTCTTCTTTGGTTCCTACGAGAAGTACAACCAGAAGAGCCAGGCCACAAGCATTTCTTCCGTGCTGACGCCGGCCATGGAAGATGGAGACTTCAGCGCGCCAGGGATTCCCCAGATATATGACCCATCAACCGGCTTGGCTTATCAGGGCAATAAAATTCCCCTCGGAGAATTGAATACGCCCGCCGCCCAGATCGCGAAGAATTACGAAGCATACATGGTCTCGCCGAATCTTTCGGGGATTTCCAATAACCTGAATAATTCTTATCCGAGTAACATATTGGTTGAGCAATCAATAGACCGCATAGACCACAACGTCGGCCAAAATATCAAATTATTCGCCCGCGCATATTGGGACAATCTTTCCTTTCTTAACGGCGCTCCATTTGCCGCGGATGAGTATGGGGGCCCAGCCGATAGCTGGAACTATGCAATAGGCTATACGCACGTGTTGTCGCCGAGCTTGGTTAACGACTTACGTTTTGGTGTGAATAAACTGACTACCGGCACCTTTAACTACTTTTATCTAAATAACCTTCCGGATGCTGGAACAAAGATTGGAATTCCTGGGTTCAATGGCGACACCAAATACGATAATCCGGGTGTTCCGGTGCTCAGCATTTCTCAGTTCACGGGAGTTGGATATTCAGGTTCGAATTTTTATCAGGATGAGCGGACATACAATCTATACGAACAGCTGAGCTATACTCGCGGAAAACACAACTTTGCCTTCGGCGCGGAATTTCGTCGCATTGCCCTGGGGCGTGAAGCACTATCGTCGACTTCGCCTGCGCAGGGAATTCTGTCTGTCTCAGCAACGCAGTACAAGCCCGGAAGCAACCTTGTAAGCACTGGATACTCTGCTTCTGATTTTGTATTAGGGTATGTTAATTCAGTCATTACGCCTTCGCAGCCGACAAAGCTTGCACTTGGTGAGTGGCGTGACGGGTTTTTCGCTCAAGACACATGGAATGTGACAAGAAAGCTTACCTTAAACTATGGTATTCGTTATGACCTGCCAACAGCAGTAACTAGCTTGAATGGCTTGGGCGACGAGTTAAATAGCACACAAACTGCGTTGATTCCGACATCCACGGCCACTTCTGCTGCGACCTGGACGCCAGTACCTGGATTTCAATTCACTCCTACACAATTTAACGATTGGAGCCCGCGCCTCGGCGTCGACTATCGATTGACCGACAAAATGGTGTTGCGCGGCGGGATGGGAATTTACTACGGTACAAATCCGCTGGACGATTACGCGTTGCTGAGTTCGAATTATCCCTTTGCAGCGTTTGTTACGTACTCGACTACTGCAGCCAATCCTATAACATTTACCAACCCAACCCCCGGCTCAGGAACTGCATCACCCGTGGCAGGTGTACCGGGCACCTATGTTTCAGCCTACGGGTTTCAAACGAATCTAAAGACCCAAAGTACGTATCAGTGGAACGCGGATATCGGGTATGAGACGTGGAGAGGCGCGGCAGTCGAAGCACAATACCAGGGAACCCATTCGGTGCACCTGGATCGCGATTTCTACAATAATGAGCCGATCAACCCAGTAAACACGACCGTTAAATCGCTGAATTCTCAGCGCCCCAACCAGCTCTTTGGTTCAATACGGACATTTCAGAATGATGAATGGGCAAACTATAACGCGTTGAACCTGATCCTAAGACAAAGAATGTTTCATGGACTGGCCGGCCAGGTTGGGTATACATGGTCGCATGCGCTGGACATCTCAGACAACTCGACCACCGTTGGCTTCACCGCCAACCAATACAACATGGGGGCGGATTACGCGAATTCAAACTGGGACGTCCGTAATCGTGTCGTAGGCTCATTGACATATGCATTGCCACAGTTGAACGGCGCACGACTGTTAACCCGGGAAATGCTCGGGGGCTGGAATGCGAGTGCGATCGTCGACATCCAATCTGGCATGCCGTACACGGTGTCCATGGCCAGCTCCACCCAGGCTGCTGGTGTCGACCAGGGAATAGAGCGCCCATCGTGGGTGCATAAGGAACATGCAAATTGCAGCCTCAAAAATGCATACAAGTCGAGTGTTTCCTGCATCGATGAAACAGCGTACACCACCGCGGTGAATTATTCGACGGGTGCTGTAGGTTTCGGCGATTTACACCGGAATAGTCTTACTGGGCCTGGCTTCCAGTACGAAAATCTTTCCATCTTTAAGAATTTCTCAATTGAGCGGAGGGCCCAATTCCAGTTCCGCGGCGCGGCGTATAACCTGTTCAACCACCCCAGCGGCGCGAACCCCAGTTCCGGCGGTTTGGGCATTAGCACCTCTGGTGCTTGCGCCGCAACGTCGTGCCTTACCTACCCCAGTGGATATGGCGCGATTACAGGTGTGCAATCGATCCCAAACAGCTTTAGCGGTGCTCGTATTCTTGAGTTCACGGGCAAATTTGTCTTTTAGTGTTCCTGTGGCGTAAGCCAGAGGTTCGCGCAGCGCACCTGGATTGTCCGCGAAATGTATAAAAAGAAACTCAACGGAAATGCCTTTCGAACAAGAAAGGGGTCTCGTCGATGACTTTTTTCGTCTTACCAGCCGGAAACAGGAGGGTAGTCTCTGAAATGATCAAAATATCTTTTATGATACTCGCCGGCACTGCCATTTTGGTGCCGGCAGTAATTGGCCAACAACGGAACTTGGGGCCGGTGAGAGCATTCCCTGATCCGGGAGTGATCACAACACGCCAGGAAATTACACCAGCCGGTATACTGAGCGTCTTTGAAGGAGCTGTCTATGGCGCCACCTTCGATCGCGATCCAAATGTGATCTGGGTGTTGACTGCAAATCAACTGATCGAAGTGAATTGGCGATCGAACCGCGTGGTTCAGCGCATTCCCGTACGCGGCAATCCGGGTATACAGGGGCTGCATTATGACAGCGAAAGGCAGCAGGTCCTCTATACCGATGAAACACCTTCACCCACAAGAAAGGTGCCCCAGCCTTTTTGGGAATACAACATACGCGGCAGCGACGTTCAACTGGTGAGCGCTGGAGCCCGGGGCCAGAAAACGATTGCGGCCGTCGGCACGGAAAGCAGCGGGGCCCTCGACATCTCGGGCCACACTGCAGTTGTCCCTTCGACACGCGATGACGAGATTGCCGTCGTGGATTTGAATGGCCAGTTGCCCGTGAAACACATCCCCACGGGAGTTGCTCCTTACGGCGTGGTTCTTAACCCGGATGCGACAGTGGCTTGGGTAAGCAACTGGGGCGGGCGCAAACCCATGGCTGGCGAGCCGACAGCGACTTCAGGCTACAGTGAAACCGCCGATCGGGTCCTGGTGGATGCACGAGGCATAGCATCCAGCGGTACGGTGAGCCGCATCGACCTAACCACGGGCAAAACCACCCGTTCGCTTGAAGTCGGACTGCATCCGACCGCGATGGTGTGGGATCATGCCCATGATCGGCTTTATGTCGCTGCAACAAACCAGGATTCCGTTGCGGTAGTCGACACAACTCAGCAAAGGGTTTTATCGAAGATCGATCTTCAACCCTTCCCCGCAAGAGTTACCGGCATATCTCCAACGGCACTTGCGCTTTCGCCGGATGGCAAGCATCTCTACGTCGCGTGCGGCGGCATCAACGCCGTTGCGGTGGTTGATACCGCAACTCATAAGTTAGATGGCATGATTCCCACCGGCTGGTACCCCGACGCCATCAGCGTCAGTCCGGATGGGGGCTATCTCGCGATCGCCACGTTGCTCGGCCACGGATCGGGATGGCGAGGCAAGCCGACAAGTCGATACGTGCATGCAAACCGCGGATCGTTGTCCCTTGTGCCATTGCCCAATGCGGCCCAGTTGGTCAGCTACACCACTGCAGTTGCCGAGAACAATCATGTCGATCTCTTGCAGCAGCCGCTCACATCCAATGAGCCCCGTCCCAAGCCACAGCCGATTCCGCTTCACCCCGGCGATCCGACTCCAATCGATCACGTAATCTTCATCATCAAAGAGAATCGCACCTACGACCAGATGTTCGGCGATATGCCCGAAGGCAACGGCGATCCGAGCCTAGAGATGTTCGGCGAAGATGTCACGCCGAATCATCATAAGCTGGCGCGTGACTACACTCTATTCGATAATTTCTACGCCACGGGCCGCGATAGCGCTGATGGTCATCAGTGGATAACACAGTCAGCAGAAACCTCCTACGTAATGTTGCATGGCTATCTGGGCCGCAGTTATCCGGCCCAGGGTAACGATCCAATCGCATATTCGAATGGCGGATTTCTTTGGGATGCAGCGCTCAAAATGAAGAAGACTGTCCGTGTCTATGGGGAATTTGCCGGCCACATGCCGGAAACAGAACTTGAACGCGTGTCCCTGCTCGACAGTTGGAAGAAAGGCGCGGACTTTACGAACCATTGGAACGTTACCGCGCCAATCGCACCACTCAATAAAATCCTGGCGCACAATTACCCAACCGCGGCTGGTTGCATTCCCGATCAAATCCGCGCTGACCTCTTTCTTCAGGATTTCAAGTTATGGGAGAAAGACGCCAACATGCCGAATCTGATTTATATGGACCTGCCCAGCGACCATACGCTCGGATCTTATCCAGGTACATCGTCTGTGAAGGCCATGCTGGCCGACAACGATCTCGCACTGGGCCGGATTGTGGATGCTGTCTCCCACTCGACCTACTGGCGCAATACGGTAATCATGGTGGTCGAAGACGATGCACAGGATGGGGTGGATCATGTTGACGGTCATCGAACTGTTGCGCTCGCCATCAGCCCCTACACCCGTCGGGGTTACGTGGATTCGACTTTCTATTCTCAAACCAGCATGATGAAAACCATCGAGCTGATCCTGGGGCTTCCCCCTATGACGATCTTCGACCGCATCGCTAACGATATGCGCGCTTCGTTTCAGGATCAAATTGACTTGACTCCTTACACTTCGGTGGTTCCGAAGCAATCGCTGTACGATTTGAATCCGCCATTGAGCGCCACAACAGGCGCGGCAAGAAAAGCAACGGAAGCGTCGCTGAAGATGCGCTGGGATGTTCCAGACGCCAACCCCGAAGACCAGCTTAACCGGATCATCTGGCATCAGGTTCGGGGCTGGGATGTGCCTTATCCGACAGCTCGGCAGGGTGCCTTCAAGACTGCTGCTTCGGGCGCCTCGATTGACACGGACAATTGATTGACGGGCCTTGCATCGCCAACCCCGCAATTGAAATAAGCCGGGAGGACTGAGTTTGGATTATCAGTCCCCTCTTATATCGCTGATCCTGCAAGACGTGGATATTGAAGTTCGGCATGGCAGAAACGCAACGCAGGGACGAGAATCTCCTACGACCTGGCCAGCAACCTGACCACGGCGACTCTTCCGAACGGGTTGCAGTCCATCTCCAGTGCGATTCCCTGAACCGGGTTACCAGGTTGGAGACGCAGAACAGCGGCTATCTCTAACAAGAGCGGCCCGACGGGGAACCTGGCCAGCGCCACCGAGCTGAACGGGCGCACGCTGAGCTGGGGTAGTGTCATAGAATTCAGGGGGCAGATGTTGATAAATCCGGTTCGCACTTTCTGACAGCCAGCTGAGGCCATGTCGTCGGGCAATCCAACGGCAAAGAGGCCGCGAAGGCGCGCTCCATTTGCGCTCTGTTTATCGAAATACGACTGCTTTTCATGGTCTTAGGTGTCATCCGCTGACCTGCATGTTGTTGGAAATACGTTTGACTGATGATTCGAGTTGTACAGCTTATATGTATGAACTCGAATCGGCATCCGTCAAACGAATGTAGGGTCAAGATTCTGATTCCCAGGGCTGCTTTGGCGCTCCGTGGCCG
>Ga0182030_10022960_pt1 | contig 11574 bp, 9 predicted proteins | sample 812S3MmetaG_FD_121299 | JGI IMG/M metagenome (GOLD analysis project Ga0182030, IMG submission 121299) | Permafrost microbial communities from Stordalen Mire, Sweden - 812S3M metaG (Illumina Assembly) | ecosystem: Environmental > Terrestrial > Soil > Wetlands > Permafrost | place: Sweden... | reverse complement strand
TTGAGGAATTCCGGATTGAAGGCCTTCTTCACTTCGGCCATCACCTGGTCTTCCACCTTGGCGGGAATCGTATTGCTGCCCGAGAAGCCGATGGGGCTCTTCTTGTCCAGGAAACGAGCGCCCAGATTCGAAGTCATGATGATGATGGTGTTCTTGAAGTCCACCTGATTGCCGAGTCCATCGGTCAACTGGCCGTCTTCGAACACCTGCAGCAGGATGTTATACACATCCGGATGCGCCTTCTCGATTTCGTCGAGCAGGATGATGGAGTACGGCGCGCGCTTCACACGCTCCGTGAGCTGGCCGCCTTCCTCGTAACCCACGTAGCCCGGAGGCGAGCCGATCAACTTCGACACGGAGTGCTTTTCCATGAACTCCGACATATCGAAACGGATCAGCGATTTTTCGCTGCCAAAGAGAAACTCGGCCAGCGCGCGAGCCACTTCGGTTTTGCCGACGCCCGTCGGTCCCAGGAACAGGAACGATCCGGCGGGGCGCTTGGGCGATTTCAAACCCGCACGCGATCGGCGGATAGCGCGCGACAGAGCGGAGATGGCTTTTTCCTGGCTGATGATGCGCTTGTGCAACTCCTCTTCAATGCGCAGGAGCTTGGCGACTTCTTCTTCTCTGATCGCGGTCATCGGAACGCCGGTCCAACGCGCGACGACGTCTTCAATATCGTCCTTGGTGACGACGCCCGTGGACGTATCGTCGAGGTTGTATTTTTCGCGCAGCACGCGCAGGTTCTCGCGTTCCTTGCGCTCTTCGTCCGAATAGAAACGCGCCTTTTCGAACTCGTGATTCGCGATGGCGTTTTCCATGCGATGCACAATGAACTTGATGCGCTTCTGAATATCGGCCACGTCGCCGGGCAAAGTCGTCTGGCGCAACTTTACGCGCGCACCCGCTTCGTCGATCAAATCGATGGCCTTATCCGGCAGGAAACGATCCGGAATGAAGCGCACGGAGGTGTGCACGGAGCTTTCGATGGCCTCGTCCGTATACGCCACGGCGTGGAATTTCTCGTAGCGCTCCTTGATGCCGAAGAGAATGCGCGTGGCGTCCTCTTCATTGGGAGGCGGAACCTTGACGGCCTGGAAGCGGCGTTCGAGCGAGCGGTCCTTTTCAATCGACTTGCGATATTCGGCCGGCGTGGTCGCGCCGATGCACTGAATCTCGCCGCGCGAGAGAGCGGGCTTTAAAATGTTGGCCGCGTCGAGCGAGCCTTCGGCCGAACCGGCTCCGACCAGCGTGTGCAGCTCGTCGATAAAGATGATGGCGTTCTGATTTTCCATCAGCTCTTTCATGATGGTTTTCAGGCGCTCTTCGAACTGGCCGCGATACTTCGTTCCGGCGACGATCAGCGAAAGATCGAGCGCGAGAATGCGCTTGTCGGCGAGGAACGAGGGCACGTCGCCATCGGCCACGCGTTGCGCGAGTCCTTCGACGATGGCCGTTTTGCCGACGCCCGGCTCGCCGATCAGCACGGGATTGTTCTTGGTACGGCGGCACAGGATCTGCACGACGCGCTCGAGCTCGTAATCGCGACCGATGAGCGGATCGAGCGCTCCATCCATGGCGGCTTGCGTGAGATCGCGGCTGAACTCGCTCAGCAGAGAGCTTTCCTTGGGGCGATTCGAAGAGGCTTTTTCGGAACTGGTCCGCGCGATCTCCTCGCGCACCTGCGAAAGGCGCAGACCGCGTTCGTGCAGGATGTCGGCGGCGAAACACTTTTCCTCGCGAAGCAACCCAAGGAGCAGATGCTCGGTACCGATGTGCTTGTGGTTCAGGCGCTCGGCTTCTTCGGCGCCGTAGGCCAGCACGCGCTTGCATTCGTGGCTGAGAGGGAGATCGACGGAGGTCGAGACCTTCTCGCGCATCGTCGTGTGCGCTTCAATCTGCTTGCGGATGGAATCGACGGAGGCGCTGGAGCGCAGAAAGCGATTGGCGAGGGCTTTATCCTCGCGCAGCAAACCCAGCAGCAGGTGCTCGGTTTCGATGCACGGGCTGCCGAACTGGCTAGCTTCGTAACGCGCGAAGAAAATCACGCGGCGGGCCTTCTCTGTATAACGTTCAAACATGATGGCTACCTTCCGAGGAAGACAGTTTGGCTGGTGCCAGTTGTCCCCGTTCCAACGCGACGGCCCGGTCGGCCCGGCGCGCGAAATTCAAATTATGTGTCACGTGAATGGAAGTAAGGCGGCGAGACCGGTGCAGGTCGTCGAGCAGGCCCATGATCATTTCTCCCGTACGAAAATCGAGGCTGCCGGTGGGTTCGTCGGCCAGCAAAACTTTGGGATCTCCGGTGAGCGCGCGCGCCAGAACCACCCGCTGCTGTTCGCCTCCGGAAAGTTCGCCCGCGCGATGCGTGGCGCGGTTGCGCAAACCGACTTCATCCAAACGCGCGAGCGATACGGGTTCCGCCTGGTCCCGGCTTTGACCGCGTATCAGCAAGGGCATCATCACGTTCTCGAGAGCCGTAAATTCGGCGAGTAACGACTGAATCTGCCAGACATAACCAAGCTCCCGGTTACGGAACTCGGACAGCTGATCCCCGGATAGCTTACAAATGTCATTCTGCCCGAAGTATATCGCACCCTCTGTTGGACTGTCCAACCCTCCCAAAAGATGCATTAACGTACTTTTACCAGATCCCGATTCGCCGACGAGCGCGAGCTTTTCTCCCTCGGCTACTTCGAAGTTGAGATCCTGAAACACCATCAGATCGTGATCGCCGGAGCGATACTTCTTGGTTAATCCGACCACGCGGATCGCGGGCGCGGTCCCGGGCGAGGGAGGCGCAGGAGACACGGATTGTCCGGTGGCGAGCATGCCTACCTCTATCTTATCGGGACGCGGTGGACCTCAGGAAGTTACTTTGGTTCTGAACTTGAAGATTTATTCACCTGAGGCCGTTGCTGCTTGATCGCCAGGAGGTAGTCCGGGCGGGCTATTCGAAGAATTCAGCGAGGGGGAGCTCGAGTATTGGCCCTAGCGGCCGGAAGTGGCGAGAGCGAGGACGTCGTTGACCAAGAGCTTCAAATGAGGGCAGCGGTTGTAGGCGATTTCGGGATCGAGCGCATCGAAGAGGGTCTTGCCGTCGATCGTTTTGCTGTAGTGGCGGCCCATTCTCTGTTGGTAAATAGTATCGAGACGCCGAGCTGGCGGGTTGTCGTTGTTGATGATCTCAGGCAGCTGGGTCGTCGGCAGTGCTGGCTGGATGGTTGTATCGAAGATCCTTGGGTCGCTGAAGAGCCAAGCCTCTGTCTCGTGAACTGCGAAATGCTGCTTGAAGGCAGCGACGCCGACTTCCTGTTCGAGTTCTGCCTTCGCACGCGCGCATCTCTCCGCTATAGAGCCATCTCCCGTTGTAAAGCCGGAGCCGTAGTAATCAATTAGGCCAACGACGCCCGCGACGAAGTTGCCCTGCAGATCTCTTCGCGCACGCTGCGCGAAGTCCTTTTTGTAGTTCGTGACGCCCTGAAAGTTGACGGCTTTGATTTCGACTTTATGCTGGATTCGCGAATCCAACCACTTCTGAAGGAAACTTGGAAGACAGCGAAACTCAGTGTCACCTTCCACGTACAGAAGGATTCTCACAAAACGGCTTCCGCCTCACCGGAGAACGCGAACTTGCCGAGCGAATAATCCTGGACCCATTTTTTGAGATCGTCGCCGCCCACAGTTCTGAGTTCCGTCTCTGAGCCGTTCGAAGTGACGACTGTTACCGTCGGCGGTTCGGGGCGGAACGCATCAAGAAATTCCGGAGAATGCGTCGAAAAGATCACTTGGCTCTTCGTCGCTGCATTAGCGGCGATTTCCGCGACGATCGACATCATGCGCGGATGCAGACCCGCTTCAGGCTCGTCAATGGCGATCAGCGGGGCAGGATCCGTGCTGCCGAGAATCGTCGCGAGCAGCAGGAATCGCAAGGTTCCGTCAGAAAGATCCGCGGGGCTGTCCGTGCCCTTGCGATGTTTGCGGCGGACGCGCATCTCGGTGCGCCCGTGCTCGGCGGGAGGGAAAATCAGTTTGTCGTAATCGTCGGGGAACGCCGCCGACATCGCTTTGTCGAGGAATTCCTCGAATGCTCGGTCGTTTGTGTAAAGCGTGTGAAGGACCGCGATAAGGTTCTGGCCGTCGGAGTTGACTCGCCTCGCTGAGCGGGTAACGGTGGCACGACGTAGTTCGGCATTCTGGCCGACCGGCATGTCATTGTGGATGGACCAGTCGCGGACGAATTGTCGCGTCACGAGCCCCATGGAGTGAGAGTGCTCCGAGACGGTTGAAAGCAGAGCTTCCGAGGGCGACATCGAGCGAACCAATTCGGCCAATACCTCTAAGTTGGTCTTGCCGCGAGGAGACGGGCGCTGGATGACCTCAACGCGGACGGAGTTCGAGAAGGCGGACAGACTTTCCTTGCCAACTTCGAAGCCCCCTGTATTGCCGAGCCGTTCAAGGCTCAGTTCATAGTTTCCCTGGGCCGCCCCGACTTCGCCCGACAAGTGCAAAAAAAACCGAATTCTCTTGGCTTGCCCGTCCCAAACCAGTGGGGCCATCCCACCCATTTCGATAATCGCGTCGCCTAACCCGCCGGTCGCGGCGATGCGCAGTAGATCTAGCGCCCGTAATAAATTCGACTTTCCGCCGCCATTCGGTCCAATGAGAACATTCAGGCGTCCCGGTTTCCACGTCACCGACTTGAGTGACCGGAAGCCCTCGATCTGAAGTTCTTTGAGCAGCATATGGCGGACCTACCGCACCACAATATTAACCAATTTATCCGGCACCACGATCAGCTTTGCGATCGTTTTCCCCTCAATCAGAGGCTGGATCTTCGCGTCGGCTTGCGCGAGCTTTTCGAGCTCGGCTGGCGGCGTGCCGATGGGCACCATAATCTTCGAGCGCAATTTCCCGTTGACCTGCACGGGTATCTCCAGCAGATCTTCTTTCGCGAGCTCGGCGTCCCACTGCGGCCACGGCTGGCGGAACGCCGGACCGGTGCGGCCGAGCTGCTCCCACAGTTCGTCGGCGATGAACGGCGTAAACGGAGCCAGCAAGAGTACCAGATTCGGCAGGATTTGATCGAGCGCCTCGCGCGACAGCGAAGCTTCGTCTTCATACAAGCGATTCATCAGCTCCATCAACGCCGCGATGGAGGTGTTGAAGTGCCAGCGATTGTCGAAATCCTCGGTGACTTTGCGGATGGTCTGGTGCAGTTTACGCAACGCGCGTCTGTCGGCATCGGGATCACTTTGATTTTCGGCCGGCGCGGTCCCCGCTTCGGCCTGTTGGGACGAGCCCGCAGGGCGGCCGATGTTACGTGTCACGAAGCGCCACACCCGTTCCAGAAAACGCCGCGGTCCGCCGACGCTCGATTCGATCCACGGCATGTCTTTTTCTGGAGCGTTCGCGAACAGCACGAACAAGCGGCACGTATCGGCGCCGTACTTGCCGACCATTTCTTCGGGATCGACCACGTTGCCCTTGGATTTGGACATGGCCGAGCCGTCGGAGCCTAGGACCATCCCTTGCGTGAACAGGTTCTGCGCGGGCTCGGAATTCGTGATCAGGCCGAGATCGCGCATGACCTTCGTAAAGAAGCGCGAGTAGATCAGGTGCAGAATGGCGTGCGTGACGCCGCCGATGTACTGATCGATGGGGAACCACTTCGCGACCGCCGCGCTATCGAACGGCGCATTGCTGTTGTGAGGATCGCAATAGCGGTAGAAATACCAGGACGAATCGACGAACGTGTCCATGGTGTCGCTTTCGCGTTCTGCATCGGAGCCGCAGGTGGGACACTTCACGTTCATGAACTCGGGGACTTCGGCCAAGGGTGAGCGGCCGCGTCCCGTGAACTTGACGTTATAAGGAAGCGTGACGGGCAGGTCTTTTTCGGGCACGGGAACCAGTCCGCACTTCGGGCAATGGATCATCGGGATGGGCGTGCCCCAATAGCGCTGGCGCGAAACGCCCCAATCCTTGATGCGGAACGTAATCGCCGCCTTGCCGAAACCGTGCGCCTCGGCAAACTGATTCATCTTGCTCCGCGCTTCGGCGCTAGGGAGGCCCGAAAATTCCCCGGTATTCTCCGTGATGCCGTACTCGGTAAACGCAGCCTTCGGATGCTCATCGAGTACTCCGTCCACAGGACGAATCACAGAACGAATCGGAATGCCGAACGTCGTGCAGAACTCGAAATCGCGTTCGTCGTGCGCGGGGACGGCCATGATCGCGCCGGTGCCGTAATCGATGAGCACGAAGTTGCCGATCCAGATGGGAATTTTTTCTCCACTGTACGGGTTAATCGCGAAGCGACCTACAGGAGCCCCGTCTTTGATGAGATCGCCAGGTCCTTGCTGCTTGCGCGCGTCGATCAAGTGTTTGGCTTTGGCTTTGCCCGCGTCGTCGAGCAGAGCCTGCGCGATGGGATGCTCCGGCGCGAGGATGACGCAGGTTGCCCCATAGATGGTGTCGACGCGCGTGGTGAAGACCCGAATTTTCTCGGACGAGCCTTCGATGCCGAAGTCGATCTCAGAACCTTCGCTGCGGCCGATCCAGTTGCGCTGCATGGAGAGCACGCGCTCCGGCCAGCCGCCTTCCAGTTTGTCGTAGGTGTCGCGCAACAATTCATCGGCGTATTCGGTGATGCGGAAGAACCATTGCTCCAGCGCGCGCTGCTCCACGGGCGTGGTTTCGTGACGCCAGCAGCAGCCATCGACCACTTGTTCATTCGCCAGCACGGTGGCGCATTCGGGGCACCAGTTGACCATCGCCTTCTTGCGATAGGCCAGGCCGCGCTCGAACATTTTCAGGAAGAGCCACTGGTTCCAGCGATAGTATTCGGGCTCGCAGGTGGCGATTTCGGTAGCCCAATCGTAGGCGAAGCCCATGCGTTGCATCTGCCGCTTCATCTCGGCGATGTTCGACCGCGTCCAATCCTGCGGATGCATGTTGCGCTTTATGGCAGCGTTTTCGGCGGGCAGCCCGAAAGCGTCCCACCCGATGGGATGCAGCACGTTATAGCCGCGCATCCACATGTAACGCGCCAGCGCGTCGCCGATGGAATAGTTCCGCACGTGGCCCATGTGGAGGCGTCCGCTTGGGTACGGAAACATTTCGACGACGTAATATTTCTTCGCGGAGGAGTTCTCGTCCGGGCCTTGATGTGCCCGATAGAGCGCGGGATTCGCGTCCCAGCGCTGCTGCCATTTCAATTCGATCTGATCGTGGTCGTAGACGGATTCGGCCATAGGGCGTATTATCCATCATAAAGGCTGGCCATAATCCTAAAGACTGGCCATAATGTAGACAGGATGTTTCGTCGTGTTCTAGTGACGATGCTGTGCACTGCGGCCCTTGTCGCGGCGGCGGATCGCCTCTACCTCAAGGACGGCGATTATCAACTGGTCCGCGAGTATCAGGTCCAGCAGGACCGCGTGCGCTACTACTCCACCGAACGCAGCGAATGGGAAGAGATCCCGCTGGAACTGGTAGATCTGGAGCGCACCAAGAAGGACGCCGCCGAGCAGCAGGCCGTCGCCAAGCAGGAAACGAAAATTGTCGAAGAGGAAAACTCCGCGATACGAGCGGAGTATCAGCAGGTGGAAAAAATCCCCACTGATCCCGGCGTGTATTACCTGCGCGGCGACAAGCTCGAGACCATCAAGATCGCGGAACTGAAGATCAACAACAGCACGAAGCGGCAAGTGCTGCGCGTGCTGGCGCCGATCCCTCTGAACTCCAAGGCGACGGTGGAGCTCGATGGCGTGACGTCGTCGAATAAGGTCGACGGGCGCGAGCCCGAATTCTTCTTCCGCTTGGCGGATGACGAGAGCTTCGGCATCGCGAAGCTGACGGTCCGGAGGGACGCGCGCGTGGTGGAGAACCTCAGCGTCTTGAGCGTGCAGAGGGAAAAGATTGTGGACGAAAAGGTCGAGATCGTCCCCACGTTCAAGAAGCAGGAAGGCGATCTGCTGTATAAGATTTGGCCGGAGAAGCCGCTGGATCCGGGCGAATACGCGTTGATTGAGTACACCGAGGGCAAGATGAAGCCTCGGATTTGGGATTTTAGCGTGAAATAGTTTTGGGATTTCAGTGTGAAATAGTTTTGGGATTCTGGCGTGCCATAACTGCGCGAGAATCGGCCCCTTGACCGCGGCTCGGCTTTCGATGAAAGTGTAAACAGGAGCAACTGCCGTGAGCTTGAAACACCTCTTCCTCGTCATGGGCCTGACGGCCGCCGTTGCGGGCACGGCGCTGGCGCATCATTCGTTTTCCGCCGAATTCGACGGCAACAAGCCGATGCGCATTGAAGGAACGCTCTCGAAGATTGAGTGGACCAATCCGCATTCCTACTTCTATATCGACGTGAAAGATGACCGGGGGAATGTGATCACGTGGGGCTGCGAGGGCGCCAATCCCGGCCAGCTGAGCCGCCGAGGCATGAAACGCGGCGACGTGAAGCTCGGCGATAAACTGATCGTGGATGGCTACGCGGCGAAGGACGGATCGCATTTAATGGACGCGCGGCGTATTTACCTGAACGGCAAAGCGATTTTCGGCGGCTCCGATACCGACGGCGGTCCGGGAGCGCAATAAACGCGGCGGGTTTGAATCGCGCTTAAGGCGCGCTTTTGTGCGACGCATCCTTAACAGGCGGTTGAAAAACGAGCGACCCCGCTCGATTACTCTCGCGGCTCGGTTTGAGGCAGCACCGGTTTCAGTGATTTACGGAGCCGCGACAGTTATGGAGCGGTGAATGACCGAGTTTTTCAACAGCCTGTTCATGCAACATTCTTAATGCAACAATGGACTTAACTATGAACCCCGGAAACATGAAGAACATGATGGCCAAGGCGCAGCAAATGCAGCAGCGCATGCAGGAGGAGATCGCGCAGATTCGCGTGGAAGGCTCCGCGGGCGGAGGCATGGTCACGGTGAAGATGGACGGTCACAAGAACATCACCGGCGTGAAGATCGATCCCGAGGTCGCCGGCGATGTGGAGATGTTGCAGGATCTGGTTCTGGCCGCCTGCAACGAGGCGACGAAAAAGGTCGACGACGAGACTAAGCAGAAAATGTCCGGCATGCTCGGCGGGATGGGTCTGCCTCCGGGATTGTTCTAACAGCCCTGGGTGGGGCAGGTTGGTAACCGGCGCGCGATTGGTAATCGCGCATTCGCACTCTTCGTAAACGGGGCGGGTTGGCAACCCGCCGCAGCTTAACAAGCTGCCCCACAGCAGCCGGCCAAGCTGGCCCACAAACGAAATCATGGACTTTGCAGCCCCCCTTCAACGATTAATCGACGAGTTTCGCCGCCTGCCCGGCATCGGACAGAAGTCCGCGCAGCGCCTGGCGTTTCACGTCTTGCGCCATTCGCGTGAGGACGCCTCGCGTTTGGCCGAAGCGTTGTTCGATGTGAAGGATAACCTCGGCGTGTGCGCCGAATGCAACAACATCAGCGACGGCGAGCTGTGCCCTTACTGCCGCGATCCTCATCGCGACCGCTCGCAGATCTGCGTGGTGGAGGAATCGCACAACATTCTTCCGATCGAAACCACGCGCACGTTTCCCGGCGTGTACCACGTACTGAACGGATCGATTTCTCCGCTGCGTGGCATCGGTCCAGAGCAGTTGAAGATCAAGAGCCTGCTGGACCGCATCGCGCGTGGCGAAACGCGCGAAGTGATCCTCGCCACGAATCCCACGGTGGAAGGCGAAGCGACGGCGGTTTATTTATCGCGCTTGCTGAAGCCCTTGGGATTGAAAGTCACGCGCATCGCGATGGGCATCCCCGTGGGCAGCGATTTGGAATTCTCGGATGAAGTGACGATTTCGAAGTCGCTGGAGAATCGCCGGGAGATGTAGCCGCGTCCCGCGTCTTCAGGGACGCCTCTTGAGGCGCACCCCGGCGTCGATTCCCTCCGGCAACTTGAGCAACAGCGTGCCTCCGTTGTCGGTGTCGCCCTCACTCAATTCTTCATCGTCGATTTCTACGTCGTACGTGGAATGCGGAGCGAGGCCCAGCACAAACGTCTCCAGAGTATCGACGTGAAATTTCGCGGCGTCCGCATTGCCTACGCTAAACACGGCCGCATCGCCCACGCGCACCGGATCGGTGGCGGCGCCGGCGCGCAGCACGACAATCCGGCCATCGCGAAACAGTTGCAGATGGCCGTCGAAGAATCCGATCCAGGTGGCGTCCTCATCCCAACTGGTTCGCGCGAACAGATGCCCGCTGACGGGATCGTGGATCACTAAAGGCGCTTGCGAATAGCTCAAGCCGGGCTGATACGGATTGGCCCACAGAAATTCGTACGGGGCGCCGAGCGCTCCGCGCATCATGAAGCGATCCTGCATCACCCAGCCTTGCAAATATTGATTGCCCGCTTCGTTCGAGTCGAAGGCCACCATGGAGAGTTCCGCCGCGCGCGAGAGCGCAGCTTCCGTGATGTTCGGATCCCCGTCGCGCACGAACGCGGGAACGTGAAATTCATTTTCGGGAGCCTGAAATGCCGCAGGATAGTGGCTGGCCATGTGATCCAAAGGCAGCTCGCGGAAATAGCGGCGCGCGTCTTCTCTTAAATCGATCTTCAAGTTGTCGCGGATGGCGTGGAGCATTTCGAACAGAGCATAAATATCGGGGCGGGGAATGGCCGCTTGCCCCGATTCCAGCCCCTTCGCCAGAGTCCGCCAGCGTTGCACGATAGGCTGCAACACCGCTTCCCCGTGATCCTGGAAGCGATCGGCAATTGCGATGGTGGCCATCACCCGCGCGCTATCCCGAGCAATTTCGCCGCTCCCAGTCGCCGGCGCACCGGTTGCAACGATCCGTTCGATCTTAGCGCCGAGCTGTTCTGACTGGGCGGGCGTCATGACGGGGCCGCACCAATCGAAGACCAGCGCCAGCTGCCTGAGATCCTGGTTGGCGGGAGCCAGCGCCCATTCGACGGCGCGGCGTCCGGAACCCGCATCGCCCGTAATCTGGTAGTAGAGGGCACCGGAGAATCCTGGTTCGGGCATGGGAGCGCCGCCGCTGATTAAGAGGTCGAACTGCTCCCATCTCAGTGACTTACGCTCTCTTTCGCGCTTCAGTAGACGGAGCCGAGCTGGAGTGAGAAACAGGCGTGGTGTGTCCGTATAGACACGGAGATCGTCATCCTGTGCCGGGTCGGCCCTTTGGGCAAGGCTCTGGCCCAGGCTGGAAACCGCCAACGACAATACCAGCAGAGAGATACGCACCCTGAGCACATTGTGTCACATGGACACACCCGGTGCGTCCAGGGGGGCCGCGTACTGGGCCAAACTTTCTGTCAACTGTTGCAACAAAAGGGGATGAATGTTGGCCACGGTCGTGCTATCATACAAAACGAATTGATGAAGTAACCTTTGAAACCTGCCCTCTGTTGGAATGGGCATGAACGATCGAAGCGGGTTGGCTAGTTCTAGCGCGTGCTTGCGGGAGCCGGTCAAAAGTTTTGCAACCGCTCCTTCAGTCGTTTGTGCAAGTTGCAACAGAGGGGTTTTTTGTTTAGAACATCTTTTCCCCCTCTTGTAGGCGTTTCGATC
>Ga0182030_10022958_pt1 | contig 11574 bp, 10 predicted proteins | sample 812S3MmetaG_FD_121299 | JGI IMG/M metagenome (GOLD analysis project Ga0182030, IMG submission 121299) | Permafrost microbial communities from Stordalen Mire, Sweden - 812S3M metaG (Illumina Assembly) | ecosystem: Environmental > Terrestrial > Soil > Wetlands > Permafrost | place: Sweden... | reverse complement strand
CCCACATTCCTCGCGAGGACAACTCCGAGGCCAATGCTCTTGCTAACTCCGCAGTCCGCAAACGGTAAGCAAGACTCTGTCAAAAGATCGGTCGAGACTCGGCTGCGGGAGAGCATGAACCACTGACAAGTCTTTCTTTCTCTACTGTAATAACGGGATCCCAGATCACGGGGTCAGCGTCGCTGCGGCCGGTGTGCCGTATCACAAACCGTACGGCGTCTCCAGTCTCGACTCGGATCGCATCAAGCCGTAGAGAGGCTGGGTTCTCATAGTCGGCGGAAATTTCCTGCCACCCGCTTGCTGGCCAAATCTGGCGATCATTCAGAAGCACTCGCACCTCGACGGCATTTCCATTCCGCGAACTAGGGTCTTTGCGGATGTCCCCAGCAATCGAGATCGTGCCGTTCGCCGGAGACACGAAGACCCGTGCCACGTCAGCGGTTGCGCCCGGTTGCATCCATATCCGTCCGATTTGTGCCAATCCATATCCTGTCCATCGCCCCTCGTAGCCGCCCGCACCCCATACCATAGGCAGGAACGACTCGCCATCAAGGGACTGCGCGTATCGCCATTCTTGCTCTCCCTGGGTCGCGCTGAAACCACCCAAGGCCCGGTATGTTTCTTGCTCTCCGGGGACGAGGGCGGCGGTTATTGCCCCGCTGCGGATGAGCACCGTCCCCGGATACGCCACATAATACTTGGTCACTTCGACCTGTTCATTGCCTAGCGTCAAGTCGAGTTGGACTTCTCCCTGCGTTAGCTCATGTTGCTCCTGCCGCACCAACGACCAGCCGCCGTTCGCGCCTGTTATCTCTTTACCATCGAGCCCAAAACGTGTCTCATCCGAGACGGCGCCCGCTTTCATGTATTCCGTGCGCGACAACTTGTTACGGAATGAAGTCATCGCCAGACCATGGCCGTCTAAGCGGATGGTCATCTCGACTTCGCCGGTCCCGATCACCCAGGTGCCGGCGTGACTTTGTACGTACGCATCTTTGCTGTTGGTTTGCGCGGCGGAGGAATTTATCAAGACCAGGAGGAGAAGAAGAACAGGCACGGCGAGAGTCCGCATTCGGGGAAACTACACCCCCCATTCTGCTAGCGTCAACATGTGGGCTGACATTACCGGGGAAAATTGGCTTTAGCGATGGAAATCGAAGCTGCGCCCCCCTGCGCCCCAGGCAAACTGACCAACACTATTTTTCGAGAGCCCAATTCCCCGCCAAGAAACGTGAACCGCCCGAGAGCCTGCGGCCCTAGGCCGAACTCGCTTCCCTTCCGCCTTCCATCAGTCGTTGGAATCTCGCATCGGAACGTAGGACGGCGAACTTCGGGTCTTGATGTGCGAATACGAGCCAACTACAGTGTTCCGTCTTCGCAGTCTCCAACCACTTCAAGGCTTCCAGACGGTTATTGAGCGCAATGTGGATGACCGCGATCCAATATGGACTGAAGTAACGTTTTCGCCGCAGCGCTAGCAGTGAATCTAGAATTTCACCCGCCCCGGCTTTATCGCCGCGACTGGCCAGACCGTATGCCAGATGTGCCCTCGTCAGGGAACTATTGTCCGAATGTTCCACCGCGATACCGAATTCCGTAACCGCTTCGTCTGTCCGCCCCATTCGCTCAAAGACCATGCCAGTGACTACGTGACCGACCCAGAGCGAGGCGTCCAATTCCATGGCATGCTTGAGTTGGGAAAGAGCCGCTTCCTGGTTCCCGGCGAAGTACAAGGTCCATCCCAACATGATTGCGGTATAAGCGGAAAAGGGGACCAAATCACAAGCACGCCGCATCATGGCGACGGCATCTTCATGCTTGCCAACTGCGGCCAGAAGTTGAGCGTATGCTCCTAACGCGGGCGGGCAACCAGGATCCAACGCCAGCGCCCGTACCAGAGCCGTCTCCGCAGCATTCCAATCATGTTCGTAGAACAAATGGTAGTAGGCCAGGGCAGTTCTTGTCTCCGGCAGATCTTCAATCTCGGCAGCCCTTTCCGCGCAATATTTGATTTCAGGAAATGCCTTCCGTGACGGAACAATTCCCATTCGCGCCTGCACACAATGCGCACTAGCCAGTGCGGCCCACGCCATCGCGAACTGCGGGCATTCGCGAACAGCGTCTTGGAAGAGAGGGACACTCCTCTCAATCGCAGCCTCAGTGAGTCGAGAGAGGAGATGCGATCCCTGTAGATAGTTTTCGTGCGCGGTTGGAAAAACGAGCTGTACCTGCGACGGGCGCAACGGAAACGGAAGCGACTGCACCACGGACCCGGCGATTTTGCAGCTGATTTCCTCCTGGCCGGCAAACAAAGTGTCGGCAGGCATGGTGTAGCTTTCTGCCCAAACACAGGCCTGGGTATGGCAGTTCAGGAGTCTTACCGTGACCCGCGCTTGTCCGCCAGATCCCCATATCGCTCCCACGAGCACATAATCCGCCGAGACCCTGTGGCAAAGAGTCATCGTGCTTTTCCCCTTCGGCGAGCGCTCGGTTGTGAATTCAGGAGTGATGATAACGAAGGGGGGATCTATCCGCCGCAGTTGAGTGATCACCTGTTCCGTCATCGACAGAGGCAAGGAATCCGCTTGCGGTTCCATCAAGGACTTCAATGGAAACACAGCAAGTCTGGGCCGGTCTCGGCTTGCTGAGGCCGGTTCCGGCGCGGGTGTCCCGTGTACCGCCGCAATGAAACGGTAGCCGTGACTCCCCACGGTTTCAACAAAATGCGGGTGGGCCGTGTCGTCCTGCAACGCAGAGCGTAACCGGCGGATGGCTACGTTAAGGCACAAGTCCCCCTCGATGAAAAGGCCCGGCCAAACAGTTCGGATGATCTCGCTTCTCGAAACCAATTGTTTCGGCCGCCGAAGCAGGAGCGCGAGTATCTGGAAAGGCTTGTCTTGAAGGGAAACTCTTACGCCATGGCTGAAGAGTTCTCCAGTGGCGAGGTCGACTACGAACCCTCCAAAACGCAGACGAGTTGAGTTCTCCGGACCTGCCATGGGCCCCTCCCGCCGCGACGGGAACTCTTTACCAAGCAGAAGTTTAACTCCATTGCGCGACAACAGTGAGTGAAATCCTCGCCAGTGTCTGGGTCGGCAAAGGACGGTGGTTAGCGTCATTCGTGGGTAGTCCAGGTGTAAGCAATAGATAACCCTTGGGTTATTGCGACAGTCCGATACTGAGTGCGGCAATAATTGCCATCGCGATCGGCTGGAGTTTGCCCGTCACGTCCGACGCTCACGCAGCCAGGAGTTGGCGGAATGCACTGGCAGACGCTGCCCCATTGCAGGTACAGGGCACTCTCCGCCCGCCGCGATATTGCAATTGGATTAGACCGAGCGAAACGGTCTCCAATATTCGGAGGTCTCATATGCTGCGCGAAGCGAATGCAATTTGGAAGGACGGAGCTTACACCGGTGAAGGCGTGATTTCTACTGCGAGCGGGGTGTTGAATAATTCCAAGTACGTTTTTGGGTCGCTCACAGGTCTGACAACTCGTACTTCACCCTGCGAAATGCTTGCCGCTGCTATTTCTTCCAGTATGTCCAGAATGGTCGCAGTGGAGATGGCCAGGGCAGGGATCAGACCGACCCAGGTTGAGACCGACACTGCTTTGACTCTGGAGTTTGTGGGTGAGGTGCTGCGAATTGTTGGGGCACATCTCAAAATCACCGCGCGAACCGCCGATTCCGATCACGGTCAGTTCGAAGAGGCTGTGGAATCCGCTCGCCGCGAGTGTCCAGTTTCCAGCATCTTGAACATCGACATTCAGTGTGAAGCGAAGTTGGTTTCGGCGGCTGCGCACGTTTTTGTCTGAGCCTTGCGGGAGAACGGGGTTCCATATGGACTTGAAACGCACTGTCAAGTTCGAAGCGGACCGCGACCCGGAATTTGCACGCTGGGTCAGCCACACGGTGGGCGGTGAAAGAATTCGTCATTGCCTGCAATGCGGATTGTGCAGCGGGAAATGCCCTCTTTCGCTGTACATGGATTACACGCCGCGGCGCCTGATGCACCTTTCGCGGGAGGGCTTCAAAGAAGAGGTCCTGGGTAGCACTTCCATCTGGTTGTGCACTGCCTGCTATGCCTGCATGGTTGGTTGTCCCAAGAGTATCAATGTCACCCATCTTCTCTATGCCTTGAAACAGCGCGCCATCGAAGAAGGGCGATATCCGCGCCGCTTTGCCATTCCCGTGATGGCCAGGCAATTCACCGAAATGGTGCGCAGTTCCGGCCGCATCACCGAGAGCTGGCTTATTGTGCGGGTGTTTCTGCGTACCTCGATTTGGCGTTTGTTGGGAATGAGCGGGCTCGGCCTCAAGCTGTTCCGCACGGGCCGCATGCCATTCAAGAGAGAAAGAATTCAGCGCCGAGCGGAGATGGATACGCTGCTGCATTCGGTCGCGGCCACGCGGAAGGAGCTTGGGTTATGAAATACGCCTACTATCCCGGCTGCTCGCTGCGGGGAACCGGACGCGCTTATGAGGAATCTCTGCTGGCTGTGTTCCGCGCGCTCGATGTCGAGGTCGAGGAGATCGAAGATTGGAATTGTTGCGGGGCGACCACGTACATGTCAGTGGACGAGTTGACTTCCTATGCGCTGGCCAGCAGGAATCTGGCGCTGGCGGAGCGCGACCATAGCGAGATTATTGCGCCGTGCGCCGCCTGTTACCTGGTACTCAACAAGACTCAGCGTTATATCCGCGAGTACCCGGACATAAAGCTCGTGGTCAATCGCGCTTTGGACACGATTGGACTGAAGTATCACGATCGCGTAAAGGTGCGGCATCCGCTGGATGTCCTGCTTAACGACGTTGGGCTCGAGACCATCGCCGCCAAAGTGAAGGTACCACTGCATGGCCTGAAGATTGCGCCGTACTACGGCTGCCAGATCGTCCGACCGTACTCCACTTTCGACGATCAAGGCAATCCGACCTCGATGGAACGGCTGCTGGAGGCCTGTGGAACAAAGACGGTCCGCTACCCACTCAAAACGACTTGTTGTGGCGGCAGCCAAAAGGGCACGCTTCCGAATGTCGGGCTGGACCTCATTCACTACCTGCTGAGTGAAGCGCAGAAGAATGGCGCGGAAGTCATTGCGACCGTTTGCCCGCTTTGTCAATTCAATCTCGAATCGTTTCAAAAGGAAGCGGGGGACAGGCATCACCCGACTGAAATTCCGGTTCTGTACTTCAGCCAACTTCTGGCTTTGGCCCTGGGCGCACCGGCAAACACCATTGGCTTGCAGCGCGGCTTCGTGCCGATCGCGCCAGTATTCGCCAAAAAGGAGATCGCATATGCCTGAGATTTCAGACCTCTCAGGTCCCGAAGCGGTGCGGGTCGGCTTCTATGTCTGCCACTGCGGCACCAATATTGCCGCTACCGTGGATGTGAAAGCCCTTGCCGGTTACGCGGCAGGCTTGCCACGAGTGGCAGTTTCCCGCGACTACAAGTACATGTGTTCGGATCCCGGCCAGGCATTGATTGAACAAGACATCGCTGAGCACAAATTGAATCGCGTGGTAGTGGCCTCTTGTTCGCCTCTGTTGCACGAAGCGACCTTCCGTCGCGCTCTCGCGCGCGCCGGCCTGAATCCGTTCCTGTTGCAGATGGTCAACATTCGCGAGCACGTCTCCTGGGTTCACCTAGACAAAAAGGCGGCAACGGAGAAAGCCCAAGACCTGGTGCGCGCCGCAATCCGGCGTGTTTCCTTGCACAAACCATTGCAGAAGAGGCGCGTTGAGATCAATCCAAGCGTGTTGGTGGTGGGTGGTGGCATCGCCGGCATTCACGCTGCTCTGACGCTGGCGGAAGCCGGCAAGCAAGTCTATCTGGTCGAGCGTGAGCCCACGATCGGCGGGCACATGGCGAAGTTCGATAAGACGTTTCCCACGCTGGACTGCGCCGCTTGCATCCTGACTCCGAAGATGACCGCTGTGGGTTCGCACCCCAATATCAAGCTATGGACTTACTCCGAGGTGGTCAAGGTTGACGGATACGTCGGCAACTACAAAGTACGGGTCAAACACAAGCCGCGTTACATCAACGGCGATCTCTGCATTGGGTGCCAGGAGTGCATTGCCGCTTGTGTGTACAAAGAAGGGAAGACTCTTGACGAGTTCAATCTTGGCTTGAGCAAGAGAAAGCCGATCTATTTGTCATTTCCGCAGGCTGTGCCGCAGAAAGTAGTGATTGATCGAGATACTTGTATCGAGTTTAAGACGGGCAAGTGCAAGAAGACCTGCGTCGAAGCTTGCGGCGACCGCCTGGCGATTGACTTCAAGCAAAAAGAAACTTTCGAAGAAATAGAAATTGGAGCCATCATTCTGGCCACCGGGTTCAAGACTTTTGCGCCCGAGCGCAATCCAAACTGCGGGTATGGCCGGTACCCGAATGTCTATACGTCCCTCGAGGTGGAGCGGTTGATCAACGCTTCGGGCCCAACTGGCGGCGAGGTTATCCTGCGAGACGGCAAGAAGCCCGCATCCGTGGGCATCATCCATTGCGTCGGCTCTCGCGATGTCAACACCAACCGCTGGTGCTCCAAGGTTTGCTGCATGTATTCGCTTAAGCTCGCCCACCTTATTAAGGAGCACACGGGAGCGGAAGTCTTCAATTTCTATATTGACATGCGCACGCCGGGAAAAGGCTACGAGGAATTCTACGACCGGCTGCTCGATGAAGGAGTACATTTTGTCCGGGGACGAGTTGCCGAGGTCAGCGACTGGGCGGTCCATCCTTCGGAAGAAGGCAAGCTGGTGATTCGCGCTGAGGACACACTAGCCGGTTTTGTCCGGCGCATCCCGGTCGATATGGTCGTTCTCTCGGTTGGGCTGGAGCCCCAGGCCGACGCGCAGGACGTCCGCCGCCTCTTTAATATCAGTTGCTCTTCTGAAGGGTGGTTCCTGGAACGGCATCCCAAGCTTGCACCTGTGAGCACATTCACCGAGGGCGTCTACATCGCAGGTGCGTGTCAGGGGCCGAAGGATATTCCGGAATCCGTGGCCCAGGCGGGCGCGGCCGCCGCCGAGGCTTTGGCCTTGATCGATGCCAAATCGGTCGAGCTGGAGCCCTACACAGCTTCGATCCTGGAAGAGGAGTGCTCCGGTTGCAAGAGTTGCATTCCACTCTGCCCCTATCAAGCCATCGCCTTCGTCGAAGAAAAGAAAAAGGCGTACATCAACGAAGTACTCTGCAAAGGCTGCGGAACCTGCGTCGCGGGTTGCCCGTCAGGTTCGATCCAGCAAAACTTCTTCGAGGATGAACAGATCTTTGAAGAAATCGAGGGGGTGTTGGCCTATGCTTAGCCGCCAACCCAGCGCATCTGGGATTTCCCAGTCAACATTCGAGCCCCGCATCGTGGCCTTCTTCTGCAACTGGTGTACCTATCTGGCAGCGGACTTGGCTGGCACATCGCGCATGAAATACGCGCCCAACGTGCGGGTGGTTCGCTTGATGTGCTCAGGCCGCGTGGATCCCCAGTTCGTCCTGGACGCCTTTGCCCACGGCGCCGACGGCGTCTTTATCGGCGGCTGCCATCCCGGCGACTGCCATTATCAGGAAGGCAATTACAAGACTCTTAAGCGGTACCACTTGTTGAAACGCGTGCTCAAGGAAATGGGAATCGAGGAAGACCGTTTTCGCCTGGAATGGATTTCCGCGGCAGAAGCTGACAGGGTGCGGACCACTATCAATCAAATGGTCGAGAAGGTGCGGCAGCTCGGACCGCTTGATCAGGAGTTGAAAGGCATAGAGAAGGCCTGTGCCGAGGAGGTGCTGGTCTAATGTCCGACAAATCTCCCGACAAACCGAAAGTAGCGTTCTATTGGTGCGCTTCCTGTGGTGGCTGCGAAGAAGCAGTGATCGACTTGGCCGAGGCCATCCTCGATGTGGTCGCCAAGGTGGATATTGTATTTTGGCCGGTGGCGATGGACTTCAAGCGCAAGCATGTCGAGTCCATGGCCGACGGCTCGATCACGGCCACATTCTTAAACGGAGCAGTCCGCACCTCCGAGCAGGAGTCCATGGCGCGGTTGTTAAGAAGCAAATCGCAGTTGCTTGTAGCCTTGGGAGCGTGTTCCCAGCTCGGCGGCATTCCTGGTCTGGCCAATCTTTTCGATCGCGAAAGTATTTTGCAGGAAGTCTATGTTCAGTCGCCCAGCACCGTAAACGCCGAAGGAACACTTCCGCAAACACATTACAACAATAACGACCACACCTTAGAGCTCCCAGTTCTCCACGAAACGGTGTGCTCGCTCGATCAGGTGGTGGACGTCGACTACTACATTCCTGGGTGCCCACCCACACCAAAGACCTTCAGCGCTGCCTTGCAAATCCTGCTGAGTAGTGACCTGCCGGTCAAAGGCACGGTGCTTGCCCCTGACTGCGCGCTCTGCGACGAGTGTCCACGCAAGGACACGAAGCCGGAGAAGCCGGTCTTTACGGAGTTCAAGCGTCCGCAGCAGATGCTCGTCGACGAAGACAACTGCCTCTTGGCCCAAGGCCTTTTGTGCATGGGGCCGGGCACGCGCTCGGGCTGCGAGGCGCTTTGCGTCCGGGGAAACATGCCCTGCACAGGATGCTACGGCCCCACCAGTCGGGTGAGGGATCAAGGCGCAAAGATCCTGTCCAGTCTGGCATCGCTGGTTGACAGTAAAGAAGCGACAGAGATTGACCGCGTCCTGAGCACGATTCCTGATCCGGTGGGAACTTTCTATCGCTACGGTCTGCCGGGGTCGCTGTTGCGGCGAAAAAGGACGGCCGTCCAGCAAGCTCCGTGACCGTCCCATGAGGTGGTTTATGGCCGACCAGAACCAACAAGCACCACCTACTACTTGCGAAAAAACAATTGTGGAAACAGCCGCTGTCCCAGTGCGGAACCGCATCATTATCGATCCCATCACTCGCCTTGAAGGACATGGCAAGATCGACATTTTCCTGGACGACACGGGAGTGGTCGAACGAGCCTACTTCCAAGTGCCCGAACTGCGCGGGTTTGAGAAGTTCGTGCAAGGACGTCCGGTCGAAGAAATGCCGCAGATTACCTCGCGTATCTGCGGCGTGTGCCCTACCGCCCACCACATGGCAGCGACCAAAGCTCTCGACAACCTTTACAAGGTTGAACCGCCTCCCGCAGCCAAGGCGATTCGCGAACTGATCTACAGCACGTTCATTGTCGAGGACCACGCGCTGCATTTCTATTTTCTGGGCGGGCCCGATTTTGTGGTGGGGCCGGACGCCCCTGCTGCAGATCGTAATGTGCTGGGCGTAATCGCGAAAGTTGGGATTGAGACGGGCAAAAAAGTAATCGCCATGCGGCGGCGCTTGCGTGAGTTGATGGCGCTTGCCGGTGGAAAAGCAGCACATCCAGTGTTCGGGTTACCGGGCGGCGTGGCCAAGCGCATAACCTCCGAAGCGCGGAAGCAATTCCAGGAAGTCGCAAACGAGGCCGTGGATTTCGCCCAGTTCACACTTCGGTTGTTCGAAGACGTTGTGCTCAAGAATAGCGATTATGTCAATCTGATTCTCTCCGATATTTACACCCATCGCACTTACTACATGGGAATGGTGGACAATCAGAATCGTGTCAACTTCTATGACGGACCGATTCGCGTAGTAACACCCGCCGGAAAAGAATGGAAGAAATTCGCTCCCGACAAGTACCTGGAAAACATAGCGGAACATGTTGAACCTTGGAGCTACGTCAAGTTCTGCTATTTGAAGCCGGTGGGTTGGAAGGGTTTCAGCGAAGGTGAAGATAGCGGCGTCTACAGCGTAGCCCCGATGGCGCGTTTGAATGCCAGTGACGGCATGGCCACACCTATGGCGCAACAGGCTTATGACGTTTACTTTTCGACCCTAGGCGGCAAGCCGGTGCACCACACGCTCGCCAATCACTGGGCGCGTCTGGTGGAGTTGCTTTACGGCGCCGAACGAATGAAAGAACTCGCCGCGGATCCCGCACTGACCGACCACAACATCCGGGTGTTGCCAACGGAGACGCCGAAGGAAGGTATCGGTATTGTGGAAGCTCCACGAGGAACACTCATCCATCACTACTGGACCGATGAGAATGGCATGGTCGAGAAAGCAAATCTCATCGTCGCCACGCAGAATAATGCCGCGCGGATCGCGATGAGCATAGAGAAGGCCGCCAAGAAGCTGATTTCGGGGGCCAATGTTCCCGAAGGCGTCCTCAATCAAATCGAAATGGCTTTCCGAGCTTATGATCCCTGTAACGGATGCGCAACTCATTCCCTGCCGGGGAGCATGCCGCTGCTGGTGCGGGTCCGAAATCGAAACGGCAACACTGTGACCACGTTGCGGCGCGACTTCAACGGGAGTGTGCATCGTGAGTAGCCCAAGTGAGGATTCGCATTCGCCGTCCACTGAAGTGGTAACTGCTCTGCGGGTGTTGTGCCTGGGCAACGAACTGCTGGGGGACGATGCCCTAGGCTGCGTGGTCGCGGACCAACTTCGGCCGTTTGCATCGGCAGAGGTGGATATTCTCAGTACGCCGGAAAGTGGATTCCACCTGTTGGATTATGTAGTAGGTCTGCGCCGACTGATTGTGGTTGACACCGTGCAGACCGGTACCGCGCCCCCGGGCACGATCTATCAATTCCGTGATTGCGAGCTTGCGTTGGTTCCTGGCGGGTCACCTCACTATGTGGGATTGTGCGAGGCGCTGGCCCTCGCGAGAACACTGGGTCTCCCCGTGGCGGAAGAAGTGATCATCCTTGTGGTTGAGGCCGTTGATTGCCTGACACTAGGAGCGGAGATGTCTTCCCAGGTGTGCTCAACGATCCCGACGCTGGTGAGCATGGTTCGGGACATGATGCCCGCTGCGCAAGATGACAGGGTCCGTGGTGGAATTGTTCGGCAGACCGTTGCGGTGTGATACGCCGTATCCAACAGCGAACAACTTCTCTGCGGCTCTTTTCGATTGCCAAGCGGACGTACTCCTCAGTCGGTAACCCTTCAAACTTGTCATCGAATATGTCGGAGCGGCAAAAATACAGCTCCCCTGTGCGCATAAGTTCCTCGAACCGGCAAAAGGGCATGAAACGCCAGACGACGGCATCGTCCTAATCATATCCTCGCCGCCCGCCCAGCCGTAGGCGTTTTCATTTGCAGTCTGTTCGCTAAGGAAGCAAAAACGTTTCGAGCGCACTTCCCCGACTCATCGAGGGCCCGCCCCAACCAGACTGCTCTCAGATCCCTGTTGGCTCCCCATAACTGTTCCACTGCCAGACGAACCATATTCGCCTATCCCGTTCGCCGGCATACCGCGCTATGTTTAAGGGTTGGCGTAGACAAGTTAGCGCCAGTGAGCCCCCGAGTCGTGTTTATGAATCGGGTGTTGTGAGGGCAGAGGGCCGCGTCACTTCTCAAAGCCGCTGCCGGAGACGCCTGAATGGCACGTTATCTCTGTGTTCATTGCCATTTCTACCAGCCCCCGCGTGAAAATCCCTGGTTGGAAACAGTTGAACTCCAGGATTCCGCCTCCCCTTACCATGACTGGAACGAGCGCGTTAACGCCGAGTGTTATCTCCCCAATGGCGCCGCGCGGAT